>Ga0207870_100484_pt1 | contig 19809 bp, 17 predicted proteins | sample CeladaPassage60B_FD_187477 | JGI IMG/M metagenome (GOLD analysis project Ga0207870, IMG submission 187477) | Cellulose-adapted microbial communities from the Joint BioEnergy Institute, USA - Passage3 60B (SPAdes) (version 2) | ecosystem: Engineered > Bioreactor > Continuous culture > Unclassified... | reverse complement strand
CCTGTACTCCATGACAGCTGTTCCTCAAACCAATTTGTAAATTCTGGAGGAACCCAGGGGGAAATACCAACTGTAAAGGCTGTTAGGTATGGACCTGGCGGATTATTGTATAAATAGTCAACGATATTAGGCACGGTATCGATAATGTCCTGAAGATTTTGCCACTGATCTCTTTGCGGGAAACCAATTCCACCACTCATCTGCTTCCTCCCTCTGTCGGACGCTTCACCAGACCCGTCACCGCCTGTGGATATCCGCATATCCGATCATATACGACATCATGCACCATGTCAACACCCGATCACCAGGAAAGTTGCCGGTCGGCTGCGCTGATACTGACACGCGACGGGACAACATGCCGCTCCACGGTGCTGCCCGCTGGCTCCGCACCGGAGATCCTTCTCCGCAAGTGCTGTCCCCCGCACACTGCCCGCTCCTCATTACCCGGCCGGTGCGAACGAGGCGCTAGCGATCGACATAGGCGGGCAGAAAAGCCGCCGAGGGAGGCACGACCGCGACGAAACCAGTACCAGCGAAGTCCTCGACGGGTGCCGCCTCATCGAACCAGCTCCGTGGCGGGACATGTCCCCAGAGCGTCTGCCGCCGTGGATCGTTCAGCATCCACACCACCGGCTCGAAGTCCGGATCGGGGATGAGATAGTCCCCAGCATACAACTCGATCCGGTTGCCGTCCGGATCGCGCAGGTAGAGAAACATCGCGTTGGAAATGCCGTGCCGTCCCGGCCCTCGCTCGATGCAGCGCTCGTATCCCGCCGCCGCGATCACATCGGCCGCACGCGTGACCGCCGATGCCTCCCCGAGCCAGAAGCCGATATGGTGCAACCGCGGACCCGGGCCGGTCATCAGCGCGACATCGTGCACTGTCTGCTTGCGCCGCAGCCAGATGGCCCAGACTCGCGGCGGGTCGTCCTCGGTGATCGTGACTTCGGAGACGGCAAACCCGAGCGTCCGATACCAGTCGATGCCCTGATCGATCGCCGGAGTATGCACGTTGACGTGGTCGATTCGGAGCACGTGCGTCCCGCGGTGCCGATGGTACTGCTGCAGCAACCGCTCGACGCGTTCGACGCGATGGTAGAACTCGACGGGAAAACCGAGCGGGTCTTGTATCCGCAACGCTCGGCCCTGTCCGCGCTCCGCCCCTTCCTCGATCCACCGCATCGGAAGCCCCCGTTCGCGGGCCAGCTGCTCCAGTGCCAGGAGGTCTTCGTCCGCAGCCACACGAAAGGCGAAGTGACCGAGACCAGGCGTCGCCGCCCGCCGCAGGACAAGACTGTGGTGCTCCCACTCCTCGATACCACGCAGGTACAGGCGGTCAGCGTCCCGCTCGGTCTCGATGAAGCCGAGAACATCGACGTAGAAGGCACGCGCTCGCTCGAGATCCGTCACGCATAACTCGACGTGCCCGGTCTTCAAAACGGTGAATGACGGTTCCCTCACCACTGCACACCCACCTTCCGTCCACGCTCACCCATCCGTACCCATCCGCGGGATCCGGTGACGCCCGAGCGCGAGATGGACCGTCTTCAGCTCGGTATAGAACTCGAACGAATAGACACCTCCTTCCCGACCGATCCCGCTCTCCTTCATCCCACCGAATGGCGTCCGGAGATCGCGGACATTCTGGGAATTCACCCAGACCATCCCCGATTCGATCCCTCGCGCCATGCGCAAGGCCCGACTCGTGTCGTTCGTCCAGACATAGGCGGCCAGACCATACCGCACACCGTTGGCGATACGGAGCGCCTCCTCCTCGGTCGAGAAGGGTATGACACTCAGAACGGGGCCGAAAATCTCCTCCTGGGCGATCCGCATCGTCGGCGCGACATCCACGAAGACGGTCGGCAGCAGGTAGTTCCCGCGCGCCAGCTCCGGATCTTCCGGGCGACGCCCACCGGCAGCGAGTACCGCCCCTTCCTCTTGCCCGATCTCGACGTACCGCAGCACTCGTTCGAGATGCTTGCGGTGAATGAGCGGCCCCACTTCTGTCGCCCGATCGAGCGGATGACCAACGCGAATCCGCTCGACGCGCCGCACCAATCGGTCGACGAAGTCATCGTAGATGTCCCGCTGCAGCAACAAGCGCGATCCAGCCGTGCACCGCTCGCCGTTCAGCGAGAACACCCCGAAGATCGTCGCATCGAGCGCCCGGTCCAGATCGGCGTCAGCGAAGACGACCACCGGCGACTTGCCACCGAGTTCCATCGAGAAGCGCTTGAGCGTCTCCGCACCGACGTGCATGAGTCGCTTGCCGGTCGTCGTCTCGCCGGTGAAGGAAATCAGCTTCACCGCCGGATGACGGGCCAACGCCTCACCGACACGTTCACCGGGACCATATACGAGATTGAATACCCCCGGTGGTACACCGGCATCTCGGATAACCTCCGCGAGCTTGTACGCCGACAGCGGCGACCAGCTGGCCGGCTTCAAGATGCAGGTATTCCCCGCCGCCAGACACGGTGCCACCTTCCATGTCTCGAGCATGAACGGCGTGTTCCATGGGGTGATGAGGCCGGCAACACCGACGGGCTGGCGAATCGTGAAGTTGATGAACACATCATCGACCGGATAGGATTCCCCGGTGATCTTCGTCGCCATTTCGGCGAAGAAATCGAAATTGTCGGCAGCACGCAGGACCTGGGCATCGCGGATCTGCGCGATCGGAATACCGGTGTCAGCGCTCTCCACCACCGCGATCTCGTCGGCACGCTCACGAATCAGCTCGGCGATGCGCCGCAGGATGCGCGCCCGCTCAGCCGCCGGCAGGCGCGGCCAGGGTCCTTCGGCAAACGCACGCAACGCTGCGGTCACCGCTCGCTCGATGTCGTCCGGCCCCGCCGCCGGCACTGTCGCGATGACCTCGTTGGTCGCCGGATCGACCGATTCGAAGAACGCTCCGCTGGTCCCTTCCGTGAACTCTCCAGCGATGAAATGCTTAACCGTCCGCACACGCGGCAGGACAGATTCACGCAACGCGACGTAGTCTTTCTGCTCGACACGCGCCATCGTTATCCTCCGTCGCTCCATCATTCGGCCACGATCGGATTCTCCAACCCCCCGATCCCTTCCACTTCGACCCGCACGACATCGCCCGGCTTGACGAAACTGATACCCTCCGGCGTCCCGGTCATGATCACGTCGTCCGGCTCCAGCGTCATGAACTCGCTGATGTAGGCGATGAGATCAGCGACCTTGTAGATGAGTCGGCTCGTGTGCCCCTCTTGCCGCAACTCACCGTTCACATACGCGCGCAGCGTCACATTGTCCGGATCGATGTCTCCGGCATCGACGAGCCATGGGCCGAGGGGGCAGAACGTATCGAATCCTTTGGCCTTTACTGGGGGCCGGAAGTAGTTGGTAATGAAGTCCCGAGCCGTGACATCGTTCGCAACGGTATATCCCCGAACCACCTCGAACACCCGCTCGCGCGGCACCTTCCGGCACCGTTTACCGATGACCACGGCGAGTTCGACCTCGTAATGCAGGGACTGGACTCCCGCCGGGTAGACGATCGGCGCCCGATGGCCGATCAGTGCGGTCGTCGGCTTGAAGAACAGGACCGGTGCCGTCGGCACCTCCATGCCGAGTTCCTGCGCATGCTCCGCATAGTTGAGCACCAGCCCGATGATCTTCCGCGGCTCGACCGGGGGCAACCAGGTCACCGCCTCGAAGGGGTAGCAGCGACCCGCCTCGTCGACGAGGCACGACTCGTGGACCGTACCGATATGGAGTCGTCCCTCCGCTATGAAACGGGCAGTACGCATCGACTCGCCTCCATTTCTCGCCTCTCACTCTGCGATCAGACCGTAGCGTCTCGCGACTGCCCGAAGCCGCTCCTGGTTCTCCGGCGACGGCAAGACCAGCGGGAGACGCAGTTCCGGGCGGATCTTCCCCATCAACCCGAGGACGTACTTGACCGGCCCCGGATTGGTCTCGATGAACAGCGCTTCGTTCATCTCCAGCAGCTGGAAATGCAGTGCACGGGCCTCTTCCCACTGCCCAGCCACTGTCAAATCGTAGAGCCGGGCGAGCTCGCGTGGGAGCACATTCGCCGTCGCACTGAAATAGCCGGCACCACCGAGTGCCAGGAGCGGAAAGCAGAGCGCCTCGATACCGGAATAGACCAGCAGGTCCATACCGCACCGAGCGAAGAGGCGACTCACCTGGATGAAATCGACGTTAGCTTCTTTGACGCCCACGACGTTCGGGCACGCTTCCCGAATGCGCGCCAGCGTCTCCGGTTCGAGATTGACCGCCGTCCGACCAGGGATGTTGTAGATGATCACCGGGAGAGACGTCGCCTTCGCTACCGTCACGAAATACTGGTACAGCCCTTCCTGGGTGGGACGGCAGTACGGTGGCGTGATGATCAGCAAGGCGTCGGCACCAGCCCGTTCGGCAAACCGGGTCAGATGCAGGGTGTCGGCGAGCGAATGCGCGCCCGTTCCTGCGACAACCGGCACGCGCCCGCGGACGACCTCCACGGCATAGGCGATGACCTGTTCCCGTTCCGCGAGCGTCAACGCTGCTGGTTCACCGGTCGATCCGGTCACTGAGATCCCATGACTCCCACTCGCGATCTGCCATTCGATCAACGCACCGAGCGTCTCGAAATCGACAACACCGTCCCGGAACGGCGTCACCAATGGGACGATCGACCCGCGCAGCTTCGTGGTATCCATCGCGACCCCTCTCGTACACCACCCGAACGCAATACCGCCGATCATCAGGTCATAGGCGAACCTCCTTGGCTACGTAAACTCCTGCCATGGCCGAACCCCGACCGCAGAGCGTCACTCGCTCAGCGACATGGACGCCGGTGCGTAACCGTCCTCATGGCCGTCGAGCGCTTTGCCGCTCTCGAGCGACCACCGGCGGAACGCCTCCAGTGTCGCGAGCTTGTGGTCGCGGACGACCCGTTCGATCTCGTCAGCCGGACCGCCCTGCTCCAGCAGCGTGGTGATGCGCCGGTGATCTTCGAGCGAGGAGCGCGCCCGGGCGGGCAGGAGCACGAAGATCGAATGGCGCATCGAGTCGAGCCGCGCCCAGGCCAGCTCGATCTGCGATACGAGATACCGATTGGGGCAACGCTCGTAGATCGCCTCGTGATACGCGCGATTCAGCTGGCTGTAGCGCAGCATGTCGCCGATGCCGACCGCACGCTCCATCTCTGCTTCGAGAGCACGCAGCTTCTGAAAATCCTCTGGCGTCATGTGCGGTGCCGCGAGGACGGTCGCGTACCCCTCGAGCACCGCCAGCGTGGAGAGCACGTCACAGTATTCGAGCGGATCGATACTGACGACACGCGCACCGGCGTTCTTGACGAACTCCAGCAAGCCCTCCGCCTCCAGCCGGCGCAACGCCTCCCGCACCGGGATGGCACTGCACCCCAGCTCGCGCGCCAGCTCGTCGATGACCAGCCGATACCCCGGCCCGTAGACTCCTTCGATGATCCGTTTGCGGATCGTTCGATACGCGAGTTCCTGCTTGCTCATCCCTCGTCCACCTACTCCCCGCTGAGGTTCCACCGCGATTGTATACGACATCGAATATCCGGACAAGGAGCAAAACCAGCAGAGCCACGCTCGACTCGGACCGAACGCGTGGCACCGGACGCCCCCTGTCCGCTCATACGATAACAGAGGGAACGATCACCGGAAGCAAGCCGGTTTCACGATGCCCAGCGCGGATGGTCGACGCTACGCCTCGCGCACGACCGCGAGGAGTCGATCGCCGTCCTCGAACGGACCGATCGCTGCCAGCGCGAAGCGCTCGGGCCGGAACAGCTCCTGGGCGAGGGCCTGGATCTCCTCGCTGGTCACCGCCCGGATACGGGCGATCACCTCTTCCGGCGTGAGCACCTCACCGAAGACGAGTTCCTGACCGCCAATCCAGCCCGCGACCGCCCGGCTGTCTTCCAGTCCCATGACGATCCGCCCGACCCGCAACTCCTTGGTCCGCTCCAGCTCGTCAGCCGGCACCGGCTCACGAACCAGCTTGTCCAGCTCGCCACGCACGGCCCGCAGAGCACGTTCCGCCCGCTCGATGTCCGTCCCAGCGTAGATCACCGCCTGGCCGACATCGGCATATTCGCGCAGGTAGCCGTACACCTCGTAGGCTAACCCTTGTCGCTCGCGGATCTCCTTGAACAGGCGCGAACTCATACCGGAACTCAGCACCGAGTCGAGCATGCCCTGCACGAAGCGTCGCTCGTCGCGATACGGCAGTGCCGGCAACGCCACGCAGAGGTGCGCTTGCTCGGTCGATCGGGCCAGAATCCGCGCACCCGGTCGTGCATCCTGCAGGCGAGCCGGATGCGGGTCAGCCGGCTCTCCCGGAGCCAGATCCCCGAAGTAGCGCTCGACGAGCTCGACAACCTGCTCGTGCGTCAGGTCACCCGCCGCTGCCACGACCAGGCGATCCGCCCGGTAGTGCCGGTCGAGATAGGCGAGCAGCTCCTCGCGCGTGATCGCCTGCACGGTCTCCTCGGAACCGATGATCGGTCGACCGATCGGATGGCCGTCCCACAGCGCCTGATCGACGAGATCGTGGACGTAGTCGTCCGGCGTATCGTGGATCCCGTGAATCTCCTCGACGATCACGTGCCGCTCTTTCTCCAGTTCGGTCGGATCGAACAGCGAATGCTGCAACATGTCGGCCAGGACATCGAACGCCAGCTCGAGGTGCCGGCTCGGTACCTTGACCCAGTAATCGGTGTGCTCCCGGCCCGTCGAGGCGTTCATGATGCCACCCACTCCCTCGATCGCCTCGCTGATCAGGACCGGATCCGGTCGACGTTCTGTCCCTTTGAAGAGCATGTGCTCCAGAAAATGGGAAATGCCAGCTACCTGGTCGCTCTCGTACCGCGAACCTACCGCCACGTACACGATGACTGTCGCCGAACGTACATGCGGCATCCGGCTCGTGACGACACGAATGCCATTGGGGAGTTGCGTCTTCTCGTATTCCATACCGCTCCACTCGTTTCCAGGGACTCTCGGCGCATCCGTGCGTTTGTTTCACTCGCCCACAGCTCTCAGCAGCAACCGCAGCGCCGCTTCGGCTGCCTGCTGGATGTTCTCCCACCGTGTCCCGGCGAACCGGTGCTCTTCGACCGTCACCCCGTGCGGGCCGGCGCAGGCGACGTAGACGAGTCCGACCGGTTTGGTCGGTGTCGCACCGCCCGGCCCGGCGATACCGGTCGTCGCCACCGCGTAGTCTGTGCCGAAGCGCTCGCGCGCGCCACGCGCCATCGCCTCGGCGCACTCCCGGCTCACCGCACCGACCGTCCGGAGGATTTCCGCTGGTACACCCAGCCACGACTCCTTGACGCGATTGCTGTAGGCGATAATGCCCCCGAGGTAGTACTCGCTGCTGCCCGGTACGGTCGTTACCAAGTGGCCGATCAGGCCACCGGTGCACGATTCGGCCGTCGCCAAGGTGAGTCCACGCGCTGTGAAGACTGCATAGACCTCGCGTGCCAGTGGATGTTCCGGCACGATCGCCCCTCTCCGCACTGCGGTCAGGAAGTATACCGCCTCAACCGGACGGTTCGAGTGTCCACTCGTCCAAACGATCGGCGAGGAGCGTCGTCGGCACTGCGACAGCGACGAGCGCCACCACGACGAGCGCGCTCCCGATCGCCAGGAACGCACGCTCAGCACCGAGCCGATCGCCGAGCCAGCCACCGATGCCATTGGCGACGATCAGCGCCGTGAAGAGCAGAGTCGAGCGGAGCGCGAAGATCCGCCCCATCAGACTCGCTGGCGTCACCCGCTGGACGATAGTGACACTCGGTACCAGGAAGAGTAGATTCCCGAACCCGGTCAGACCGGTCAGCACGACCGCGACCCAGAGCGGCGGTGCTATGCCGAGCCCAGCCAGCCCCACCCCCATCACGACCAGACCCAGCAGCACCAGCGAGCCGAGGCGTCGCGCGTTGAGCGTCCCCATGAGGACCGCTCCGACCACGCTCCCGACGCCGATCCCGAAGTTGAGCAGACTGTAGGCCACTTCCCCCTGTGCGGAGACCGTGTAGGCGTAACCGACGAGGAGCGGCATGGCCATGCCGATCGCGATCGCTCCCAACGCGACCAGCAGCGTGTTCGTCCGGAGCAGTGCGTTCATGAGGAGAAAACGCACCCCGCCGCTCAGCTCGTGCCAGACGATCCCGATCGAGCGGCCGTCCTCCCGCCGCACAGGCGGAAGTCGCAGCGGCCAGAGGACCACCGCCGAGAGCAGATACCCGAGCGCTGCGACGCCGAACGCGAAGACGAGACCCTGCTCGTTCCCCAGGAGCGCGACGAGCCCCCCGACGACCAATCCGGCCAGAGGATATCCGCCGATATCACCCAGGCTCTCGGCAAGCGAGGAGAGCGAGTTGGCTGTCGTTAGCTGCCCCGACGGCACCACTGCCGGAATCGCTGCCATCTTGGCCGGCCGATGGAGAATCGCCGCTGCGTTGATCAGGAACAACAGCACATAAATGCTGCCGATCCAGTACTGTCCCGCGATCGGCAGCAGAAGCACCGGCAGGACGCGAGCGAGATCGGAGAGGATCATGATGCGCCGGCGGTCGACCCGATCGACGACGACGCCAGCCAGTGGTCCCAACACCAGGTCGGGCAACCCGGAAGCGAGGAAGGCGAGCCCGGCGACCGTCATAGAACCAGTCAGCTCGTAGACCAGCGCCGCCAGCGCGACGCGGTGCACGCGGTCGCCGACCGTCGCGACGAGATCGGACACCCAGAGCGCTGCGAACCGCCGGTTCCCGACCAGCAGCTCGAGCGGCTCCCGCCACTGCACCCCTTCCCTCCCCGAGACCGAAGGCCCGAGTCACACAGGGGAACACTGTACCGCAGTATAGCCGAAAGAGGCTAGAACGAATAGCCGTCAGTCCTCGTCGCTCGGCTGGACGCCTTTCGCCTCCAGCTGGCGGATATCCGCTTCGACGTCCGCCAGCTGGCGCTGGATCACCGGCAAGCGATCGCGCGCCCGCTGCCAATCGCGGAACACTTCGTCCCGCTCCTGGCGAAGCCGATTCCGTTCCAGCAGGAGCTGCTGTCGTTGCCAGTCACGGGCTGTGCAGGTCGGACAACGGCCGCGCACGTCCCGCCAGCCACCGCACTGCTCGCACGGGTGTGCCAGATCGGCGAGAGTCAGCGGCGTCCAGATCCGCTCTCGTCGCGCAGCCGCCAACGCGTCGGCCGCGATCAGATCGAGGCTGGCTTCGAGCGTTTCCATTAACGCGGAACTCGGCGCACGGTAACCAGCCGCCTGCAGCACCTCGGCTGGATCGCCTGCAGTGCGTCGCAGCCGCGCCGGCGCGAGCTGGTGCCCCCGCTCGGCCCAGTCCACTTCCTCGACCCAGCGGAGAACCTGACCGGCAATCCGGAGCGTGACCGTTGCCGGTTCACTCGCTGCATCCACTGTCACCTCGACCGGAACCGGCGGGAGCGGCGGTTCGGGATCTCGGCCGGATGGTACGTCCAACGTCGCCAGCTGGCGTTCGAGCTCAGCGATCGCTGCGTCGAGCTCGCGCAGGCGTTCCGTCCAGCGGTTCTCGGGTTGCTGGGCCTCCTCGGCGAGCGCGAGATCGTAGCGCAGCTCCTCGCGGCGGCGCAAAAGACGTGCCAGACGACGCCGCTCCGCCTCGCGGATCACCGGCGCGCCTGCACTGCTCTGGTCGCTCCCGACGTCGGGACGCTCCGGTTCCCCCTGCCCGCGCCTTCGCCGCCACCAGCGCACCATGTCACACCTCCTCGGGTGACGGCAACGCATCGGCGGCTGACCGCAGCCGCTCGAGCAACGTAACGAGCGGCGAGGGTCGCTGGAAAAGCGCCTGCTCGGGAACGAGCGCGCGCCAACTCGCGCGCACCGCGGGTGGCTCTCCAGCCAGCGCGAGGGCCTCGATCACATCCGGCCGCTCACCGATCCGCGTCACCAGTACCCGCTGCCCATCGGCACGCTGCCAGCGGAGTGCGAGCTGCGGCGCACCGGCCTGCAGCTCTACCGTAAGCGAGAGCGTCGGTTCCGCCGTTTGCAACTGCTCCGCCGCGGCGGCCAGTTGTCGCCAGGCCAGCGCACGCCGGTCACGCTCGTCGAGGCGCCAGGGAAGCCCGATCCGCTCCGATACGCGCCAGCGCAGCCAGCGACTGTGCCAGAGCGCGACAGCAGCCAAAAGCACCGCGCCGTGTGCGAAGCCGAGCACCGCAGCGTACGGCCAGCCAGCGCTGTAGAGCTGGACCCAATCGCCCTGTAGACCCGTCGCCACGTCCAGCACCGGATAGAAGACGAGGCTGGTCGCGAGCACCAGTCCACCGGTCGCCAGCAGCAGCGCATTGACGGACCGTCGCAGCGGAGCGAACAGCCCAGCCACGAGCGCCGCCACACCGAGGCCGACGCTGACCAGGTTTCCGCTCAACGTGATCCAGAACTGGGCTCGCGCGTCCGTAACACCCGCGTATTCGACCCAGCCGAGGAACAGGAGATACCCGAAACCGGTCACCTGCCCCCCGGCCAGCCAGACGGCGACCGCATGGCCGGCTTCGTGCAGGAGGACGCTCACCGGAACGACCACGAAGAGTGCCAGCTCGACGAGCACACCGAGCTGACCCGGTTCGAGCGGCTCGGCGAACAGCCGGTGGCGGATGCGCCAGGCCCGCCCGAGCGCTCGGGCCGACAGGAGCGCCATGACGAGGCTCATCAGTTGGAAGGCAGGAAACGGAATCATCGGCCGTTCCAGCTTCGCCGGGCCGATCGACCCGTGCACCTCGAGTCTACTCGACGCGCACGCGTCGCGAGACTGCCGGATGGTCCGCCAGGACGAAGCGCCAGGGGAGATGCTCCCCACGCGAGATGCCGATCCGTGGCGTGCACAGCACACGCTCCGGCGGTTCGCCCGGCTGGAGCCAGATCGGTGGCCGGTCGAGCGGAAGACCGTTGTGCTCGAGACCGATCCCGAAGGCGAGCGCCTGTGCCCCCGGCCCGCTCGCCAGCCGCTCGTCCGGAAGCAGGCGCTGGCCCGGTCGCATCGCCCGCCGACGCGCCCGCATCACATCGAGGCCGATGAGGGGCGCGGCTGCACGGAGCAAGACGGCTCCAGCTCTCCCTTCCGGCTCGGTCACGACGTTGAAGCAGGGATACATCCCATACGCCCGGTACACGTAGGCATGGCCCGGTGGCCCCCACATCGCTCGCACCAGACCATTCCGGTAGCGTGCCGCGTGCGAGGCCGGGTCCTCGGGCCCGCCGTACGCTTCGACCTCGACCAGCACACCAGCGACCAGCTCGCCAGCGACGACACTGACCAGGATCGTCCCGAGCAACGCGCGGGCAACTTCCAGCGTCGGCCGGGCGAACCAGTCCAAGGGGAGAGCGAGGGACGGATCGAACCGCCCGGAGTTGGCTGCGCGCTCCGGGCCCTCCTGTTCGGCTCGGCTAGGTACGGCATGCCTGTGCAGTGACGTCACCTGCGCCAGCGCACCTTCTGTCGTCAGAAACGCGTCACCCTGCGCCATCGGACACCAAGCGACGAAGCGAACGGCGAACCAGGATCGGCCGCTCGCGGTTGCCCCTTCGGAGCAGTTCAGGCGAGTTCTTCCAGCCGCTGCTGGATCAGCTGCACCCGCTCCTCGGTATCGGCCAGCTTCGTCCGCTGCCGCTCCACGACGTGAGCAGGTGCCCGGGTCACGAACTGCTCGTTGGCGAGCAATGCCCGCGTCCGCTCGAGTTCGGCGAGAAGCTCTTCCAGCTCCCGCTGGAGCCGTTGCCGCTCCGCCTCGATATCCAACATACCGCGGAGCGGCAGGTAGATCACCGCATCGTCGACGATGAGCGAGACGACCTGCTTGGGTGCCTCGAGGAGTTCGTCCACGTAGCTGAGTCCGTCGTTGGCGATGCGTGCGAGGAAGCGAAAGACTCCTTCACAATCCTGGAAAGCCTGGCGGTGCGAACCCGGGAAGACGATCGCCTGGATCCAGCGAGCCGGCTCCACACCCGCTTCCGCGCGGGCATTGCGCACCGCCCGGATCGCCTCCATGAGGAAACCGAATTCGCGCTCGGCCTCCTCGTCGAGGAGCGAGCGCTCCGGTTCCGGCCAGGGCGCCACCATGATGCTCTCGCCCGCATGCGGCAACCGCTGCCAGAGCTCCTCGGTCACGAAGGGCATGAAGGGGTGAAGCAGGCGCAACGCCCGTTCGAGCACATAGGCCAACGTCTGCCGGGCAGCCTGCGCCCGGGCATCCCCGGCATTGATCGCCACCTTGCTCGACTCGATGTACCAATCGCAGAACTCCGACCAGAGGAATTCGTACAGCGTGTGCCCGGCCTCGTGGAACTGGTACCGCTCCATGAGGTCGGTGACCGATTCGGTCACCCGCTGGAGCCGGCTCACGATCCAACGCTCGGCCAGGCTCATCGCGTCGCGTCGTGGCGGCAACACCGCCCCGTCCGGCGCACGGTCGATCGCACCCGTGGAGAGCGCTCGCAGCGTGTAGCGTGTCGCGTTCCAGATCTTGTTGGCGAAGTTGCGGCTCGCCTCCACGCGGTTGAGACTGAGCTTCATGTCCGTGCCCGGGCCAGCCATGGTGACCAGGGTAAAGCGGAGCGCATCGGCGCCGTACTGCTGCGTCACCTCGGTCGGATCGATCACGTTCCCTTTCGTCTTGCTCATGCGCTGCCCACGCTCGTCCCGGACGGTTCCGTGGAGGTAGACGGTGTAGAACGGCACCTCGCCCATGAACTCGAGTCCGAGGAAGACCATCCGAGCCACCCAGAAGAAGAGGATGTCGTAACCGGTCTCCATCACCGAGCCCGGATAGAAGTAGCGGAGGTCTTCGGTGTCGTCCGGCCAACCGAGCGTGCTGAAGGGCCACAGCCCGCTCGAGAACCAGGTATCGAGCACGTCGGGATCCTGTTCGATCCGCGTACTGCCGCAGTGCTCGCACCGCTCGAGCGTCTCCTCGGCGGTCACCGTGAGTTGACCACAGTCCTGGCAATACCAGACCGGGATACGATGCCCCCACCAGAGCTGTCGCGAGATGCACCAGTCGCGCACGTTCTCCAGCCAGTGGAGGTAGACCGCGCGGAACCGCTCCGGGATAAACTGGAGCGTCCCGTTGCGTGCCACCTCGATCGCTGGCTGCGCCAGCGGGGCCATCTTGACGAACCACTGCTTGCTGATCATCGGCTCGACGACCGTACCGCAGCGCTGGCAGTGCCCCAGGCTGTAGCGGTGCGGTGCTGTCCGCACCAGATAGCCCTGGCGGTCGAGCTCCTCCACCACACGCCGCCGCGCTTCCTGGATCGTCAGCCCAGCAAACGGCCCCGCGTTCTCGTTGAGCGTCCCGTCGGGATTGAGGATGTTGACCGGTGGCAGGTCGTGCCGCTGCGCGATCTCGAAGTCGGTGAAGTCGTGGGCCGGCGTCACCTTGACGGCTCCCGTCCCGAACTCCGGATCGACCGCCTCGTCCGCGACGATCCGGAGTCGCCGGCCGAGCAGCGGCAGGATCGCCGTCTTGCCGATGAGATGCCGGTAGCGTTCGTCCTCCGGATGGACCGCCACCCCGGTGTCGCCGAGCATCGTCTCCGGACGCGTCGTCGCCACGACGAGCGACTCCTCGCCCCCCTCGACCGGATAGCGCAGAAAGTAGAGCGTCCCTTCGAGCTCCTCGTGGTCCACCTCGAGATCGGAGAGCGCCGTCATGCAGCGCGGGCACCAGTTGATGAGCCGCTCGCCGCGGTAGATCAGCCCCTTGTCGTAGAGTCGCTTGAAGGCCGTGCGCACCGCCCGCGAGGGCCCCGGATCCATGGTGAAGCGGAAGCGTGTCCAGTCGCACGAGGCACCGAGGATCCGGAGCTGCTCGCGGATCCGGCCGCGGTAGCGGTTCATCCAGTCCCAGACTCGCTCGAGGAACTTCTCGCGCCCGAGGTCGTGCCGGGTGAGGCCTTCCTTCAGAAGTTCGCGTTCCACGACCCACTGGCCAGCGATCCCAGCGTGGTCCGCTCCCGGGAGCCACAACGTCGGATAGCCCTGCATCCGTCGCCAGCGGATCATCAAGTCCTCGATGGCGACGAACAAGGCGTGTCCCATGTGCAGTTCGCCGGTCACGTTCGGCGGCGGCATGATGATGACGAACGGCTTCCGACTCCAGTCGATCTCCGGCGTGAAGTAACCCCGCTGTTCCCACCAGTCGTACCAGCGTGACTCCACCGCCTGTGGCTGGTAGGCCGGAGCCAGTTCGTCGGAATGCGCCACCTGCGTCATCGCATCCCACCTCCACGTCCAGGATCGCGGGGCCGAGAACCGAGCATCCACGTTGTCGTCACGGTGCACGAGCGGCCGGGGTCGATCGGCTGAACAGCACGACCCGTCCGGCGGACGGCCTCCCGGGCAAGCGTACCGGTCACTGCCGCGTACCGTCAACGCAGAGGCATACCGCGCGGCCCGCTTCGTGCACCAGGGCGATGACGGATCGTCGATGAAACCTCTCCACGCTCGGGCTGCCGCCGTAGCCCAGCCTGACCAGCCTGCGGCGAGAGGGAGCCATTCCCGAACCGATGGCGTATCCGCGGCCGGAGCGCCAGCCTGATCAGACGGTTCCACCAGTGAGACTACCACAGCGAGCAGCCCTCGCCCCGGAGGCAAGATGGACCACTTAGGACCACGCGAGACGGTGGCTCACGCCGGTTCACACGAGTGCCGAAAACCGGCTGGTCGACCGAGTGCGGTGACTCATGCCAGGCCTGACGGTCATCACGAGCAGGCAGAGGAACTCGCGCAGCACGCTACGGGGCCAGTGACGGGGTTCACGAGTAATCCGGTCGGCGACCAGGAACCGCCTGGAACCCGTACAGGACGAGCACGTGCAGCGCCCCCGGACACGGTCGCCACGATCGCTCCCCGGTTTGGCCGCGAGAGTCCCTCGACGCGATCGCCCGCGTACGCAGGCTGATCCCCGTACAACCCGCGTGCGAGACTCCACGCGAGCTGGAAAACGCTCGGTACTGGACGTCAGCAGTCGCTTCTCCAGGTCCGGCGTGCCCCACGCGCTCGCAGCCGACGCCCCGAGACGGGACGCTGGCTCTCATCCCTCCGATGAGCGCACCCCGTTCTCCGGCTGCTCCGGGCGGGTAGCCTTCCGCTCGAGCCACCACGTCCCGAGGATCGAACCGATGAGAAAGACGATGGCGATGAGGCTGCGCAGCCAGACCGGGCTTCCCGCGAGGTCAGTGTCCCAGATCGGTCCGCGGCGGATCCCCTGCCAGAGGGCCACTGCGATGAGCTAGGTGACCAGGAGTTCGTAAGCCCAGTCGAGTACACGGTACGAACGGAAGCGCCGGATGACCCAACGAACGTGGGCCACGATCACGAGCGCGAGGCTACCGAAGTAGGCGACGGCTGAGAAGAGCGGATACCAGCTTTCCGAGAGCGTGGGAGAATCCTCCTCCACCCTGGCTGAGCGCCTCGCTCACGGTCCCCATGGCGGATCTTGCCAGCAGCAGTCGCACCACCAGACGCACGCTCGCGGCACGCAACTCGCACAAATGACGACGAGACACGAAATGCAGACGAGGTTGCCAAAACGGCAGAACCACGCACAATGGGTCCCGGCCGCGCAACAGCGGAGCGCAGCGCCCAGATCGACCTGGCAGCAGCGGCGCTCGCTGCAGGGCCAAGACCCGGTGGGCAGCTCGCCGGACTGAACGCACCACTAGGCGCCACCGGCCAGGCCACCTGCCCATCCGCGCTCGCCGCCAGCAGCACCGCAGCCTCCCTCGAGCCAGTACCGGAAGATTGCCACCCAACCCGGGGTGTCCCGTGCGGTCATGACACACCAGCCAACTCCAGCGGGTACAGACGAGCGTTTCAGAGGGCTAACCCACCAGCACGGTGTAGTCATGCACTGATGGCCTAGGCCGAACGCGCTGTTTCGCTCCCGTGCAGACGCATCCTTCCACTCTGCCGTACCCGGCGTAGCAGGGCCCACACATGCAACAGCACGAGCACTCCGGCCGTACTCGCTGCTGCCGGGCTGGCCCAGTATCGGTACCACCCACGATCCCACCAGAGCACGAGCCACAGTGGCGTGACGAGCACGATCGCTCCAGCGAGTACCTTCCGGCGCCTGGTCAGCGGCTGCCTCGTTGCGAGGGAGGTGCCCGTGACCAGTTCCGTAAACGCTTCGCACGCAACGAGCACGGCGATGGTGTACCAGCACCAGGTCGCGAGCAGACTCCACGGCATAGATCCACCTCCTCAGGGCTTCCCCAGCCCGGCGGGACGACGCAGCAGCACGTGCAACCCCAGCCGCCCGGGCAGGATGCCCACAGACAGACTGCACCGCAGGAGATGAGCACGCAGGCAAAACAGCGCCAGGAAGGGGGAATACAGACGTAGAGGCACCCATGGCAGCAACTTACGAACGCTCGCCAATCGAACTGGCAACAGCAGCCGCATGGCACCTCATAGGGACCGCACTCCTGCAAAACCTGTTCAGAGTGGTTCACCCATACCGGCTGGCCGTTCTCGCTGAACCGAGCGAGACGCACGTGGTCCCCCACGTCGATCAGGAAGGCCGCCGAGCGTCCACGATCGTCGCGCAGTGCCAGGATACCAACCTGCTCGGTCACTGTTGCGACGATCAGCCACAGCCTCCGCCCGTCGGCCAGCCGGTGCTCGGCCGCCTGCACCGCGGCCAGCTGCGCCGGACCGAGCACCGCCGGAAGGTCAGGCCCGGCCACGAGCTCCGCCAGGAGTTTCTCCCTGGCTGCCGGATCGAGCAGGGTCGTCTCGACCGGCTCGACCGCCCACCAGGGCCGCGCCTCCCCTGCTCCCTGCTCCTGTGCTGCCACTGGTCGCGTCATCCCCCGCCAACGAGCCGAGCCAGCACCGTGCTCGCTCCCGACCGTCGTCGCGGTGCGCGCCGCCACGTCCGCTCCTTCTCCGATGGTCCGTCATCCCAAGTGACGGACCGCACGAGTGACCGAAACCAGTCCCTTTCGGTGGACAGTGCTGTCCACCGAGGGTGCATCCCGCTGTCCTCCACCCCCTCAGCGGGGGAGCAGCCCCTGCCGCCGCGCCGCCTCCGGCCCATATCGAACCGGCGCCTGGCTACGTTTGATTGGTATCCCACCGTCCTTTCGCTCGATATCGTTCTCTCTCGGCGCAGGTATGGGCATGGTCACCTCCTGGTGCGCGTCGATCGGTTCGATGCCTGGCTGCACCGCAGGACGAGTCGGTCGCGCCGTACGGCCCGGAGCACGATGAAAATCGAGAGCAGCATGATGGGAACCGCTCCGACCGAGAAAGTGAAGACCGGAAACGAATCCAATGAGCGGAACAGGAAACGTGTCACCGGCTCGATGGCAAAAGCAGCGAGTCCTGGGAGCAGCAACAGGAGGACGACGAACTGTTGCGCGACTGCGGTCGATTCTGCCCACGCTGAGATGCTCACCTGAAGGGCCATGACGGTGAGCGAGCCGCTCGCCGCGAAGACCAGCGACATCAGCAATCCTCGGAGCGGCACGGGCTGCCCGGCTAAAGCAGCGACTCCTGTTGCGGCACTCACCAGCGCAGCGTCGTACAGTAAACCGACGAGCCAGTACGGCACGACCTTCGCCAGAGCGAGCATCCAGTCCGGGACGGGCGCAAGTAGCCAGACCTCGAGCGTTCCACGCTCGCGCTCCCCAGCGACCGCACTGGCGAGCAAGCTGGACAGTGCGGCGAAAGGGAACAGGATGAGGACGAAGACCCCGAACCCGGTTGGCAGAAGCAGCGCCACACTTTCCGCAGGGATGATGGGAGCGCTGATGGCGAACAGGAGGAGCGGCATCACGAGAAAGGCCAGAAGCCGCCGCCCGCGCTCACGCGCGGCGAAAGTCCGGGCAAGCTCCCAGCGGCAGAGTTCCCAAAAGCATGCCAGCATAGGCGCCCTCTCACGCACGGACAAGGAGCGTTCTGAGTGCCTCTTCCAGTTTGCGCTCGTCTCCTTCCGGTGTCTTGAGTTCGTCCCTCGTCACGGACGCGATGACCTTGCCGCGTCCCAGAACGACGAAGCGGTCGGAGACGACCAGCGCGTCACCGAGGACGTGCGTTGCGAAGATCACGGTTCGGTCGGGACGTGCCCGCTGCCACTCGCGGAGCCAGATCAGGAAATCGACGCGCGCGAGCGGATCGAGTTCGTTCGTGACCTCGTCGAGGAGCAAGAGCTTCGGTTCACCGAGGAGTGCGCGCGCCAGGGCAACCCTTTTGCGGAAGCCGGCCGAGAGCGAGCCGCACCACTCGTCGAGGACCTCGTCGAGAGCCAGGATCCGGATCACCTCGCGCAGCTGTGCCTGCCGTCGCTGCCGATCGTGCGGCAACACGAGCCGTGCAACATGTTCGAGGTGATCCCGTACGCGCATCTCGTCGTAGAGGCCGTCCCGTTCCGGAACGTAGCCGATGAGCCGACGCACCGCGTCCGCTCGCGCCGGTATCTCCATGCCCAGTACGATAGCCCTGCCCTGCCCAGGCTTCAGGAGACCGGCGATCAAGCGCAGGAGCGACGTCTTCCCAGCCCCGTTCGGACCGAGGAGTCCGCAGATGCACCCCAGTGGCACCCGCAGGTCGATGGCGTCGAGAATGAGCTTGCCGGGGCAGGCGACCGTGATGCCTTCCAGAACGACTGCCTGGTCTGCTGCGTTACGAGACGACTCCACTGCTCGCTGTTTCCACCACTCTCCGGAACACGTCGCCGTCTTTACCATGGGCGAATGCAGGGCCAGCAGTCACAACCGAGCTGTCGTGAGCACAGGATAATGACACTCGCACACGTTCCCACTGCTGCGCTGCAACAGATCAGGTTGCCAGTGAAGCAGCAAAGGGCGAGGCCGGCACACACCACATTCCCGACGAGACAGGCCCGACAGTCGGGACAGCAGTTCGCGCTGGCCTGCAGCACTGGGTCCGCGGTCGGGCCAAGCGACAGACCGAGTTCATCAGGTCTGAGTAGGCGAACGGTGCCACCCCGCTCGACTGCGAACACTGGCGCTCCAGCTGGTGAGTCCAGCCACGCGTAGGTGGCGACTCCCTCGAGACACACCAGAGCGATGCGCCGCCCAGTGTCAGCGAGAATCGAGCCGGAAAAGGTCTTCTCGTGAACGGCCGAACGGAAACGCACGATCGCATCCGGGCTCCACTTGTGCTCGCTTTCTAGCCACTGAACCAGAGCCGGCACATGAGCACAACACTCGATCGTCTGGCTGCTGGCTACACGCTCGACGGTGAGGACCTTCAGCCGGAATAGAGGTTGTGCCGCCTCCGCTTGCTGCGGCTCGATCGCCACCTTCCCGCTCACCAGGAGCCCGAGCGCGGTGCCGAACCCCGCCACGCGCCGCAACACGCGCCGCCGCGTCAGCACCGGCCCGCGTGCGACCGGACTCGCGAGCGCCCCCAGTTCGCTCGCCAGCGCCAGCCCCCGCCGCACCCCGAGCAGCCGCACCAGCTGCAGCACCAGCCGCCGCCCGGTGTACGCCCGCAGGCGGTCACCAGCGACCGCAAACAACACCGGTTCCCACGGCGCCCTCGCTCCCAGCGCCCGCTCCCGCCAGGCCGCCACCTCGGGCTCGCGCAGGCTCCGCGCCACTAGGCGCCCACCACCCAGCTCGACGATCCGCTCGGCGATGGCGCGGCAGCGCCCGCAGGCTCCGTCGTCGGCCAGCAGCCACTGGATAGGATCGGCCCGCCCTGGGTACCTGCACAAGACTCCTTCGGTGGACAGCGCTGTCCACCGAGGGTGCACCCTGCTG
>Ga0207870_100477_pt1 | contig 20426 bp, 11 predicted proteins | sample CeladaPassage60B_FD_187477 | JGI IMG/M metagenome (GOLD analysis project Ga0207870, IMG submission 187477) | Cellulose-adapted microbial communities from the Joint BioEnergy Institute, USA - Passage3 60B (SPAdes) (version 2) | ecosystem: Engineered > Bioreactor > Continuous culture > Unclassified... | reverse complement strand
CCTGCTAATCACCGACCTGGCCACCGGCGAGGTCGTCGCCGAGCACACCCCGGTCGCGCCCGGCGAGGCCTCCATCCTCGATCAGCACTACGGCGGGCCGCGTCCGGCACCCCGCCGCGCGGCGCGGGCTCACCCCCACGTGCGTGGGGAGGACGGGCGGCCGCCCGGAGCACCCCGACCTGATGGCGGCTCACCCCCACGTGCGTGGGGAGGACTACTCTCCGCCAGCCCGGCGGCGAGGATGTTCGGCTCACCCCCACGTGCGTGGGGAGGACCGGATTTTGACCGCCTCCCCGGTGGCGATCTCCGGCTCACCCCCACGTGCGTGGGGAGGACGTGGCAGGTGGCGGTGAGCTGGAAGCCGTGGACGGCTCACCCCCCACGTGCGTGGGGAGGACGCCAGGTCTAATCGCCTGGCCGTTGGCGAGTGCGGCTCACCCCCACGTGCGTGGGGAGGACCCGGCGACGAACTGCGCCGTGTACGCCTCCAGCGGCTCACCCCCACGTGCGTGGGGAGGACGCCGCCACGGCCTGGCGACGTTGGAGCAGCGGCGGCTCACCCCCACGTGCGTGGGGAGGACGCCCTCGGCCGCCACCGGTGGCCGAGGGCTTCGGGCTCACCCCCACGTGCGTGGGGAGGACGGCGATCAGTTCGTAGGTGCTGGCCAGTACGAAGGCTCACCCCCACGTGCGTGGGGAGGACGGCGGATCACCGGCGGCGGGGGGACGACGAGCGGCTCACCCCCACGTGCGTGGGGAGGACATCGCCGGAGCCAGCGAGCCAACCTCGTACAGCGGCTCACCCCCACGTGCGTGGGGAGGACTCACAGCGTGGATCTGGAGATGCCCGGCCGTACGGCTCACCCCCACGTGCGTGGGGAGGACCCGGACCCCGAGACCCTCGAGAACCTGGGCTACGGCTCACCCCCACGTGCGTGGGGAGGACAGCATGACGGCACCCAAGGACATCACCGAGATCGGCTCACCCCCACGTGCGTGGGGAGGACTCCTCCTGTAGGTAGGTCACCGTGGGAGCGCCCGGCTCACCCCCACGTGCGTGGGGAGGACCATAGCGGGAACTCGATCATCCGCCCGTGAGCCGGCTCACCCCCACGTGCGTGGGGAGGACCACTCGTCGATCTGGTCGAGCCGCTGGTTTGCCGGCTCACCCCCACGTGCGTGGGGAGGACCTTGGTGGGCTCGCGCAGAAGGCAGGGGAAGCCGGCTCACCCCCACGTGCGTGGGGAGGACTAGTCAATGCCAGTGAGCTGCCGGTTTGCCTGCGGCTCACCCCCACGTGCGTGGGGAGGACGACCCCGCCGCCAGAGAAAAGCGCGGTGAGGGCGGCTCACCCCCACGTGCGTGGGGAGGACATGCATCCTCCTCGTCATGACCTCGGGCACCCCGGCTCACCCCCACGTGCGTGGGGAGGACGGACCTCAAAGGATCGGGTTCTCTGGTTGAGCGGCTCACCCCCACGTGCGTGGGGAGGACTCATCCTCGCCATCCCGCACTGGGTGACGGTGCGGCTCACCCCCCACGTGCGTGGGGAGGACCACTTCCCCTCTATCACCGCCGCGGTGAAGGCCGGCTCACCCCCACGTGCGTGGGGAGGACTGACTCCTCAGACGCATGATCTCCTCGCGCTCCGGCTCACCCCCACGTGCGTGGGGAGGACGGTGGCGGTGAATGTCTGTGGTCAGTGCATGGCGGCTCACCCCCACGTGCGTGGGGAGGACTGCGGGGGGGCGCGTGTGTGAGTAGTGTCTGCCGGCTCACCCCCACGTGCGTGGGGAGGACAGAACCATGTCGTTCTCCGTGTGCCCCATCACCGGCTCACCCCCACGTGCGTGGGGAGGACGAGGAGCCGGATTTCGACCGCGTGCGCGAACTCGGCTCACCCCCACGTGCGTGGGGAGGACATGCGCCTGCGCACGTGGGAGTCTGTGAGGACCGGCTCACCCCCACGTGCGTGGGGAGGACTCACAGGATGCGGGGATTTTTTTGCCCACCACGGCTCACCCCCACGTGCGTGGGGAGGACGTTGTAGAAAAGGTCGCGGATTAGCTGGCCAACGGCTCACCCCCACGTGCGTGGGGAGGACTGCACAGCGGGACCACCAACGCCGCCGGTGACCGGCTCACCCCCACGTGCGTGGGGAGGACCCCTGCAGATCCTGCAGGACGTCCTCCGGCAGCGGCTCACCCCCACGTGCGTGGGGAGGACAAGGACGCGCAGCGTGCAGCATTCGACGCGTACGGCTCACCCCCACGTGCGTGGGGAGGACCCCACTTAGCTGCATCCCGACCTAATGGGTCGCGGCTCACCCCCACGTGCGTGGGGAGGACGCATGTGTACCGTCATGCGCTCAGACTCGGGTCGGCTCACCCCCACGTGCGTGGGGAGGACGTCGTCCAGGTTTCACGCGTTTTCGATGCCCGCGGCTCACCCCCACGTGCGTGGGGAGGACATGTGCGGCGCGCCACGGCGCTGAAATTCCAGCGGCTCACCCCCACGTGCGTGGGGAGGACGTACTGCCATTTTGATCACCTCCCCTCTGAGCGGCTCACCCCCACGTGCGTGGGGAGGACGCGTATCACCGTCACCTGCAAGGACTGCGTGCCGGCTCACCCCCACGTGCGTGGGGAGGACCAGCGCGAAGGCCCGGGACCAACGTCCCGGGCCGGCTCACCCCCACGTGCGTGGGGAGGACCTCAATCCCAAGTCCTCATAGTCACCGCCTCCCGGCTCACCCCCACGTGCGTGGGGAGGACAGGAGCTCCACAATCTTGCGGGCGATCGACTGCGGCTCACCCCCACGTGCGTGGGGAGGACGCCTGCGGGGCCGACACCACCCCAGACGTACGGGGCTCACCCCCACGTGCGTGGGGAGGACGGCAACCGGATCCGAAGGGAGCGAACCCCTTACTGGCTCACCCCCACGTGCGTGGGGAGGACGTCGCCGTTCGTTTGCTCCGCTCGGCCGCGTCCGGCTCACCCCCACGTGCGTGGGGAGGACCTCATCCTCGAGCGGGTCAACCGGCTGATCCACGGCTCACCCCCACGTGCGTGGGGAGGACTTCTGATCGGTTCCCTTAGGCTTTTGGTCACTCGGCTCACCCCCACGTGCGTGGGGAGGACCGCCGCGTGCGTCAGCAGACCTACGCCGCCGACGGCTCACCCCCACGTGCGTGGGGAGGACTCGTCCGTTATTTCCGGCGGTCCGTGCACGTCGGGCTCACCCCCACGTGCGTGGGGAGGACGGAGCACTTAGATTCCACGGGTTCATTGAGAACGGCTCACCCCCACGTGCGTGGGGAGGACGGCACGAACAACTCGGCGAGTTCGCGGTCGCGCGGCTCACCCCCACGTGCGTGGGGAGGACGGCACGAACAACTCGGCGAGTTCGCGGTCGCGCGGCTCACCCCCACGTGCGTGGGGAGGACCTAGGCGGTGATGGCGGCTTGTCATGCCCCGCCGGCTCACCCCCACGTGCGTGGGGAGGACGCCTTAAGGCGGCGGAAGAACGCGGCGAACGCCGGCTCACCCCCACGTGCGTGGGGAGGACGACGTGAGTTCGGCGTAACCGACAACCGGGTGCGGCTCACCCCCACGTGCGTGGGGAGGACCCATACCACGGCCCCCGGCCCCAGACCGGGGGCGGCTCACCCCCACGTGCGTGGGGAGGACGGTGCTGACGTTGCCGACCATGGTGTCCAGGACGGCTCACCCCCACGTGCGTGGGGAGGACCCCCGCCGAGCCCGGGCTGTTCCGGCTCCGGGGGCTCACCCCCACGTGCGTGGGGAGGACGATCGTCGCCAAGCACGAGATCACCAACTGAGCGGCTCACCCCCACGTGCGTGGGGAGGACGGCGAGGTTGGGATCGACCTGGGCCTGTCGCACGGCTCACCCCCACGTGCGTGGGGAGGACGGAGCACTTAGACTCCACGGGTTTATTGAGAACGGCTCACCCCCACGTGCGTGGGGAGGACTTGAGGCGGAAAACGCCAGCCTTAAAAGGCAGCGGCTCACCCCCACGTGCGTGGGGAGGACAGCGCCGCCGACCTGCCCACCAAGGGGTGCGGCGGCTCACCCCCACGTGCGTGGGGAGGACCACGGTCTCGGTTGTATCGCCCGCCGATGGACCGGCTCACCCCCACGTGCGTGGGGAGGACATCCGCAAGCGCACCGGACTGCTTCTCAAAGCAGGCTCACCCCCACGTGCGTGGGGAGGACGCTCACCTACGAGATCCCTAAGGGGAACGACGTGGCTCACCCCCACGTGCGTGGGGAGGACGGAAATCCACCACGTTCAGCTGGACCGTGCGTGGCTCACCCCCACGTGCGTGGGGAGGACGTGGACGAGCTCACCCTCGTCCCAGAGGCGTTCGGCTCACCCCCACGTGCGTGGGGAGGACCTCGCGCGCGGTGGCACCGGGATACGCGCGGTCGGCTCACCCCCACGTGCGTGGGGAGGACACCGCTCGGCACGGGCGAGGGCATCGCGGAGGCGGCTCACCCCCACGTGCGTGGGGAGGACGGGGTCGCTGGGGCAGTCAAGGGCCACCGGGACGGCTCACCCCCACGTGCGTGGGGAGGACCGGGTCATGGACCGCGGGTTTTCCCATCCCCACGGCTCACCCCCACGTGCGTGGGGAGGACCGGACCTGTCGTACTGTCATTGTGATCACCTCCGGCTCACCCCCACGTGCGTGGGGAGGACATGGCACCCCGCGTCACAAGATGCGGGGATTTTGGCTCACCCCCACGTGCGTGGGGAGGACCGTGCCCTCGGTTGCGAGCGAGTTTGAGGTTGCGGCTCACCCCCACGTGCGTGGGGAGGACTAGGTGAGCCAGCGCAGCAGGCTGCTGATGGTCGGCTCACCCCCACGTGCGTGGGGAGGACACCTGCTCGACTGCACCCGCGAGTGGATGCGGGGGCTCACCCCCACGTGCGTGGGGAGGACATCTACGCCCGGATCGCTGACCGTAGAAGGGACGGCTCACCCCCACGTGCGTGGGGAGGACAGGAGGTAAGGTATGCGGATCATGCACGAGTCCGGCTCACCCCCACGTGCGTGGGGAGGACCGGGTCGGCGACTCCGACGGCCCAGCCGTCGACGGCTCACCCCCACGTGCGTGGGGAGGACTGCTCAGCCGCGTCGAGCGCGGCCAGACACAGCGGCTCACCCCCACGTGCGTGGGGAGGACTCTGCGATTGATCACCTGGAGCTGTGGCTGGACGGCTCACCCCCACGTGCGTGGGGAGGACTGGTGCGGCGGCAGCGGCCGGGGGCCGCCGGCCGGCTCACCCCCACGTGCGTGGGGAGGACTTCGGCCATGCGACGTGCCGCAGCCTCGGCTGCGGCTCACCCCCACGTGCGTGGGGAGGACTCCAGTCCGCGCTGGCGTACCCAATCGGTGACCGGCTCACCCCCACGTGCGTGGGGAGGACAGCTTTGCCGGCCTTGATGTCGGCGAGGATGGCGGCTCACCCCCACGTGCGTGGGGAGGACGACCGCGTGCGTGAACTTTTTGAGGCGCTCGACGGCTCACCCCCACGTGCGTGGGGAGGACCTTGAGGGCCTCGAGGGTGGCCTCAACCATGGCGGCTCACCCCCACGTGCGTGGGGAGGACGGGGGCTCGAAGAGGTCGACGAGCTCGCGGGCCGGCTCACCCCCACGTGCGTGGGGAGGACGGGGGCTCGAAGAGGTCGACGAGCTCGCGGGCCGGCTCACCCCCACGTGCGTGGGGAGGACGAGGATGGTAAGAAGATCGCCCTCAAGGCACCCGGCTCACCCCCACGTGCGTGGGGAGGACGCCCGGCGAGAGTATCCGGTCTCGTTTGGGTTCGGCTCACCCCCACGTGCGTGGGGAGGACAGCGGTTCGCGGACGCGGACGGAGCCCCCTTCGGCTCACCCCCACGTGCGTGGGGAGGACCAAGGTTATTTACTTCAATGTGCGTCTTGATTCGGCTCACCCCCACGTGCGTGGGGAGGACGTCATGGCTGGCGATATACCGGATCATTGATGCGGCTCACCCCCACGTGCGTGGGGAGGACGCTCAGGTGAGCGATCACTCGGGGATGAGCGCCGGCTCACCCCCACGTGCGTGGGGAGGACCTCGCCATCCGCGGCTGGACCCCCGGCGCCCTCGGCTCACCCCCACGTGCGTGGGGAGGACTGTCGCCCGAGCCTGTCGCCGCCTGATCGAACGGCTCACCCCCACGTGCGTGGGGAGGACGCCTAACCGGTAGTTGGGCGGCGAGCCCCAGTCGGCTCACCCCCACGTGCGTGGGGAGGACAGCTGCGCAACCTTTTCCCGCTCGGCCTTGAGCGGCTCACCCCCACGTGCGTGGGGAGGACGCGCGACCCCCTGCGTGGCAGGGGGTCTCCTTGGCCTCACCCCCACGTGCGTGGGGAGGACGCGCTTCATGAGCTGATCAGCCGTACGCGTGACGGCTCACCCCCACGTGCGTGGGGAGGACGAGGCCCACCAGCCAATCGAGCTATGCTCCAGCGGCTCACCCCCACGTGCGTGGGGAGGACTAGCGGATCGGCTCCTTTCGGGAGGGGATCTGCGGCTCACCCCCACGTGCGTGGGGAGGACCCAGGGGGCCGAGTATGCGGTGCTGCCCGAGAAGGCTCACCCCCACGTGCGTGGGGAGGACTTTTTCGTGTGGAACGTGGCCGGCGGCATTTTGGCTCACCCCCACGTGCGTGGGGAGGACGCCGGCACACCCGGCACGGCAACGGGCGCGTCCGGCTCACCCCCACGTGCGTGGGGAGGACGCCTCCTGCAACGCCGGCGTCGCGTAAACGATCGGCTCACCCCCACGTGCGTGGGGAGGACCGGCGGTCAACATCTTGAGGGCAGGGCTTGCCCGGCTCACCCCCACGTGCGTGGGGAGGACCGACAGAATGCTCGTCCCACTCGTGAACGCTGCGGCTCACCCCCACGTGCGTGGGGAGGACTGCACGATCACCGCGAGGGGGTCGAAGGTGAGCGGCTCACCCCCACGTGCGTGGGGAGGACGCGCCGCGGCCCGGCCGCGGCGGCCGGGTGGACGGCTCACCCCCACGTGCGTGGGGAGGACGGGTGGTCAAAGACCACCTTCGCGCGCTGCAGCGGCTCACCCCCACGTGCGTGGGGAGGACGGCCCCACCACCGCCAGCCTCGACGGCATCGACGGCTCACCCCCACGTGCGTGGGGAGGACCTTGGCGGCGGGCTCGGTCGAGGTCACCGTGGCGGCTCACCCCCACGTGCGTGGGGAGGACCATACGCGGTGAGCAGGTGCACCAGCTGCTCGCGGCTCACCCCCACGTGCGTGGGGAGGACGACGTCGATCCGCGACGTATGCGCTGTATCGGCGGCTCACCCCCACGTGCGTGGGGAGGACCGGTCAAGATTCCGGCACCTGTTCAGCCGATTCGGCTCACCCCCACGTGCGTGGGGAGGACCCGGTAAACGGGACGATAGTCGTACCCGGCGTAGGCTCACCCCCACGTGCGTGGGGAGGACGCCGAGCTGATGTTGATGCGCTGGCCGCCTACCGGCTCACCCCCACGTGCGTGGGGAGGACCGATCGCGTACCGCCACGGCAGGCCGATCAGGCGGCTCACCCCCACGTGCGTGGGGAGGACGGCAAAACCCTCGACACCGTCGCCCGGAATGTCGGCTCACCCCCACGTGCGTGGGGAGGACCCATCCTCGGCGCCGCCCGGGTAAGCCCGGGCCGGCTCACCCCCACGTGCGTGGGGAGGACATCCGCGCAAGCGGCTCAGGGCTCTGAGGCACCGGCTCACCCCCACGTGCGTGGGGAGGACTTCTCGAGCGCCGGGAAAAGCTCGCCTCGGGGCGGCTCACCCCCACGTGCGTGGGGAGGACCCTTCGCGACCTGCAAGTTTACTCCCGCCATGCACAGTTCCTGGACATGACGGTAGCTGGCACGTGTTGCAGCCTTTCACCGTTCAAACGAAGTTTCCGGAATTTCCTGCGATCTGACGGTCGGCGAGTTTACAGTAATCGAGATGGTGGTCAGGCATGACCTCCCACCACAACCGTTGACCACTGACTTACAGACCAGGAGGCGGCGGTGACCGGCCGATTCGATGTCGATCTCGCCCTTTGGGGTAAGTCGCGTGGCCTGAACGGGCACCGTTACCCCCTGGTCTGCCACCTGCTGGACGCCGCAGCGGCCATGGAAGCGCTGTGGGACGAGTACGTGCCGCCCCGGGTACGGACAGTGATCACTGATGGGCTCGGCACCACCGAGAACCATGCCCGGGCCCTGCTGGCGTCCTGGGCCGGGCTCCACGACATCGGCAAGGTCATGGCCTGCTTCCAGGCCCTGGACGCGGACGGTTTCGCCCGGCTCACCGGGTATCCGGACGCTCCAGCGGATATGAAGGGCCACGCCTTCGCCGCGCATGTGTGGCTGGGACAGGCGCTGGCAGAGGCGGGCTACAAGGCAACGGGCCTGCGTTCTCCTGCGGTCCGGGTGGCGCAGCTGCTCGGCGGCCATCACGGCACCTTTTTCGAGTACCGCCATCGCGAGCTGACCGACCCGGTAACTTTCGTTCCTGCTCTGGGGACAGGGCGATGGGAGGAGCAGCGGAGGCGCATCACCGCCGTCGTCCACGAGCTGACCGGTGCCCCGAAACCACCCACGAGACTGCCGGCTCCGGTGGCCGCGCTTACGTGCGGCCTGGTGATTCTCGCGGATTGGCTGGTCAGCCAGGACGTGTTTCTACGGAAACGGATCGCGGCCGGGTTGCCTGCGGCAGGAACCCCCGAGGCTCTGCGCGAGCATTTCGACCGCAGCAGACAGGCGGCTCCGGGACTGCTCCGGGAGGCCGGCCTGGGACGGCTGACCTTTAAGCCGGGCGGGTTCCACGATGATTTCCCTTTTCAACCGAACGACTTGCAACGTTCCATCGCCGAGCGGCTCCCCGGTCTGCTCGACGGCGAACCCGGCCTGCTTCTCATCATGGCCCCCATGGGCGAGGGCAAGACGGAGGCCGCGCTGCACGCGGCACGGCTGATGGGCGAGACGGCCGGGACACCGGGCGTGTTCTTCGGTCTGCCGACGATGGCGACCTCGGATCAGATGTTCGATCGGCTCGCCGAGTTCCGGGCCCGGCGCGCCGAGGGCGCCGATTCGTTGACCTTGCTGCACGGCCTCGCATGGCTGAACTCGGCGTACGCGCCCGACGGCGAGGCAATCGACGTGCTCACCGAGGACCGTACGGCGACCCAATGGCTACGGGGAAGCAAGCGGGGCCTGCTGGCGAACCTGGCCGTTGGCACGGTCGACCAGGCGCTTCTGGCGGTCCTGCGCGGCCGGCACAACGTGTTGCGGATGCTCGGCCTGGTGGGCAAGGTGGTGGTGATCGATGAAGTCCACGCCTACGACGCCTACATGCAGGGCCTGCTCCACCGGCTCCTTTCCTGGCTGGGGGCGTTCAAGATCCCCGTGGTTCTCATGTCGGCCACGCTGCCGGTGACGGTGGGACGCAAGCTGGTTGAGGCCTATCTCGAAGGCGGAGGACAGCGGGGCACGGCACTCCCGGAGCTCCGCTACCCGGGATGGGTCTATGTGAGCGCCGGGCAGGCGTCGAGCCAGCCGGTGAAATCCCGCGAACGCGCCCTACGCGTGGAGCTGCGCCACGTCGCGCTCGGCCTGGACGGCCGCGCCGAGCGGGCGGACGCACTCAAAGAGCTCCTCGCTCCGCTCGTGGCGGACGGCGGGTGTGCGGCCGTCATCTGCAACACCGTCGCCGAGGCCCAGCGGACCTACCTCGAGCTCAAGGAGTGGCTCGCCGCGACGGGTACGGCGGCGCCGGTGATGAGGCTGCTGCACTCCCGGTTCCCGGCCTGGCGGAGGGAGGAGATCACCCGGGAGGTCGTGGCGCTGTTCGGCAAGGACGCCGGGGATGCGCGGCCTGCCGCGGCGGTTCTGGTCGCCACGCAGGTGATCGAGCAGTCCCTCGACCTCGACTTCGACCTCGTGATCAGTGATCTCGCCCCGATCGCCCTGCTGCTCCAGAGGGCGGGCCGGTGCCACCGGCACCAGGCCAACGACCCACGGCGGCCCGGATGGGCAAGGCAGATGCGGCTGGTGGTCCTCGCGCCGACCGATGAAGCCGGTGCGCTGGCATTCCCCCGGGCATGGCGGCACGTCTACCACCAGGCCTTGCTGCGCCGTACCTTCGCGGTGCTCACCGAGCTGACCGGCCGGAACGTGGCGATCCCGGGCGATGTCCAGGGGCTCGTCAACCGGGTGTACGACGAGGACTTCGCCGATCTGAGCGCGCAGGTGGCGGAGGATGATCTGGCCCGGATCGCCGATGAGCAGACCAAGGAGATGTACGCGTCCATGGTCGCGATCCCGCCACCGAAGGCGCTGAAGGATCTGAGCAGCCTCAGCCAAGGGGAGATCGTCGACGAGTACGCCACCCGCCTGGGCGCGGACTCGGGACGGGTGGTGTGTTGCCACCCCGCCCCAGACGGGCGTCTTCTTCTCCGCACCGGGGACCCGCTGCCGCACGCCGGTGCCGGGCGCGACGGCCGATTCACCAAGGAGCAGCTCAAACGGATCCTCCTGGAGGCCATCCCGGTGCCGGGCGGGTGGCTGAAAGACCGATCGGCCGAGAACGAGCCACCGCCGGCATGGCGCGACAACCCCCATCTGCGCGACATCGCGCTGATCCGGCTCCTCGCGGGGCATGGGCCCGGCCTGCTCGGCGAGAGGACGCTGTGGCTGTCCGACGAGCTCGGTCTGTCCGAGTTCCCGGCCCCACCGGAGTGTGAGGAGCGCGCGGCGTGAAGGAATCGCTCTCCGAAGAGAGGCGTGCATGCGGTACGACCTGTTGACACGGCCCTGGCTGCCGGTCAGGGCGGGCGATAGGCGGTGGGCGGTCGGCCTGCGGGAGCTGTTCCTCAGCGCCCACGAGCTGGCCGACATCGAGGTCGCGCTGCCACCGGGCGCGTCAGGCCTGTGGCGGGTCCTGACGGTGATCGCGGCCCGGGTGACCGGGCTGGACGACGTGACGCTCAGCGCAGACGAGTGGCTCGAACGGCGCGAAGAGGTGCTGGCGAGCGGGCGTTTCGATCCGTCCCAGGTCGAGGAGTACTTCGAGCGGTACGCTTCGCGGTTCGACCTCTTCGACACGGAACGTCCCTGGCTGCAGGACCCGCGGCTGCGCGAGCAGTGCCCGAAGAGCTCCGGGATCAACAAGCTGGTGCTCACCCGGCCCTCGGGCAACAACCAGGTCTGGTTCACGCACTTCACGGATCTGACGACGAGATCGGTACCCACGGAACAGGCGATCTGGCACCTGCTGGCGCAGCTCTACTACGGGCCCTCCGGCCGGTGCACCTCCCGCACGGTAGCGGGCACCTCTGAGGCGAACAGCAAGGCGGGACCGTTACGCAGCACGATCTCGTTCCACCCGCTCGGCCGTACCGTGTTCGAGTCCCTGGTCACGTCCATCCCCTGCGCGCCCGAGCACGACCACGGCGGGCCGGACGTGGCTCCATGGGAGGCGGACGAGCTCCCCGACCCGCTCGGCGTCCCCCCTCGGCCGTCCGGGATCGCCGGCGTGCTGACCGGCCGGTTCCAGCACGCGATCCTGCTCAAGCCGTCCGGCGACGGGAGCGCGGTCGAAGACGCGTGGATCACCTGGGCGTGGCGCGACCGGGAGCTGGAAGCTCACGATCCCTACCTCATCTACCAGCAGAGCAGGCAGGCCGATAAGCCCTATCCGCGTCGGGCGGATGCCAACCGGGCGCTGTGGCGTGACTTCGATGCGCTGATCCTCGACGACGTCGGCGACGAGCACCGGCGCCGCCCGGCCGTACTGCGCGACGCCGAGGAACTGGGCGGCTCCCTGCTCGAGCACCTGCGGGTGCGCGCGTACGGCTTCGACCAGGACGGCCAGACCAGGGATTACGAGTGGACCGTCGCCGTCACCCCGGCCGTGCTCGCCACCGCCAAGGACGAGGGGATCGCCCGTGCCATCAGTGAGATGAGGCAGGCGGCCGAGCGCGTAGAGAGGCACCTGGAGCGGGCGCTCCGCGACGCCTGGGTGGCGATCAATGATCCATCCAACGGCTCCGGGCCACCGCAGCGCAAGGACATCTCCGCCGGTCCGTGGCCCGCCCGGGGTGCCTTCCGCTACTGGTCGGCGGCCGAGCGGATCTTCTGGCGCCGGGTCCGGGGACGCGACGCCGAGGGCGCCGCTGACGAGTTCCTACGGCTCGCCCTGGGCGTGTACGACGAGGTCACTGAGAGCGCCGGCGCCCACCCGCGGGTCAGACGCGCTATCGAGCTCAACCGCCGCACCCTTGCCGCCGCACGTGCGGCCGCCACCCCCGAGCGCAGTGCGAAGGAGAGCACATGACAGGCATCCCGTCCATTCAGGCGGCCGACGCCTACGTCGCTTATGTGCGCAAAGTGACCAGTGGTGATCCAGGTCGGCGCGCCGCGCTCCGGCGCAGCCTGGGCAGGCCGGTGACGGACATCACCGCCCGCGGGGCACACGCCGTGGTCGCCGCGTGGCTACCCGAGGCGCACGAGGTGCCGGGGGCGGAGCCGTACGCGGCGGTGGAGAGCGCCTACTACACGGTCGCCGCGCTGGTCGCCGCTCACCCCGCCTCCCAAGACCAGGCCGAGAGCCCTTCTCCAGAGGCGGAGACGGCGGCGCGGGAAGGCGTGCGGGAGCAGGTCAGCCTGGGACGAACACTCGGCCTGGCCGCAGCCGACGGCGTGGTCAACCCCGCCACGGCCGAGGCGCGCCTGCACCTGCTGTGCCGTCAGGACGTGGCCGGGTTGCACCGCCATCTCCCCGGCCTGTTCCGCCTGCTTCACGCCAAGAACGTGCAGGTGGACCTGGCCAGGTTGCTGATCGACCTGTGCCGCTGGGGGCGGTGGCGCGACCAGGTGGCCAAGGAGTGGCTGCAGGACTTCTACCGGGCCGGCGACCGGGCCCGGAACGACGATCGGAAGGCGGCCGCAGCAGACGGCCGGGAAGGCGAGGACGAGTGATGATCCCCCGATTCCTCGATGTGCACGTGCTTCAGACGGTGCCGTTCGCGAACCTGAACAGGGACGACCTCGGATCCCCCAAGAGCGTGGTGTACGGCGGGGCCTTGCGGACCCGGGTCTCCAGCCAGTGCTGGAAGCGCGCCGTGCGGCTCGAGGTGGAGCGGGCGCTCAGCGACCCCGCCCTCCGCACCCGCCGGGTCCCGGAGGAAGTGGCGAAGCGGCTCATCGATCGCGGGTGGACGCCGGAGGCCGCGAAGGCGGCCAGTGAGCAGATCATGCTCGACGCCGGAAAGAGCGGGGTGAAGCTGGACAAGGGCCTCACCTCGGTGCTGATGTACCTGCCCGCGTCCGCGCTCGACGCCCTCGCCGACCTGGCCGACGAGCACCGGGAGGAGATCGAGGCGCGCGCCGGGAAGAAGCCGGCCAAGGGCGTCCTGCCCGCCGATCGGGTCGCGGAGCTGCTCGCCGAGCGCAATGGCGTGATCACCCTCTTCGGCCGCATGCTGGCCGAGCTGCCGCGCGGGAACGTGGACGGTGCCGTCCAGTTCGCGCACGCCTTCACCACCCACGAGGTCGCACCGGAGATCGACTTCTTCACCGCAGTCGACGACTGCCTGCCCGAGGACGCCGCCGGCAGCGGCCACATGAACAGCGCCGAGTTCTCCGCTGGAGTCTTCTACCGCTACGCCAGCGTCGACCTGCACACCTTGCTGAACAACCTGGGACACGACCAGGGCATGTCGCGCGAGCTGACCAGCGAATTCCTCCGGGCGTTCATCTCCTCCCTGCCCAGCGGCAAGCGGACGGCCACCGCCCCCAACACGCTCCCCGACCTCGTCTACATCGCGGTGCGTTCCGACCGCCCGATCTCGCTCGCCGCGGCGTTCGAGTCCCCGGTCCGCCCGGAGAACGGCCTCGCCGAGCCGTCCCGCCGCAAGCTCTCCCAGTACGCCGAGCAGCTGGAGCGCCTGTGGGGCCGGGCAGGGATCGTCCGGGACGGCCACGCCTCCATCGACGACAAGCCGCTCCCCGGGCTCGGTGAGACGTTCGCCTCCTTCTCCGAGCTCATCGGGGCCATGGTGGATGCCGCCCACCACGGGAGCCCGGCGTGAGCGGTCTCGTGCTACGCCTGGCCGCTCCGCTCCAGTCCTGGGGCGAGCACAGCGCGTTCACCAACCGCGACACCCTGCGCTTCCCGAGCCGTTCGGGGTTGATCGGGCTCTTCGCCGCGGCGCAGGGCATCCCCCGCGGCCGATCGCTGCGCGGCTTCGACGAGCTCCGGTTCACCGTCCGGATCGATCGGCCGGGTGTGCCCATGGTGGACTACCACACCATCGGTGGTGGACGGGAGCAGAGCGTCCCCACCGCCGAGGGCAAGCAGCGGCCCCGGGAAACCGCCACCATCGTCACCCGGCGTCAGTACCTCGCCGACGCCGTCTTCACCGTCGCCGTCGAAGGGCCTGCGCAGCGCATCGCCGAGCTCGCTGCGGCGCTGCGGCGGCCGCGCTGGCACCCCTACCTCGGGCGGCGGTCCTGCCCGCCGGACGAACCGCTGCTGCTGCGCGAGGCGGACGACCCCGTCGCCGACCTCCACACCAGGGTTCCCATCGCACGGCGGCTCCGCCGGGAGGAGGACCCGCTGATCGAGTTCGTCACGGAAGGCGCGGCCGGAGACGCCGACGCGGTCACCGAGGTGGCCGACGTCCCGGAGAGCTTCGACCGGTTCGACCGCCGGTACCGGACCCGCACGGTGAGCATGGTCGCCCGCCCGGTACCGCGCGAGCTGTGCCTGACCGGCCCGGCGTACTGGGAGAGCCTGATCGCGTACATGAGGGAGGGCCAGTGACCGCCTGGTTGACGAGAATCCTTCCCGATCTCCGGCGGCGTGACGTCAACCGGGATTTGAACGACCCCGATCGGCTGCACAAGCGCATCATGTGTCTCGTACCCGACGGGCTCGGCGCGGACCCGCGGGCACGCGCCGGGGTGCTCTTCCGGGTGGAGGACACCCGGGCAGGGGTGCAGATTCTGGTGCAGACCCGCGTGGAGCCCATGCCCGCCCGCCTGCCGGATGGCTACGGCGAGATCGCTGTCAAGCGGCTCGACGGCCTGCTGTCCCGGCTGCATCGGGGTTGCGTCGTGCACTACCGCATCGCGGCGAACCCGTCCAAGCGGCTCGGCAAGCACGCCGGGCCGGACGCGGGGAAGATCAAAGCCCTCCGTGGCGCTGCGGCCGAGGAATGGTGGACACAGCGGGCCGCGAGATGCGGCCTGTCGGTGATGACCGTGTCATCGCAGTCACAGCAGGACGTGCGCACCGGCTCCGGGATCCGCCACGCGGTCGTCCGTTTCGACGGCATCGCCACGGTGACCGACGCCGACCTGGTCCGGGCCGCGGTGCTGGACGGAGTCGGCCGGGGCAAGTCCTACGGCTGCGGCCTCCTCAGCCTCGCGCTGGCGGCGGCATGACATCCTCGGCCCGCCGCAGGCTAGCGGTCCCGACACTCGCGATGCTGCCGAGGATCGCCGACTCTCTGTCGTTCCTGTACACGGAGGCCGTGCGGATCGTACAGGACGACACCGGGGTCTGCGCGCAGGTGGAAGGGCCGCGGGGAATCGACAGGGTTTACATCCCCACCGCGGCCCTGGCGTGTGTCCTCCTTGGACCCGGTACCTCCATCACTCAGCCGGCCATGGCCACGTTCGCCCGCCATGGCACCTCCCTGGTCTGCGTCGGCGCGGGCGGCGTGCGCAGCTACGCCGGGATACTGCCGGCCGCGCTGACCACGGCGTGGCTGGAAAAGCAGGTCCGTGCCTGGGCCTCCGACGAGGAGCGGCTCCAGGTGGCGATCCGGATGTACGAGAAGCGCTTCGGCAGCCTCTCTGTGCCCGGCGAGGTCACCCTGGCCAAGCTCCGTGGCCTCGAAGGGCAGCGGATCAAAGCGCTCTACCGGTTACTGACGACCAAGTACGGCATCAAGCGGTTCAAGCGCAACTATGACCCTGAGGCCTGGGATGATCAGGATCCCGTCAACAAGGCGCTTTCCGCCGCCAATGCGTGCATCTATGGCGTCGTGCATGCGGCGGTGCTCGCCCTCGGCTGCTCGCCGGCCCTCGGATTCGTGCACAACGGCACGCAAATGGCCTTCGTCTACGACATCGCCGACCTGTACAAGGCTCGGGTGACGATCCCTTTGGCGTTTTCCCTCCACGCGTCAGCGGACCCCGAGCGTGAAGCACGCAGGCGGCTGCGGGAGGATTTCCGTGCCCTGAAGCTCATGCCTCAGATCGTCGCGGACATCCAGTCTCTGCTGGATCCATCGAACGAGGGTGCCCGGGTCACCGATCGGAGCGCCGATGTCGTCCACCTCTGGGACCCCCAGGCAGGCGCGCTCCCGGCCGGGGTGAACTACGGCTTCGATGCCGGTTCAGTGGAAATCTCCGATCTCGACGAATGGGAGTAGCCCGTGGCATCGATGGTCGTCATCTCGACGACGGCGATTCCGGACCATGTGAGTGGCGCGCTTTCACGCTGGCTCATCGAGCCGACCCCCGGCCTTTATGTTGGGACGATCTCGGCCCGGGTGCGCGAGGAACTGTGGTCAGCGGTCAGCGCCAGCGTCGGCGACGGCGCCGCCGTGCTCATCCATCCGGCTGATACCGAGCAGGGGTTCGCTCTGCGTACCGCAGGTCAGCGTCGTCGCCATGTGGTCGACTTCGACGGCCTTCAGTTGATCAAGTTCGTGGCCAGCGCCACGGAACCGGCCCCGTGCTCCTCGGAAACCCATAGTGAAAATGTGAACTAGCAGGTGGCGAAGGGTCCTCCCCACGCACGTGGGGGTGAGCCTGCACCGAAAGCCGGAAACACCAGAAACGCCCGGTCCTCCCCACGCACGTGGGGGTGAGCCGCGTGTCTGCGCGGCCCCTGGCTGGTGTCGCGCGTCCTCCCCACGCACGTGGGGGTGAGCCGCCGCCACGAGCGCCCCCAGCGCCGAGGCCACGGTCCTCCCCACGCACGTGGGGGTGAGCCGACCCTTACCGTGAAGATCCCGGCGCCGGTTCAGTCCTCCCCACGCACGTGGGGGTGAGCCGCCGGGGGCCGAGTCGGGAAGAACCGGCTGAACGTCCTCCCCACGCACGTGGGGGTGAGCCGGGTTCCAGGTAGGCCTGTGGGAGGAGGATGCGTCCTCCCCACGCACGTGGGGGTGAGCCAGAGTTGCTATTCCTGGACATGCTTGGGCTGATGTCCTCCCCACGCACGTGGGGGTGAGCCGGCCGCTTGAGAGGCCTCACTGCGGCCGGCGCGGTCCTCCCCACGCACGTGGGGGTGAGCCGAGTTCGCCGTGCATCCCCGGAGGCCACGACCAGTCCTCCCCACGCACGTGGGGGTGAGCCGGGGTGCGGCTTCGTCCAGGACGGGCAGGCCCCGTCCTCCCCACGCACGTGGGGGTGAGCCGCGGCGGCGGATTTCCTCCACGTCGGCCGGGGTGTCCTCCCCACGCACGTGGGGGTGAGCCGGACCAACCCCGGATGCACAACATCATCCCTGAGTCCTCCCCACGCACGTGGGGGTGAGCCGCCTCGACGAGGCGGCCGGGGCGCGGCCGCGGCGTCCTCCCCACGCACGTGGGGGTGAGCCGTCGAGCACGGTCCGACCATAGGTAACCGCACCGTCCTCCCCACGCACGTGGGGGTGAGCCGTCGGGGGCGTCCTCGTGCCCCGGCTCGAACCGGTCCTCCCCACGCACGTGGGGGTGAGCCGCTGGCGAGCTCTGCCCAACCGCCCCCGGATGGGTCCTCCCCACGCACGTGGGGGTGAGCCGATCGACCGGATCTTTCCAGAGATCGAGTAACGTCCTCCCCACGCACGTGGGGGTGAGCCGCTGCCCTGCTAGGTCCTTGTATGCTTCTTCTTGTCCTCCCCACGCACGTGGGGGTGAGCCGGGCACGTCCTCCACACGCACGGCGTGTACCACGTCCTCCCCACGCACGTGGGGGTGAGCCGTGCGGGGCGTTTGGTTTTGCTTGAGCCTAGGAGTCCTCCCCACGCACGTGGGGGTGAGCCGCACCGTCACCAAAATCGCAAAGAGTGCCGGTGGTCCTCCCCACGCACGTGGGGGTGAGCCGCACCGTCACCAAAATCGCAAAGAGTGCCGGTGGTCCTCCCCACGCACGTGGGGGTGAGCCGTCCGGCATCCACGTCTGAACCAGGGGGGAACCGTCCTCCCCACGCACGTGGGGGTGAGCCGAACCCGGATAAGTATGATGTGCCTGCTCTTATGTCCTCCCCACGCACGTGGGGGTGAGCCGGTGGTCTCGGAGCTCCTTCTGCCAGGCGCGGAGTCCTCCCCACGCACGTGGGGGTGAGCCGGTGTCGGCGGCGCTGTCGTCGTTGCCGATCGCGTCCTCCCCACGCACGTGGGGGTGAGCCGATCGAGCGCGCGCATATGGCTGATGCTAGGGGGTCCTCCCCACGCACGTGGGGGTGAGCCGAAGGTCGACCACCCGTGGCGGATCTTCGCCCTGTCCTCCCCACGCACGTGGGGGTGAGCCGTTCGCGTCGCTGGTCCCGAAGGTGGACCGGAAGTCCTCCCCACGCACGTGGGGGTGAGCCGGGGAATCCTCAACTAATGAGCGCATCGTCGAGGGTCCTCCCCACGCACGTGGGGGTGAGCCGGGTCTTTGCGGCCTCTCCGAGGTCGATCAGCTGTCCTCCCCACGCACGTGGGGGTGAGCCGGACGCCGTCGAGGTCCCCGTCTCCAGCGCGGTGTCCTCCCCACGCACGTGGGGGTGAGCCGATGATTGAGCCGTGGGAGCAGGTTATTGATTGGTCCTCCCCACGCACGTGGGGGTGAGCCGCGCTCGAGGTCACGGATAGGGTCAGTCACGTAGTCCTCCCCACGCACGTGGGGGTGAGCCGGTGATCGTGGCCCCGGGTGGGAGGAACCAGGCGTCCTCCCCACGCACGTGGGGGTGAGCCGTAGGACCGCGACCACAGCGTGGGCAGCCGGGAGTCCTCCCCACGCACGTGGGGGTGAGCCGCTGACCGAGGACGACGCCGAGGCAATCCTCGAGTCCTCCCCACGCACGTGGGGGTGAGCCGTGGTGGGCAGAAAAAATCCCCGCATCTTGTGAGTCCTCCCCACGCACGTGGGGGTGAGCCGACCCCGGAACGCTCCTGGCTGGGAGAAGTGTCGTCCTCCCCACGCACGTGGGGGTGAGCCGTGGTGGGCAGAAAAAATCCCCGCATCTTGTGAGTCCTCCCCACGCACGTGGGGGTGAGCCGACCCCGGAACGCTCCTGGCTGGGAGAAGTGTCGTCCTCCCCACGCACGTGGGGGTGAGCCGCCATTGTTCCTGAGATCCTCCTAGGTCGGCTAGTCCTCCCCACGCACGTGGGGGTGAGCCATGCCGACAGGGATCCAAGGATGCTCGGGACGCGTCCTCCCCACGCACGTGGGGGTGAGCCATGCCGACAGGGATCCAAGGATGCTCGGGACGCGTCCTCCCCACGCACGTGGGGGTGAGCCATGCCGACAGGGATCCAAGGATGCTCGGGACGCGTCCTCCCCACGCACGTGGGGGTGAGCCGCGGTCGCGCCGTCCGGCCGGGTTGTCAAGGACGTCCTCCCCACGCACGTGGGGGTGAGCCGCGCCCGGTATCTCTTCATTTTCGCTGCAGCGGGTCCTCCCCACGCACGTGGGGGTGAGCCGACACCCAGCCCAACGGGGAACGGGGAAAATACGTCCTCCCCACGCACGTGGGGGTGAGCCGATATGACCCTAAACGGCAACACAACGCCCGCGTCCTCCCCACGCACGTGGGGGTGAGCCGTGTCTTCTCTCGGTGTCCCGGCGGGCTGCCAGGTCCTCCCCACGCACGTGGGGGTGAGCCGGACACCCACACGCCGCACCGCCCGATCAGGGTGTCCTCCCCACGCACGTGGGGGTGAGCCGCGTGACTTGTGGCGCTGGTGGGCGAGCTGGTCGTCCTCCCCACGCACGTGGGGGTGAGCCGCTGAGGCGACCGTCTCGACCGCGGCCGAGCTGGTCCTCCCCACGCACGTGGGGGTGAGCCGCTGAAGCAGCTGATCAAGGACCGCGACGCCCTGTCCTCCCCACGCACGTGGGGGTGAGCCAGATCCCTCCGGTCGGCTGTCTCGCTGTTCTGCGTCCTCCCCACGCACGTGGGGGTGAGCCGCCGTTCGGTTACGGGTTCGCCTTCCAATAGTCGTCCTCCCCACTGTCCGTGGCCATGTAAAAGTAGCCGCAGGTGGCCGGGTTGAGGTCACCGCTGGTGGCCAGTTTCAGTCCCCACTCCTGTTCTGCGCGTCTGCGTGTCGTGGGGAGGGGTGTGCCCCTGAACGGTGA
>Ga0207870_100475_pt1 | contig 20598 bp, 20 predicted proteins | sample CeladaPassage60B_FD_187477 | JGI IMG/M metagenome (GOLD analysis project Ga0207870, IMG submission 187477) | Cellulose-adapted microbial communities from the Joint BioEnergy Institute, USA - Passage3 60B (SPAdes) (version 2) | ecosystem: Engineered > Bioreactor > Continuous culture > Unclassified... | reverse complement strand
TTGAAATTCCCCGTTTCGGTCTCTTGGAACCAAAAGACCCTCAATCCGGCCATATTGCGTATCTAGATTTCGCTGATAGTAGCCGTTTCTCATATTCGGTGTTCCAGCCTGTTCGATTTCGAGGAAATTTTTCATTTCCTCCCGCATAATCAGCTCTAATTTTTCTTTCACAAATTGACGAATAACACTTTCCAGTTGATTTACCCAGTCGACATTCGGTATACTTCTTTTAGACATAGGTAGGGTACTCCTTTCTCTGGAATGTTTTTCGTCCAATCAGAGAATACCCTACCTTTTTTCTTTTGGTCTAGTAAAATGCTTTACACAAAATTTTATACATCATCTTTAACTATGTAAATATTTATTTCAAAAAAAACATATTAAGATTCGCTGCGCAGATCACGGCCTGTGCCGCCAATCTTAATGTTTCTTCTATCTTTGCATGGTTGCCAAAGGATTCTGCTTTCTCTTATCTCCTCATGTCCGCCCTTTTCCTTTGAGCGGGGGCGGCTTGCCGCCCGCTGTTTCAAACGGCGACAGCACTTCCACGGTCATTTTTGCGGGCCCCGTCAAACGTTGCGGATCAATTAAGTTTGACAGCAATCGCGTTGATTAAACGGCATTACTTTTGTCCTAGGACAGGATGGCGGCCCATTCAAAAAAATGGGCGAATATGCCCATTCCATTTTTTCCTCTTTTTGGTATGATAATGGGAACATTTAAAAATATTCAGCAAAACCTCCTTTGAGCCCCGTAATTTATCAATTCCTTACACCTTTGCGATCAACACTACACCCCCCGCATTTCTCACAGCATGTCTATTTCCTGCGGGATCGATGAACTGCTTCCACTCACAAGGTGCGACTTTTTTGCAACAAAACTTTTATTCAATGAGGAAGTGTTATGCCCCAACGAAAGCATGGATTTTATTAAAAAATGCCTATAAATATTTTCCCCGCATATCAGGGGGATGCCGATCCTATATCACGTGATATTGTCGGCATCACCGGGCGCGGATAAGACGATTTTCATCCGGTTGCTTCCCGACTGAATCATTTTTATTTCATTTTACGAATAAAATGGTAAAAGCGGGGCTCGAGCTGAACTTGGCATATCCAAAAAAAGGAGGCGTCTTCAAAAAGGTTCATTCGTTTTTTTCTTATCCCTGATCCTGTTTGCGTCGTTCACAACCCCTTCTTTCGCCAGCGGCGGGGAAGCGGCGGATATCCCTTCCGCAGAACAGCAGATCAAGGATTTTGAAAAGCTTGAAGAAGGTTTAAAAAGCGGAAAAATTAAAATCCATTCCGATAAAAAAGCGGGAGATTCGCTTTCCGTATCGGCTGCGAATCAAGCCGTTCCCCAAGGAACAACGGGGACCTACCCGACCAGAAAGGGGACGATTTTGGTGACCGACGGGCTTCGGGTAGACAGCCTTGTCGGGCATGCGGGCATCGTATTGGGCTCGGGGAAAACGATCGAATCCTTCCCCGAGGGGGGAGTCCAATACAAGTATGACAATTGGACCGACAGATATAAAAAAGTGTGGGGGATTACGACTTACGGCACCACCGCTTCTGAGGATGCCGCCGCAGCGGACTGGGCCGTCGAACAAAAAGGGGATCCCTATAATTGGAATTTCTTTGATATCGAAAACACGGCAAAATTTTACTGTTCCCAATTGGTTTATAAGGCTGTAAAAACCAAAACCGGGGTAAATCTGAATTGGCTCGGCGGAATCGTTACGCCGGCAGATTTGGTTAACGATGAAGATTCATACGTCATCTATACATTCACAAAATAATACCCATGGATAGAAAGAAATTTTAACAATATGTTAAGTTCAGCTCATTTTTTTTATTTTGATACCAAATCATGAAGAAATCCCTCTCGAACCGTTTCTCCAACACGATCGATCCCTTGATTTCCATTTTTCTTTCATTCCCGTTCATGAAAGGACGGTTTCCAAAAATCCCTGGAGGATCTGCAAAAATGAAGAACTTAAACGTTGCGATAAAGCCGCTTTTCCTCGCCGTTATGTTCGCCGGATTCGTCCTGGCCGGAGGCTGCGATCAAAAATCGGCCCGCGCTTCCGTGGAAAAATACAAGTATGCGGTGATCTTATCGATGCAGCAGGGGGGAAGCCTGCTGCAATTATATGATGCCGACGGAAACTTTTTAGACAACAAAAGACTGAAGGCAAGCGGCGTGGACGAGAACGGCTCCGCCTATTTGAACGGCCCGCAATATGAAAATGGCAAATGGTACATTGGCGTAGCCTCCGATGCAAAAAGCCAGGATTTCGTGCTGGAGCTGGATCCGGAAACGCTAAACGTCAAGGACGTGCCGGCAAATGTGGGAAACCGGTACCAATATACGGGCTACGCCGTGGATGGGGACCGCTTGTATGCATTCTACTCAACCCCCGACCGGGGAGCACATATCATCAAATCCAGCCTTTCCAGCGGTAAAATGGCCAAACAAACCGAAATCAGGCACAACATTTTATATCATATCATCCCGAATCACGGATCCCTCATCTTCCTCTCCGATTCGGACGATCCGCAAGATCCGGGCATGTACCTTCGGATCGTAGACGGAGATTCTTTGAAAATAGAAAAGGAGTTTAAAAATCCGGATTACTTGTTTCCAAGGGATGTACTGCTCATCCATGACAAACTGTACATGGTTCCGCTCCTTGACGCATCGGAGATGGAGACGAATCAATTGCTAATCTTCGATCTGAAGAACGAAAACTGGGAAACCGTCCGCTTGCCGTTCCAAAATGCGAGATATTTGAGATTGGCCGATCATAAACTATATATTTTCGAAGAGAATTCGGATGCCGATCACCATACGATGGCAATCATGAACCTGAAAACCAATGAAATCGAAGATACGGTAACGTTTGATTACGAGGCAAGAGAAGTCTTGATCGATAAGGATACAATGGTTTCCGGAAGCGATGGAAAGGTATACATTTATGATTTAAAAACGCTGAAATTGAAAAAAGCATTTGCCATTAAAAACGCGGACGATTGGATGTTTGGCAGTCTGTTGGTAAGGCCTGAGTGAACGCCCTTGTCAATGTCCACAGGATCGGATGAGTTTATTGGTAAGGCCTGAGTGAACGCCTTCGGATCCGAGCGCCAAGATCTTTACATATCAAGGCTCCGGTCCACCGGGTTCGACGTTTTCCTCTCGCTGCCAAGGGACAAATCCCGGCCTTTTCAACCATTCCCGGGACCGGCAAAGGGGATGCGCGGATGCGTGGCGCCAAACGCCGGCCTTTCAAAGCTCCTTCCCCTGATGGGGAAAGGGCTTTTTTCATGCCGGAAAGGCCGCCCGATCGGGCAGCCTTTCCAAAAGCTCCTTCTGGATCACCGGGTGCCGACCGCCGCTGAAAATATCCGGACAGCTTTTGGCGATCGCGGGCAAACCCCGTCGCTTCGAAAATCCCCTTCGCCTTGCCTTTCATTAAATCGGTACAAAACCCGCAAAAGCTTCTGGCAGGGCGGGCCGCCCAAAAACGGCCGGCTATAAGACCGTTCCGGGCATCACGCCCGTGCCGGGGATAGATTGCGCGCGTGCGGCTGTCAGTTTCTTTCCGGGAATGTTACCCGTGCCGGGACTTTGCGGGTGGCGCTGCGGAAAATGCCGGCATCCGTCCATGCGCGCGAATGGATCTGCCGGAGTAAAACCGTACAGGGGACTTTATGGCAAATCGACGGTTTCCTGTTGATTTCGAGCGATCAACATCCGGACACGGCCGGATTTGTAAAAATGGCATCAATCCCCGATCAGCTCGACATTCATATTGCTTTCGTTGATGACCGACACATCCTTCGGGATCCGCAAATAGATGAGATGATAAGGGAATGCCGAACCCTCGAAAGAACCATCATCGCCGTTCTGCTCATTTTTTCTTCCCAAAAATTGTTTCGTCACATCGTCCATATCAAAAAAGGCGTAGTGAACGTGCAATTTTTGCGGTCGGATGATGAATTGATCCTCGTCCCATTTCAACTGGGGCGGACGGAGCGGGATCACCGTCGTAAATCCGCTCAGTTTTACTTCGGCGACGTTTTTATAAAGCACGCCTTCGATTTTTCCGTCATTTGTCTTTTTTCGCTCGATAACAATCGAAAAATACCAATCAAGATCCTCCCGATCATTTTTAATATATAATACTTTATACGGATATTGCTTTTCCCACCTTTTCTCGACCAACGAAGCGTCGACTTCCTCCTCTTTCCCCGCCCGGACCGTCTCATACAGCTCGTCGTATTTTTTCAGCGGATCTTTTTCCACGACGGGCTCGATTTCCGTAAACCTTTCCTCCGGGATCAGGGCATACGCCACATGAACGATGCATAACAGGGCGATATAGCCGGCCAAAAAATAGTACACTTTTTTCCAGGGAAATATCGATCGTTTCGCCTTTGCAAAAAGAGTGGTCAAAAGGTAAATGAGGAAGACGAAAATCAAGATGCTGATCAATGTGAAAGCGATCATGATTTCACCTCCATCCTGTTGGAGATCAGGATCGAAAGCAGGAACAGGAGCATGATGGTAAACAACATTTTGATCGAAAAAATCATAAAGGATGATTCATGGGTGTAAAAATGAATGCATTTCTGGAAAAATTGCCCGATCTTGCTCGTTCCATTGGAATACATGAATCCCAACCACAGGGCGGGCAAAATGGCGATAAACCGTTTATTGAGCTGCACGGCCATTCCGGTCAAATAACCGAAGCCGCATACCAGCAATAAATAAAGAACCATTGCCAATGCCCCGATGAATAACGAAGAAGCATCGGCGGCCGAGTCCGCGGGGGCCACAATCCGGCCGTCCGTAAAAAAAGCAACGATTACCTTTACACAAATCCCCGATAAATATATGCACAAACCGCCGATCAGACTGATGGTCGCCAAAAAGAGCATGTTCGACAGATGGCTCGTCACCCGGTTCGTAACAAAGACAAAATCATCATAACGATAGGCTTTTGTCGTGATGAGGACCGCGGAAATAAATGCCCATATCATCGTAAAGAGAAAAACCATATTGGCGGAATAATGCGAATAGTCGATTTCCAGATAATTATCATGGGAAACGGATCCGCCCGCCGGACCGACGGAAAAGAAGATGCCCAACAATTGAAGGAAAATCAGTGAACTGAAAACTTGCGAATAAGATTTCATTTTAAAAAAATATTGCTTTTTGACAAGTTCAGACGGTTTCACTTCGACGAAAGACATCATCAATGCCTCCTTTGCGCTTCTTGGTCAAATACACGCACGTATCGCTCGACGACACCGGCGAAACCTCCACGCCCCAGCTCATCATCCGCGCCAGCTCATCTTCCGGGAAATCATTTCGGACAACGGTATAGACAAGGTCAAATCCCAATTCCTGCTCATGCAAAATTTCACGGTTTTTTACGCATCTTTCGATGGTTTCCCGCTTTCCTTTCAATCCGATCGCCCATTTTTTCAGGTCATCGGCGGATATGTGCAAAAGGGCCTTCCCGTCGTCGATCAACAGCACATTTTCCAGCAAATCTTCGATTTCTTGCAAATGATGGCTCGAAAGAAGAATCGTCCGCGGATGGGCGAGATAATCCTTTAACAACGCCCGGTAAAAATCCTTTCTGATCGCCGCATCCATCCCCGACGTCGGCTCGTCAAAGATCGTTAAGGGGGAGCGCGAAGCGAGCCCCAAAATCATGTGGAACGTGCTTTTCATCCCCTTCGAAAGATTCCGGTGATATTGGTCCGGCCGGAGGGAAAAATAGTCAAGAAGGCCCTTGGCCAAATGATGATTCCAATTTTTATAAAAGGATCCGGCCGTTTCTAAAATTTCATTTAATGTCAATGAATCCGGGAGGCTGATTTGGTCATCGATGAAGATGGAGTTGGCCGAGACGAAAAGATTGTTGAACGGCCGCCGGGAAAAAACTTGAATTTGGCCGGAAGTCTCCCGCAAATACCCGGCAATGATTTTCAGCAGCGTCGTTTTTCCGGCTCCGTTTCTGCCGACAACGCCCGTAATCGTATTTTCTTCAATGGAAAAGGTCATGTTTTTTAAGATTTTTGTCCGCCCGTAGGATTTGACCAAATCCCGCGCATCCACCACGATCATGTTTTTTCCTCCCTTTCTTCATACGCCTTTTTGATCATCGCGAATAACTCCTCCACATCGACGCCCAAGGTTTTCGCTTCCGCCACTACCTCCTGCACCAATCGTTTCAGCGTTCGGTTTTTCCGTTTCTTAAGGATCTTCTCTTTGGCATCCGTCGTCACAAACATGCCCAGACCCCTTTTTTTATAAAGGATCTGTTCATCCGCCAATATATTCAGCCCTTTTGCCGCAGTGGCGGGATTAATGTTGAACATCTCAGCCAGCTGATATTGGGAATACACCTTTTGATCGGCCGTAAAATTTCCCGCAAGGATTTCGTTTTCCAGCCATTCCGCGATTTGTATGTAAATGGGCTTTAAACCATCCGGATCAAAGATCAACCTATTTCCTCCCTTCGTCGGGCGAAACTTCCCGCATTTGGCGCAGATGCGGGGAGAGCAAGGATCAACACATTTCCCCCTCTTAGAATTAGTGCATTACTGTTGTAATGTAGTATATAAAAGTTGGGTCGGAAATGCAAGGGATTCTTCAGGAAAATTTTCAAAAATATCCTTCCTTCACGGGAAGGATGGCTGGACTATTGAAGGATCCGCCGGATTCGATCGGTCCATTCGGCCCGACCCATTTTTCCTGATTCGGGATCTCCCGATTTCAAGATTTTCCCTCCATTTGCCGGCATCCACACAAAAAAAGACAGCCAAAAAGGCCGTTCCGGCCTTTTTATGGCTGTCCGGGTTGTTCCGTAAATCTTTGATCAAGTTCGGAATTTCGGATGCCGCCCATTCATCGGTTCCATCCGTCACTCCGGAATGTAAGGCAGCTCCCCGACTTTGGGTATGTTGATGACATGCGTATCCGTATAGGCAAGAATCCCCTCTTTGCCATATTCGCGGCCGATCCCCGATTGTTTCACGCCGCCGAAGGGGAAACGGACATCCAATCCCTGGACGGCCGCCGTGTTAATCATCGTGGTTCCGGCCTGAATGCGTTTGGCGACTTCCAGCGCATGGCGCTCTTCTCCCCAAACGGAACTGGTCAATCCATAAATGCTGTCATTGGCCAGCCGAATGGCATGCTCGTCATCATCAAAGGGCAGGATCGGCACGGTCGGCCCGAACTGTTCTTCCACGACAATCGGGTCATCGTAATTGGCTCCTAAAACCAAAGTCGGCTGCAAGAAATAGCCGGTTTCAAAGATGTCCTCATCCAATACCTTGCCCAATTTAATGACCTTCGCTCCCTTGCGTGCCGCGTCGTCAATCAAGCTCTGCACATACTCCATTTGTCTTTTGTTGTTTACGGGACCAATCGTCACCTCTTTATTGAACGGATCGCCGACGCGAATCCACTTGTTTGCCGCTTCAATATATTTTTCCACGAATCGGTCATAAATCGAGCGGTCCACATATACCCGTTTCGCGATCATGCAGATTTGTCCGGCCGTCAGGAAATTGGAAATCACGAGGCGGCGCATGGCCCTTTCATCATTCACGTCAAAATCCCTTAAAATAATCGCCGCGTCATTTCCTCCCAGTTCCAGCGTCATGTCCTTGATGGTGTCTGCCGCAGACCTCATAATATGGGAAGCCGTTCGTGTTCCCCCGGTGAACGCGATTTTTGCAACTTTCGGATTCGTCGTCAATTCGACGCCGATGTCACTGTCCCCGTTCACGAGGTTTAATACGCCTTTCGGGAACTCATCGGCAATCATTTCAACGACCTTGCTTACGGCCAGCGGCGCAAACGGACTCGGTTTCAAAACCATCGTGTTGCCTGCCAGAAGCGCGGGCGCGATTTTGATCGTGGAGAGGGACAGCGGATAATTCCACGGTGTGATCGCCGAAATGACTCCCTTTGGATCCCTTGCGATGATGGTTCTCCCATTATCATGTTCGATGACTTCATCTTTCAGCACTTCTTTGGCATTGTCACAGGCATATTCCATCCACATTAAGGAAACGGCGATTTCTCCCTCCGCATCATACAAGGGTTTCCCGTGTTCCCTGGAGAGGAGTTTTACGATTTCCGGCGTCGCGTCCTTAATCTTCTGAATGGCTTTTCTCATCCGTTCGACGCGCTCATCGACGGAAGTTTCGGCCCAGCCGGGAAAGGCGCGGTAAGCGGAATCGATGGCCCTGGCCGCTTCCTCGCGGGTGTTGACCGGATAATAGCCGACGATTTCATCCGGACGGGCCGGATTTTCCCGCGGCGCCAATTTTTCGGATTTGATTTTTTCGCCGTCAATGATGGCATGGACAACGATCGGTTCTTGCGGCATAAAAAAACCCCCTTCACGCAAGTTGCATTGTTCTCCGGCCGCATTGGCATTTCAATTTGACCAATCTCAATACTATCACGACAAATTTTTATTTTCCATTAATTAGACTTAATATCAACAAAGAATCATTTTTCAATAGAACCGGTGAGCAAATCCCCCGCAGGATCAAAAAAGGTTTGCCGCTCCGATAAAACCGGTTGCCGATGAAACGGGACCGGTGCTTCGCGGATGGGAGGATTTTTATGGGCAAAGGGAAGGTTGAATGGAGAAGAGAGGCTTCCGGCGGGCGAGGAAGGGGCATCGGCCGGGAGTTCGCAGAAACGGGCGGCATCTCCTGCGGAAACAAAACAGGCGGGGCAGTTTCCCGCCCCCCCGTTTGCCGCATCCTTTTCCATAAAGGCGCAGCGGCTATGGTCCCGGTCCGTTCCGGGCTTTGCATATCCCTTCCGCAGGATCCCGTCCGGTCTGCGTTCGCCGCATGCAAGGAACGGCACCCCTTCGGCAGCCCTTCCGTAAAATCGCGCATTTCAAAGTACTGCAACAGCTTCGGCAGCCCTTCCGGTAAAATCACGCCCCCGAAAAGCCTCAAGTCTCATAAAATTTGCATCATTATGATAAGATAGAAATTATCTATCCTATGAAATCCATGAAGGAGGAAAGTCGGATGTCCCTGGAAAGCGTCAGAGCCCATCTGAAAAAATGGAACCGGGACCGGGATATAATGGTCTTCGATACCCCGAGCGCCACCGTGGAACAGGCCGCCGCAACCATCGGCGTCGAGCCGGCCCGCATCGCCAAAACCTTGTGCTTCCGGGGCGAAGGAGACCGGGCCCTCTTGGTCGTGACCGCCGGCGACGCCAAAATCGACAATAAAAAATTCCGCCATACCTTCGGTTTTAAAGCGCGGATGTTAAGCGCCGAGGAAGTGCTCGAACAAACGGGCCACGCGGTCGGAGGGGTTTGTCCCTTCGGATTGGCCAATGATTTGGACGTCTTTTTAGACCTGTCCTTAAAACGGTTCAAAACCGTTTTCCCCGCATGCGGAAGCATCCACTCCGCCATCGAAGTGAGCCCGGAAGAATTGCAGGAATATTCCGGGGCCAAGGATTGGATCGACGTCTGCAAAGATTGGCAGGAATCGGATACGGAAGGGAAAACAGGATAATTCCCGTTCATTGCGGGTTTATCCTGTTTTTTTGGCGGTTCCGCAGCAGAAAAATTCATTTCGGCGGATCCAGGTAATCCTTTTGTCATGTCCCTCCCCACGGTTTGAGGAAAATGGAAGATTGCCGCACAGCGGCGCGTCTTTGTTTCCATTTTCCGTTCCCCGCACTCCCTCCTTCTCTCCACCCGCTTCTTCCCTGCCCCTTCCTTTTTGTTATCAAAGGTCCGGTCCGGACTCCCGGAATTCGCTCAACCCTCCTCTTCCCAATTCCACCTTTGCCGTTAAAATTCTCCCCTTCCATCGAAAAACCTCCCTTTGACATATTCCTGACATATTCCGCTGCTATTCTTTGAAGTGCAATGGGTTGCCGCAAACGGAGTTTTATTCGTCGATTCCCGGCCCGGAAATACATGCGACCGTTCGCCTTCATCACCTGAAAGCGCCGCGGGAGCGGCACAAAGGACTTTACCCGGGATCAGGGGCGGAGAAAATATGAAAGAAAGGAAGGTTGAAATGAAAAAACCGTTGAAAAAGCCGGTCATATGGGCGATCGCCCTTTGCGCGGCCGCCCTCGTTATCGGCGGAGGCTTGACCGCCTATCATCTCTACAAAAGGAGCAATCTGCCGCCTAACGCTTCCGGCCAAGCCGCGATGCAGACGGTGACGGCGGAAATCGGCGACGTGGAGGTGACGGTGAGCGGCACGGGGACCATTTCCGCCATCAACAAAGAAACCTTGACCGCGGAAGGCAACGCCACCGTCGACGAGGTTTTGGTCGATGTGGGAGACAAAGTGAGCGAAGGGGACGAACTCATCACCTTTGAAAATGACGCCATCGACCCCATCACCGCCCCCTTTTCCGGTGAGATCACAAGCCTGAACGTCGAGGAAGGGGACAGGGTCAATACGGGAAGCGAATTGGCGGAAGTGACGGATTACAACAACTTGGAAATGATTGTAAACGTCGATGAATTGGACATTTCCAAAGTCAAAAAGGGACAAAAGGCCAAGATTGAAATCAACGCCTTCCCCGATCAGGAATTTTCCGGAACGGTAACGAACGTGGCCAAGGAGGCCAATGAAAATTCCAGCGGCAGCGTGGCCAAGTTTGCCGTCCATGTCAAGCTGGATGATGCCAAAGGCGTCCTCGTCGGCATGACAGCCGAAGCCGTTATCACGACGGATACCGCAAAAGGCGTGGTCACCTTGCCCATCGAAGCCGTGCAGACGGACGGAGACGCCTATTACGTTCTCCTCCCGGCGGATGACGGTGCCGATTCGGCGGAAACGAATGTTTCCTATCGGAGACAAACGGTGGAAATCGGCCTGCAAAATACCGACAAAGTGGAAATTAAAAGCGGGTTGTCGGCAGGGGACCAGGTATTGGTGCCCGTTATTGAAAGAAACAATAGCGGTGAAGAAAATGTTCGAGTCCGCAACAGATTCCCCGGAGGTGAAGGCGGATTCCCCGGCGGCGGATTCTTTAATGGCGGATTTCCGGGAGGCGGAAGATCTTCCGGCGGCGGTATGATCGACGGCGGCGCGCAAGGAGGGCGAGGCCAATGAAAGGTTCTGAACGGATGGTGGAAGTCAAGCATTTGAAAAAATATTACCGCATGGGCGGCGAAACCATAAAGGCCCTGGACGACGTCACCTTCACCATCAACCGCGGGGAATTCGTCGCCATCATCGGACCCTCCGGTTCGGGAAAATCGACCCTCATGAACATGATCGGCTGCCTGGACACGCCGGATGCGGGCGAATATTTTTTGGAAGGAATGGACGTTTTCCAATGCAAGAACCGGGAATTGGCCAAGATTCGCAATGAAAAAATCGGATTCATTTTTCAAAACTTCAATCTGTTATCCAGGGACACCGCCTTTGAAAACGTGGAGCTGCCCCTGATCTACAAAGGAATCCGCGGAAAACGGCGGAAGGAGATGGTCATGGAGGCTCTAAAAAAGGTGGGATTGGAAAACCGGGCAAAGCACCGCCCTGCGGAACTCTCCGGCGGACAGCAGCAGCGGGTGGCGGTCGCGAGAGCCATCGTCTGCAATCCCCCTCTCCTTCTTGCCGATGAACCGACCGGATCATTGGATACGAAGACCGGAAAAGAAATGATCGAGTTATTAAAACAATTGAACCGGGAAGGCCACACCATCATTCTCATCACCCATGATTTGAACATCGCCGGCGAGGCCGGGCGGATTCTCCATATCCGGGACGGCCGTCTGACGGAGGAGAAGGAGGCGGTCATTCCTTGAAGATTTTCCAAGCCTTCAAAATTGCCTATAAAAGCATTCTTTCCAATAAACTGCGCTCCTTTTTAACCATGCTCGGCATCATCATCGGGGTGTCTGCGGTCATCATCCTCGTCTCCCTGGGAAAAGGGGCGTCCCAATCGGTGGCCGAGGAGGTGGCCGGCTTTGGCTCTACTTTGGTGTCCGTCACCATCTCCGGCAATTCGGAAGATGAAACTGTCGTGGGCGTCGAGGATATCATGGCTTTTGAAGATTTGCCGGGAGTGGAAGCCGTGTCCCCGATCCTGTCCGGGACCGGAACGATCGCTTACGGGAAAACCAGTTCCGAAAATGTCCCCGTCATCGGGGTCACGGAAGCCTATTTGACGGTCAATGATGCTTCGTTGAAAGCGGGAAGATTTATTCAAGGGATTGACAACAACGTGCGGAACAAAGTGATCGTTTTAGGTTCCAACGTGGCGGAGGAATTGTTCGGATTTACCGATCCCGTCGGACAAAAGGTGAAAATCGACGGCACTTCCTTTCAAGTCATCGGGGTCCTCGCCGAACAAGGCGACGGCCTGCGGGGTTCGCCCGATGATCAGGCCTTCATTCCGTTGACAACTGCGGAACGGTTTTTCGGACAAACCTATATTACTTCCTTTAACGTGAAGACGGCGTCGGAAACCGTCGCTGACCGGGTGGCCGGCCAGATCGAGCGAACCCTATACTACAAATTCGGCGAGGACGATTCCAAATATCAGGTGAATACCCCCTCGGATGTGCAGGAAGCCTTGTCTTCCGTCAACAACACGATGACATTGCTCCTCGCAGGGATCGCCGGGATCTCCTTGATCGTCGGCGGCATCGGCATTATGAACATCATGCTCGTGTCCGTCTCCGAGCGGACGCGGGAAATCGGCATCCGGAAAGCGGTCGGGGCCAAGAAAAGCGACATCCTCACCCAGTTTTTGATCGAAGCCGCTTTTTTAAGCGGTCTGGGCGGGATTCTCGGCGTCCTCGCCGGAATCGGCGGCACGGAAATTTTATCGAAACTCATGGACCTGACCATGGCCGTCTCCTGGTGGGCGGCCGGCGTTTCCTTCACCATCTCCATTTTGATCGGCATCCTGTTCGGCATTTTCCCGGCCAACAGGGCGGCCAGCCTCAAACCCTTGGATGCGTTGAGGTATGAATAGGGAATTCGGAAGGAAATGGAAAGGGGAAGGCAGACGGCAAGATCCTGAAAATGACGGCCGCCGCCTCCCCCGCTTCATTCTTCTTCATCAGAACAAAGAAACCGGCCGGCTTGTAATTCTGGCATCGCCGGCAACGCCATCATCTCTATTTTTTCCGTACGGCCTTTCCAAACAAGGTTTCCCGGAGAAATATTCCTCGCGTTATGCAATCCCGTTGAGAAGCGACGGGAAACTACCATCATTTAAAACCTCTCCGCAAACGCGTATGATTTTTTGTACCGTTAATGTCCAAAGACGGTATGGACAATTGCCATAAACTGCGGCCGGAAGCAGGCAAACCATTTGACCAAATACCCTACAGGGTATATGATAGGGATAGTGAACAGGGCGGTAAAGTGTTTATCCGCCGTAAAATTTTCCTTTATTCAATACCCGTACGGGTATATGTATATATCCGGCGTAAAGGTGAAGATGCCGTTTCGGAAGCGGGAAAACCGGCCTTCCCCTTGAAGGCTGCTTTGCCGTCCGCGAAAGGAATCATCGTGGAGGGAGGAACAGGTTTTGAAAGAACTGACCGCCAAGGAAGTGGAACGATTGCTGCAAGAAGGAAAAAAAATCAACATTATCGATGTTCGCGAAACCGAAGAGATGGCGGAAGGGAAAATTCCCGGGGCGGTAAACATTCCTTTGAGTATATTGGAATTCCGCCTTCATGAACTGGATCAAACGAAGGAATACATTTTGGTCTGCCGTTCCGGAGGCCGGAGCGGTCTTGCCGCCGAGCTTTTGGCGTCCCGCGGTTTCCGGGTCATCAATATGAGAGGCGGCATGCAGGCTTGGGAAGGAGAGGTGGAATGACCCTTTTTGTTCTTAACTAGTAAAATGCGGGCCCTGCCGGAAAAATGATTGAAGATGAAGATCATCAAACCGCCGTCGTTCCGGCACCCGCCTGGCTGCCAACTGACGGCATTCGGAACGAACCACAAATCCATTCACGGGAGGTTTGTAAAAATGAACAAAGTAACCGTTTATACAACGACCCGTTGCCCTTATTGCATGATGTTAAAAAAATTTTTAAAAGAACAGGATATCCCATTTACCGAAGTCAATTTGGACAAAAATCCAAGCATGATCGCCAAACTCGTGAACACGACCGGCCAATTGGGCGTTCCGCAGACGGAAGTGAACGGACGATGGATCATCGGCTACGACCCGGCACGTATTCTGGAAGCATTAAAATAAATCGGACTTACTGACCAATGCCCACGGGATGCCCGTGCATCCCTCCGGCCTTTCGGATCGATCGGGCCCAACATGCAAACATGGCAAAAATTCTAAAAACGGGGTCGCATGCGCCAATCGCCCGTAGGCGGGATACGCAAATGATCCTCCTATCGGCATTTCGGCGGAAAGGAAAACCAACCGCAGGAGGGAACAGGATGGTAAGAAAAGTGATTATCGTCGGTGGAAGCGCCGGCGGGGCGACGGCCGCGGCCAGGCTTCGAAGGCTGAGCGAAGATGTCCATATTGTTTTAGTGGAACGGGGAGAGCATGTCTCCTATGCCAACTGCGGGCTGCCCTACTATATCGGCGGAATCATTAAAGAAAGAAAAAAACTTTTCGTGCAAACCGTTAAAGGATTGTCGGAACGATATAACCTTGATATCCGAATTCTCAGTGAAGCAGTAAGCATAAACCCAAACAAAAAAATCGTTCGAATCAAAAACTTGCGGACGGGAGAATGGTATGAGGAATCCTATGACAAATTGTTGCTGTCTCCGGGCGCGAAGCCGGTCATTCCTCCCATTCCCGGATTGGAGGAAAATGAAAGATTGTTTACATTAAGAAATATTCCCGATACGGATCGGATAAAAGATTTTATCGATCGGCATCAACCGCAAAAGGCGGCCGTCATCGGCGGCGGTTTTATCGGAATCGAAATGGCGGAAAATCTGGCCCGTCAAGGGATTGAAGTGACCATTATCGAGACGGCGGATCAGATCATGGCGCCGCTGGACTTCGAAATGGCGCAAATTTTGCACAGACATTTGCGGGAAAAAGGGATCCGGCTCATCTTTAAAAAAGAGGTGCGGGCCTTCAAAAACAAAGGGAAACAAATTGCGCTTTCGGACGGAACAGAAATCGGCACGGATATGACCTTTCTCTCGATCGGAGTCCGGCCCGAAAACGAACTGGCGAAAACCGCCGGGCTATCCTTGGGCGAACGCGGGGGAATCATCGTCAACGAATATTTGCAAACTTCCGACGAACATATTTACGCCATCGGGGATGCCATCGAAACCGTGCATCCGATCAGCGGCAAAAAAGGAACGATTCCGCTGGCGGGCCCGGCCAATCGTCAAGGGAGGATCGCCGCCGACAACATCATGGGGAAAAAGGAGAAATATTACGGGACTCTCGGAACTTCCGTCGTGAAAGTTTTCGATTATACGGCCGCCGCAACCGGATTAAACGAAAAAACATTAAGGGGCCTGAGAATTCCGTACGAAGCCGTTCATCTTCACCCGAGTTCCCATGCCGGCTACTACCCCGGAGCCGGTCCCATCGCCTTAAAACTTTTATTCGATAAAGGGTCGGGAAAAATATACGGCGCCCAAGCGATCGGGCGCGAAGGCGCCGACAAAAGAATCGACGTCATCGCGACGGCGATCAAAGGCGGATTGACGGTCGATGATCTGACCGATCTCGAATTGTGCTATGCGCCGCCTTATTCGTCGGCAAAGGACCCGGTTAATCTGGCCGGCTATGTCGCCTCCAATATATTGGCCGGCGACTTGGAACAAATCCAATGGCATGAGGTGGATGAAATCATTGCCGGGGGAGGGTTGCTCATCGACGTTCGCGAAGCGAAGGAACGGGAACGGGGCTATATCAAAGGTTCGGTCCATATTCCCCTAAACGAATTGAGAAACCGGCTCGATGAACTGCCGAAGGGAGAAACGATTTATGTCGCCTGCCAATCGGGGCAAAGAAGCTATTTGGCCAGCCGGATCTTAAAAAACCATGGCTTTTCCGCAAAAAACCTGGACGGAGGCTGGAAAACTTATTCCTATGCCTACGGGCTCCTTCCGTAAAGGCGCAATGTTTCTGTGGTCCCGATTGAACAGAAATGGTGAATTTTCATGGGGGGAATGAACGAATGGAATACAATGCGCAGATGAAGAACAGGATCAGACGGATGGAAGGGCAGCTTCGCGGGATATTGAAAATGATGGAAGAAAATAAAGATTGCAAAGAAATCATTACCCAATTAACCGCTGTCCGTTCCGCATTGGATCGGACGATCGGCGTCATCGTCAGCGCCAATTTGGTCGAATGCGTGCTGGCGGCGCAACAGGAAGGAAAGCAGGCGGATGAACTCATTAAAGAAGCGGTCAATTTGTTGGTCAAAAGCCGGTGAATATTCGGAAGGGTTTTCCCGGAACGGTTGCGGAAACGGATCGGCACATCAAATTTCTCCGTTACATTTAAAGCACATCTGCCGGAGGTAAGCAAAAAATGGAAGACAAGGAATACTTAAATTTGAATTTGCCGGGGATCGGATTCCCGCTAAAACTGCCACGAATATGATCCGGCCCATTTTTCCATCCTGAAAGGAGGGTTTTGGAAGTGGATGTTTTGGGGTATTTACTCCTTGCGGCCGTTATTTTCTTTGCCATCCGTCCCCTTCTGCCGGTGAAAGGGGTCAGGCAGATCAGCGCCGCCCAGCTGAAAAACGAATTAAAAGATAAAAACAAACAATTCGTCGATGTTCGCACACCCGAAGAGTTCCAATTGAACCATATCCAGGGTTTTAAAAATATCCCGCTGCAGCAGCTGCCGCAAAGAATGAACGGGCTGTCCAAGGAAAAGGAAGTTGTCGTGATTTGCCAAAGCGGCATAAGAAGCAGGAAAGCCAGTTCCTTGTTAAAAAAGCACGGATTTAAAGTAACGAATGTTAAAGGCGGAGTGAGCGCCTGGCACTGACGGCGGACAATCCCGTCCGAAATCCGTTGGATCCTGCGCTTGGCTTCAAATGGGAACAGACAGAGGGTGAAACGCGGAATATGGGGCAACAAAGGCCAGTTATACCCGCCGGCATTTTCCAATCTGCCTGTCATGCCCGAACTTTTCAAATGAAGACCTGCCGGGCGGAACCATATGGAAGACGGTGACGATCCCCGCTTAATGAAGGAATATTGTCAGCCCACAATATCCTTCTGTTGGGAGGACCCGGGGGATCATTTTTTGACGATGGCGTAGGAATCAATCACCTCCATTGTATCCGTCCGGAAAGTCCCGATTTCAAAAGTTTCCGGCGTGACACGCGCGACGGAAAATGCCGGGGTGTACAGCTGGCTTTTTGCCGCCGCGTAGTCTTCGTTTTCACCCCGGACCAAATCATAATACTTGCTGCCGCTGGCGGAGTTGGCCGTAAAGTAAACGGTGCCCGGCGGGTCGACGACGCGGCCCCGCCCGTCGGTTCGCTGCACCGGCAGGGGCTGGTTTCCCTTCATCGGAAAGGTTCGGACATAGGAATGGTCATGCCCCATGAATACAACGTCAATGCCCAGTGCGTCAAGCGCGGGAACGAGGTCCCTGCGCAGCCGGATGATGTCCCGGTCCTGCGAATGGTTGGCCGCGCTGTAAATCGAATGATGGAAAACAACGAATTTCCATTTGGCCTTTTGATTTTTTTCCAATGTTTCTTTCATGAACGCGATGTGTTCTCCCACATTCCTTACCGCAGCCTTGCCTTCGCCGTCCTTTTTGTTCGTATTCAAAACCATAAACAGGGCGTCGCCGTAGGCAAACCAATAGTCTCCGCCGGCTGACGTCCTTCCGGAGGAAGATTCATTCGGCACATGAAAATGATATCGGTACAGTTCCGATGCATCATGGTTGCCGACGGCCGTCGCAAAGGGGATTTGTTTTAAACGGCCCGGCGAAAAATAATCGGCATATTGCTCCTCATTATACGGGTCATCGACTTGATCCCCGGCGCAAATCACAAAACTTGTATCGGGGAAGGACCTGTACGCTTTTTTCAGCGTATCCTCCCATCCGGCCGCATCGGACGCCGAATCGCCGCTCGCCCCGATTTGCGGATCGGATACAAAAAGAAACGTGAAGGCGTCGCCCCGTCCGGTTTGAAACGTAAATGGGCCGGTCCACTTTCCCTTTCCGTCCCCCAGGCGGTAAACATATTCCGCGGAACTGTCCAAGCCGGTGACCGTTCCTTTATGGGACGAAAACCCGGGGCTGGCGGATGAAAGTAGCGCCTTTACCGTTTTCGCGCGATCAACGGGAAATTCGGAACCTTTCATGAAGGACTTTTCCGCGATTTGGATAACACCCGGTACCGATGTTTCCGGGGTATACCAGGAAAGGTTCACTTCCGTCTCATCCCTTCCGACACCTAAAGCGATATCCGTCGCTTCATACCCGTTTTCCACCGCACGATTCACCGCTTTTTTCTCCATGAAGGCGAATACGGCCAGGGAAAACACCGCCGCAATCAAAAGTGTGGCCAAAAAATATTTTCCTTTTCGCGACAATTCGATCGACCTCCCCATTTTCCGGGGATTGGAAAAAAGATCCGGCAGACGCCGGCTCCCGATTGTCCGTTTGCTATTGCAACAGGTGATGCAATAACCGGTCCTTATCGTCAAAAAATTGCTTCATCAAGGCGTAATGGTTCGTCTCTTCCAGCCTTTTTTCGAAGATCCCCTCCTCCGTCAGCTCAAAGATTTTTGCTTCCGGATAGGCCATGAGGATCGGGGAATGGGTCGAAATAATAAACTGGGATTCCCGGTTGACCAGTTCGTGGATTCTCCGCAGCATGGAGATCTGCCTGAGCGGGGACAAAGCCGCTTCCGGCTCATCCAAAATGTATAGGCCCTTCCCTTGAAACCGGTGGAGAAAAACCGAAAAAAAAGATTCCCCGTGGGATTGCCGATGCAGGGATTTTCCGCCGAAAGTCATCACCGCTTCGGGCCCCAATTCCTCCACATAGGTCGCCACATTGTAAAAAGACTCCGCCCGGAGAAAGAAACCGTCCTTCGGCCGGTATACCCCTTTTGCGATCCGCAAAAACTCATGCAGCCGGGAATGGGTGTCGAAGGTGGAAAAGTGATAATTCCGGGTCCCGCCTTCCGGATTAAAACCGAGGCCGACGGCGATCCCCTCAAGCAGCGTCGATTTGCCCATGCCATTTTCGCCGATCATATAAGTCACATTGGGATGCAGATCCAATTCCCGGAGATTCCGGACGACCGGAAGGTTCAGGGGATATTCGTCATAGGAATCGATTCTTTCCCTTTTCAGCGTAATCCTTTTGATATATTGGGTATCCGGATTCAATTTCAATTTGTCCAACGGAGCTCCTTTCTTTTATTGGCCGATCTTCCTTGACGACTCCAATCAGCCATATCCAATCGAAAGATTTCTTTTCGTATTGTCTCTGTCAGATCAAGGAATGGGACTATCCCAAAAATACCTGAATCCCTCAATAGGTCAAGGTAGAAATATCCGACAAGAAGGTATTTTCGGGCCTCACGTATGGTGACGAATTTTCGTCATGGGCATGATCCTGCGAATTTTTCGGTAAGGTCCCGGGATCGGGCTTTCCGTCGGGATTTTACTTTCGTCCGGATCCGGGCTTTTTTCCGCATTTTTCTGTCGGTCTGGAATCGGGCTTGCTTCCCGGATCTTTCGTCAATCCCCGGAATGGGCCATGGTTTGCAGGGAGCAGGCGGCAGAAAACACTCAAGTCGATAAATCTTCTGTTACTCTCAGAAGATTCCTTTTTTAAAATTGCTAAAATCATTATATTTTTACCCTCAATTCTCTTAACCAATCAAAAGTATTGCCAATATAAGGAATATGGAATGCAAGGCAAACATTTGGCATCGGAATTCTGCTCTTTTTTTCTGGTCTATGTCTTTCCCAAGAAACCAATGCACAGTTATAGGTTTTCGCACAAGCGATCAACCAGCTGTCGGCGACGGATGCAAATTCGTTTTTGGCGGCATCGGTAATTGGGACTGATGATAAGCCCAATTTATAATTTCTCTGCAGGATTCGATTACTTCTTCATTATCGGTAGATACAAACCACCTGCCGAATACTTGATTTACCCATATTTTCAATTCATCCTCTTCATGATAACGATCAATTTCATCTTTTACCCGGTCGATGCTGATGATGCGTCCCGCTTCCGCTTGCTGTTTTATTTTTTCCCAGAAGGAAGGGACGATGTCAAACGCATAATATTTTTTATATGCGTCAATAAAAATATTTGCGTCCAACAAATAGACTCGACCGCCGCTCACAGACCGTTCCCCCCAAAGCCCAATCGCTCGGCAAATTCGATAAAGAGCTAATTGCGCTGTCCGCAATAACTTGTCCCGCAAAACTTTGCGAGACCTGTCAAAAAAATTTTCCCCCATTTTTCGATGTAAAAATAGAGGAAATCATGCTTTGAACGGAGCAGCTAAAAAAATTCCCCCCAGGCGAAAAGGGCATAAAAAATGGATCCCCTTTGGTGTAAAATGAAATTATCACAAAATCACT
>Ga0207870_100466_pt1 | contig 21413 bp, 13 predicted proteins | sample CeladaPassage60B_FD_187477 | JGI IMG/M metagenome (GOLD analysis project Ga0207870, IMG submission 187477) | Cellulose-adapted microbial communities from the Joint BioEnergy Institute, USA - Passage3 60B (SPAdes) (version 2) | ecosystem: Engineered > Bioreactor > Continuous culture > Unclassified... | reverse complement strand
GCTCGTCGAGAATGAGCAGCCGGGGCCGCTTCAGCAGCGCGATCGCGATGCCGAGCCGCTGTTTCATGCCGAGCGAGAAATGCGCGGCGCGCTTCTTGCCGGTGTCCGTCAGATCCACCGTCTCCAACACTTCATCAATGCGGCGCTCCGGCAAACCCAGCATCATCGTGTGGACGTTCAAATTCTCCCGCGCGGTCAGGTTGCCGTACAGCGCGGGCGCTTCGATCAGCGCCCCGATCTGTTCGAGGCTGCTTCGGCTCCACGGTTCGCCGCCGAACAGGATCCGTCCGCCGGTCGGGCGGAGCAATCCCGCGATCATCTTGAGCACCGTCGTCTTGCCGGCGCCGTTCGGTCCGAGCAGACCGTAGACGGTGCCTTCGCGCACGGCGAGCGACACTTCGTCGACGACGGTCGCGCGCCCGAACCGCTTGCTGACGCGGTCGGTTTGCAATACATGGGTCATGTTTCTCATCCCTTTGCTTCATTCATGTTGTTTGCCTGCCATGTCTGAAGCGTATCAGGGAAAAATAAAGAAACGATAAAGCGCGCCTCGCAAAACGCCCGCCAATAAAAAAACAACCGCAAACGCCCGCCAATCAAAAACAACCGCCCCGGAATGCCGCATGAAGCGGCATCCCGAAGCGGTTGCCCGTTCGTTGTCACGGCGGCGCCGCATCACGAGGCTGCGGATACCCGCCGGTTCAATTCCGCGATCAGTTTGTCCAGATCCGACCCGTCCGGATTGAACCGGACGATGTTGCGCAGCGGCATGTACTTCAGGAACGCCTGGAACATCGCCGCGACTTCTTCATTCTGAGACTGAGCCGCCTGGCCGAACGGCGAATGCTTCTGCAGCAGCTCTTTCACGAACGGCGCCGTCCGCTCGTCCGCCAGCAGATCGCCGATCAGCGTGTTGCGGTGAATCTCCCAGGACAGGGACACGGTCGATTCGACATACAGGGTCGCCTCCAGCCGGATGTCCCGGGACGAAGCGCCCACGAGGATGTCGAACTCGCCGCTCTCCACCCGCCAATCGTGGATCTTCGGCTCCCAATAGGCGAACGCGCGCTTGTCCAGACGGAACGTCACCGTCTTCCGCTCGCCCGGCTGCAGCTCCACCTTCGCGAAGCCCTTCAGCTCCTTCACCGGCCGGATGACCGTGCTCTCCCGGTCGCGGACATACAGCTGCACGACTTCCTTGCCCGCCCGCTGTCCGGTGTTCGCGATCGTGACGCGCACTTCCGCCGTCTCGTCATCCTTCATCCGCTCCCGGTCGATCTCGATCTTCTCGTAGGCGAACGTCGTGTAGCTGAGACCGTGGCCGAACGGGAACAGCACCTCCATCTCCTTCGCGTCGTAGTACCGGTAGCCGACGAACAGCCCTTCGCGGTATTCGACGCGGTCTCTCTCGCCGGGGAAGTTCAGATGCGAGGGGTTGTCGGACAGCTTCTTCGGGAACGTCTCCGCCAGCTTGCCCGACGGGTTGACGTCGCCGAACAGCACGTCGGCCACCGCGCCGCCCATTGCCTGGCCGCCCAGGTAGGCTTCCAGCACCGCCTTCACGCTGTCGAGCCACGGCATTTCCACCGGCGAGCCGTTCGCCAGCACGACGATCACCCGTTTCTGGACGCCGGTCACCGCCTCGATCAGACGCTGCTGGTTGTCCGGCATCCGCAGGTGGGTGCGGTCGAACCCTTCCGACTCCCAGCTCTCCGGCAGGCCGGCGAAAATCACGGCCGCGTCGGCCGATGCGGCCGCCTGCAGCGCCTCCTCCACCAGCCCGTCGTCCGCCGCGTCCCGCGCCAGCGCGTACCCTTGCGCGTAGACGACTTCGGCGTCGCCCGCCGAACGGCGGATCTCTTCAAGCGGATGGTCCAGCCGCGTCGGATTGACGTGCGAACTGCCGCCGCCCTGGTAGCGCGGCTTCACCGCCAGCTCCCCGATCACCGCGATCCGGCCGGACTTCGCCAGCGGCAGCGCGCCGTCCTCGTTGCGCAGCAGCACCATGCTCTCGCCGGCCGCCTTGCGCGCCAGCCGGTGATGCGCGTCGGCATCGTAGGTCGCGCCCGGCTTCCGGCTGTCGGCCGCCCGCAGAATGATCGCCAGCAGCCGTTCGACCGCCGCATCCAGCGCCGCTTCCGGCAACGCGCCGCTCCGCACCGCTTCCACGACTTTCTTGTCGTTGATGCCCCCACTTCCCGGCATCTCCAGCTCCAGCCCGGCGGCGACGCCCGCCGCCCGGTCGTTGACGGCTCCCCAGTCGGAGACGACGAAGCCTTCGTGGCCCCATTCTTCCTTCAGAATCGTCGTCAGCAGCTCCGGATGCTCGGAAGCGTAGGTGCCGTTCACCTTGTTGTACGAGCACATGACCGTCCACGGCTGCGCCTGCCTGACCGCGCCCTCGAAGCTGGCCAGGTAAATTTCGCGCAGCGTCCGCTCGTCCACGACCGCGTCGACCGACATTCGGCGGTGCTCCTGGTTGTTCGCCGCGTAGTGCTTGAGCGACGTGCCGACGCCCTGGCTTTGCACGCCGAGGATGTGATTCGCCGCCATTTCCGACGACAGGTACGGGTCTTCCGAGAAATATTCGAAGTTGCGGCCGCACAGCGGCGAGCGCTTGATGTTCGCGCCCGGTCCGAGCAGAATCGCCACATCTTCGGCCTGGCACTCCTCGCCGAGCGCCTCGCCGACCTGCCGGATGAGGTCGCGGTCCCACGAACTGGCGAGGGCGGCGGCCGTCGGGAAGCAGGTGGCGGGCACGCTGTCGAACAGTCCCAGGTTGTCGGCGTCGGCCCGCTGCTTCCGCAGCCCGTGCGGCCCGTCGGTCATCATGATGGACGGAATGCCGAGACGCTCGATCGGCTTGGTCGTCCAGAAGTCCCGTCCGGACAGCAGCGACGCCTTCTCCTCCAATGTCATTTGCCGCACAAGTTCGCGGACATCCCTTGTCTTCAACTCATGGTCCCTCCCGCATGCTGGCCGTCGCGACGTCAAATGGCCAGATTCCATTCTTCGTGAATCTTGGGCACGTCGGAAATCAACTGCTTCGTGTACGGATGTTGCGGATTGAGGATCACTTCATCGGCGGGACCGCTCTCGACGAACTGGCCTTTCTCCATGATGTAGATCGTGTCGCTGACGTAATAGGCGAGCCCGACATCGTGCGTGATGAAGATGATCGTCATGTTATTCGCTTCCCGCAGTTTGAGCAGCATATCGAGAATGGTCGACCGCGAGCAGGCGTCGATCATGGACGTCGGTTCGTCGGCGATCAGAATTTTCGGATGGAGCATGAAGATTCGCGCGATCATGAGCCGCTGCATCTGTCCGCCGGAAAGTTCGAACGGATATTTGTTGTGCAGTTCCTCGAACTTCAGATTGACGAACGAGCAGGCGTCTTTCATCATCTCGAGCTGTTTTTCTTCCGACAGCTTGAGTCCCTGCAGCTTGATGCAATCCCGAAGCAGCCTCTCCACTTTGTAGAAGACATTGAACGACGAGAACGGGTCCTGGAAGATCGCCTGGATGTCTTTCCAGTACTTTTTCCGGTCCGCGTGGCTCTTGAGGCTTCTGGGCTGGCCCTTGTACAGAATTTCGCCGCTTGTTTCGCTCAGCAGCCCCAGCAGCATTTTCGCGAGGGTCGTCTTGCCGCTGCCGCTTTCGCCGACGATCGAGACGATCTCGCCTTCATGGAAATCGAAACTGACGTCGTGGACGGCCGTTTTTTTGTTCTTCCCGTATCCGAACACCTTCGTCACGTTCTTGCCGCTGAGCAGCACATCAGGCCTCTTCATTCGCATACCACTCCTTCAGCGTGCCGGGGTCGACGTGGCAGCGGTACACGCGATTGCCCGACGTCCGGTTTTCGATCTTCCCCTGCCGGCACGCGTCCGTCGTGTACAGGCACCGGTCCGCGAACCGGCAACCGACGATCTTGTGTTTCAGATTCGGCGGCGCGCCGGGAATGGCGGCCAGCTTCTGGGCCTTCATGCCGTGCTCCGGCACGATGATCGAGCCCATCAGACGCTTCGTGTAGGGATGAAGCGGATCGAAGACGATCTGCTGCGACGTGCCCCGCTCCACGATCTCGCCGGCGTACATGACCATGATCTCGTCGGCGACATGATAGAGAAGCGGCAGCTCGTGGGTGATGAAAATCATCGACTTGATGAATTGCTTCGCCAGCAAATCCTTGAGCAGTTTGATGACCGCCTTCTGGGACGTGACATCCAGCGCCGAAGTCGGTTCGTCCGCGATCAGGACGGTCGGATTGAGAATCGTGGAGATGGCGATGACCGTCCGCTGCTTCATCCCGCCCGACAGCTCGTTCGGGAAGGAATCCAGAACCTTCGGCGACAGGTTCAGCGTTTCGAAACGTTCGGTCGCCAGCTCCCGGACCTGACGTTTGTCGAGTTCCGGACGATGCTCCTTCATGATGTCTTCGATGAAATGAATGATCTTCATCGTCGGATTGAGCGCGTTCATCGCCGCCTGCGGGATATAGGCGATTTTCCGTCCCAGAATCTGCTTCCTCAGCTGCTCCTTGCTCAGCTTCATGATGTCGGTGTCGCCGATGATGATGGAGCCGCTGTCATAATGGAGCGGCGGGAAGTAGAACCCCATGAGGCTGATGGACAGCGTCGATTTTCCGCAGCCCGATTCGCCGGCGATGCCGAGCGTTTTTCCTTCTTCCAGCGTGAAGCTGACGCCGTCCACGGCAAAAACCTTTTCCTTCAGGCGGGTTCTGTAATAGGTCTTCAAATCCCGGACTTCCAGAACCGTGTTTCCGGCAGCGGAAACCTCGCCCCGGGCAATTTCCAGCGTGTTCGGTTCCATGGGCTAGCTCCTTATCTTCGGATTGAAAATTTCATCCATTCCCGTATTGATCAGGAACAGCGCGAACGTGATCACGGCGATGACGAGCGCGGGCGGAATGAAGGCCCACCAGGCTCCGGATACCGGCGCCGCAAAGATGAGCGCCCAGTTCATCATGGTGCCGAGCGAAATGGTGTCGTACGGTCCGAGCCCCAGCATCGAGATCGACGCTTCGGCCAGAATGCCGGACGCGACCTGGAGAATGAACGCCATGAACACATAAGAAGCGATATACGGCAGGATCTCGAACACGATGATTCGGAATGTGCTGTGGCCGGAAATCTTGGCGAGATTGACGTGGTCGCGGTTGCGCAGCGACACCGTCTGCGCCCGGACCGCCCGCGCCGTCCACGGCCAGCTGGTGAGCCCGATGATGAGCGCCACGATGAACGCGCTGCGGGAATCAATGCTGACGGAGATGAGGATCAGGATCACGAACGACGGGATGACGATGAACATGTTCGTCAGGGCCGTCAGGACGTTGTCAACCCATCTCCCGACATAACCCGAAGCGAGGCCGATGACGAGTCCGATCGCGGTGGCGATCAATCCGGCGATCAGGCCGATCTCGACGGAAGTCCGGATGCCGTATACGAGTTCCAGGAACAGATCCCGGCCGAAGTTGTCGGATCCCAGCCACAGTTCGGAGCTGGGCGGCTGGAAGGCGAGCGCCTTCATCTCGAACGGGTCTGCCCGATTAATGAGCGGGTAGATCAGCACGAACGCGGTCATGAGCAACGTGATGATCGCGCCGATCAGGAATTTGGGCGATCGCAGCAAAATACGGACTGTGCTTCCCATCTCAACCTTCCTCCATTTGGGCAGCCTTGATTCGCGGATCGACGATGCCGTAGATGATCTCGACCGTGAAGTTGGCCAGCAGCACGGTGACCGCGATCAGCAGGGTGCACCCGGAGATGAGCGGGTAATCCAGCTGGCGAATGGCGGTGAACAGCCACGTGCCGATGCCCGGATAACTGAAGACGATTTCGCAGATGAGCGAACCGCCGATCATCGTGCCGAGCGACAGGGCGAGCCCCGTAATCTGGGGCAGCATGGCGTTCCTGAAGACGTACCGGGCGACGCGGGAATCCCGAATGCCGAGCAGTTTGCTGTACAGCACGTAATCGGAGTTCAGCTCGTAAATGGCCATCTCCCGCATGCCGATCGCCTGACCGCCGATCGTCACGAGCACGATGGACAGGAATGGCAGCGTATGGTGCCGGATGACCGACCAGATGAATTCCAGGCTGAGATTCGGGACCATCTGATAATCATAGCCGCCGGAAATCGGGAACCACTTCAGCGTGATGCCGAACAGGTACAGCATCATGATGGCCAGCGTAAAGAACGGAATCGAGTTGATGAACAGCGCGACCGGGAACAGGACCTTGTCGAATACGCCCTTGCGGTACGCCGCCACGGCGCCGAGCACGTTGCCGAGGATCCAGCCGACCAGGATGGCCGGAAGCTGGAGTCCGACCGTCCATGGGACGGCGGACCCCAGAATATCCGACACCTTGCGGGGATACAGTCCGAACGAAGTGCCCAGATCGCCTGTAAGCAGGTTTTTCAGATAGATGCCGAACTGGACGATAAGCGGTTTGTCGATCCCGAACTCTCGCGCGAAGTTCTCGTACACGCGCTTGATCGAGTCGCTGTCGGTCATGCCCTGCGATACCTGGGAAGCGATCGTGCTGACCGGGTTGCCTTCGATGAGCCGTGGCAGCAGGAAGTTGAGCATGAGCGCGACGATCAGGGTCGCCAGATACCATCCCGCTTTCTTGACGAAATATTTCGTATAGGCATTCAAAACGTCTATACCCCCGCGTTCAAGTGTGAATTGGCATCAAGCGTTCATTGGCTCGAGATTTGATACAGCGCCTTGACGCCGGCTCCGTCCATTGCGATTTGCGGCGGAATGTTGCTGCCGTCGCCATCGACCGGGAAGCCTTTCCACACCGATTCGTTGACCGTGTAGAAGACCCACGGACGATACATGAGCGGGACGGAAGGAACGTCCTTCAGCCAGATTTGCGTCAGTTCGGTGTACAGCGCCTTGGCTTCGGCATCGGACACCGTCGGAATCTTCTCGATGATTTCGTCCGCCCGTTCGTTCTTGTAGCGGCCCCAGTTCCAGAACGCCATTTCGCCGATCGGCGCGACGCCCTTCGAGTACATGATCGTGCGCGCGCGGCTCCACGGGTTGGCGGGCGTCACGTTGCCTGCGGGCGTGTTCATGATGATGTCGAACTTGCCGGTCTGCAGGTCGTTCGTCCACACCGGAGCTTCGGGGAACTTCGTCCGGATTTCGATGCCGATCGCCTTCGCGCTTTGCGCGACGATCTCCAGGGCGGCGTTCCAGTCGGACCAGCCGTACGGACATTCGATTTCATACGGCCCGAGGCGGACGCCGTTCAGGACGCGGATGCCGTCTTTGCCCCTCTCGGCGCCGATGCTGTCGAGCAGCTTGTTCGCGGCGTCGACGTCGGTCGTCCATTGCAGCGGCTTGATCGCGTCTTGGTCGATAAACTTGTTTTCCGCCGGCGTGTCGAGCAGCAGGGACGGCTTCATCGGAGCGGAATAGCCGCTCATCGCCAGCTCCGCGATCTTCGCATAGTCGATCGCCATCGCGATGGCTCTCCGGACGTCCGGATTGTCGAGACCCGGAACCGTCGTGTTGAAGAAGATGGACGGCATCGATCCGGGCAGATAGTACGGCGCTTCGCTCAGATACGTCTTGATCGGCGCTCCGTCTTCCCACATCTTCCACACTTGCGGAATGAATTGCTGCGACACGTCCACCTCGCCGTTCTTGAAGGCCAGATCGCCGGCCGCGTTGTCCTTGTAGATGTTGTGGGTGATGTATTTCGGAGCGGGAAGCTTGCCGAACAGGACTTGCCCCCAGTAATTGTCGTCGCGGATGAGCGTAATCTTCTGGTCATTATAGAAATAAAGCTTGTACGGTCCGGTGCCGACCGGATTGTCGTTGGGCTCTCTGCGGATGGCCGCGAGATCGTAGCCCGCTTTCTCCTCGATGGCTTCCCAGATGTGCTTCGGCAACATCGGGATGAGTTCGATGCTCTCCAGCACGACCAGTCTGTTCGGGTTGTCCGGTTTCATCTTGATCGTGACCGTGTGAGCGTCTTCGGCCACGACATCCTGGATGTAATCCCAATAGCTGGTCCAGTTGATTTCATAGCGTTGACCGAGCTTGTAGGTGTACACCACGTCTTCCGAGGTGAACGGCGTGCCGTCGTTCCACTTCGCTTCCGGGTGCAGTTCGATCTTCAGCGTCAGATCGTCCACCCAGTTGTAGGAAGTGCCCAGCAACGGCTCCAGGTTGCCGTCGAGCATGTTGATCATGAACAGCGTCTCATACACCAGTTCCCGCGAGTTCCCGTAGTTGATCGGGAAGGCCGGGTTGCCGCTCAGCAGGTTGAAGTTGGTCGGCGCGCCCCACTGCAAACCGTTGATGTACAGCGTTTCGTTCCGGGGCGTTTCTCCCGACCCCGACGCGCCGCCCGAAGATCCTCCGGAATCGCTGGAGCCGGAATCGGACGAGGATCCGCCGGACGAGGACGTGCTGCCCGTTTGCGTATTCTGCGTCGATCCGGGAGATGACGACTTCGAGCATGCGGCAAGCAGCGAGAAGATCATCACCAGACAGACGAACAGAATTGAAGCCTTTTTCAGCCTCATTGCTTTCATCTCCCCCTCTGGTTGTAGTTTCGCGTTTTGTCCCCCGCGGAGGTAAACGCTTACATTCACGAGTATAGGACTGCGGCCCCGCCCGCGAACATCCTTGAATTTTGTGATAATATCCAATTTTTTTTGTCGGCCGTCAGTATTGCTTCAGTATTGCTCGAGCTCGTAAACCTCCTGAATCCGCCGGGCCAATTCTTCGGGCTCGAGCTTCGAGCCCGGCGTCAGCAGTTCCTGCAGTCCCTCGTTGAGCGTCTGCACGACGATGGGCTGCAGCCGCACGTCATAGACGGGCGTCATGTCCACTTTCTCCAGCAGGTCCAGGTATTCCGCGAACAGCGCGGGCGCCTGTTTGCGGTCGTAGCTGGTCACGCGGGACACGGAGATGTCGCCCAGCTCCGCCAGCATGCCCGCGGCTTTCTCGCCCGTGAGCCATTTCACGAGCCGGACCGCCGCATTCAGTTTTTCCCCCCTCAGATTGGCGTTGAGCGCCAGCGCCCACCCCGATCCGCCCGAGACCGCGTCCGGCTTGCCCCGGCCTCCGGGCACCGCCGGCAGAATGGCCAGACGGGTCTGATCCAGGACCGGTTTCTGCGCGTCGGCGACGACGGACGAGATCGCCCAGCCGCCCTCCAGGAACATGGCCGCCTGTCCGACGTAATAGGCCGTCCGCTGTTGATTGTTGTTGAGGTTGTTGATGCTGGCGTTGAACGCCCCGATATCGGACAGTTCCCTGATCGCCTTGAGCGCGTTGACAAATTCCGGATCGGTAAATCTGGCGCCGCTGTTCTCTTTGAGCGACATGAACCAGTCCGTGCCGGTATGCCGGTCCGCCAGCGTGCTGAGCAGGCTGGAAACCGCCACCCACTGGTCCTTGTTGCCCATCACGATCGGCGTCGTCCCCAGTTCCTTGATTCTCTGCAGGGCGTCCACGAATTCGTCCCAGGTCCGGGGAAACTCGATATAACCGGCGCGCCTCAGAATCTCGCTGTTGTAGAACACGAGGGAAGAGACCGTCAGCTGGACCGGAACGCCCGCGATGACATCGCCGACCCGGAAATCTTCGAAGGCTTCGGGATGAAAACTGTCCCGCCACTCCGGATCCGTGTTCAGCACCCAGTCGACGGGCATGATAAGGCCGTTGTCCAGCAGCTTTTCGGCGTCCGAGCCGAGCATCATGAACACGTCCGGCAGCACGTTGCCGGCGGCAAGCGTCCGGATCTTCGTCTTCAGCGAGGCATTGTCAAGAATATCCTCGGAAATTTCGATATCCGGATTCTGCTGCTTGAACTGTTCCACCAGCTTCCGGTGAACGACATCGACGGCCGTCGTCGACGTCGCCGTCCAGGAATGCGCGAGCGTCAACGTGATTTTGGGAGACGGAGCGTCGCCCGGGAATTTGACTTCGAAACCGGCTTGCCGCGGAGAATCGGACGCGGCCCCGCAACCGGCCAGCAACCATGCCGAAATCGGCATGACGACCGCAAGAACTGCCGCAATCAGCCTCTGACGCATGACCGATCAACCTCTGCCATCGGCGTTGAAGGATTCGGACCGACGGTTCCGGTATTCCCGGGGGGAACAACCGGTATAGGTCCGGAAGATCGACGAGAAATACTTGTAATCCCTGAAACCGACCTTCTCCGCGATCTCATAGGTTCGCAGCCAGGTCGAGTCCAGCAGCCGCCTTGCCTCTTCGACACGGATCCGGTTCAGCCACCGCATGAAATTTTCGCCCATCTCTTCCTTGAACACTTTGCTCAGATGGGCCGGCGTCACGCAGACGTGCTCGGCCGTCTCGGACAGTCCGATCGGTTCGCCGTAATGGGTCATGGCGTAGCGAACCGCCTCTTTCACCAGCCGGGAGTGAACCTTCGCTTCTTCCGCCGACGCGCCGGGGCTGTCCGTTTCGCGGCACGCGCCGCACGACAGGGCGCCAAGCGCGTCTTCGTAAGAATCGGCGATCTGGGTCAGCGTGTGTACGGGACGACCGGGCCGGACCGAGACGGGCAGTCTCAGGTAAGTCGACAGATTGGTCCGCACGGCTTCGCAGACGTCCCCGACCGGCGTTTCCGGCCGGAGGTTGATCAGGCCGATCACGGTGTTCGGCTCCGCGTAACTGACGAATCCGGGAAAACGGGCGAGCAGCGTCTCTTCCACGATGTTGAGAAAGGCAAACGCCATCGCTTCCTGTTCCTTCCTGGTCATGTGCTCCGCGAACAGCCGGTTCCCGTCCGCCTTCACGACCAGCACCCGGTAGGCCGGTCCGTCGAGCGGAATCCGCAGCGTCGCCGCCTGCTCCCGGATCTCCCCGGCATCCGCCCGCCGGTCGAGCAGCTTGTGCATCAGCTTCGATTTCATGTGCGGAAGCTGCTCGTTGAACAGCATGTTCCGGATTAATTCCCGCTGCCTCGTCAGCCGCTTGTGTCTCTCCCGATCGCGGTATTCGACGAGGAGCTCGACCAGCTTTTCGGCCTGGACCGGTTTGAGCAGATAATGGCGAATGCCGAGCGACATCGCTTCCTTCGCATATTGAAAATCTTCATATCCGCTCAGCAGAATCAACTCGATGTCCGGATATTCGGGCTTGACCGCCCTGGCCAGTTCGATTCCCGTCATCACGGGCATCCGGATGTCCGCCAGAATCAGATGGACGGGGTGGCTCTGCAGCTTGATCAGTGCTTCCTTGCCGTTGCGCGCTTCCGCCGTGATCGCGATGCCGTGGCTCGGCCAGTCGATCGAGGTCATGATGCCTCTGCGCACGATGATTTCGTCGTCCACCACCATCACTTTATACATCCTGCACCGATCCTTTCTCGTAGGGTTGCCTGATCGTCACGGTGGTTCCTTCGCCGGGCGCGCTCTCGAACGTCACGCCGTATCGGGCTCCGTAGTTCAGCTTGAGCCGGTCATGGATATTCTTCAGGCCGAGTCCCCGCTGGTCCGTCGCCGGTTGATCCAGCACCGCCTGTATGGCCGCCGTGTCGGCACCGACCCCGTCGTCGCTCACCTGATAGACGAGATCGTCGCCGTCCCGGAACACGCGAATGTCGATCCGGCCGCTCGCGCCCTTCGGCTCGATGCCGTGGCGGATCGCGTTTTCCACCACCGGCTGCAGCACCATCTTCGTTACCTTGCAATCCAGCGTATCCTGCCCGACCGACACCGAGAAGACGATCACCTCTTCATAGCGCTTCTGCTGGATCTGAATGTAATAGTGGATGTACTCGATCTCCTTCGCGACCGTCGTGAACCGGCTGCCCCTGTTCAGACCGATCCGGAACAGCTGCGACAGGGCGCTTACCATGGAAGCTGTCTCGAACGCCTTCTCCATCCGGCTCATCCAGTAAATGAGATCCAGCGTGTTGTACAGGAAATGCGGGTTGATCTGCTCCTCGAGCGCCTTCAGTTCCGCGTCCTTCTGCTTGATCCTGGACACATGGACTTCGTTGATCAATTCGTTCAGCCGCTGGGACATGCGGTTGAAGCTGCGGGTCAGCAGGGCGATTTCGTCGTTGCCCCGCACCTTCATCTCCTGGAACTGTTCCCGCTCCACGTGTTTCATCAGGATGCGGAGCTGCTTGAGCGGCTCGAGCACGCGGTATCCGAAGAGCAGGATGAATCCGAAGCAGACGGCCAGACCGGCGGCGATGGAATAGATGGTGACCTGTTTGATGACCTCGCCGGGCTTCGAAATCCGCTCATAGGGCGTCAGCTCGACGATATACCAGTCCTGCGCCTCCATCCGGTAGAAGACGCCGAGGTAATTCCGGCCGTCCACGCTCGTGTTGAAGGTGCCTTCCGATTGGCCGTCCATGCCCGACGGCAGCGGAAACGTCCCGATCTTTCTCCCGATCTCTTCGTCCGAAAGCGACGACAGGACGACCTTGTCCCGGTCGATCAGGTAGAAGAGACTCTGATCCTGCGCCTTCGTCCTGTACAATTCGCGTATGCTGCTTTCGAGAAGGTTGATTTTCAGGATGCCCAGGGAGCGGCTGATATTGTGGATGTCCCGGATGTCGCGGATCATGGTGATGACGTTCACTTCTTTGCCCTGCACGAACACGATGTCGAAATACCAGCTGTCCCTGCCCCTCAGGTCCTTCGCGCGGATCAGCCTGTCGCCGGGAACGCGGTTGACCACGCCCCGATTGTCGATCCCCGTCTCGCTCAAATTCTGGATGTAAATGGAATAGATATAATTCTTGTTGAAGGCCTGTTCGTTCATGATGGAGAGGATCCGCGCGTAATACTGCTGCCTCGCCTCGGCATCGGGGGCCGAAAGATAGGCGATCACTTCGCTGTTCTGAATCAGGTTGAGCGAAATGGTGTTGACTTCGTTGATGATCATGTCCAGCGTGTTGGAGAATTGCTTCGCGTTGGCCAGATTCAGCTCGATGGCCTGGTTGCGGACGACTTTTCCCGCCGCGAAATAGGAGAAACCGCTTACAATCAGAATGGGACACACCGTCAGAATCACGGCGAAGACCATGATTTTGGTGCGTATGCCGACAAAACGTCTGTTTGCCATGTCACAACACCGTCGCTGCCCGGTTTGAAAAGCAATCCGGCCGAAATGTAACCGCTTACAGAAATACAGGATCTGGAATACATTCCAACAAAAAAGCTGCCTTTCGGCGTTCTTGTAAGATCAAACATAATCGATCGTGCGCGTTAAGGCAATATAAAATCACCGGAAACGCAAAAACGGTTACAATCCCGAGTAGTGGTGTAAAAATGATGGCGGTCACTTGACAAAAGGGAAGCCATCGTGTGGATTCTACTATAGAGACATCAATCAACATAGTAGGAGGTCTCACACGATGGCTTCTATAGATAGAATCGCACTTTTGGAGCTTTTGCGCAAGTGTGGTGCTGATGGCAATGTCGACTTTTTGAAAGAAGCTCTTCAGGTGTTGGTTCAATCCCTCATGGAGGCGGAGGTCTCCGCGAAAATCGGCGCAGAACGTTATGAGCGCAACGAAGGACGAACTACCTATCGCAACGGGTACCGGGAACGTGATTGGGATACCCGGGTAGGAACGCTGAAACTGCGGATCCCCAAGTTGAGACAAGGAAGTTACTTCCCCAGTTTGCTGGAACCGCGTCGGCGTGCGGAAAAAGCCCTCTTGGCCGTGGTTCAGGAGGCGTATGTCCACGGCGTGAGTACGCGTAAAGTGGACGAACTCGTCGAAGCACTGGGCATGCAGGGCATCAGCAAAAGTGAGGTTTCGCGCATCTGCAAAGAATTGGACGAGGTGGTTCTGGCTTTCAAGGAACGACCGCTGGATGCGGCCTACCCCTATGTCTGGTTGGATGCGACGTTCCCCAAAGTACGCGAAGGCGGACGGGTATGCAACATGGCGTTGGTCCTGGCGATCGGCGTTCGCGCGGATCTCCGGCCGCGCGCCGACCAGAACCGTCTCCATCGGCAGCCTCCACTCCGCCCGGTCGCCGTCCGCCCACTCCCGCTCCACGACCGCGTAGCCTTTTTCCATCCGGTACGGGCAGGCTTCCCCGTTCACCGCGAGGACCGGTTCCGCCGTCTGGAACCAGTCCGGCACGCGCAGCGCGAGCGCCAGCCGGACGGCGCCCCCGCCGGAGACGGACAGCCCGAACGTCACCGTGCCGTCCCACGGCAGCCCCGAGCGCTGGTGCAGCGTCACCTCGCGCCCCGCCGCGGCGAACCGCGCTTCGCTGCCGATGTACAGGTGCACATGCACCCTGCCCGCCGCTTCGTCGATGTCGTAGATGTAGTCGTCGAGCGATGCGAGCAGCCGCGCGACGTTCGGCGGGCAGCAGGAGCAGCCGAACCATTTCTGGCGGACGGGCTTCACGTGGCGGCGGTCCGGGTTCTTGAGGCTCGCCTCCGGCCACACCTCCAGCGGGTTGACGTAGAAGAAATGCTTCCCGTCCCGCGCCATGCCGGCGAGCACCGTGTTGTAGAGCGCCCGCTCCATCACGTCGGCGTACTCGCTCCGCGCCTCGAGCCGCAGCATCCGCCGCGCCCAGAAGATCAGCCCGATCGACGCGCACGTCTCCGCGTACGCGAGATCGTTCGGCAGATCGTTATCGAACGTGAACGCCTCGCCGTTGTGTGTCGACCCGATGCCGCCCGTGATGTACATCCGCTTCTTCGTCGCGTTGAACCAGAGCCGCCCGCACGCCTCGCGCAGGCCGGAATCGCCGGTCAACCGGGCGAGATCGGCCATCGCGCTGTACAGATACACGGCGCGCACCGCGTGGCCGACCGCCGCCGTCTGCTCGCGCACGGGCAGATGGGCCTGGTTGTACTCGAGATTCGGCTTGCCCGAACCCCAGATCGGCGGCCGCCCCCGCTTCCACTCCTCCAGAAAATAGTTCGGCTCCTTCCCGCGCTCGTCCACGAAAAACTTCGCCAGCCAGAGATACCCCTCTTCGCCCGTCGCGCCGTAAAGTCTCACGAGCGCCAGCTCGACCTCCGGATGCCCGCAGCAGCCGCGCAATTGCCCCTTGCCGGGTCCGAACACGCGGTCGATGTGATCGGCGAACCGGCACGCGATGTCGAGCAGCCGACGCTTGCCCGTCGCTTCATGACAGGCAACCGCCGCCTCGAACAGATGCCCCGCGCAGTACAACTCGTGCGCCTCGTACAGATTCTTCCATCGGTTGTCCGGTTCCTTGATCGTATAGTACGTGTTGATGTAGCCGTCCTCGTGCTGGGCCTGTCCGATCAGTTCGATCGCCTCGTCCATCGTCCGCTCCAGTTCGGGATTCGGCCTGAAGCGGAGCGAGTACGCCGCGGCCTCCAGCCATTTGTACAGGTCGCTGTCCTGGAACACGAACCCGTGGAACTCGCCTTCCTCGAGCCCGGCCGCGATGCGGAAGTTGCGGATCGCGCGGCTCGGCTCCGCCCCTTCGATCCGGTCGTTCAGCGCCTCCCATTGATACGGAATGACCGTGTCCGTCACGAGGTCCTGATAGCCGCTCCAGAAATCGTCGCGTATGCGAATGTCCGGTTTGCCCATGCCGTTCCCGCCTTCCCGGTTCTGATACGATTTGACCCTTCACACAGGCGAGTATATGCGGTAATGTGGGGATGGACCAGTGAAGGATTGCGCTTTTTCCTATAAAAAATGAGACTTGTACCGTCGGGGAGGCAGACCATGCGCGAAACCGTCTGCATCGAGCTGACGGCGCCGCCGCTTCCGTACTGTCTGGAGTCGGGGCTCGCGGTGTTCCGGCCCGGGGACCGGCATCCGAACCGCGCCGACTTCGGCGTGTTCGATCTGCTCATCGGCGTGTCCGGGACGCTTCATATCGGGGAGAACGGGCGGGAATGGAGCCTGCGCGAAGGGGAGGCGCTGATTCTTTTGCCCCGGGGGCATCATTACGCGGTAAGGCCGTGCGGGGAAGAGACGACTTTCTGGTGGGTGCATTTCGAGCATCCGGATTGGCGCGAGACGGCCGGTACGGCCGATGGCGTTGAGTCCTTGCATGTGTCCCCCTTCGACCGGCCGAGGGTGATCCGGCTGCCGAAATATGCGCGCCTGCCCGATCCGCGACCCGCATTCGACCGGATGCGGCGGCTTGCGGACATGCCGATCGGCGAGGGGTTCTGGGAGAAGCAGCAGCTCCTGATTCAACTGCTCGCCCTGCTCGAACAGGGGCAGGCCGGGTCCGCCGGGACGCCGGCCGCGCGCGTCGCCGGGCGCGCCGCCCTCTTCCTCCAACAGCATTAACGGGAAAACATCACAAACGAGACGCTTGGCGAACGGCTGCACTACCATCCCAGCTACATCGTCCGCTGCATGAAGAAGGTATATGCATGTGGACGAAGAGCCGAACATGCTGTACCGGCCGTCCGTCGATGTCACGCTGAACTCGGCGGCGCCGATCTACCGGAACCGGATGCTGGCCGTCGTGCTGACCGGCATGGGCCAGGACGGACTCGAGGGGTGCCGCCGGGTGAAGGCGCACGGCGGCCTCGTGCTGACGGAGGCGGAGGAATCGTGCGTCGTATACGGCATGCCGAAGGTCGTGCACGAGGCGGGGCTCTCGGACGCGCAGGCGGCGCTGCCCGCCATGTTCTCCAGCATTATGTCGTTCTTGTAATGGTGTGAGAGGAGGGTTCGCGTGCCGGATCGATTCGGTGAGGCAGCCTTCAAGGAGCGGTCCGGAAGCGGCGAAACCGGCCGGACTCCGGCCGCCGGCGCCGGGCCGTCGGTCGACGCCGGGCCGCCGGCCGACGCCGGACGGACCGCGGAAACCGGACCGGCCACCTTGTAGCCGAGCAAATATTCATCGTACCCCGCCAGCAGCGCGACATCGGGCGGTCCCTCGCTGTCCGCTCCGTCTCCGCCCGACCAGTATGCCGTTCCGCCGATCGTCTCGCAAAAAAGCACGCCGTCCGCGTCCGCCGCGGCCTTTTTCGCCTCCGTGACCGTAAGCTCCGACCACCAGCAGAAGTCATGCAAAGTCGCCGGACCGTGTCCCGTAAAATACCGGATCGCAAGCTCCCGCATCGCTTCTTCTCCGGACAGTTCGCGCGGATTCGGCGCCCAGTCCTCCAGCAGCACGAACGTCTGCTGCCTGCCCTCAAGGGGCCCGGGGCAGATCAGCCCGGCATGGGCCAACATCCACAGGATGTGGTAGCCGCGCTGCTGCCTGGTGCTGATCCCCGCCTGTTCCAGCAGCTCCGTCAATTCGGCGCGGGTCATCCGCTGCCGATCCTTCAGCGCGCCCTCGATCAGCCTGCCGCATTGCGCGATCAGCCGTTCGTCAATCTCCAGCTGCCGCTGTCTGCGCCGGTCGCGGGCGAGCACGCGGGGAGCGGACAGCCGGACCATCCAGCGCGCGTCTTCGGCGGGCACCGCATGCAGCGTGCCGCGCAAAGCCCAGGTGAGCACGATGCGCCGATCGGCGATGGCCCGCTCGACATCGGCCAGAGTCGCGCTTTCCGTGCGCAGGCCGATCGCCCATGTCGCCTGCGCGTAATCCTGCGCCTGCAGGGCGCCGAGCCGGCGGACGACGTCGGCGGGAATCTCCGTTTTGGGACCGCTGATGAGCAGATTCCGCATCCTGCGGAAGGCGATGGCGGCATCGGGCATTTGGTTCACCTCACTCCGGTTCACGATATGTGAAATAGTCGAAGTCCGCGTGCTTCCCCCGTCCGCTCAGGTCCTGCACGCAGATCCCCAGGAAGGCGCCGGTGAAGCCCTGGTCGATCAGGCGGCCTTCGATCTTCGCTTCCACGTTCTCGTCGGAAATGACACTCGCGTCCAGTTCCGGCCCGATAGGCGTCCAGTCCTTCCCGTCCCGCGAATAGAGGAACTGCAGCCGGTCGTAATGGAGCGACGCTTTCAGGTGGACGCGATCCCACCCGTCAACGGACACCGGCCGCTCCAGCGGTTCGTCGTACAGGCCGCGGTCGCTGCACATGATGTTCAGGCATTTGCCCAATTGCTCGTCGCGGCTGATGTACAGGTAGTAGTAGTTGCGCGTGTTGTAATAATGGATGAGGCCCGCCAGCTGTTGGAACGTGTCCGGCTCGAATTCGACCGCCGTCTCCGCTTCCGCAACGAACGCTTGCTGCCGGCGCGCGATCAGGCTTTGCCGATGCTTGGAAGACAGCGACTCCCGCCCTTTCAGCCGCAAGTATCCCGGCCGCGCGGTCAGCGACGCCCACTGCTCGTCGAGCGGCTCGCGCAGCGTCTGGAAGTGGATCGAGAGCCGGTCCCCGTCGAAATGGTCCGTCTCCGGTTCCGGCGGGAACGGATGATCCGGCAGGTCGGGCGCCGGCACGATCGTCTTCGGGCTGTGCCCGCCGCCGGCCAGCCGCAGCCAGCCGTCTTCGGTCCACTCCACGGGCTGGAGCGCCGTCTCGCGGCCGAGGACGCAGCGCTGCGAAGGGCGGAGCGGCCGGCCGCACAGATAGGCGAAGTACCATTCGCCGGTCTGCGTCTCGACGAGGCTCGCGTGCCCGGCCCGCTGCAGCTCGAGGTCGGGGTTGTCCGCGGCGGTCAGGACGGGATTTTCGGGATCGACCTCGTACGGGCCGAAGAGCGAACGCGACCGCGCCACCGTCACCGCGTGGTTGAACCGCGTGCCGCCTTCCGCCGTGACGAGGTAATACCAGCCGTCGCGCTTGTAGAGATGCGGCCCTTCCGTCAGTCCCAGCGGCGTGCCGCGGAAAATGTTGCGGATCGGTCCCACGAGGCGCTTTTGTTCCGGCGAGTACTCCTGCAGCGCAATCCCGGCGAATTTGTTTTTGCCCTTGCGGTAGTCCCAGATCATGTTGACGAGCCACTTGCGGCCGTCGTCGTCATGGAACAGGGACGGGTCGAACCCGCTGCTGTTCAGATAGATCGGCTCGGACCACGGCCCTTCGATGCTCGGGGCGGTGACCAGGTAGTTGTGGGTGTCCTTGAACGGCCCGACATGGCTCTTCACATCCGTGAACACGAGGTGGAACAAGCCGTCCGCGTAGCTCAGGCACGGCGCCCAGATGCCGCCGGAGTCGGGATTGCCGAGCATGTCGAGCTGGCTCCGGCGTTCGAGCGGCCGGGCGGCCAGGCGCCAGTGGCGCAGATCGCGCGAATGATGGATTTGCACGCCGGGGAACCACTCGAACGTGGAGGTCGCGATGTAGTAGTCGTCCCCCACCCGGAGGATGGACGGGTCCGGGTTGAAGCCGCGCAATACGGGGTTGTGGATCGTTTTCATGACGATCGTCCTCCTTGGGATAGGATTGCCGGTCCGGGCCTGACGGGATCGCGGGTGGCGCGCGCTTGCGCCAGCGGTCTTCAGGACCGTTGGCACAGGGGCGCGGGCCCCCGTCATGACCGCTTACGGTTTCCCGGACCGTTATCTCCGGCTCACGGCCCGCCGCTCCCCCTCCAACGGTTCACCGCATCGCCGGCAAGTCCGACGGATGTATTAAACCTGAATTTCGAAAGTACGACTCTTTGAAAACGTGAAAAGGGCTCCAAATCTTTGGTAGAATGGTGTTTGCGAAGACAACATCACCCAAAGAAAGGAGCACCTTTTAGGTGAAGTCTACCACACCCGTCAGCAAAATCAAGACCGAATTTTCCTTGGAGAATGCAACCAGCTTCGGTGGCGTCAAAATCTTTTTGGAATACTTGGAGAAAATCAAGCTTTCTCAGGCATTACGCGGATTGTCGTGTGTGAAAGCTCGCAACTCATTATTTCCGGTTTATCGCATTCTGCTTTACCTCATCGTTGGATGGATGCTCGGCTGCGAGCGGCTCTTTCATTTTCGCAAACTGCAGCACGACTCGCTTCTCAAGCAATTTCTCGGCGGTCGATGCCCGCACCACACCTTGCTGTATAAAGAACTGATTCGTATGCGAACATCTTGCCCCCACCTGCGATCGGAACTGCGAACGCTCAATCAGACAGTCATTCAGCCCTGCCTGCCGTCAGCGCTCATCCTGGATCTGGACTCCACGGTGGAAACCGTATACGGCGATCAGGCTGGCGCTGCGAAAGGCACGAACCCCCATAAGCCCGGCCGCAAAAGCTACCACCCGCTGCTGGCATTTGAGGGGCAGTCCCGTCTGTGCCTGAATGCGGTCCTCCGATCAGGGAACACGCATTCCTCTACGGATGCCGCTTCGTTCTTGAACGAAACATTCGAACTCCTTGGCAAACGCCCGGTGAAATATGCCAGATTCGACAAGGGCTTCGGCGGCGAAGATTTCTATAGCCTGTGGGAAAGCAAGAACATCGGCTATGTCGGCAAGTTGAAGTGGACAAAGCGCCTTGCGGCAGAGGTTGCGGCCTGCCGGTACTGGAAACGATTTGTCGATGAAGACTGGATCATCGAAGGGATTGCACTGATCTACAAGGCGACATCCTGGAAAAAGCCTCGCCGCGTTGTAGTTATACGCAAAACGCAAGTCATCGAAGACGGGCAAGCCTGTCTGGTGCTGGACACCGATTGGCAATATGAAGCGATCGTGACCAATCTGGAATGGGAGCCGATTGACCTATGGCGGTTCTACAACCAGCGCTGCTCAATGGAGAACTATATCAAGGAAGCCAAACATGGTTTCTCGATTAACCGGATCGCGACCAGCGATTTTGAGGCGAATGAAATCGACCTGCTCATCAAGCTGCTGGCGTATAACCTGTTCGAACGGTTCAAGCGTGACTGCTGTGAGCCGGTTCATCAAGGTTACACGATTGCCCGTTTCCGGCTGGAGTTCTTTCATTGCGCCGCGACGCTGATTCGGCACAGCCGCAATGTGATTCTCAGGTTAGCAAAAGATTTTGCAAACCGGCATGTCTGGAAGCGAATCGAAGCCAGAATCGCCATACTGGAATGACTTCTCCCTTAATTTTACATGGAAACCGAGAAGCCTCTTCAATGGGGAGGGGGAAGAACCATCCGCATATTGCTGATCTGGTCTCGCTTCGCTGGGACATTACCCTTTTTCTTACAGCTCATGTGCCGCTCGGTTCAAAACCGATCCTTGATATCATGGGCTTTCGAAATTCAGGTTAAATTGATGGTTTACAACCCGCTCCTTTCCAGCGTACTATAATAAGCAGAGATCGTCAAACTGCGTTCTATATTATCAAACATAATTGGCCGTATCCCACACCCTCGGAAAGGAGTTGCGACCGCCATGCCGATCATCCAGGCGCTGGACCGGGCGCTGCGCATTCTCGACCTGTTCGACGAGCACACCCCCGAGCTAAAACTGACCGAGATCAGCGCGCGCATGCAGCTGCACAAAAGCACCGCGCACGCGCTGCTGCGAACGCTGCAAATCCACGGCTACATCGAGCAGGACGAGGAGAGCGGCAAGTACCGGCTCGGCCTT
>Ga0207870_100464_pt1 | contig 21501 bp, 18 predicted proteins | sample CeladaPassage60B_FD_187477 | JGI IMG/M metagenome (GOLD analysis project Ga0207870, IMG submission 187477) | Cellulose-adapted microbial communities from the Joint BioEnergy Institute, USA - Passage3 60B (SPAdes) (version 2) | ecosystem: Engineered > Bioreactor > Continuous culture > Unclassified... | reverse complement strand
TTAACTACTTTATTTTTATGCAACAGGAAAGAAAAAAAGGACAATCCGGCGTATAAAAATCTCGGAAATCCCCGCTTTTAAAAAAAGAATATGTTGACGGCCCTTCTTTTTCCGGAATTTTTATGCACAACACCGCTTACGATTATTTTATAGAACAATAGGAAAATTGAATACTTGCAAAAGACCTAATATTGCTTTTGCAGAAAATTTTCCGTAAAAAGGAAAACTTCCCTGCCAGCCGATATGCCGCCGGATCGGCAAAGGGAAATATTTTTCCGTTAAAAATTTTTTCATAAAAAAGGGCGGACCCTCGCCCGAAAATTTTTCCGTACGCGGCGGCCCGTTTTGCCGCCCGTTTTCCTCCCCATTCCGCGGCGCCGCGGACACCCTTGCCTCCGGCGAACGGCCGCTCTTGCCTTCGCGGCCCGGGAATTTCACCTATAGATTGCACCCATCCCGGACACACAAAAAAGGACGGGGTTCCCGTCCTCTACAGCAAAGCGTGCAAAAAATATCCAAAAAGAATTGGATTTAAAAAATCAACCTATATATTTACCAGTCATTTCATTAGCCACATCAAAGATGACGTATAATTAAGTTCGCAAAAAGTGAAAAGAGGAAAAGCCATCGGTAACTCCGAATATGGTAAGTGCCCAAAAAACCTAAAAGGAGTTGAAACCGATGGCTTACCAGAATTCTACCTTATCTCTCGAACAAATGCTACTGAAATTTATGTCGGAACAGGATCCCATGCTCTCTATGCTTCAGTGGCTCTGTGAGCAAATGATGGAAGCCGAAGTGACAGCTAAAATTCAGGCACAGAAATCGGAACGGACGGATACACGGACCGGCTATCGTTCCGGCTATCGTGTACGTCGCTTTGACACTCGAATGGGCACCATGTATCTCTTTGTTCCCAAACTGCGCAAAGGCGGTTATGTGCCCTTTTTTGTCACGGAGAAATCACGGGCTGAAGCAGCCCTGATCCAGGTCATCCAGGAAGCCTATATCCAGGGCGTATCCACTCGAAAAATCAGGAAACTGGCCAGCCGTCTGGGGATTGAGTCCATCTCCCATAGCCAGGTCTCCCAGATCACCCGTGAACTGAACGAACAGGTGGAAGCCTTTCGCAATCGGCCGTTAAAGAAAACCTATCCAGTCCTGTGGGTGGATGCCCTCTACGAGAAAATCCGAGACAACCATCGCATTGTGAATATGGCCATCCAAGTGGTGATCGGCATCGATGAACAAGGCAGGCGGGATATCTTGGCCATCCAGCCCATGCCGGAAGAGTCTGAAACCACCTACAAGGCGTTATTTGATCATCTCAAGTCCAGAGGCGCCCGGGATGTATGGCTGGTGGTATCGGATGCTCATAAAGGACTGGCGAAAGCCATCAGTGAGTCGTTTGCCGGTTGCTCCTGGCAGCGGTGCAAGGTCCACTTCATGCGTAACATCATGGCCCATATCCCCAGCCGGGATAAAGATTTCTTTGCTTCACGACTCAAGCAGATTTGGCTTCAACCGGACGATCAGACCGCCATGACCTGTGCTGAAGCACTCATGGACGAGTATGAAGGACAATATCCGGCTGCGATTCAGGTGCTGGAAGCCGGTTTGGAAGACTCTCTACAGTTCTACCATTTTCACCAGATCGATCACCGAAAAATCTCATCGACCAATATGCTGGAACGTTTAAACCGGGAGATTCGACGTCGAACCCATGTCATTGGGGTGTTCCCCAACCAGGATGCGAACATCCGTTTGGTCACCAGTTACCTGATGGAATATCATGAAGACCGGTTCACCGGACGTTCATATATCAACCCCAACATTCTTCAGGAAATACAGGAACAAAGACAAGTGGCATAACCCTTATCGGAGTGCTGATGGTTTTTGCGAACTTTACTTGACACTAACTTTCGATCCACTAAGATATTTTTACTAATTCTTTGTGGATTATTAACTCCATCCCAAAAGTCTTTGACTAACTTTTTTGCATCTACATGGACTGGAAAAAAATCTTGTTCTTTTTGTTCGCCCCCGTCTTCTTCAACTATTGCATTATTCTTTAACTTTTAGCAATCGCATGCTGTTTAATGTTACGATTAATGTTGCTCCCATATCCGCAAATATCGCTAACCATAACGTTAACCAACCAGGTACAATTAACAATAACGCCAGCACCTTAATACCCAAAGAGAAGGTAATGTTTTGCTTAATAATCGCTAAAGCCTTGCGGCTCAATTTAATCGTATATGGCAATTTACTTAAATCATCAGACATTAAAGCAATATCGGCTGTTTCAAGGGCTGTATCGGTTCCAGCACCACCCATTGCCACACCAACGGTTGAAGCTGCAAGAGCTGGTGCATCGTTCACACCATCTCCAACCATCGCCACACTTCGATACTTGTCGCGAAGCTCTTTGATGAAATTCAGTTTATCTTCTGGAAGTAAATCGGCTTTAATATCGGAAACACCGACTTGTTTTCCGATGGCTTCGGCCGTTCTTTGGTTATCTCCCGTCAGCATCACCGTTTTTTCAATACCGACTTGATGAAGTTTTCGAATAACCTCTTTGGATGATTCTCTTATTTCGTCTGCCACGGCAATTAACGCCAGAATTTCTTTTTCCGTTCCTAACGCCATGACCGTTTTCCCTTGTGTTTGAAGGGTTGTAATTTGTTCTTTTATTTCTGATTGGATGCCATTTGGAAGAAGTTCTTCAAAAAGACCTGGACTTCCGACATAATACATTTCGTTATTTACTTTGGCTTTTACCCCTTTACCGGTAATGGATTGGAATTCTTTAACCGATACATCATTAAAATTCAATCCATCTTCTTCTGCTTTTCTTATAATGGCGGAAGCAAGTGGATGTTGTGAGCCTTTTTCAATGGCTGCTGTAATGGCCATTAGTTCATTTTCATTGCCATTATAAGTGACCACATCGGTGACGGAAGGAACACCTTTTGTTAATGTTCCTGTTTTATCAAAAGCGATGACTTTTAGAGATCCTGCTTCTTCTAAATAGATGCCACCTTTAATTAACACCCCGTTTTTCGCTGCATTTCCAATGGCAGTTACAATCGAAACAGGCGTGGAAATAACCAACGCACACGGACAACCAACCACTAATACAGCTAGACCTCGATAAATCCATTCGATCCAATCAGCACCCATAAATAATGGAGGAATAACGGCTAGTAAAAGAGCAAAAATGATAATGGCTGGTGTATAGTATTTGGCAAAACGATCTACAAACGCTTGAGAAGGTGCCCGTTCTGCTTGGGCTTCTTCCACTAGGTGGATAATTTTCGAAAGAGTTGTATCTTCCACTCGTTTTGTAACTTTTACTTCCAATAACCCTTCTTCATTCAATGTTCCTGCAAAGACTTCATCACCAACTGTTTTAGCTACGGGAACACTTTCCCCTGTAATCGCAGCCTGATTTAACGTAGATGTACCCTTGATGACGATTCCATCCATCGCTAATTTCTGACCAGGCTTTACGATCATAATATCCCCGACTTGAATATCGTCAACAGGGACCATCATTTCTTCATTTCCGCGACGAATTAATGCTTCTTTTGGAGCAATATCCATCAACGATTCAATGGATTGACGAGCTTTATCCATGGAATAACGCTCTAAGGCTTCGCTAATGGCGAATAGAATAACAACCGTTGCACCTTCTCCCCATTCACCAATCGCTGCAGCTCCTAAAATCGCCACTGTCATCAGCGTATTCATATCAAAATTCAATCGAACTAGGTTCTTGAAACCTTTTATAAATAACGAATATCCACCGATTAAAATTGCTGCAGCATATCCAATTGTCGCAAAGATATGCTCTTCTCCGTATTGCTTCCCTAAAAACCAACTGATCACAAGCAAAACGGCGGAAATATACACTTTAATGTTCTCTTTTTGCTTCCAAAAAGGTTCACGCTTGACTGCTTTTTCTTTATCTTCCCGAACCTTTAAGTTTTCAAAAGCTCCTGCTTTTTCTAATTCTTCGATGGTTGTTGTACCCCAAACGGTAATTTTAGATGCTCCAAAGTTTACTTTAGCATCTTGAACACCTGGCAATGCTTTTACGTTATTTTCAAACTTTGCCGCACAGTTTGCACAAGTAAATCCTTGAACACGGTAGGTTTTCGCTTCTGATTTAGATAATTTTGCTTGTTGTTCAGACACGGACTTTCACCTCTTTATCATGTGCTAACGCAATCATGATTAACTGCTTAATATGGTCATCATCCAGCGAATAAAATGCCAGTTTTCCTTCTTTTCGATACTTTACAATCCCTTGTTTATAAAGGATCCGTAGATGATGGGAAGTTGTTGCAACAGAAGCCCCAATGATATTGGCAATATCGCATACACATAACTCTTCATCTTGGCAAAGTGAATAGACAATTTTTGCCCTATTTTCATCTGCAAGTGCTTTAAACAACTGGACAACACTGGATATATCTTCTTTTTGCAATTCCCCTTGTATTCGATTGACTTTTTCTTCGTCATAACAATAAATTTCACATGTACCTTTCTTACTCATTCATTATCCCTCTTTCATATTCAAATTTCTGTTTGAATATATTATACCTCATTTCTTTTATTATTCAAATGTTTATTTGAATGAAAAAACAAAAAAGAATTGGATTAAAAAAATCAACCTAAAAGGACGGGGTTCCCGTCCTCTACAGCAAAGCGTGCAAAAAATATCCCATCATGCTTCCCGCATAGTTTCCGATCATATACCCGAATATCCCGGCCAGCAAAGCGGGGACGATCAGCCGGTCCCAGCCTTTGGCGGCCGCCATCGCCGCGGCGGTCGTCGGCCCCCCGATGGTGGCGTTGGTCGCCAAGAGGGCTTCTTCCAAGGTAAATTTCAACCATTTTCCCGCGATAAGGGTCACCGCCATATTGACAAAAACGATGATGAAAACAAAAACCATCAGGAGGGGCGCGTTTTTCAACAGGAGGGGAACGGAAGCCGGCACGCCGATGACGACAAAGAAGAGATAAATCAAAAAGGTGCCGATTTCCTGGGCCCCGCGCAAGTTTCCGAAAAACTTCCGGAAAACGGTCACGGCGATGACGGTCACCGTCGTTAACATCAAATATTTGTCCCCGAACATCCCGTTTAACGTGTTCATCAGAAAGGATGCCTGATCCCCGGAGGGAATCAGCCCGTCAAAGATCTCGGCGAGCTTGAAGGAGACGGCGGCGATGACGGATGCCGATGCGAAAGTAAACGCGATATCTTTTAGCGATATTTCTTTCCGCCGCCAAAAGGAAGACGGCGCCGCATCGGGTTTTTTCCCCGCCTCCCTTTCGAAGGCGTCGATATGGGGGGTCGGATAATGTTTCCGGAAAAAAGAAAAAGCCGGAATCGCCATCAAAACGAAGAAATAAACGGCCATCATCACATTGTCGGCGACCACCGTCGCGGAAACGAGCTCTCCCGGAGTTTCAAACTTCGCCGACAAAGCGGCAAAATTGACCGATCCCCCGATATAGGACCCGGTCATCATCGCGCCGATCTTATCCAGGTGGGGGATCCGGTCTTTCAACGCCAAAAAGGCCAAATAGACCCCGATCACCGTGCCGAAGGAGCTCATTAAAAAAATGACGATCATCCTTCCGCTCTCCCGCCATATCCTTTTCAAATCCGCCTGGAAAAGAAGCATCGGGATGGCGAGGGGGATCGCATAGGTCCAAACCGCATCGTAAACATCCGACTCCGCCGGGATAATGTTCAGATTTGCCAGGATTAACGCCCCGAATAATGCGATGACGGCGCCGGAAATCTTGGCGGCCCATCGGTATTTTTGTTCCAAATAGATGCTGGCTGCGGCCCAGCCGGTCAAAAATCCCAATAACAGCCACGTGTCCTCAGGTTTTATCAACGAATGCATCTTCCTCCCACCTTATTGCGCAGGAAAAAATGGTCCGCTTCCTTCATTTCGCAACGAGATATGTCCAGTATGTGAAGGACTATTTCGCCCAAAAATGGTCCGCTTCCTTCATTTCGCAACCCTCATTTTTCCATAAAGCGGATCTCCGATCAAGCCCTTTTCCCGCTCCGGCAGAGGGAGCGGACAGGGAATCCCGGAATCTTCAACTGTTTTCCGTCCCTTTTCCCGCAACTCCGCCTGCGGCGCCGGAAAAGGAGGCAGAAAGGAAAATGCCGTTCCCGGCAAGCCCCTTGCGAATTTTCCCATCGTCCCCGAGGGAGGAATTTTTCGGGATCGATCCTCCGGATCGGGATTCCTTCCGGCCGCAGGACCATGAACGGGAAGAAAAAACCCCCGACGCCGCAAACTCCCCGCCTCCTCCCGCGTCAAAACAGGCCGGAAATCCGCCCTTCTCCGTCGACATCGATGCTTTCCGCGGCGGGCTTTTTCGGCAGTCCCGGCATCGTCTGCACATCCCCGGTAAAGACGACGAGAAAACCCGCACCGGCCGAACATTTCACGTCCCGGACCGTCACCGTAAAATCCGCGGGGCGGCCCAATTTTTTCGGATCGTCGGACAGGGAATAGGGGGTCTTGGCGACGCAGATGGGAAGATTTCCGCAACCCATCCTTTCCAGTTTTTCAATCGCTTTTTCCGCCTGCGCCGTGATTTCAATCCCTTTTCCGCCGTAAACGCGGCGGACGAGTTTTTCGATTTTCACCGGAATCGGGTCGTCCAGGTCATAGGCATAGGAAAGACGGCTTTCCCTTTCGGCCAGTTTCACCGCTTCCCTCGCCAACGCTTCTCCGCCGGCTCCCCCTTTTGCCCAAACCTCGCACCGGACGGCTTTTACGCCCGATTCTTCGCATTTTTTCGCCAGCCAGTCCAATTCCGCTTCGCTGTCCGACGGAAATCGGTTGATGGCCACGGCGGCGGGCAGGCCGAATACCTTTTGCATATTTTCCACATGCTTGCTCAAATTGGGGAAGCCTTTTGCCAAGGCGTCGAGATTTTCCTTGCCGACATCTTCCAGGGCGGCCCCGCCGTGCATCTTCAAGGCCCTGACGGTGGCCACGACGACGGCCGCCGCCGGTTTCAGGCCGAATAAACGGCAGTTGATGTCGAAAAATTTTTCCGCGCCCAAATCGGAGCCAAAACCGGCCTCCGTCACCACGTAATCGGCGCACTTCAACGCCAGCCTGGCCGCCTTGATGCTGCTGCAGCCATGGGCGATGTTGGCGAAGGGACCGCCGTGGACAAAGGCGGGAGTATGCTCGAGGGTTTGGACCAGATTCGGTTTCAACGCGTCCTTTAACAGGGCCGCCATGGCTCCGTGGGCCTTCAAATCGCCGCAGGTGACCGGCCGGCCGTCCCGGGTGTATCCGACGATGATGTTTTTTAGCCGCTCTTTCATCTCTGCCAAATTTTCCGACAGGCACAGAATGGCCATCACTTCCGAAGCGGCGGTGATTTGAAAGCCGTCTTCCCTGGGCACGCCGTTCGCATTTCCGCCCAGCCCGGCCACGATGCTGCGCAGCTGCCGGTCGTTGATATCCACGGCCCGTTTCCATGTGATCCGGCGGGGATCGATGCCGAGGGGATTGCCGAAGTAAATATGATTGTCGATCATGGCGGCCAGAAGATTGTTGGCCGCGCCGACGGCATGAATGTCGCCGGTGAAATGCAAATTGATCTCTTCCATCGGGACGACCTGGGCATACCCGCCGCCGCAGGCTCCCCCTTTTCTGCCAAACACGGGCCCCAACGAAGGTTCCCTCAGGACGATGGCGGACTTCAAACCGAGCCTTTGCAGGGCATCCCCCAGGCCGATGGCCACGGTCGTCTTTCCCTCCCCGGCGGGGGTGGGGGAAATGGCGGTGACGAGAATTAATTTTCCGTCCGGCCGCCCGGCCAATCCTTCGATACGATCCTCGCGAATCTTCGCCTTATAATCCCCGTACAATTCAAGGGCCTGGCGGCCGATGCCGATCTTCGCCGCCACCTCTTCAATGGGAAGCATCCCGGCTTCCCGAGCGATTTCTTCATCGGATTTTCCCATCTGCCTCACCTGTCTCCTTTTTGTCTTTTATGCATGCCCGGATCCGAAAACCGGATTTTCCGGCAGGGGGCAGCCGCGAAAACCAAATTGTTCATATTTGAACAAATTTGACCGAAAATTTCAGGCAGGAACCTCCAAGCCGGATGGGCAGGCCCGATCCGGATAAATTTTTCCGGGCTCCCCAAAAAAGCCGTGAAAACCGGAAAACGGCGGTTTTCTTCCGCCATATGGGAATCCCGCCTTCAATCCGGCAGGAAACGGGGACGGCTATCATTTTTCCCTTCACACCCCCGGAAAAAACATCGGAAAAGCCGCCCCGCCGGTCGGGGAGGGGATTCCTCCGATTTCTTCGCCGGAGGAGCGTTCAAGTTCGATGCGCCATTCATTCAGCTGATCGGATCCCCCAATTCCGCCTGTGGCGCCGGCTGCCCGGGTGAACAGGCATCCGTTCCCCCGGCCGGCTTTCCTGCGCCTTTGAACGGAAGCATGCAAACGGCCGAATCCGTCCCCCAGAAGACTTCCCTGTGGCCTTTTTAACGAAATACAGCAGGTGAACAGCCGAATGTTTCCCCCGGCTTGCCTCCTTTTCACGGAATACAGCTATCCGTTTCCCCGGAATGCTCTATTTTTTCACCAGGGAATGCTTAAAAGCGTAAATCACCGCCTGGGTCCGGTCCTGGACCCCCAATTTGCCCAAAATATTGCTGACATGGGCCTTGACCGTTTTTAAGGAGATGAACAATTCCTCCGCAATTTCCTGGTTGGATTTTCCTTCGGCCATCAAAAGCAGCACTTCCATTTCCCGGTTCGTCAGTTCTTCGTGGGGGAGGGCTTTTTTGCGGCTGCGGAGCTTTTCCGTCATCTTCGCAGCCACTTCCGGAACGAGCACCGTTTGGCCGTAATAGGTGGAACGGATGGCGTCGGCGATTTCGCCCGCCTTCGATGTCTTTAAAAGATAGCTGGTGGCGCCCGCTTCCAGGGCGGGAAACATTTTTTCATCGTCGATAAAACTGGTCACGATGATGATCTTCGCTTCCGGCCAGTGCCGGATGATTTCCTTCGTCGCTTCAATCCCGTCCATTTCTTTCATGACCAGGTCCATCAGAATGATATCCGGGCGAAGCTTTAACGCCAGCTCCACCCCTTTTTTGCCGTTTTCCGCCTCGCCGACGACCCGAATATCGGGCTGTGACGATAAATAGGCGGATACGCCGATCCGAACCATCTCATGATCGTCGACAAGCAACACGCTAATCATCCTTTTCACCCCCCAAATGGACGATCGGAACCCGGACTTCCAGCTTCGTCCCCATCCCCGGGCTGCTGACCATCTTCCATGTTCCTCCGATTTCCCGGGCCCTTTCCCTCATATTTTGCAAACCGTAGGAAGCGGTCTTCACTTTGTCCACATCAAACCCTTCGCCGTCATCGGTGACCCGCAGGATAATGAAGCCGTCCCGTTCCACGAGGAGCACTTCCATCGCACTCGCTTTGGAATGCCTCAGCGTGTTCGACACCGCCTCCTGCAAAATCCGGAACAGATGATCTTCCACACCTTTATGATTGATTTGCAGATCTTCGACCTTCCAGCGGATCTGGATCGGCACTTTCTGGCTGAGTTCGACGAGCAGTTCCTCGATTCCTTTTTTCAACGATTTCCCTTTTAATGCCGCCGGACGCAAATGGAGCAGCAACGCCCGCATTTCCAATTGGGCCTGCTGGATCGTCTTCTCCACAAGTTTCAGCTGCCTCCGATTTTCCTCCGGATCCCTCCCGCCTTCGATGATCGCGGAAAGGAGCATGGAAGCGGCGAACAATTGCTGGCTGACGGAATCATGGAGTTCCCTCGCCAGGCGCTGCCGTTCTTCAAAAACCAGCTCCTGCATCCGTTTATCCAATTCTTCCGCCTTTTCCTTCGCCAATTTTTGGGAGATTTTCGTCTGTTCCTGGAGCTGCTTTTGCACCTGCTCGATCCCGGACAAGATATCGGCCACTTCCTGAAGGAACTTCTTATCCTTTTTGGAAGGGACATGCCCGTGTTCGACCGCCAGCAAATAATCTTCGATCGTCTTGAACTGTTTCCGCCAGTACAGGGTCGATCCGACGGCGGCCAGGAAGGCCGCCCCGACGCTGAACAGGGGAAGGAACATGAGGAACGGGATGTCGAACACTTCCCTCTTCCACAATAGGGACCAGTCGTCCAACGGATAGGCGGCGAACAGAATGGTGCTGATGGCCGCAACGAGCGGCAGGATCACCGCGAAGCCGGCGGCCAATTGCCGGAAAAACAGGTTCATACCCTTCTCACCTCGACTTTCCCGACGATCATCGAGGTGAAGATCTTCACTTTTTCCGTCGCGCTCCCGTAAGCTTCCGTTTCATACTCGATCGCTTCATTGATGATCCGTTCCCCGATTTCATCCAGGATTTGCACCTGGCTGAAAACGGCCGTATGATGGATGGTAAATTCGACTTCGTAGGGGACGAGGATTTGCACATTGCCGACGAAGCCCCGGATGGAAATGACGGCGTCTTTCGGCAAAAAAGTATTGCTTAAATCGATCACCACGTCCCCGACGCCGAGCAAAAGATGAATATCGTTCCACTCGTAGACTTCCCGCGGCGTCCGTTGGCTGCCGAACAAAAGGTTTTGAAACAGGGGCTTTCGTTTCAAAACCTTCCGTTCCGGCACCGGATGTTCGGGGAAAGGAGGGGCAATCACTTGCGGATGTTTTTTCGACTGATAATATCGGTAAACGACCCATCCCACGACCCCGAGGACGAACAGGCGGAAGGTCATCATGTTGACGACGGTAAGGGCGAGAATGAAGCAGCCGACGAGGAACAAGGCCTTCTTCGCCGCCGCTTCCCGCTGTTTTTTGCTGAAATAAAGGCATGCCAAGCCGGCCGCCAGACTGATGAGAAGCCCCCCGTCGAAAAACAGGAGCTCGATGACCAGGGCTGCGACCGCAAGCAGAATCAGCCCGCTGATTTGATCGACATTCCAGTATTTCCGCATGGGGGGCCTCCTTTCTCGGCAAGATATTCCTTGCGCCCTCCCCAACGGGCGAAAGGCGCAGTAAAGGGTTACTACGCCTTCTAGAATACCATTTTTTCCTTACCTTTTTAATGGCTTTCTTCGTTTTTCAGCCTTTTTTCCAATTGGGCGATCTTCGCGTCGATCGTATGCCGGAAGTAATCGGAATTCACCTGGTATTCCAGCCTTTCCAAATATCTTTCGATTTCGGCGAACCGCCGGAAGGGCGTTTCGGAATAGGCGGGATTCTCCAGCCATTTGTTCATCCGGTATTGGGCCCGGGCGATGTTTTCCCTGCCCATCAGTTCCATGCGCTTCAATTGCATGTCCTTCAGCTTATGTTTCAATTCCTCGTACTTTCTTTCCAGCTGGACCAGCTGCTCTTCCGCCTTCTCCTTCGCTTCCTTCAGCCGGGCCGCCCGTTCCGCGTACTGCATATGTTCGCTTTGGGCGAATTCAAAAAGCTCCGCTTCGCCGGCCCTTTCGGCGATTTCCGATTGTTTTTTCCGTTTTTCCGCCATCTCCAGGGCGTGGTGGTATTCGCGGGTGAATTCATCCTTCAGCAAATATTGCCTTTCCACCAGTTTCCGGACCTTTTCCGTTTCCTTTTCGCATTCCCGCAAATACTGGTTAAGCATCGCAATCGGGTTTTTTTTCTCCTTTTCGTCAAGGATTTCGTGAATGTCGGCCAAAATCACGTTTTTCATCCGTTCAAATACGCTTGCCATAGGAATCTGCTCTCCTTCCTTTTTTATACTCAAAATTCATTCGGCCTGTAGGAACGGCTTAACTCCCGCCATTCCTTTTCAAAATGGACGAAGGGATCGTCCCCGTTCCCGTTGATTCCTGCGGAATCCTTCTTTTCTTTGCGGTTTTTGTACAAAAGGTACAGGATGGCTGCGGCGGCCAGCCCGACCACGGCGGGCGCGTTGGTCACGGAAGCGATGAGGAAGACGCCGCACAGGATCAGCCACAACATCTTTTTGCCCGTCGTCCTCGCTTTTTTGTATTGCCGGAAAGCCACATAGGCCAACGACAAGGTGATCGTCAGAACGATGATCGGCCCGAGGTTAAACAAAACCGTAATCCCCAAAATCAGGGCAAGGATCAGGAAAATCGCTTCTCCCATTTCCATTCCTCCTTTCTTGTCTTCATCATAGTCCCTTTTCGAATTTTTGATCATGTACCCGGGTTCCCTTTTGGATTGGACTTGAGTCGGATTTTTTTCTGCGCCGGCGGACCCGCATGCGGATGAAGCTTTTCCGGAAACAAGGGCGAAATCGGCCGGCCGGCGGCGGTTTGCCTTTTCCATTTTTGTCTTGACGTTCTTTTTTCGCTGGATTAAGATGGAGATAAAGTCAATTGAATAGTCAGAAAAATAGGTTGATTTCCTTGCCGGGACACCGGAGGGAAATCATTAAAAGGGAAGTTCGGTGAAAATCCGACGCGGTCCCGCCACTGTGAATGGGAGTTTCCCGGCGTGATGCCACTGTTTGCCCCGCAAACGGGAAGGTGCCGGGAAATGATGATCATGAGCCAGGAGACCTGCCTATTTTTCATGACGTAAACCCTACGCGGATAGGGGGTGCGTTTGCGTCTTCGCGGATCCGTCATTTTAGACGGCTCCCTTTGGCATGCAAATGACATCTCCTCCGAGGGATGTTTTTTTATTGGTAAAATCTTCGGGAGGAGGATATTGATGGATGCGCGTTCGTTGAAAAAGTTTTTGGCCATGATCGCCGTCACGTTCTTGCTCATCGCCCAAAGCGGCCTGTCCGCCCTGCAGGCACGGGCGGAAACCTTGAAAAACGCGGTCACGGTCACCATTCTCGGGTACGACGAAAAGGCACCGGTATTGGAAACGGTTGCCGTTCCAACCGATGAAGGAGAGACGGCCTTCGATGTTTTGCAAACCGTCACCGAAAAGAAAAATATTCCTTTTGAATACCGGCTTTACGATGGCATGGGCGCCTTTATTACCAAGGTGGGAAATGTCGAGCCGCAAGGCAGCGATTATTGGGGATTTTTTGTCAACGGCATAGATCCGAACGTTGGCGTTTCCTCATACAAAGTGAAAAACGGGGACAATCTTTTGCTGAAAATCACCTCTTATCCTCCGGAAACGATCACCGTTAAAGTGTCCGCCGTCGCGGCGGATCAGAAGGAAGTCATTCCCGAAACGGAAGTGGAAATCGTAAAAGGCGGAACCGCCTATGACGCCCTCGTCCAGGCGGCAAAGGCACGCAAGGTGGCCCTTGATGTTTCCGTCGATTCCCGATGGCTCACCTTCATTAACGATATCGGCGGCTTGCTGGACGGAAACGGATACTGGGAAATGTACATGAACGGCCAGTCCATGCCAACGGGCCTGGTCGGCTATCCAATGAAGGAAGGGGATCATCTCCAGGCGAAAGCGGTGCCCTTTGACAGCGGAACGAACCCGGGTGACGGCGGTTCCGATAAACCCGCGGACAACCCCGCCGATCCGAATCCGGGCGGCGGAAATCAAAACAAGCCGGACCAAAGCCTGAAGAAGGAAGTCCAAACGGCCATCGAGCGGATAAACGGCTATTTCGCCAAAAACCGGAATTTGGATTGGTACGGCATCCTGGCTTTGAAGGCCCTTCATCAGCCCGTCCCCGAAACCTATGCGGAACAGACGGCGGAAGAGGCCGCAGCCAACGGCGGGAACTACCGGAACGTCACCGACCTGGCCAAAGCGATCCTCGTCTTGACGGCTTCCGGGAAGGATGCGGCCGATGTGGCCGGCTACAACTTGATCGAGAAATTGGCCAACCACGAAAGAATGACGAAACAAGGGAACAACGGACCGATTTTTGCCCTGCTGGCCCTCGACAGCGGGGATTATCAGGTCCCTGAAAGGGCGAAATGGACGCGGGAAAAACTGGTCGCCGCGATCTTGGACGCCCAGCTGGACAACGGGGCATGGTCCCTCTTCGGCGACAGCCCCAGCAGCGATATGACGGGCATGGCCCTGGCGGCCCTTTCCCCCTACACCGGTGAAAAGAAAGTCAAAGACGCCGTCGATGCCGCGGTGAACTGGCTGTCGAAGGCCCAGGCGGACACCGGCGGGTTCAACGAGGCCGTAAACGGCGGGGAAGCAAGCGAATCGATCGCCCAAGTCATCATCGGCTTGACGGCAAACCGGGTGGACCCGGCGGGAGAACCGTTCACAAAGCCGGGGGGCAGCCTGGTCCGGCGCCTGCTCGATTTCCAAAAGGCGGACGGGGGATTCGCCCATTTGCCTGCCGATGAAACGTCCAATCCGATGTCGACCGCGCAAGCCTTCCTGGCGCTGGCGGCCTATCAAAAATATTTGAGCGGCGAAGGCTCGGTGTTTCAGTTTGCGGGAGGCGAAAAAGTCCCGGTCGCCGGCGTCGCGAAGCCGAACCCGGCGGATCAAAAAACCGTTGCGGACGGAGAAGGGAAACGCTTGCCCGATACGGCGGCCGGACATGTGGAAGTTTTGCTTTCCGGCATCCTGCTGATGGTTTTGGCCGCCGCCCTGCTCCTGCAAAGAAAAAAGGTGTTCAAGGGCTGATTTTCGGGGCGGGGCCTGTTTTTGGGATATCCATTTCCAATCCGCGAATTCGGGCACGGGGAGGGAGACAGATTGGCATCTTGCAAAAAGATTTTGCTGCTGGCCGTTGCCCTGATTCTATTTATCTTCTCTTCCGGCTGCGAAAAGGACAGTCCGTTGCCGCAAAACAAGGCCGATGATTGGCAAGCCGAACAGGCGGCCGGTTCCGGAAAAGCCGGGGATGCCGGCGATAAAGCCGAAACCGCAGCCACCGGGAGGAAGACCGGCGGGGACATAAAAGAAAAGGCCCCGGCAGCGGATTCGGCCGCCGGAGACCAAACGGGAACCGGAGCAAGCGGCAATCCGGCGGAAAAGGCCGGGGTAACGGCCGCCTCCGATCATCCGGAGAAAAACCCCGATAATCCGGGGAAAAACGGGGAAAAGGCGGCAAAGAAAACCGGACAAGAGCCCGGCCGTTCCGGGCAGACGGCTTCCGGCACATCCCCGGGCAAAAAATCGGGAACCGGCGCAGCGCCCGCATCCCGGCCCGAACCGGCGGTCACCGTATCCGTCATCGGGCTTGACGAACACGGCAAAACGAAGGTCTTTCTTCCGCCTTCGAAAATCGGGATCGGTTCAAAGGATACGGTCTTTACCGCCACGATACGAATTCTCAAGGAAAAAAACATCCCATACGAAGCGAGCGGTTCGGGCGCGAGCGCGTATATGATAGAAATTAATGATTTAGAAGAATTTGACTACGGGCCGCTGAGCGGCTGGCTGTACAAGAAGAACGGGGTCATCGTGAACCGGGGGGCGGGCAGCGAGCCCGTGAAAAAAGGAGACGAAATTGTATGGTTCTACACGAAGGATTTCACAAAAACAAAAAATTGAGCCGGTGAAGATGTTCCCCAAACCGGCAAATGAGAAAGAAATCGGGTGACACCATGGTTTCCTGCAGGCATTCCCCCTTTCGGAAAATGCGGAATAAGATTTTCTCTTTTCAAAAAAAGGTGAGGCCGGATGGCTGACGGTTTCCGCTCCCTTCATCCATTCGCCGCCCTGTTGTACTACGTCTTCGCTTTTACCGCCATCATGATCTGTCAGCATCCCTTTTTTTTGTTCTTTTCCGGCCTGATTTTGACGGCGGTCAACCTGGTTTTGGACAGGGGGAGGACGCTGAAAGGCTGGGGCGCCCTTTTTGCCCTGTTCACCCTCTCCCTCCTGATTCTGACCCCCCTTTTCAACCACCGGGGCAGCGTCATCCTGTTTTATGTCTTTCAAAATCCCGTCACCTTGGAAGCGGTCCTTCAGGGCGCCATGAACGGCCTCACCCTCTTCTCCCTTTTGGCCCTTTTTTCCACTTTCCATCTGGTGATCGACGGGAGAAAATTTTTGTTTTTGTTTTCCAAATGGCTGCCGAAATGGGCCCTGCTTGCCATGCTGGCGGTGCGGTTCGTCCCCCTGTTTAAACGGAGGCTGGACGAAATCGGGATGGTCCAGCGGGGAAGGGGGATGGGCATCGCCGCCGGCCCGCTCCGGCAGCGGATGAAACACGGAATGCTTCTGACCCAAATCCTGCTGACCTGGTCGCTGGAAGACGGGATCCAAACGGCCGATTCCATGCTCGCCAGGGGATACGGACTGGGGAAACGGAGCAAATACACCCCCTATTCCTTCCGGCCCGGCGATTTTGCCGCCATCGTTTTTTTGTTGGCTTTGTCCGCCGCAACCGTTGCCGGATGGTATCTGGGGGACGGCTTGCTCACCCTTTTCCCGGGTCTAGAACCGGTCCTGTTGTACGGAAGGGAATGGGTGTTTTTTTCCTTTTTTGCGCTGTTGATCGGCTTCCCGCTCATTGCGGAAGGAAAGGAGGCGGCGGCATGGCGATACTGGAGGCGAAAAATTTGACATTTTCCTATCCCGACGGGGACCGGTGCGCCTTGGAAGACATCTCCTTCGCCGTGAACCCCGGGGAGTTCGTCCTCCTTCTGGGGCCTTCGGGGAGCGGAAAATCGACGCTGCTGAGGCTGTTTAAAAGGGAGATCGCCCCGCACGGAAGGCGGGAAGGGGAGATTTTGTTCCGGGGCAAACCTTTGGAACGGACGGATAAAATGTTGGCGGCCAAAAAAATCGGGTTCGTCTTCCAGGATCCGGAAAACCAGATCGTCATGGACCATGTGCTGGACGAACTCGTCTTCGGTTTGGAAAACATGGGGATGGAAACGGATGAGATGCGAAAGCGCGTGGCGGAAATGGCCCATTTTTTCGGGATCCACCCGCTCCTGGACAAGGAAATCCATCACCTCTCCGGCGGCCAAAAACAGCTGATCAACCTGGCCTCCGTTCTGCTGATGGGGCCGGATGTCCTGCTCCTGGACGAACCGACGGCCCAATTGGATCCGGTGGCCACGAAGGATTTTTTGCATATCATCAAACGGATGAACGAGGAGTTCGGCTTGACGGTTTTGCTGGCGGAACACCGCCTGGACGAGGTGTTCCCCTTGGCCGACCGGGTCCTGTTTTTGGAAAAGGGAAAGCTCCTATTGGACGAACCACCGAAAAGGGCCCTCTGCCGGATGGAAAAAAGGGAGGAAAAGGCGGTCCGCGCCTTCTTGCCGGCAGTTCCCCGGCTCTTTTTGGAATTTTTCCCCGATCCGGATCCGGAGGATCTCCCCCTGTCGGTAAAGGAAGGAAAAAGGCGGCTCGGGCAATACACCGTCGGGGCCGCCGATCCCGAAAAGGAGGATTCCGGAAAAAAGGACAAGGAGCAGCCTCTGTTGGAAGTGAAGGCGGCGGAATTCCGCTACGGGAAGGACGAAAGGAAAGTGCTTGACCGCCTTTCCCTGACCGTCTTTGAAGGGGAGCTCCTGGCGATCGTCGGGGCCAACGGGACGGGCAAATCCACATTGCTCAAGGCCATGGCCGGCCTTCTTCCGGTGCAAAGGGGGCGCATCTTCTATCGGGGAAAAAAATTGGCGCGGCCGCAGCCGGAGGAAATCGCCTATCTGCCGCAAAATCCGAAACTTCTCTTTATCCGCGACACGATCGGCGGAGAATTGGCCGCCGTCGCCGGGCGGTTCCGGATCGAGGCCGGAAAGGAAAGGGCGGAGGAACTGGCGGAATTTTTCCGCATCCGGCACGTCATGGACCGCCATCCTTATGATGTGAGCGGCGGCGAGCTGCAGAAAGCGGCCCTTGCCGCCTTGCTCCTTCCTTCCCCGCGGCTGCTTCTGCTGGATGAACCGACAAAGGGGATGGACCCGGAGATGAAAAGGGAATTCGCCGATCTATTAAAGGCGCTGCGGAAGGAGGGGACGACGGTCGTCCTCGTCACCCATGACATCGAATTCGCCGCAGGCTGCGCCACGCGATGCGCCATGATGTTCGCCGGCCGGATCGCCGCCGCTTCCCCGACGGAACAGTTTTTTAAGGGAAATTCCTTTTATACGACCGCAATCAGCCGCCTGACAAGGAACAGCCATGTACCGGAAGTGATCTCGATCGGGGAGGCGAGAAAAAAATGGACGATTCCGTAAAAACCCCAAAAAGAAAAGGGCGGGCCTACGCCTGGCCGGCGGCCTTCCTCATCCTGTTCATCGCCCTGCTGCTCGCCTTTCCCCTCTTCATCCAGAAACATTATTTGTCCGTCAGCCTGTGCCTGATGGCGGCCAGTTTCCTGCCCCTCATGATCCGCTTTGAATGGAAAAAGATGAGCGGAAGGGAAATCGTCATCCTCGCGGTATTGGGAGCGGTGGCCGCCCTTTCCCGGGTTCCGTTCGCTTCGCTTCCCAGCGTTCAACCGACCACCTTCGTCGTGATCCTGACCGGGGCCGTTTTCGGAGCGGAAAGCGGATTTGCGGTGGGGGCTTTGGCCGCCCTGGTTTCCAACATCTTCCTCGGACAGGGACCGTGGACCCCGTGGCAGATGTACGGCTGGGGGATGATCGGATGGATCAGCGGACTTCTCCGGTCCTCATTTTTTATAAAAAACTCCTTCGGCAGGGGCCTGTTCGGTTTCCTTTCCGGCTTCGCCTTTAACTGGCTGATGAACCTGTGGGTCATCCTCACCGTCCTGGACCATTGGAACTGGAAAGGGATTGCCGCCATTTACGGGGCAAGCTTTTTCTTCGATTTGGCCCACGCCTTATCCAACGTATTTTTTCTTGCGGTCTTTTCCAACAGCTGGATGAAAATCCTTCTCCGGATGAAAAGGAAATACGGCCTTTTGGAGGCGGAATCGGACGGCAAATGACGAAGCGATGGACCGGCCCAAGAAAGGAAAACCGGATCCGCCATCCGGCCGGTCCCGTCATCCTTGCGAGCCCCGGCCAACTCCATCCGTTCAAAACGACCGGGGTTCACGTTGCGTACGTCCGCCGGGCCGTGCATGACGATGGGAAAACGAATTCTAAACTTCCTAACAGCGCATCCCCGCGTTGTTAGGTTTTTATTTTTTCGGGCCGTTCCGAAAAGGTCAATTGGGCCATCGGAGCCCAATTCGGCCTCGCAAGGGAGGAAAAAACCGATCCGGCATCCGTCCATCAGGGCCATGATTTTGGACAAAACGGTTCGGATGTTGGACACCGGTTGCGATGATGGACATTTTTTCCGCGATGATGGACGTTTTTTTCGTGATGATAAACGTTTTTTCCAAAATGTTGGTTATTTTTTCCTTTATGTTGGACAAATTTTTTTTCATGTTGAACATACATTTGAAAATGTTGGACATTCCCTGGGATGTTGGACATTTTTATCCGGATGTTGAACGATCCGGTTGAGATGATGAACGATCGGCCCGGCAAACCGGAACAAATGTTGAACGTTTTGCCCCAAATATTGAACAAACGGGACTTTCTATCGGACGATTCGCCAAAATCTTGGGCATTTTTCTTTGAATTTGGAACCGTCCGGTACGGATCGGAAAAACAAGAATGCGGGACAAATTTTCCCCGTGTTGAACAGTCGGCGGACAAGATTGGACATTTCAATATCATGCCATATGGCAACGGAACCGGATAAAAACATTTGAACCCTCTTGCCTTTCAAGCGAATTCACTTTTGTGCGGATAAATTCCCCGGATAAAAAGATTCGGACCCTCCCGCCCCGGCAAAGGATGGAAGATGATCCCGATCGGCGGCGCGGGACCAATCCAACGGGCAAAAAAGAAAGCGTCTGATCCGAACGCTTATCGGAAAGGCAGGCCTCCTTCCATGGCTGCCACCCGATCAAAAAGAGTGGAAAAACGTCGCGGCCCGAGACCGCAAAACCCGATCAAAGGATCCGAAAATAAATTCAATGGGCTCGCATTCCGAAACGGCTTGACCCTGTCCTCGAATGCTCCCCAATCCGAAAATAAATTCAATAGGCTCGCATCCGGGTTCTCCCATGGCACCCCTTCGACAAAAAATGGCCGTTCGGAAGGCAACCGAAATTGAAAAATGTTCTGAAATTTGATATCATAATAATATAAAATTAATATTGGGGTGATTTTATGAAAGAAACCAGAGCCTGGTCGATGAACGGTTATCTCGGCATCCTCATCCTTGTCCTCCTGATCGGATCCGCCGCCTTTCTGGCCTGGAAACAACAGTGGATCCTTGCCGTCATCATCTTCCTTGTCGCCGCGGTCCTGGCGACGGGCATCACCATCGTCCAGCCGAATCAGGCGAAGGTCGTCATCTTCTTCGGAAAATATTTGGGATCGATCCGGGAAAGCGGCCTGTTTTTAACGGTGCCATTGACGGTCCGCGACACGATCTCCCTTCGGGTGCGAAACTTCAACAGCAACAAGCTGAAAGTGAACGACGTGTTGGGGAATCCGATCGAAATCGCCGCCGTGGTCGTCTTCAAAGTCGTCGATTCGGCCAAGGCCCGGTTCGATGTGGAGGATTATGAACAGTTCGTGGAGATCCAAAGCGAAACGGCCATCCGCCACGTGGCCACCAAATATCCCTATGATGCCTTCGAAGATGAAGAGATCACCCTGAGGGGAAATCCGGAAGAAATTTCTTCAGAACTGACCAAGAATTTGCAGGAACGGTTAAATGTGGCAGGCGTCGAAGTCATCGAGGCCCGTCTGACCCATCTGGCCTACTCGACGGAAATCGCCAGCGCCATGCTGCAGCGGCAGCAGGCGGAGGCAATCCTGTCCGCCAGGCAAAAAATCGTCAGCGGCGCCGTATCCATGGCGCAAATGGCGGTGCAGCAACTGCAGGAAAGCGGAACGGTGGAATTGGATGAAGAAAGAAAAGTGAACATGGTGAACAATTTGCTTGTCGCGATCATTTCCGACCGGGGTGCCCAACCAGTCATCAATGCGGGAAGCCTGTATTAATTGGCAGCGGTCGTGAATAAACATGCCGAAGAAAAAAAATTTTCCGCTGCGCATTGACCCGGAACTTTATGCCATTCTCGAGCGTTGGGCACAGGATGAATTCCGAAGCGTGAACGGCCATATCGAATACCTGCTGCGGGAGGCCGCAAAAAAGGCGGGAAGATGGAAGGAAAAACCGCGGCCCTCCCGCGGGGAAACGGAGAGGGGGTAATCGAGTAGGAGGGGGCGGCTAACCCCCGTCCCCTCACACCACCTAGCATGCGGGTCCGCACTAGGCGGTTCGTCAACCTTGACGGAGCTTTCCGCGGGATGAGATTCAGCTCTTGCCGGGCTGTGCTCAGCCCTCTGACTGAGGCTCTCCGGGCTTCACCCATCTTTCCTCAATCGAGTTCCCAAGGGGAATTCTGCTTCCACGCACAGCTCTCGAAAGAGTCTGCTTCACCCCTGAGTTGACGTTCGGCCCTTCCTGTTTCAGGCGTCCCTTACTCCAGTACTATGGCCTCTGCTGACTCCTGTACGTTCAATAGAACCTTTCGGTTCTGGTTACCATCGTCAGAAG
>Ga0207870_100457_pt1 | contig 22126 bp, 15 predicted proteins | sample CeladaPassage60B_FD_187477 | JGI IMG/M metagenome (GOLD analysis project Ga0207870, IMG submission 187477) | Cellulose-adapted microbial communities from the Joint BioEnergy Institute, USA - Passage3 60B (SPAdes) (version 2) | ecosystem: Engineered > Bioreactor > Continuous culture > Unclassified... | reverse complement strand
ACGCGAGGACAGCGCACGCTGTTGCGCGTGCAGTCGGTATCGACGATGTCCGCGCCGAGGTGCTGCCGGACCAGAAGGCGTCGGTCGTCCGTGCCTTGCAGGAGGACGGTCAGATCGTCGCGATGGTGGGCGATGGGATCAACGACGCACCGGCACTTGCCCAGGCAGATGTCGGTATCGCGATGGGCAGCGGGACGGACGTCGCGCTGGAAGCAGGCGATGTGGTTCTGGTGCGGCCGGACTTGCGCGGCGTGCTGGCTGCGCTGGAGCTGGCCCACCGCACGCTCGCGACCATCCGCTGGAACCTGTTCTGGGCGTTCGCCTATAACACCGTCCTCATTCCGGTTGCTGCCGCGGGGTTCCTGAACCCGATGCTGGCAGGATTGGCCATGGCGATGAGTTCGGTCTTCGTCGTCTCCAATTCGCTCCGCCTGCGGCGTTTCCAGCCGTCGGTCGCGGCCCGTGACAGTGGGGCGACGGTGCCGGTTCGCGGTGAGGTACAACCGGCAGGCATGCGCTGAGGCGGGCGTGCGGCTGACCGCTCTTACGCAGTCGCAGCGTGCAATGGGAGTTCCAGTCCGTTCGCGCGGAGGAACTCCGCCACATCGGTGAACGCATTGAAGAAGAGCGGTGTCCCAGCGAACGAGAGCGGCGAGACCGGGCCGACCGTCATGAACGAGTACACGCGGCTGCTCGGATCGAAACTCGAGTGGGGATCGCGGAAGAGGCGGTAGAGGGCGAGCGCGTGTGCATCGCCGCCGGCGAAGCTCTCGAGCGCGCGGAACTCCTGCCCGAGGCCGAGGCCATAGCCGAAAAAGGCGATGCGGAGCTGCGCGATGATTTCCGGATGGAGGCTGGCCAGGGTCTGGCTGATGACCAGCCAACCGACCCCATACTTCCGTGTCGTGCGTACGGCGTCCTTGAGGAGATCGCGTATCTGGGCACGGACCGAATTCGGTTCGAGGTAGCCGGCGGGTGCGAGGCGGTGAGCCTCGTCGATGAGGATCAGCGTATTGAGGTTCTCCGACTGCTGGTAGGCCTGCTCGGCTGCTGCCCGGATGCCTTCGAGCAGCCGGCGGATGACGATCTCCTGGATGGTCTCGTCCCACAGCACTGGGGTTTGGCCGGACGAGCCGGTCTCGCTGCCGGAAAGGTTCAAGGCGATGATCAGCCGATCCTGTGGCCGGAAGAGCCCGCGCAGTGTCCGCTCGATCGTGCGGGCTCGCGGATTGTTGCGCTCGTTGAACAAGAGGCCGAGCGGACGCCAGTGCTCGCTATAGAGCGCAGCAGGGTCGGCACGCTGGATCATCCATTGCAGGCGGGCTCGTGCTGGCTCCGAGCGGTAGAAGATGCGCTGGACGTTCGGATCGCTCAACGTCTCCCAGGCGAGATCGAATGCATGGCGGTCATGCACGCTCTCGAGCGCCAGGCCATGCTTGCGCAACCGCTGCACGATCTCGCGAGCCGCCAGCTGCCGATTCTCCGCAGCACCGAACGAGAGCTTGTCGAAGAGTTGCGACGTGGTCAGGAGTTCCTCGAACAATTCCCACGTGTCGAGGACGAGATCCCGGACCGACAGGACGACGACGGTTCGGCCGAGAGCCTGCTCGAGAACCGCGCGGAGCGGCAACGCGAAACCGCCTGGCGCTGGCTGGCCGCGCAGGTCCTTGCTGAATTCGCCCTGTGGGTCGATGACGAGGATCGCCATCTCGCGATGTCGCGCGTAGGCGACCAACAGCATTTTGGCGAGGACCGATTTCCCCGATCCGGTTTTTCCGAAAATGCCGATGTGATAGGCTTCGCCCGCGCCACCTGGACCGATGTCGAAATGCTTGAACCAGAGCGGCAGCTTCGGCCCTGATCCATAGACTCGACCGAGGTAAAACAGTTCGGTCGCTGCATGACGAAGGAGATGGTCGAGCATCTCGTCGCTGACTGCGTAAATCGGTGTACCAGTCGGTGGGACGGTACCGAGAACACCGGGGCGTATGCCGCTCTGATCGGCGGCGAAGACCGCACTGATCTCGAGCATCCCCTGGTGGGTATCTTGTCGTTCGCTCACCGCATCGATCCGCCCGCGCTGGCGGACGAGGCTGCGGATCGTTGGGTCTTCGTGCCAGACGTTGCGCAGCACGACTTCGGTAATCTGCCCGAGTGCGTAGTGTCTGATGCCATTCTGCGTGAACGGCAGCACGACGAGCTCGCCGACCAGCTTGCGCCGGGTCGCCGCATCGAGCAGCTCCAAGGTGATGCGGCCGGTCGACGAGGGTGACCCGACGACACCGATCGGCTCGAGTCCGTCATCGAGCATGAGCAGACCGTCGTTCATGGTGCGCGATATGCCTCGCTCCGGTAACTCTCGAGCAGCAAGAACACGTCATCGAATACTGGGTACTCGTGAGCAGCGGCTTCGCGGATCGCATGCCGCAGCGCCCGCGTCGCGCGCCGCAGGTGCCGCACCATCCGATCGGCCAGGAACAGTGGGAAGGGCTCGACGAGTGCCCCCCGCGCGCACTGAAAGTGGACCACGTTGAGGACCTGCGCGAGCCGGTGCGGATCGCTCGCGATCGTTTGGTGGAGTTCCACCCGGAGCGCCGGGAGCCAGCGATGCGGTCGCACGTAGATGACCCGCAAGTCGGTGACGACCGCGAGCAGGCGCGATACCAGCGCGCTCACCGTAGCTCGCTGCTCCGGCGGAAAGAGCGCGATCCCGAACCCATGCGGTCGACGAGCATGCAGCGGAACGGGGTGCGTGAATTCCCCTTCGTCGAGGAGGGCTGTGAGGAGCGCGCGGTCGTCGATCGGGTCGTCGACACCGAGCATGCTGGCGATCTCGCGGCGCGACGTGTATTTGGGTATGCCGATCCAGCATTGCTGAGGGGACTGCGCTTCGAGGATACGGAGCAGGGCTGCGAGCCACTCCGGTAAGCGTGTCAGGAAGAACCGGCTGCTCGGTGTCGGTTCGGAAAACTCGGCGATCGCGCGGAGCGCCTGATCGAACGCGATGAGCGGTGTCGCGAGCGAACCGTCCAGGAAGACCACATCGTGCGGTGCGCGGGTCGCGAGTTCGACCTCGAGCGCTGCCATCACACCCCGTGCCACGACATCGTTGGCATCGGCGTGTGGTTCGAGCTCGACCCAGAGCGCATGGCGCGGCTCGGGCCAGTGTCGCTCGTTCGAGGGAGGTGTCAGTCCCTCGACTGCGAGCGCACCAGCGACGAGCAAATCGTGCGCCAGCAGCCGCTCGACAGCCACCGACCCATCGATACCGCAACTCGTCCCCGTGGGAACGCTCGGGAGTTCGCGGCGTTCTCCGAGCAGGCTGAGAGCCTGTAAGCGCTCTCGCAAGGCCTCGCGCTGTGCTCGACGAGCGGAGAGCTGAGCGACGACCGTTTGAGTGAGCACCGGCGTCTTCCCGAGTAGCTGCTCGACCAGCGCTGCTGGAAGATCGATGAAGGCGTTCTTCATCATCCGACCTCATGGGAGGTCAGTCGGCTCGGAGCACTGGCTGTTTGGTGCGAGCAAGTTCGGCGATCAACCTGGCAGCCTTGCGACGACCATCGACTGCCTGGATGCGTGCGCTCGCTGCGGCCAGCTTTCTCTTGCGCTCTTCGTCGGTGAGTAGGTCGCGCAGGGCACGGAAGAAGTCGTCGTCAGAGAACCGGTACGGATGGAATCGATAGCCGAAGCCACATTCCTGAACACGCTGGGCGTTGTCGTGCTGGTCCCAAAAGAGCGGGAGCACGAGCATCGGCTTTCCGAAATGCATGCATTCGGTCGTCGTGTTGTTACCACCATGGGTAATGACGGCGTCGACGAGGGGCAGGATAGACGGTTGCGGCAGGTACTCGTCACCCCAGACGTTCTCGGGCAGCGTCAGTCTGCCTTTCTGTGGGCCGAGACTGACGATCGCCCGGTATTCGGTGCGACCGAGTAGATCGACTAACCGTCCCATGAGTTCCGGCTCAGCCGAACCGAGGCTACCCAAACTCACGTAGAGCAGTGGTCTGCTGTCACGGAAGTGCTCGGGTAGTTCGAACGGTGGTTCGGTGTCGCGCACCGAGGAATCGATCCGGTGCCACGTGGGAGCGAGCGGGTAGGCCCGCCGGTAATCGAGCTCAGCTGGGTAAAGATAGAGGTTCAGCCACGGACTCTCCCAAATGAACTCGCGTGGGGGGAGTGGCGGCACACCTTGTTCGCGGCAGAACGCATCGAGTTTGGCGTGGAGGGGACCGACCACTTGCCAGTACTCGTCACGCCATGTCTCCCATTGCGAGCGATCAGTGGTCGGGAGCCCGCTCAGCGCCGGGGGGAGATCCGGATCGGGTACTTCGAGCGGGTTACAGGACACGATGCGGACCCAGGGAACACCAGCGGTGACAACTGCTGGAAATGCGACGACGTTATCCTCGACGATGACATCGGGCCGGAGCTCGGCGAAGATATCGCGAAGTCGTGATTCGACGTAGAAAGCGCCGTCGATCAATGATTCCCAGATTGGGGCGATCAACGTCCGGATCTGTTGGTACGTACTCTCGCGGAAATGCGGTGCAGTATTGGCAATAAAATCTTTCCAGAACTGCCCCGGCTCCTCTGGTTGCTCCGGTGGAGGCGTGAGTCGCATGAGACGTTCCTCGAACCCCTTCGCTTCAAGGGTCCCAGCAAACGACTCTTCGACCACGAAGACGACGCGGATGCCCAGTTCCTGAAGTGCTCGCCCGATTCCGACGCAGTTGTTCGTCGGCCCATAGGCTCCTTCGGGAAAGAAGACAACCGTCGGCTGACCCATCATCATCCTCCGTTCGTTCCTTCTCTGGCTTCGAGGGTGCTTAACAGTGTAGCAGGCTCCTGTTTACCCTGTCTCGTCGTATTGGTACAGTCGGCAGCAGATACCAGGTAGAGTCGCTCCGGGTTTGGGAACGTCCAGCTGTCATGGTCGTGCGCGATTCGGTGCGCGACGCGCGTACCGTGGGGATCAGAAGGATGCTGTGCGCATGTAGGTGTCCGGTGCAAGGCAGCGTTCTTCGTGGCGAGCGAGAAAAACGCGACCGCGGTGTGCAACGAGGCACTGTGAACCTGCGTGATTCCAAAACGGAGAAGCGGAGCATTCGTCCTGACGCCAGCCGGCTCGCACCGGTCGGAATACCCGCTTACTGCTCGCTGTGCCATTCTGGAACATCTTGTCGGTGCGCAGCTTGCTGCGTACACTGTCGGTGCGACCACGAGATGTAGTGGTGTTGACTGAACCGGAGCGCTATATCTCGTGGTCAGGCCGCAGGACAGGTGCCGGGAAGTCCGGTGGGAATCCGGCGCTGCCCCGCAGCGGTGAGCGGGGACGAATGCTGCACCGGCCGAGGCGTGCGAGGCCGGCAAAGCCACTGGCGGCAGGGCCGCTGGGAAGGCGCAGCGAGTAGGACGATCCGCGAGCCCGAAGACCGACCTGTCCTGCGCGAGCGGTTCCGTGCCTCGCGGGTGGGTGCGGGCCGGAGCGACGTGTCGGGCTGCAGTCGACGCAGCTCGTGTGGCAGGTGCTGGACCCCGGGGGAGCACCGTCGTCGTCGTCGCGTTCCGCCCTCGCACCCGGCCGCGGGCGATGTGGATGCGGAGGGTGGCACGATGGCGACGGTGGTCACCGAGACACTCGAGCTTCGACACGACGAGCTGGCGACGCTGGACGCTCGTATCCTCACAACGTTGCAGCAGCTTCCCGAGCGACCGGAGGCGGAGCGAGAGGCGGCGGCACTCCTCCTCGAGAAGATCGCGTACGAGGCGGACGGCGGGCAGATTCTGCCGTATCCGGAGCACTTCCTCCGTTTCATCGAGCGTGGCATCGCCTGTGGCGCGCTCGATCCCCGGTTGCGTGAGTTCGATCTAGCTCAGCTGGCGAGGGCGCTCGATCCCGCGCGCGATCGCTTGCTCGGGTACACGGCGCTTGCGACCCTGGCTGACCGGTATCTCGTGCGCCATCCCCAAACGCGGCAGATCCTGGAACGACCGCAAGCGCTCTTCATGCGTGTCGCGATGGGGCTGGCGCTCCCCGAGCCACCGGAGACGCGGACGCTTTGGGCGTGTCGCTGGTACGAGCTGATGAGCAGTCTCCGCTACCTCCCGAGCACGCCCACGCTCTTCAATGCCGGAACGCCGCATCATCAGCTGGCCTCGTGCTATCTGGCTGACATCGAGGACAGCCTGGAAAGCATTCTGGGTTCGGCCTACGAATTCGGGATGCTGGCCAAATACGCGGGCGGGATCGGTGCCGCGGTCAGCCGTATCCGTGCGGTCGGCGCGCCGGTGCGCGGGATCAACGGGACAAGCGGCGGGTTGATACCGTTCCTCCACCTCTACGATGCGCTGATCGCCTCGATCAGCCAGGGCGGGCGACGGCGTGGGACGATGTGCGTCTACCTGGAACCGTGGCACCTGGAGGTCGAAGCGTTCCTCGACCTGCGCCGCAACGCGGGCGATCCGTATCGGCGCACGCACCAGCTCAATACGGCGCTTTGGATGCCCGACGAGTTCTTCCGGCGGGTCGAGGCGGACGAGTACTGGTACCTCTTCGACCCGGCGGTCGCTCCCGAGCTGCCTGACCTGTACGGACAGGAGTTCGCGCGGCGCTATCGTGATCTCTGCGCCCAGGCGGAGGCTGGCCTCCTGCCCCGGCGGGCCTGGCGTCGCCTGCCAGCTCGTGAACTGTGGTTGGCCATCCTGGCCAGCCTCATGGAGACCGGCCATCCGTGGATCACCTTCAAGGACGCCGGGAATCTCCGCTCGCAGTTGCGCGGAGTGGGCGTCATCCATTCGAGCAACCTCTGCACCGAGATCTTCTTGCCGACAAGCCACGAAGAGGTCGCCGTCTGCAACTTGGGAAGCGTCAACCTGGCTCGCCACTGTACGGTGGACGGTCAACTCGAGTGGGAGAAACTGGCCGAGACCGTCCATCTCGCGTTGCGAGCGCTCGACAATGTGATCGACGTCAACCTCTATCCGTCGGAGCGGGCAGCGCGTGCCAACCAGCGCAACCGGCCGGTCGGTCTGGGGCTGATGGGGTTCGCCGAGTTGCTCGCCCGCCGCAGGCTCTCCTACGCCGATCCGCGAGCGTGGGAACTGGCCGATCGGGTCACCGAGTTCCTGAGCTATCACGCGATCCTGGCCAGCACGGAGCTCGCAGGCGAGCGTGGCACCTTCCCCACGTTCGCGCGTTCCCGCTGGGCGAATGGTGTCTTGCCGATCGATACGCTCGAGGAGCTGGCACGGGAGCGTGGTTTCCCGGTGGACGTCGATCGTTCGACGACACTCGATTGGGGGGGCCTGCGAGAACGAGTGCGGCGCGGTACGCGGAACGGGGCCGTCATGGCGATCGCACCGACGGCGACGATCGCCCTGATCGCTGGGACGACGCCGAGTCTCGACCCCTACTACGCGAACGTCTTCAGCCGCCAGACGCTTTCCGGCAAATTCCTCGAGGTCAATCCGGTGCTGGTCGAGGAGTTGCAGCGTCGGGGGCTGTGGGAGCGGTTACTCCCCGATCTGATCGCCGCCCGGGGTGACCTCCGTGCCGTGCCGGACTGCCCACCGGATCTCGTGGAGCGCTTCCCGACCGCGTACCAGATTCCGCCGGAGGCCTACGTCGAGGTGGCTGCCCGGGTGCAGAAGTGGGTCGACATGGGGGTGAGCCGCAACCTCTACCACGCGGCCGATCGACCTGGCCAGCTGAGCGCGGTGTATCTCGCTGCCTGGCGGAAGGGCCTCAAGAGTACCTACTACTGCTTCGTCCGGCCACGGATGGAGGTCGAGCAATCGACGGTCGCGGTGAACAAGGCGCGACGCCGCCCGCAGTGGGTGCAACTAGTCGAGCAGGAAGTGTTGGCCCGCGAAGGGGCTGCCTGCGCACTCGACAATGGGTGCGAGAGCTGCCAGTAGGATCGGGACAGGGGGAACGGGATGGGACGGAAGCTTCTCGGTGGTGATCCGCTCGCTGCGGTCGAACTGTTTCCGCTCAGTCACCCGTGGGCGTACGCGCACGTGCAGCAGGCGAAACACAACACCTGGTTCCCGGAGGAAGTACCGCTGCACGATGACGTGCGTGACTGGCACGAGCGGCTGAGCGAGGAAGAGCGGCAGGCTGTCGAGATGTTCCTCGGCTTCTTCAATCCCATGGAGTCGCTGGTGACGACCAACCTGCTCTTGAGCCTCTACCGGGTCGTTACCGCGCCCGAGGCTCGCCTGTACCTGGCCCGTCAGGCGTGGGAAGAGGCCAACCATGTGATGGCCTTCGAATACGTCATCAAGACGCTCCCGCTCGACCGCGAACGGGTCTTCGGCCTGCACCGGGAGCATCCAGCGGTCGCAGCCAAGGAAGCGTTCCAGCGGCGTTTGACCGAGGCCTGGCTCGTGGCGCCGGAGATCGAGACGGTCGAGGGGCTGCAGCGACTCGTGCGCAATCTCGTCGGGTACTTCGTCGTCCTGGAAGGGATTTTCTTCTACTCTGGGTTTGCCCTAGCCTTGGCCTTCCGCCAGCGCAATCTCTTGCGCGGGTTGTGCAGTATCGTTGACTGGGTGCTGAAGGATGAGTCGCTGCACCTCTCGTTCGGCATCCACCTCATCACGACGATCCTGGAAGAGCATCCCGAGCTGATGACACCCGCGTTCGGCCACGAGTTGCGCGAGCTGATTCTCGAGGCGGTACGTCTGGAGGAAGCCTACAACCGGGCGGTCCTGCCGCGGCCGTTGATCGGTCTGGATGCCGAATCGCTCAATGGGTATGTCCGGTATATCGCTGACCGGCGCCTGGAAGAGCTGGGGTTACCGATCGCGTTCGGCGATCCGAACCCGCTGCGGTGGATGGCGACACAGATCGACGTACCGGAGATCGTCAACTTCTTCGAAGCGCGCAACGTGCACTACGAGGTCGGTCGCGAGCGGGTGTGACGGTGCCGGAACAGGAGAAAGAGAACCGGGGGACGCGTTCCCGTCCCCCGGTTCCCGGTACCCGCACGGGTCAGCTCTTCCAGTTCGGCTTGGGGACGACCGGTTCGGCCCCGGAGCGATCGCGCGGCATGACCGCGACATACTCGAGCTTGCCGTCGGGCTGACGCTGCCACTGGCCGATCAGCCAGTGTCCGAGGAAGACGTTATTCGTGAGCTTGACCGGCCCCATGACCGTGTCGAAGGTGCCGTTCTTGATCTCCTCGCCGATCGCCTTGCGGTCGACCTTGCCGACCCGCTCGAACGCTTGCTGGATCACCTGGCCGACCATGTAGTAGACGTGGCCGCCCCAGCGGTCTGCTTCCTGTCCGTTGAATTCCGCGAAGCGCTTGTACAAATCAACGATCTGCTGGTTGCGGACGTCGATACCGCCGAGCCCCATGACACCCTCGGCATCGTCGCCGTAGGTGCCGTAGAAGAAGTAGTAGTTGGGACCGTTGGCGAGGAACAGGAGCGGCGGGTTGAAGCCGAGCACCTTCATCGGCGGCACATAGAGCATCGTGTCGTTCGGGTAGGTGATGCCGACGACAGCATCCGGCTCGAGGCGCATGATTTCCGTCACGACCGACTGCAGGTCGCTGACGTCCTGCGGATAGCCCTGGTCGTAGACGACGTCGAAGCCAGCGTCCTTGAGTGCAGGCCGGAGAGGCTTGACGAAGTCGAGCGCGAACTCGGCATCGACGTACGGCATCGCGATTCGCTTGCCGATCTTGCCCTGCTCGTTGAGGTACTTGAGCAGGCCGACGATGCCGTCGACCGCGTAGATGTCCGGGTTACCGAGGAAACTGAAGAAATATGGGAACCGCTGTGCGTCTTCTGCGGTGACCCAGGTGGCCACAGCGGCTTGCGGATACCCGTTCTGGTGATAGATGGGGGCCACGGCGTGATTGATGCCGGTGGAGTACGGCGGGATCAGGAAATCGACCTTCTCCTGCGTGATCAGGCGCTGGGTCTGACGGATGCACTCTTCCGGATTGCTCTGGTCGTCGGCCCAGATGATGTCGATCATGTAGCGACCATCGCTCAGCTGGAAGCCGCCTGCTTCGTTGACGTCCCGTTGCCAGAGCTTGTAGCTGGCGACGATCGTCACGTCGGCGCCGGCTGCGAGCGGCCCGCTGAGTGACACGGCGCACCCGAAGCGCAGCGTCTTTGTTGGCTGGGTCGAGACGACTGTGGGCGATGCTGCCGGGGCGGCACCCTGGGTCGGGCTCGCGGCCGGTTGCTGACCAGCCGGTGCTGTCGTCGGAGTCGCTTGCGGAGCTGGAGTCGGTGTCGCCTCGCTGCCCCCACAGGCGGCGAGCAGCGCGGAGGCACCGAACGCTGCAGCGGTCACGAGAAAGTGCCGTCGTGAAACGCGCATGACCTTCTCCTCCCCGTTTCAGTCGCGTGACACCTCTGAGTCAGAACGCAGAGTGCGCTGGGAAGGTTTCGGATACGTTCTTCGACACCCCCTCTCGTGCCAGCGGCTGTGTCGACTCCTGTACCGCCCTTTCGGCAGAGCGGAGAATTCTGAAGATACTCTGTGTTACTGACATCACAGTTTAATCGAAAACCATCGCTCGCGCAACGAGCTGTTCCGATATGCTGAACCTACCGTGTCGCGGCGCACGAAGCGGCCCGGTTCGTTTCCGCGACCTCACTCGCTTCCCAGATACGCTGCGCGAACCGCAGGGTCATCGCGGAGTTCGGCCGCGCTCGCCGCATGGACGAGGTGCCCGTTGCTGAGCACGGCTCCACGCTGGGCGACCGAGAGGCTCAGCTGGGCGTTCTGCTCGACGAGCAGGATCCCGATCCCCTCGGCCGCGATCTGCGGCAGGACACGGAGGAGCTGCTTGGCGAGCACCGGAGCTAGACCGAGCGTCGGTTCGTCGAGGAGGAGGAATCGTGGTGCCGAGAGCAACGCTCGGGCCACTGCGACCATCCGCTGCTCGCCACCGCTCATGGTGCCGACGCGCTGGTGGAGTCGCTCTTTGAGACGAGGGAACAGCTCCAACGCGAACGCGCGCAGCTCGGCCTCGCGCGCCCGGGCGCGCCGTGGGAAAGCGCCGAGTGTCAAGTTCTCCTGGACAGTCAGATCGGTGAACGTGCCGCCGCGTTCCGGGACGAGCACCAGCCCCTGCTCGACGATCTGGTGCGTCAGGCGGCGACGGATGAGGCTGGTGAGATCGAGCCCGTCGAGCGTGACGTGGCCCCGTGTCGGTCGCACCATGCCCATCGTCGCCTTGAGGAGCGTCGACTTTCCCGCGCCGTTCGCGCCCAGCACGACGACGATTTCCCCCGGCGCGACGGCGATCGAGACCTCGTGCAGCGCTTCGTGCAACCCGTAGTGGACAGTGAGTTCGCTGATCTCAAGCATCGTCAGCCTCTCCGAGGTAGACGCGAACGACTTCCGGATCCCGCAACACGTCGTCGGGGACACCTTCAGCGATTTTCTGGCCGAAGCTCATCACGATGCAGCGGTCGCAGAGCCGGCGCACCGCTTGCATCAAATGCTCGATCAGGACGATGGTCATGCCACGGCCGCGCAGCGACTCGATGAGTTCCATGCCGATGACCATTTCCGAGGGATTGAGGCCGGCGAGCCACTCGTCGAGGAGGAGGAGCTTGGGACGCAGGGCGAGCGCGCGGGCCAGTTCGAGTCGCTTCTGATCGATGAAATTGAGCTGACCGGCCGGGACATGCAGGAATGCACCCATGCCCAGCTCCTCGAGGATGTGCACAGCATGATCCCGCGCTTCCGTGAGTGTCCGGGCATGGCCACCGAAGAGGGCTGCCGGAATCACGTGGTCGAGACAGGTCAGCGCGGGGTAGATGCGAACGAGCTGGAAGGTGCGTGCGATGCCGAGGCGAGCGATGTCCTCGGGAGGCTTGCCGGTGATCGGCCGCCCCAGAAAGACGATCTCGCCGCGATCCGGTTCGTACACACCCGAGATCAGGTTGAGGACGGTCGTTTTGCCGGAGCCGTTTGGGCCGATGATACCGAAGACCTCGCCTTCGCGAATCTCGAACGAGAGTTCGTCGACGGCGACGATACCGCCGAACGCCTTGCGGAGGTCACGCACCTCGAGCAGTGTCGTGCCGGTGGCGGAGGCTGTCGTGACGACACCGCTGGTTCCGTCGACACCCGGACTGGTCTGCCGAGCTGGCGCGGCTGGGGTGACCGGCTCGCTGAGCGTTCCCGCGCCTGGTGCTGGTGTCACCGCCGGTGCTGCCGGCGCGCGCAGGCGCTGCAACTTGGGGAGCAACCCGAGAATACCGTCCGGCAGCACGAAGACGATGACCATGAAGAGAAGACCGAGGATCAAGGTATAACTGGTCGGGTAGCGAGCATTGAGCTGGTCGAACAGGATGACGAGGGGAATCGCGCCGGCCAGCGGGCCCCAGAAGCGCTGCATGCCACCGAGGAGCGCGATGACGGCCGGCATGAAGGAGAGCGTCGGGTTGAACGCGATGCTCGGGTCCAGATACGTCCAGCGTGGCGCGACGATCGCGCCGACCACCGCCATCACCGCCGAGGTGACAGCGAGCGCGATCACCTTCACGGCCGTCGTGCGCACCCCGCTATGGCGGGCCGCCAGTTCGTCCTCGCCGATCATCAGGAGGGCGAGGCCCCAGCGGGATCGGCTCAGGAGCCAGCTGCCGAGCAGCGTGAGAGCGAGAAGTACCAGGAGGCTCCAGTAGATCTGTCGGGCCGAGATATCCGTCAGGATGTACACACCGACCGAACCACTCACGTTCCGCTGGTACCAGGTCATGAACTGGCGGATCAATTCGGCCAGGCCGAACGTGAAGATCGTGAAGTACATACCCTGGATGCGAAGTGTCGTCAGGCCGACGAAGGCGGCCAGGACAGCGCCGATGATGGCTGCCAGCGGATACAGGAGCAGCATCGGTACCTTCTCGTAGAAAAGGCCGACCGTGTATGCGCCGACGCCGAAGAATGCGGCGGTCGCCAGGCTGATGTACTTGGTCGGCCCAGCAAAAACACCCCAGGCTGTCGCGAGCGTGGCGTACATCAAGAGCGAGACGCCGAGTGCGACGTAGAAGTCGTTGTTGGTGAACGGTACCAGCGCAGCCAGCAGCAGGAGAAGCGGCAGAGCCGCCGTGCGCGCGATCGATGCCATCACCGGAGTGCCCTCCCGAGAATTCCCGTGCGCATCGTGAGAACAGCGAGGACGAAGAGGCCGTAAACGGCAGCGAGCGTCAAGCCTGGGCTCACGTAGCGAGCGACGAACGACTCGGTCACGCCGAGGATGAGTCCGGCCACCAGGGCCCCCACGGCGTTCCCGACGCCACCCATGATGACCACGACGAGCGCCTTCAGGGTAAAGGACACACCCATCGGCACGTTGAACGTTTGGAACATGCTGATCAGGACACCGCCAGCGGCACAGATGATGCCGCCGAAGGCGAAGGTGATACCGGCCCAGCGCCGCACGTCGATGCCCGCGAGCGGCGCACCGTCCGGATCGACCGCGATCGCCCGGATCGCCGTACCGATGCGGGTGCGGACCAGCAGGAGATACGCGATGCCGCCGAAGACGAGCGCGAGCACGAAGGCGAGCAGTCGATTGGCTGGCACGACGCTCCCGAGGATGTGCACCGGCACGAGGAGATACGAGTAGGAGAAGAGCTTGCCGCCGAAGATGGCCAGCATCGCACCGGAGACGACGAAGGAGAGTCCGAAGGCGAGCAGAATACTCGATGCCTCCATCGCGCGCCATGAGCCACTACGGCGCTCGAGCTGGACGAACACCAGATGGTAGACCAGCAAGTGGACCAGGAAGCTGATCGGCGCGACCAGCACCAGCGAGACGAGCGGACTGAGCTGGTAATGCTGGTAGAGGAGTGTCGCGAAAACTGCGGCGGCGATGAGGAAGTCACCGTACGCGAGGTTGAGAATGCGAGCGACGCCGTACTGGAGCGTTAGCCCGAGGGCGAGCAATGCGTAGACGCCACCGTAGACGAGCCCTGTCACGAGGGCATCGAGTAACGACGCCATTCTCCCTCCCTTGCCATCGGCCTCTGTTCTGTGCCGACCGTTCCTGTTTCGGCAAATACGGCGGATGTTTAGCTGTCAAGCCGATTGTAATAGGACTGTAGCTCCTACGCAAGACAGGAATCACGAATCGGGTTATCAGGATTCGTTATCGATACCCGCATCGATCTCGGCGAGCATGCACGGAAGCGGCAACCTGATGCACCAGGACGAGCTGCTGGAGAACTGCATCGGCCTGCTTCCGGTGCTCGGCGGGACGATGCGTCCTGCTGGTGACATGGCCAGCAGGACGCGTTCCGCGCGAGACCCGGCCTGAGGTGCCGAAGGCCGGCCAGCGCAGCGATGATCTACTTCTGCCAGTTCGGCTTCGGCACGACCGGGGCGGTTGCCGCCTTTTGCTTGGGCCACAGCGCCAGGAACTCGCCGTTCTGCCACTGGCCGAGCAGCCAGTTGCCGTAGTAGATGTTCCCTTCGAGCTTCACCGTGCCGATGATCGTTTCGAATGAACCCGTCGCGATCTCCTGCGTGATCGCCTGGCGGTCGACTTTCCCGACTCTCTGCAGGGCCTGCTGGAGCACCTGCAGAGAGGCATAGCAGATCGGGCTACCCCAGCGATCTGGATCCTGGCCGGTCACTTGCTTGTGCCGCTGGTAGTAGTCCATGAGCCCAGGTTGCTTGGGATCGATGCCCCCGATGCCCATGACACCTTCAGCGTTCTGACCGAACTGCGCGAGATAGATCGGGAAGGCGGTGCCAACTGCTGTCAAAAAGACGGGCGGGTTGAAGTCGAGCACCATCGCTGCCTGTGGCAAAGCGAGCGTATCGGCGGGGTAGCTGCAGGCGACGAAGGCATCCGGTTGCAGCTGTTTAATGTCGGTCAAGATCGGCTGGAAATCGGCGGTTCCGAGCGGATATCCCTGGTCATAGACCACCTCGAATCCGGTCTCTTGGAACTTCTTACGTGCCGCTGCCGAAAGCTCCAACCCGAACTCATCGTCGACATACACGAGTGCGACCTTCTTGCCGATCTTGCCCTGGGAGGCTAGGTCGCCCAGAAGATCCGCGATCGCTTCGGAGTACTGGCTGGATGTACCGAGGAAGGAGAAATAGCCCGGCCATTGCTTGACCAGCTCCGGCGTTTTGTCGCTCAGGTTCGCGACACCCAGCTGCGGGTAGCCGAGTTGGTGGAAGACCGGAGCGACAGCCAGGTTCATGGCGGTGCCCCACGGTGGCAACAGGAGATCGACCTTGTCCTGCTGCACGAGGCGCTGGATCGCCTTGATCGCCTCCTCCGGGCTACTCTGGTCATCGTATTCGATCAGCTCGACCGTGTAGACACCGTCTTCCAGCTCGATGCCGCCTGCATCGTTCACGTCCTTCGCCCAGAGGACGTAGTTCGGATAGATCGTAATACCGGCACCAGCCGCGTACGGGCCGCTCTTGGAGATCGCGAAGCCGATCCGCAAGGTCTTCTGCGGCTTGCTGGCGACGACGGTCGGCGTCCCCCCGGTCGCTGGTGTCGACGCCGCTTGCGCGGTCGGTGACGGCTGCTGCGCTGGTGCAGCGGTCGGCGATGCCTGTGGGGCCGGCGTCGGTGTCGCCTGACCGCCACCACAGGCGGCGAGCAGTGCCGATAATCCGGCCGCTCCGGCAGCTGAAAGCATTGCCCGTCGTGTGAACCGATACGTCACGGCGCTTCTCCTTCCCAGAGCGAACGATACGTCCGTCCGTTCGTCACCAATCTTCGACTGCGTCAATCCTGAGCGGCCGAAAAGTCAGGTCCTCCTTCCCCGTGAGCGAAGGTTGTCGCCGGGGCCATCCGACCGGAGGGCCCCGGCAACTTGTCAGTCGGCTGGTGCCTGTGTGGCCGGCCGGGCTGCCCGAGCCGCCTGCTCGACCGTCGGTGTTCCGTAGACCCAGTACTCGAGCGGGAAGCTGCCGCCGAGCCAGGGGAGCCCACCTTCCTGGGCAGCACGCTCGATGTGGTCCTCCGTCCAGCGGATCGGCTTCCAGTCGGGCTCGAAGATCAGATATCCGATATCGCCGAAGAGTTCGACACGGTTCCCGCCTGGTTCGTAGACGTAGAGCGGCATCGCCTGGGTAATGCCGTGCTTGGCCGGGCCGAGTTCGATATGGATGCGGTTCTCGCGGAAGAGGTCACCGACCTCCCAGAGCTGGTGCGGGTAGCCGTACCAGTAGCAGATGTGGTGGAGCCGGCCGCCCGGTCCAGCTTCGTCGTACATGAAGGCGATCTCGTGGACCAAGGGGCTCACCGAGAGCCAGACGCCCTTGTACCCACCGGTCCGCGCCTCGATGTACTCGCGGAGCTGGAAGCCGAGCGCTTCCATCATGAAGTCGCCACAGCGCTTGACGTCCTTCGCGAAGAGATTGATGTGGTCGAGCCGGCGAACCGGCACACCGCGCGCCGGTCGCTTCTGCGGACGATTGGGGAGACGGCTCTCCAGCGCGCCGCTCGCCTGGTACCACTCCACTTCCCAGAAAATCTCCATCTGGTGTCCTTCAGGAGTGGTGAAGCGGTAGGCCGGGCCGTGACCGATATCGCCGTCGATCCAGCCTTGCCCCAGGCCCGTGGCCTCGATCGCCTTGACACGGCGTTCGAGCGCCTGGGGTGAGCGTGCCCGCCAGGCAGCATGCCCGAGCCCCGGAACCTCCGACGGCGTGAGCTTCAAGGATGTCAGGTAGCGCTCGTCGTAGGCCCGGAGGTAGACCGAGCCGTCTTTCCGGGCGACTTCCTCCATCCCGATCAGGTCGCGGAAGAACCAGAGCGACCGCTCGAGGTCGGTCGTCAGGAGCTCGACGTGCGCTAGTTGCGCGACGTCGAAGATGTAGCCGTAGTCCGCTGCAGCAGTCACGGGTCACCTCCCCTGCATCAGTACCGCTCGCTGCCTCATGCCTCCGTCGCCTGTCGCAACGCTCGCTGCAGTACCCAGCTCACGTCCTCGTTGTTGACGAGATCCGGTACCATCCAGCCGTCCAGGTCGTACTCGGCCATGCACTGCTCGGCGAAGCCGCGCAGCTGTCCCGCCAGACCGCTGGCCTCAGCGATCAGGAACGTCTGCAGCCGGGTGTCCTCGTGACTCCCGGCGTAGTTCCGCTCGTACAGCTCGTGTCGGCCCGCGAACTCGGAAATCGTCGCATCGTAGAGGAGTTTCATGACCTTGATCCGGTCGTGCGCGTCGTAGCCGTTGGAGCCGCGGACGTACTTGTCGATGTACGCACGCTCGACCGGATTCTTGAGATCCAGCGCATGACTCGGTAGATAGACGAGCGAACTCGCCACGTCGTCCAGGATGATCTGCCGGACGCGCGACCAGGCGGTGGGCGCGAGGACACGATAGGCCTGGGCGTATTCGATCTTGGGTGACACGTAGCCGTCACACCAGGGGATCGGGTCGCGTGCCATCGCCTCGGTGAGCGCCCAGAAGAGGTTCCGCCAGGCGATCACCTCGCCGACGCGTGCCTGCACGCCCCGGAAGTCTTTGGTTCCGGCTGCCTCGACGGCTTTGAGCAGCACGCCTGCGATGAAGTCCAGCTTGACCGCGAAGCGCGTGCAGCCGTGGAAAGCGAAGCGCGGAATGAAGCCGGATGCGGGGAAAAAACCGTCAGCCTTTTCCACATCTTGGTAGACGAAGATGTTCTCCCAGGGGACGAGCACATCGTCGAACACCATGATCGCGTCGTTTTCGTCCAGACGACTCGACAAGGGATAGTCCCACGGTGACCCCATCACCGCTGCTGCTGCTTCGTAGCTCGGGCGACTGAACAGCTTCAGCCCGGGAGCATCCATCGGCACGCAGAACACGAGCGCGAAGCGCGGATCCTTGAGCCCGCCGACAGTCGGCGTGGCGTAGTGCGCGACGAAGTTGTGGTGGGTGAGCGCTGAACCGGTCGCGACAACCTTGGCCCCGCGCACGATGATGCCGGCGTCCGTCTCGCGCACGACATGCACGTAAACGTCGGCGACTTCGTGCGGCGGGCGGTTCCGGTCGACCGGCGGATGGACGATCGCGTGGTTCCAGTAGAGAACGCGTTCCTGTCCGAGGCGGTACCAGCGGCGCGCGTTCTCCTCGAAGGGAGCGTAAAAGGCGGTGTTGGCGCCTAAGGTGCCGAGAAAGCTGGCCTTGTAATCCGGCGTCCGCCCCATCCAGCCGTAGGTCATCCGTGCCCACTCGGCGATCGCGTCGCGGGCACGGAGCAAATCCTCGGCGGTCTTGGGCGCGACGAAGAACGGATGCGTGAAACCGCCACTGCCGGTATCGGTCGGTGCGGTGAGGACGTGCTGCTTGGCTGGGTCATGGAGCGCATCGTAGAGTCGTGCGATCATCCGGGCGGCGTTGCGGAAAGCCGGATGCGTCGTCACGTCTTTGACACGCTCACCGTAGACGTAGACTTCGCGCCCGTCGCGGAGACTCTCGAGATATTCCGACGCGGTGTACGGTCGATCGGCCACGGCGCCTCCTTACCTGCCTGGCACGCTCGCGGTGTAAAGTCACGCGGCAATCCTCCAACGCATCCTATATGTAATGCGAAGACCATACGACCTGCAATCCCTATGTTCGAAATACCGGAACAAGCGTCGAAAATTATGCCTAAAGCGTTCTGCTCAATCGAACGACTTATACCGAAAACAGTGTGTGTTCTCCTTCCGATGCTGCCGCCGGTGGCCAGGCCGACAGGTCGAAGGGGAAGTCGGAGCCGGGGACGATGCGCTCCGGACCGACGATGGCCCGCAGGTAGGCGAGTGTCTCCTGCCGCCACAGGACGGTGTCGTACCAGAAGCGGCGCAGATACGCGCTCGGTGGGGCCGCCAGCTGCCGTCGGACTGCTTCCCATACTTCGTAGCCCTTCTCCAGGCGGCCGATCTGGTACGGCAGGTACCCACCCCCATGCGCCAGCAGGATGCGGACGCCCGGGTAGCGATCGAGTACACCCCCGAAGATGAGGTCGATCGCGGCGACGGTCGTCTCCCAGGGCACGCCGACCAGGTTGGGAAGCTGCGGCCGTGCCAGTCGCGAATCGCGGCTGAGGAGCGGATGCAGGAAGACGATCGCCTGTCGCTCGTCGGCAGCGTGCCAGAACGGTTCCAAGGCAGGATCGCTCAGGAGCTTCTCGCCCACACTCGGCCCGATGATCGCACCGCGCATCCCGCGATCCATCGCCCAGCGGAGTTCCGCTGCGGCCTGTTCCGGTGTCCCCAGCGGCACGGTCGCCAGGAGTTCGACCCGCTCGGGTGCTGCGGTTCGCCAGGCGAGCAGCGCCTCGTTGTACGCACGTGCCGCCTCCGCGGCGAGCCCCGGATCGGCCTCGTAGAAGAACAGTTGCGGGATCGGCGAGAGGAGTGCACGGTCGACACCCGCCTCGTCCATCTGCCGCAGGAAGAGATCACGGTCGTGAAACACCGGCTTCAGCTCGAACGGCCAGCGTCCCCCGACCACCAGAAATGGGGCCTTGGTCGGGTCGCGCTGTTCGAAGCGCGCATCAGCCCGTTCGGCATTGCCACGAAGCCAGGCGAGCATCCCTTCCGGAATCGCGTGAATATGGCAGTCGATCGTCACGCCGCGTTCTCCTTCCCGTTCTCCTGGAGCGTAGCCGTCCATGCTGTCAGCATAGGAAACGGGAGACCGAGGTGCGGTCTCCCGTTCCGGTATGTCGGACGCAGTGTTCGACTCAGCTGTCTGACCACTGCCGGCGCACACGGCGGACGAGGAGCTCCCACGCTGCCTGTACTTGCGGCGGGCTGTAGCAGTGGTCGCGCTTCGCCAGTACCTCCTCGTCGCTCGACCAGCTGTGCGGGCCACCGGCCGCCATCGCCAGGAGCTGCTTCCGGCAGGCCTGTTCCAGGAGCAGCGCGCGAAAGACGGCGGTCGGAACGTCCGGTCCCACGGTCACGATGCCGTGATTGACGAGGAAGATGGCCGGACGGTCACCGAGCGCCTCGGCCAGGGCCCGACCGAGGTCGGCGGTGGTGATGAGATCGCCGGTGAGCGTGAAGCGCGGGACGTCCGGCGGTACGAAGACAGTCGCCTCGTGGCTGATCGGCCGAAGCGGTACGCCGAGCGAAGCGAAGGCGAGCGCATGCACCGGATGGCTGTGAACGACGGCGTTGACGTCCGGACGCTGGCGCATGATTTCGGTATGGATCGGGTATTCCGAGTGTCGTTTCCCTGATCCTAGCAGGACGGTTCCGTCCCAGCCGACGAGCAGCACGTCGTCGGGGGTGACCTCCTCGAAGCCGCGCCCGCCCGCCTTCATCCACACCCCGCGACCGTCCCGGTCGCGAGCCGAAACGTGCCCCCAGATGTAGTCGTCCTGTCCTTCGAGCGCCAGAACGCGGCAGCCGAGGGAGACGAGTTCCCTTAGGTCATCCATGCTGGCATCCTTTCCGCATCGGAGAGGACTCGATAAGCTGGACGTTCTCGCTGCTCACAACAAGGGGCAGATCTCCGAGACCGTCACGGTGCCCAGATCCTCCAGGACGACGTTACCAAGTGAGCCATCGGGCAGGCGCTCGACCCGCCGCACCAGCGCGTGGACGATGGCGAATTGGGTCTCCTCCTCGAAACGGAACTCCCCGACTGGCCCATCGAAGCGAACAGTGCGCAGCGCTCGGACGAAGGCGTCAGCGGTGTATGCCGAACCGCCACTCACGGAGGCCAGTGCTTCACCGATGACGCGCGCATTCAGGTAGCCCTGATACGAGAATTGGTTGGGTACGGTGCCGTAGCGCTCGCGGTAGCCGGTAACGAACTCTCGGTTGGCCGGCGTGTCATAGAGCGGCGAGTAGTGCAGGACGCTCACGATGCCGAGTGCAGCCTCGCCTTGTTGATCGAGAATGTTTTCGTCCACTGTGTCGCCGGTCGCGATGAGGGGAAAGCGCTCGCGGACACCGAATTCGGCGTACTGTTGGACGAAGCGCACGGCATCTTCGCCGGAAAAGAACGCCCACACCGCATCGGCCTCCTGCTGGAGGATGCGCTGGAGGTAAGGGCCGAAGTCCTGAGTACCGAGTGGCGGATAGATCGTGTCGACGACGGTACCGCCAGCTTCCTCGAAGATGTGCTGGAAGACGCTGACCCGGTTGTGGCCGGCGGTGTAATCGGGGGCAGTCAGAACCATGCGCTTGTAACCGAGCCTTTCTGCGGCATATCGAGCCAAGGGTGCCTCCGCCTGCCCCTGAAGTTTTGCCACGTTGAAGATGTACTCGCTCCGCTTTTCCGGATCGCACGCGAGGGCGACCAGGCCGGCATTGCCGATGATCCAGGGTATCTGACGTTCGACGAGATAATCGCGCAGGGCTGCTGCTTCGCTGCTGAGGATAACGCCAGCGATGGCGTCGACCTGATCTCGCTCGACCAATTTTTGTGCCTTCGTCAAGGCTTGTTCGGGTTTTCCGGCGGAGTCCTCGACGAGGAGTTCCAGGCGCCAGTCGCCGGCCTGGTTGTCGATCGTGGCGAGATAGTGTTCCATGCCGTTGCGCTGGGACTCGCCGAGCGAGGCTTGGGCTCCCGTTAACGTGAGGATGACCCCCACGCGAAACGTTTGGCGCGCTGGTAGGTGCGTGGGTGTGGATACGGCACCTTCTGCGGTCGGAGTCGTGGCTGCCCCCTGCAGCGGCGTCGAGGCCACTGTCGGTGTGGGCTGGGTGGTCAGCGGCGTCGGCGTGGCGCTTCCACTGCAACTGGCCAGTAGAATGCTCCCGATCCCCAGGCTGGCGCGCTGCACGAACCAGCGGCGTGTTCCTCGCATCCCTTCCCCCTCTACGTACCTCACGCCCATCGCGGAGACTCTCGAGATATTCCGACGCGGTGTACGGTTGGTCAACCACTGCGCCTCCTCTCGCTTATCGCCTGGCGCTCTGCGTGGTACCCGTGTCGTATGTTGGACAAAGATACAATCGCTTGCACTGTATGTAATACGAAGACTGCACGTGTTGCAAGCCTTGTGTTCGCGATAACGGAACAGCTGTGAAACTTATTCCTACGCTGTTCGCATGATTGAACGTTTTATCCCGAAACCAGCGTCCGTTCCCCTTTGCCTGCGGCGACTGGCGGCCAGGCCGACAGGTCGAAGGGGAAGTCGGAGCCGGGGACGATGCGCTCCGGACCGACGATGGCCCGCAGG
>Ga0207870_100453_pt1 | contig 22374 bp, 27 predicted proteins | sample CeladaPassage60B_FD_187477 | JGI IMG/M metagenome (GOLD analysis project Ga0207870, IMG submission 187477) | Cellulose-adapted microbial communities from the Joint BioEnergy Institute, USA - Passage3 60B (SPAdes) (version 2) | ecosystem: Engineered > Bioreactor > Continuous culture > Unclassified... | reverse complement strand
GTCTGTTGCAGGGGCCGTATCACAATCGGCCGATCGGGTTGGCGTTGAAGGCGCTGTGCAAGTAAGCGTGAAGGGGCAAGAGAAGGAATGCCGTCTCGCATCACTTACAGAAAGTGGAAGCCCGAAAGTCGAAAAAAACTGCCCACGACCACTTGACTCAGACCCAGTGATCATGTCAAAATCGTCGCCGGAACATAAGCAGGAAAACGGAAAGCGCAGATCGAATGAATTAATAGATCAAAGACTGACGGAGTTTTTCGCGTCCGGAGGTGGATGAATGGATAAGGTTGTGCTAGAAGTTGGCGTTGCGTTGATTCTGATCGGCATTGCCTCGATTATTTCCAAGATTTCTAAATTTTCTACTATTCCTTTTCTGATTCTCGCCGGCATGGCGGTCGGGCCGCACGTGCCGAAGCTCGGTTTCATCGACTTGCGGTTTATCAACAGCAACGACATTATTGCGTTTATGGGAAAACTGGGAGTGTTGTTTCTCCTTTTTTATCTCGGACTTGAATTTTCCGTCAGCAAACTGGCCAAATCGGGAAAAGCGATTCTTTTCGGCGGCACGGTTTATGTCGTCGTCAATTTTACGATCGGCCTTGCTTACGGTTTCGCAGCGGGATTCCCCGTTTACGAATCCGTGATGACGGCGGGGATGTTCGCCGTATCGTCGACGGCGATCGTGGCGAAAATTTTGGTGGATCTGAAACGCACCGGGAATCCGGAGACCGAATTGATTCTGGGCATGATTTTGTTCGACGATCTTTTCTTGGCGGTCTTCCTGTCGATCATGTCGGGGCTTCTGCTCAGCGGCGCCGCATCGGTCGCCGGCATTACGGGAACCGTCCTTGTCTCGATCGCCTATATGCTGCTGTTTTTCCTGATCGCCCGGTTCGGAACCCCGGTCTTGAACCGACTGCTCAACATCAGTTCGAACGAAATTTTCATCATCGTCGTTTTTTCCGCCATGATTTTTGTGGCAGGAGTTTCCAAAGTTCTCCATGTGGCGGAAGCCATCGGCGCCCTGCTGTTCGGATTGATGCTGTCGGAAACGGAACACAGCAAGCGAATCGAACAGCTCGTCGTTCCGTTTCGAGATTTTTTCGGCGCGATCTTTTTCTTCAGTTTCGGATTGAGCATCGACCCGCGCACCCTGGACGACGCGGCCTGGCTGGCCGTCGGGGCAGCCGCGCTGACACTGCTGGGCAACCTCCTGTCCGGTCTGCTGGCGGGCCGCAAAGCCGGACTGACTTACCGGGCATCTACCAATATCGGGCTGACAGTATCCGCCCGCGGGGAATTCACCATCATTGTGGCCAATCTCGGCGTCACCGCCGGGCTGATGCCTTTGCTGAAACCGTTCGCCGCCCTGTATGTGCTGATTTTGGCCGTCCTTGCGCCTTTATTTGCAAAGGAATCGAAACGCATTTATAATGGCTTAAGCCGCGTCTTTCGTTGGGAAAACGTCCGCCGCCAAACGGAGCGTTAAGTCCGACCGGACGCATGGAGGTGCGCCAGATGAGTACAATCAAGGAATCCGATTTGCCCGGGATTGGAAGAAAATATCAGATCGACACGCGAGCCGGAGATCGCATCGTTGTGGTGATCCACGACGACGGCCGACGTGAAATTTACCATTTTGTCCAGGAAGACCCGGATGAATGTTTGTCCCAAGTAACGCTGGAAGACGATGAAGCCCGTCAAATCGCCGCCATTATCGGCGGCATGACATACAAGCCGAAAGCGTTGGAGACAATTGAAATTTCGCTCGACGATTTGGTGATCGAATGGTGCAAGATAGAACCCAATTTTTACTGTATCAACAAAACTATAGCCGATCTCCAAATCAGACAAAAAACCGGCGCAACCGTTTTGGCGCTCGTTGAAAAACACCGCCAAAAAATAAATCCGGGACCCGACGATCGTTTGCTGCCAGAGATGACCGTCGTGGTCGCTGGCGAAAGAAAACAGATCCGGTCGTTCAAGCATTTGCTGCAATTCGGAAATTTGCCTTAAATTCACCGGGATGGAGGGGGCGAAACAACCGCCCCTTCTGTTACATTTGAACGATCGATCCACATCATTCCCATCCACGTTTCGATAAAATACCAATTCTCGATTTGACCGCGCACCGTCACCGTTTGCGGCGCCAGGCGGGCGAACCCGGTCCGACCTTCGGCCAAAGGCCAAAAATACAAATCTTTCGTCGCCGTGACCGTCACGCGTTTGTTCACAGCCTGAAACTCGCCGAAAAACGCGATTCCGGGACGAATCCAGTAGTCCCCCTCGGGCGTATGCACGTGATACCAATCTCTCCAACGCTCGAAACTTTTCAAAGTCGTCCAATAAGACTTCCCGTACAAAACCGGATACGCACCTACTAATTGCTGTTCCGGATACTCATACAGCGCGACGTCCCCGATCACATGGATCGTCCGTTCTTCCCGAACAGCCCGGCCGTTCCATTGCATGGACGCACGCCCGGGCTGGATCCACTTCCGGCCCAGCCAGGTGTCGATCAAGTATTCATGAAACGGGCCGGGCATCGTTTTTTCGTACACGTGCACGGTTTGCGGCGCGATCATGCCGACCATCGCCCCGTCTTCGTCGCGAACCGGAACCTCGCGGAGCAACCGGTAATCCTCGTCCACCCACTCCACATACCGTTCCGGCTTGATCCACCGCTCGCCGAGCCAGGTCTGAATTTTCATGAAACCGTTCGACGAAACGTCGAGCACCGTGACCCGCTGCGGAGCGATTTTCGCGCTCGTCCGACTGTCCGCCCGATCCGCCGCATACAAATCCTGCACGTCCAGTGTCCGAATGACATACGGCTCGAACGGCGCGTCCAAAAAGCGCACTTCTGCGGACAGATCTCGTCCCGGCCACAGGGCGATCGATCCGACGACCGCGCAAAAGGCAATCACCCATCTTTTGATGATCATTCAACAATCCTCGCTCCCACCATCGTATCGTCGGCGCAAAAAGCGCCGCTTTTCATTTTCCGCGCGCCTCACCGGGCGACCGTCCAGATCACTTCGCCTTCGTCCTGCCCGTGCACCGGCCACCAGCGGAACCCGTCGCGCGCAAGCAGCTCTCTCGCCGCATCCGGCCCCCACGACCCCGCCGGATAAAAATGCAGATCTTCCGGCCCTTCCTTCCACGCCGCCGCGATCCGGTCGACGAACTTCCATGCCAGCGCGACCTCGTCCCACCGTGTAAAATACGTCGAATCGCCGCGCGCGGCGTCGTACAGCAACCGCTCGTACGCCTCGGGCGTGTTCAAGCCGACCTGGCAGCTCTGGCAAAAATCCATCGCTACCGGAACAATCGACCATTCCGCCCCCGGCTGCTTCGCGTTGATTTTAATGTAAATTCCCTCCATCGGGTTGACGCGAAACACGAGCAGATTCGGCTCAAGCCGCGCCTTGCGGGCGAAATGGACGCGCTCCGGCACATTTTTGAACTCGACGACGACTTCCGTCGTCTTGACCGGCAGCCGCTTGCCGGTCCGAACGTAAAACGGCACGCCCGCCCAACGGAAATTGTCGACCATCACCTTGGCGGCGAAATACGTTTCCGTCGTCGACGCCGGATGGACGTTCGGCTCCTCGCGGTAACCGCGCACCGGCTTACCCTGCACGACGCCGGCTGTGTACTGGCCGCGCACGACGTTGCTCCGGACGTCGGCGGCGTCGGCGTACAGCCGCAGCGCCTTCAGCACTTTCACTTTTTCGTCGCGGATGTCTTCGGGCTCCAGCCGACTCGGCGGCTCCATCGCCATCATCGTCACCATCTGGAGCATATGGTTCTGACCCATGTCGCGCAGTGCGCCGGCCTGGTCGTAATACGCGCCGCGGTCCTCGACGCCAATCGTCTCGCTGAGCGTAATCTGCACATTGGCGATGTGCCGGTTGTTCCACAGCGGCTCGAAAAACGCGTTGGCGAACCGGATCACCTCGATGTTCTGCACCATCTCTTTGCCGAGATAATGGTCGATCCGGAAAATCTGTTCCTCGTCGAACACCTCGCGCACTTCGCGGTTCAGCCGCTCCGCCGATTCCAGATCGTAGCCGAACGGTTTTTCAATGACCAATCTGCGCCAGCCCGGCGAGTCCAACAACCCGCCTCCTTGCAAATGTTTCGCGACCGGCCCGAACAACTCCGGCGCAAGCGCCAGATAGAACAGCCGGTTGCCGCCGATGCCGAATTCGCGCTCCAGTCCGGCGACATGCCGCCCGAGCTCGCGAAACCCTTCCACGTCGTGCACGTCGAGCGACCTGTACGAAAAACGGCGGGCAAATTCGGAAAACGCGCCGTCGCGGTCCGCGGGATAGCGCGCAAACTCGCGGATCGACGCGTACACATCGTCGCGGAACTGCTCGTCCGTCCGCGGCCGGCGCGCCAGCCCGACGACGGCGAACCGGCCGAGCCGGCCTTCCCGCCAAAGCGCATAAAGCGCGGGGTACAGCTTGCGCTTCGCCAGATCCCCCGTGGCGCCGAACAGAAGAAACACGGCGTCGACCGCCGCGTGACCGTTTTGCCCCGTTGCGTTCATGACTCGTTCCCACTTTCCATCGGACGATTCTTCACCAGTTTATCACAAAAAACGGCCGCGGAAAACGGGCTGCAATCGCTCGGCTGAAAAAGATGCCGATTGATGCCCGACCGTCCCGGCTGGCCGTCTTCCGCGAGTGTTCCGGCATGCCCAGGGGAATCGTGCATACCGCATTTTGGGTATTCACAACAAAACAAAGAGATGGAAAAATAGAAGGCGGATTAAGCCTTTACGAAAGGAGATGCATACGATGGGTATAGCAGCATAGGCATACGAAGCGGAAAATCGAATGATCTAAAATCTAACACCTTATTTTAGGAGGAAAAAATAAATATCAATTCTATCATGTATTATTTGTACTTTTATATCCAATTCATCCTTTTCTTTCCCATCAGAATTATTCAAAATTGATACAAAAATAGCATTAAAAGATGGATTTGATAAAGATTTATTGAGAGATCAACAACAATATTTTGAGTATTTAAATGCTAAAATTAGAAATGGAGAACACATGGCTGCACCCGACTTCCGACTTTGCCGGTGTATCAGCTGTAAGTACCGGGATAGCAGTTATAGCGGCTTACTTTGGAGCAGTCTCTGCCATTCCCCCTGGATTAACGGCAGCTTATTTTGCTCTACTATCGTCACGTATTGCCGCGAATAATGCGAAAGGTACCGGCATATATAGTAATAGAAATGACATGGGCGTTGGTATTTAATATTACCCCACAATAAGAGGGGATAAATGATGTGGATTTTATACGCAACGATTTCTATGTTAATTTTATCAATTTTAGTATTAATTAGATCTTTTTATATTGTTATGAGAAAACATAGAAAAATAAAATTTGACGTTATTTTATTATTGATTATGTCATTTTTTACCATAATCGTTCTTTCATATTTTTTCATTTCTAAATTATAAAAAACCTCCGATCGGCCGGGGGCAATTGAACGGTCTCGGCCGATTGGAGGTCGAACGACCAAAATGACCTGACAGATGCTGTCCGAACGGATCTCTGGACGTCGTCCGCGATACGGAGCACGATTGGCTCACCGCCGGCAAGTCAGCAGGTTTCCCCGATTTGTTGTCAAGCCTAAACCGGTTTAAACTGAAAGTTGAAAAAACCGGTTTCCCGACAGGAGACGATTCCCATGATCATTTTTTACGACGGCTGGTGCCCGTTTTGCACGCAACAGGCGAAACGCCTGAAAAAACTCGACTGGTTCGGCCTCGTTGACGCCGTGTCGTTCCGAGAACCCGACGTCTGCCATGCGTACGGGCTGGACCCTGATCGAGCCGCCCGGCGCATACAGGCGATCGTCGGCCGTTCGGGCAAGCGCGTAGAAGGATTCGCCGCCGTCGTCCGCGTTGCTTGCCGGATTCCGCTCTATTGGCCGCTTCTGCCGGCTCTGTTGGCGGTTCGGGCCGTCGGTCTCGGCGACGTCCTGTACGACCGGTTCGCAGCCAGGCGAACGATCATCGTGCCGACATGCGCCGGGGAAACATGTCTACCGCATTTTGGGTATTTACAACAAAGCCGAGGCAGGCCAGGATCATCGAATGACCCCGGCCGACCGGAGGTTGAACGACCAAAATGAGCAGCATGAAAGAAATCATCTTCATTCGACTTCGCTTGAAATTATCCAGCTATATCCAGGTTAATTCTATTATATACTATAAATTCTATTTCTTGAGAAAAATATACTCCGCCCTGATCGCCGTATTATCAGGATGGATGATCGTTGCGTTATTGGATAATCCCTTTTATCGCCGTTACTGGAGTCTAGGGGCTTTTGTGCTCCTCTTTATTTATTTCGTCGCGTGCGGCGCAAGCAAATGGAGGCAAACGCACCTTCCCATCGAATTAAATTTAATCCTTCAATCTCCATTTAAATCCTATAAAGTATATTTAATGCTTTTAGTAGAAGAATTTCTTTGGCTCCTTATTCATCGCAACGCTACACCGGTTTTCGCCTTCACCGTATGGTGTAGGTCTGAAAAATGGAATTTAATTGATTTTTTAGGTATGCCTTTTGCAATGTTGATATTCGGATTTTTCTTGTTCGTTGCCGCAAATCGAATTTTCGGCATGTTTCAGGTACAAAAAGCGAATCGTCCTCTTGGATTTTCTTCCTTCGTAATCTACTTATCAAAAATATTTCTATTTTACTTATTAGGTTATTATTTCATCTATTCTCTATCTATTCCCTATTCTCTGATAAGAAAAGAAGTATCTTCTTTCAAGCGCCTTCTTGACGAAACAGCTTGGAATCAAGTTTTATATCAATTGGAAGAAATTTTATTAGAAAAAATCAAAAAAGTATTATTAGTATGGGACAATATTTTAATTTATATTGATTATTTAAGAGAAAATTTTTATTTTATTTCATTTACTTCCGTTTTACTATCTTTATTGATTATTCTAGTTTTTCATCCCTCCCATTTTTCGATGTCTCCAAAATATTACTATTACTCTTCTGATATTTTCCTATACTATACAAAATTAATTGAATTTTTAAACGAATTTTTTATAAAAAATTTTTTAATAAAAAAACATATTTTATCAATTCCATTTTACCGAAACTGGAATCGATCCTGTTTTTTTTCGTCGGTCCTCATGTCCACCGAGGCCGGTTTCTATTTCGGAATCTTCAAGTCGCTGTCCGACCTTGTCGGCTCGCCGGACAGCCGATACACGCTCGCGATCGTTTTTTCTGCACTGTTCCTGATCAACCAGGGGTTCGAACTGAGGAAAAATTTCCCCCATATTTTTCTAATGAATATGGAGCTCAAAAAATTTTTGTTGTATAAAATGTCCGATTTTCCTCTCTGGCAACTTTACTTATCCAAACTGAATCTCATGCGTTTGATGTTGGTCCTTCCATTCTCTTTCCTAACCATTATAAACATAACCTTAATTCTTAAATTAAATTTAACATTATTATCTCTTCCATTCCTGATCGTTCAAATCTCTTCTCTCTGGATTTCTCCGGTGATTCAGCTTTATTGGAGCCCATACATACAGGGTAAAATAGAAATAACTGAGGATCAATTATTAATGGCTCAAACAATTCCAAGAAAATATTTAGTAGTACCATTACTTTATTTCCTTTATTTACTTCTTTTTATTCGTTTTCCGGATAAATGGGGTTGGGTTGTTCCATTAATATTATCTGTATATTTTTCAATAGGAGTATTATTTTCAAACTTTATTCTTGGTTCTGTCGCCAAAAAGGGGATTCGACAACTTGAATCATCTTCGTTTATTAGTTGATAATTGGAAACTTTTTTAATTAGCAAATTTTTGTATAATTTAGGAGTTAAATTTGTTTTATCTGATTATGATATTAATCCTATTGATCTAAAATTTGATGAAGTCTTTCGAAACAATCTAACGGTCAGTTTATCGATCATTGTTTTTGGCTTGTTTACATTCGGACTTTTCTCCATTATTAATGATATTTGCTAATGGATACGTGGTCGGAATTGTAATCGGGGAAGTCTTGCAGCTTCGTATGGGCGTTCTCCTGTTAACTGGATATGCGCCGCATTTTTTTACTGAAACTCTTTCCTTGTTTTTATGCTCAACTGTCGGCTCCGTGACGGGACTTCAACTTTTTCGCTGGCTAAGAGGAATGATAACTTTTTCTTCTCCTTTCTTCATCCTTTATCGAATCGAATATCAGTTATGCTAAAATAAAGGAGTGATTGGATTGCTGACACTGTAGGTAAAACCTCGCCGCTATTTTCAGCATGAATGTTGTCCGCAAACAATCTTCTTAACCAACTTGGCGCCCGTGTCGGGGGCAGCAATCATCTTAGGATGGACGGTAACGCGGCTCGTCGAAGATGCTCGTGTCGGAACTGTGATTTCCATGTAATCCTAATGTTTTTACAGAAAAAGTTTATAATGTATTTTTAAGCAGCAATTCAATTATATTTACTTTTAATTCATTACTTTTGATGTTGATATTAAATTATGAATCTCATTTTTACACTTTGTTATTATTTTCCTGGATTTCTTTTGTTCTTGCCCTTCGTGTTTGGTATTTCGGACTTCTGCAGTACGCAAAACTTAAAAGATTCAGCGTCATCCTTCTTCTTTTACTTTTCTTCTTGTATTTACTATCCTTTACGTATAAAGGAATGATGCTTTATTATGAAACCACCTAAATTTTCAGCAAAGGGCATTCGGTTTGGTTACGACGACAGGCTGTTGTTCGACGGATTCGGATTCGATCTCTACTCCACCGATCGACTGCTCATCAAAGGAAGAAACGGAATCGGAAAGTCGACGTTGCTTAAAATTTTATGCGGGCTTCTTCAAGCGGAGATAAACTTATTTCTTGACGGCAATCCGGTACGCGATTTTCGCGCGTTCAAACATAAGATCGCCTATCTTCCCGACGACCCGCCTTTATACGAGGAGCTGACGGGAAACGACAACATCCGGTTTTGTGCCTGTCTTTGGGATTTGATCCGAGATCGAGAATATTTCAATCGAATTTCTGAACTTTGTGAAATGCTCGGGCTCGCCCACGACCTGAGCAAGCCGGTCGTTCAGTATTCTTTGGGCATGAAGCATAAACTGTTTTTTGCGATCATGATGGCCCGCTGTCCTGAAATCACCTTTCTCGACGAACCTTTTTCAGCTTTCGACGAACAGTCGCGTCGAAAAGGGATCGAGCTGCTTTTGCACAGCGCGTCGGAGGGCCGTCCCGTCGTCTTCGTTTCTCACGATCAGGACTTGCAGGAACGTTTTGCCACGCGTATCTTGCGCTTGCCCGATGATCACCCGATATCAGACGCAATCGAGGAGGGAAATCATGACGTCGAATCTCTCGGGTAACACGCTTTTCCTTCGAGGACCCGCACAACCGACCGCTGATCGCGAAAAGGAAAACGAACTGATTCGAATCGCACAGGAAGAAATGGAATACCTTTTTAGAAAAAACTTTCCTTCCGCGATGTTCTTTCTGACCGACGCCAGCGGCATGATTCTGGACGTCCGCACAAACAGCGAAGAACTGGAAAGACGGCTTGCAACGAATCGGATCGGCCCCGGCGTCCGCTTCACTTCCGCGCGATTCGGCCGAAACGCCGTCGCCTCCGCCGTCAAATCGGGGACATTAGCCGTCGTCCGCGATTTCGAACACGATGCTCCCTTGTTCAGAGACTGGACTTGCATTTGCATGCCGATCCGAATTTCAGATAAACCGATCGGATTTCTCGATTTGTCGTTCCTCGGCCGGAAAGACCTCGACTTTGCCGTGCCGCTGGTGGAGTGTCTCTGCCGAAACGTGGAGCACAGGCTTAGCATGCGTCGCTTCGCTTCGGGCCCGGAGAAGTGGCGGGACATTCTACAAAAATACGGCTTGACCCCACGAGAAATCGATGTGGCGATCGGCTGGCTGATGAACCATACCGTCCGACAAATCGCGGACCGCCTCGCGATTTCCGGGGCGACGGTGCGGACCGTTCTTAAAAACATTTACCGCAAAACCGGTGCAAGCAGCAAAGGCGATCTGTTTCACCTTTTGATGTTCGAATAAAAAATGAATCCGAACGCGAACCTCTTCAGCGCCTCCCCGCATACGCTGAAAAAAACGCGGGGGTGTCGTTCCATGTACGTGATCCAGCCCGTTTCCAAAACGCAATTCCGGCAGTGGCGCGGCATGCCCGTCTGCGCGATACGGCGCGACGGAACAGGCGTCTACGGAATTTTGAGCCGCATCGCCGACGGCAAAATCATTCTGAACGAACAAGCCGGAGAAGCGCCGGAACTGCTGGAAGCGCCGCGCTCTCGGGCCACCCGGCGAAATCGCGGCGAGCCGCGCCGGGGGCGGGGGCCGTCGCGACGGGCGGCTCCGGCGACCGCGCGCGAAGAAGCAGGGCGGATCGACCCGGTTTCTTCTCCGTCGTTGTTCGGCCCGAAAACGGTGCTCGACCGCAACGAAGTCGCCTGGATCGTGATTCTGACCGATTCACTCCAAGGAAACGTTATACCGCATTTTGGGTATTTACAACCAAGCGAAAAGATGAAAAGATAAAAGTTAGATCGATTCTCTAGCAAAGAAGATGGATTTAACTTAAATTAAAAATTTGATAGGAGATGATTTATTTGATAAAGAAGAAAAGAGAATTGTGTATTGGTGTATGTCTTTTTCTCATTCTTTCATTTCCAGCATATGCCGTTGATAAGACATCTAATACAAATGGTTTTGATAATCCATATGTTTCTCAATATTTTCTTGAAAAGTCCAATAATCTCAAACAGACTGACTTGGTCGATCCAGCGATAGAGGATCAGATTGCTATTGACGCGTTGGTTACTGATCCGGGAAACAAAAGGGAATTAATAGGATTTCTTTAAAGATATGCTAGGAACATCCGAGATATAGATTCGATTTTCTTTTTGAAGGAAATTAGCTCCCAGGCCACTCCTCAAAACAATCTTGGTATCATGGCGACTTCGACTTACAATGGAACGGCAGCTGGTAACTAGGCTTATAATAATTGGGACAAGTATGACCCGGCCTTCCCCGCATTTAATGCTGGGTGGGGAAGCGATTGTACTAACTTCGTATCCCAAGCTATGTGGCATGGTGGCAAGCCGATGGTTGATACTTGGTATGTCTACAAGAAAAATTCGACATACCTTTCACCAAAAGCGCATATGAATTGAATTACAGTTGGGATTTAGCTGATCCTAGCCCGTGGATCAGTGTCGATGCATTCAATGCTTATTGGAGACCCAAATCAACGGTACATGATTACGATCACGATAATTACGTCCGTAATCACAAATCGATTTATAATCAGCCGATATACAAAGGAGATGTCGTTGTATTCCATAAAGGTATTGCAGGTTTTATTACATGGCCGACCCATATTATGATCATTTCCGGTTACGATTCGGCCAATGGGGACTTTCTCCTTGCGGGTCATTCCAACAACCGTCAAGCATATCCTTTGTTGAATGCCATCAGCGATTACTCATATATCGAATTTTTTGAAATCCCTTAAACTCAAAAAAGAGGTTGATAAATGTTGAGGAGTATTTTTTCTAAAAGAAAAAATCTATTAATTGTAATATTACCGGCTTTAATTCTACAATTTTCTACTTCCATTCAAAAAATAGAGGCAATCCTTACCTCAAAAGTTTACTCAACTCTCAAATATTATGATCGACACCTTCAGTACGAGCGTATCGAGTTCGATCCTCATTTTGGAGAGTATTTAGTTTCATACCGCGATAGAAATGGAAAATTGATCAGCTTTATGATTAAACCGAGATATTTCCCGTTTATCGTATCTTACGATCCTCTCAAAGAAACGTAAGAGAAAAAGCCGACCGGATAAACGACGTACTCATGGCGCCTGTGTAGGCGACCGCGCGCGAAGAGGCAGGGCGGATCGACCCGGCTTCTTCTCCGTCGTTGTTCGGCCCGAAAACGGTGCTCGACCGCAACGAAGTCGCTTGGATCGTGATTTTGACCGATTAACCGCCGCCGAGCGATTTTCCCATCAGCCGATGCGACGGCGTCGGCCAGGCGCCGTAATCCGCGTATCCGTGCCGACCGTAAAACGCCATGGCGCGCCGGTTCACCGCGTCGACGATTACCCATGCACGGCCGGCGCCGCGTCTTTCGGCAAGCGACTCAGCGGTTTTGATCAAGCGCGATCCGACGCCCTTCGCTTGCATCGAACGAGCGACCGCGATCAGGTCGATCCACGCGTCTCCGCCCTTCAGCTCCACGTCCCCGCCGTCCGCCCGGACGCGATCTCCGGGCGCGGCGATCACGGCCACAAACCCGATCACCGCACCGCCGCGCCGTCTGCCGGACGCGCCGCGAACGGCGACCAGCACCGCCGACCGCCGCAGCCGGAGTCGCAGTTCGTCGGGCGTCACGCGAAGACCGGGCGACGACTGTTGCGCGTACGGCAACACTTCCTCCCGCACAAGCCGGTACAACACCGGAAAATCCGTCTCTCGCGCCGGCCGGATGCGCACCCGGCATCCCGTCGCCCCACCGCTCATGCCCGTTCCCTCCCGGCGAATCGTCCGTTCATTTTATGACCGGTCGCTCCTCGGCGACTCCGCAAGCGCCGCAAATTGTTGTACAATGATGATAAAAGCCGCTTCCGACCGGAGGCGTTCGTCGATGCTGACGACCGACGCCGTACACCCTGTCGAACGATACAACCGGTATCGGACGTTTCATCGGCTTTCGACATTTCGGGTCGATCCCGATCTGCGGCAAAACGACAAAGACGGCGATTCTGAACGCCGTTTTCGGCATCCGGACCATCGTCGGCCAACAGACGCGAAACCGCCCGAAGCCGACGGGCAAACGGACATGCGAACGGCGGCGCGCCGGCTGGTTGACGTCATCCACGAGCTTTTTCGTCTTCAGACGGCGCTCGTGAAACTGTCCGCCGCTTCCCCGCTGTCGGTCTGGCACGTTCGTGAAGCGGAAGCCGAACCGCCCGACCTTGTCCGCGTCCGAGCCTTTCGCGGTGCGACCGTGGCCGAATACCGGATCTACGTTTTGCGCTGCGCCGAAGCGCATACCTATATTAGCCGGTCGTTTTCGGCTCTCGCGAAAATTCCGGAAAACCTGGTCGGCGTTTACGAAATCGAGCTCGAAACGAAAAAAGGCGTTTTCCGCCGGACGATCGTCGCCTTTCCGACCGATTCCGCAACCCAGCTTTTCGTCAAAATCACCTCCGCACTACATGAGACGCATGCCGGTATCCACTGCCGCATCCACCGCCGGACCGACGCCGACGGCGCGGAAACGGTCAGCCTCGTCGTCCGCGCCGCCGAAACCGGTCGGACCGGCTCTTTTTCCTTGCGCGACGTCAAGGGCGACCTGCTCGCGCAGCTCGGCCTCGACCGCCCCGCCGCACCCGCACAGGACGCCGAATACCTCGTCAACGGCTCCGGACCGTTTACAAGCGGCGTCAATCGGATCGAGCTTGGACAACCGCAACGTCGCCGTCGAATGGAACCCCTCATCCGGTCAAAGCACCTTGGAAGCCGTCGTCCGTATTCGGCCCGACCGCGTCGCCGCTTCTCGCCAGCTCGAAACGGCCGTCGAAACCTACAATCGGTTCCGGCGGACCGCCGCGCGGCTGCCCAGGCTTCTGGCCGAATTCGACCGGATGATCTCCGCAGGCACCGATGGAAAAAACGCCGACATTCCGGCATGGGGAATCGTCCCGGCAGCCGCAGATGAAGCGGACGACCGCCAAGACACGGACGCGCCGGGGCTGCTTCGCTTCGATCCCGAACGCTTCCTGAAAGCTTGGGAACAGATCGGATATGTCCCGCCCGAAGCCGTCGCCGGCCCGCAAGGGTGGGCGTCGCGGACGTACGGCGCGCTCGCCGAACTGATCGGCCGGATGCCCGACCTTTTAGCAGAAATCGTCGGAACGGCGCATCGCACTTCCTCGCTGTACGCGCGCGACGGCCGCCGCGTCGCCCCTGCTGTCACCCCCGGCCTTCTGTTCGACTATTCATCGGCCAGCCCGTGACGGAACGCGTAAACGACGGCCTGCGTCCGGTCCTCGACGCCGAGTTTGGCGAAAATGTTCGACAGATGGAACTTGACCGTTTTGATGCCGATGCCGAGCTCTTCCGCGATGTCCCGGTTTGATTTCCCCTTCGCGACAAGCCGCAGCACTTCACGCTCGCGCTCGGTCAGTTCTTCATGCGGCGGCGTTTCCCCGAAACGACGAAATCGGCTGATCATTTTGGTCGCTACCTGAGGTTCTAACGTTGGTCTTCCTTCCGCCGCGTTGCGGATCGCACGGGTAATGTCGGCGGCCCTCGACGTCTTGAGCAAGTATCCGAATGCTCCTGCTTCCATGGCGGGGTACACCTTCTCGTCGTCGACGTAGCTCGTCAGCACGATCACCTTGCAGTCCGGCAGCAGGCGGACGAGTCGCCGCGTCGTCTCGATACCGTCCATGCCGGCCATGACGAGATCCATCAACACGACGTCGGGGCGAAACGCCTCGGCGAGCGCGAGCGCTTCTTCACCGGAAGCAGCTTCCCCGACGATCTCGACGTCTTCTTCCGTCGCCAGCATCGCCGAAAGACCGATCCGCACCATTTCGTGGTCGTCGACCAACAGCACTTTAATCGGTTTCATCGTATCCGCCGATTTCACTGCGATCCGCTCCTTCCTCATGCGTACCGGGCAGTACCGGAACGCGAATGTCGATGCGCGTCCCGCGCCCGGGCGCCGTCACCAACTGCATCGTTCCGCCGATCTCGCTCACGCGCTCCCGCATCGTCGCCAACCCGTAAGCCGCCGGTTTCGCGGCGGCCGGATCGAACCCAACGCCGTCGTCGCGGACAAGCAGACGGACGGCATCGCCGGATCTGAACAATTTGACTTCGAGCCGCGTCGCCCGCGAATGCCGGAGTGCGTTCGACAGCGCTTCCTGCGCGATGCGGAACAAATGATCCTCGATTCCTTTCGGCAGCGATAAAGGCTCTTCGAACTCCCAAGCGATGTCCATCGGCACCTTCGAACGCAGTTCGGCCAAAAGCGCGGCCAAACCGTGCGCGAGCGGCCGGCCTTCCAGCGCGACCGGGCGCAAATGCAACAACAACGCGCGCATTTCGGACTGCGCGACCGCCGCCATCTCTTCGATCAATTCGAGCTGACGCTTCGTCCGCTCCGCATCGCGCTCAATCTCCCTGCGCGCCGCCGTCGCCGTCATCGAAATCGCGAACAGCTGCTGGCTGACCGCGTCGTGCAACTCGCGCGCCAGACGCTGACGCTCCTCGTTGGCAGCGGCCGCTTTCGCTTTTTCGGCGAGTTCCGCATTGTGCGACGACAGCCGCTGCAAGGAAGAAATTTGTTCCTGCCAAATCCGGCCGATATCGCCCAATCGTTCCGCCAAACGCCCGAACGCCTCGTCCTCGAACGCAGGAACGGGATAACTGAAATTGCCCTTTTCCCAGGCCGTGAGACATCCGTCCAGCTCATCGATCCGCCGGCGTACCCGACTTGCACGCCAATAGCCGACCGCCGCGCCGAGCCCCGACGCGCCCAAGGCCGCAATGCCGAAAACCGCAGCCGCCTCCGCCCACCGGTCCTCTACGGGAAAAAGGCCGAACGTCGTCGACGCATACGCCGCGACGGCCAGCACGCACCAACCGTACAACACCGTTCCCGCGATCTCGCGCCAGATCCCGCCGGTCCGCCCGCGCATCCACGGCCGCCTCCGCTTCACAGCCGAATGATCTCAACATCCGCTACGAAACAGCGGACGACAAGTTTCATCACCGGCCCGGAATCGCCGTCGAAAGTCGGCCGGCCCGGCGACCGCCAGACGAACCGATGCCAAAGACCGGATTCCCGGCGGCCCGGAGCCCGGAACTCGCCGAACACGGCGAATCCTTCGACCTCCACACGCCAGTCGTCGGGAACGATCAATCGCACGTCGCCGACAATCCCCTCCAGCTCGACGGTCGTCTCCGGCCGTTCGGGCATCGCCAGCGACAGATCGATCCGCACCTCGCCGACCAAAGACAACACCTGAGCGTCGCTCAGCACGAACGGCGCGCGCTCCCATCTCAGGCTGCGCACCAGACCGCCGAACCGCGCCCCTGCCGCCGACCGGCGCCAGTCGCGGGCGCGCGCATAAAAAAAGACGGAAGCCGCCACTGCCAGCAACACGAGCAGCGGCCAATGCGCTACCATCAAGAAAAGAGTCCCGGCGGCCATCGCGGCGTAACCGACGCCGTCGGCGCGCACCGACGCCCGGTAAACGCCGAGGGCGACCGCCGTCAATGCGGCGAGCGTGACCGGATCGAAAATTCGATCGAGCACCAGAAACAAACCGGCGGCCAGCAGCACCATCGCCGTCCGCCCGTGCTTTTCCCGCATCGCCGCCCGCCTCCTTCTGGACCAAAATGGAACGAACGGACGCCGTCGCCGGTCGTCCGTCCGCTTCTAGCGCGTCGCCGTATCAGGCATCGCCGTTAAGTTTCGCCTTCAGCGCACGCAATTCCTCCTCGACGCGCTCGCGCCGTTCGTCCTGTGCTTGCGGCGTTCCGACGAAAGGCGAAGCGGCCGGCGATACCGCGTAACCAGGCGCGGCGAAGGGCGACGCCGCAATGTCCGCTTCGGCTTCCATACGCAAAATTTTTTCCTCGATGCGTTGGAACCCGCGGGCGGCCGTGCCCGCCTCGAACGCGTGCGCCGCGCCGAATTCGGCCATCTGTTTTCTCGCCTGCGCCATCTGCGCTCGGGCCGCCAGCTCGTTGCGCTTGTGGCGCATGCGGTAATAGTCTTCTTTCATTTCGCGCAACTGCCGCAACAGCTCCTCCGAACGTTTCCGCGCCTCCTCGCGCCAATTCGCCAGCTCAGCGGCGCGCGACTGGAAATACAGCTTGCGCTCCAGCGCCGCCCGGGCCGCCGGTTCGTCGCCGGCCAGAAGCGCCCGCTCGGCCTCCGCCTCGCACTGGCCGACCCGCCGCTCGGCCTCCGACTTCTGCTCGTTCAGTTTCCGCTCGGCCGCCATCTGCTTGGCAGCCGTCACCTCAGCGCGCGCGATCTCGTCTTCCATGTCGCGGAGATACTGATTCAGCATCATCACCGGATCTTCCAGTTTGTCCAAAATTTCATGAACCGTCGCTTTCGTCAAGTCGCCGATTCGTCTGAACACGCTCATCGTTTTCAGTCTCCTTTCTCCGGTTTCGGCCGATCGTCGCCGTTTTCACGCAGGCCGTTTTCGTACTGGGCGAGTTTCGCCTTCAACCGCTCGATTTCTTTAAGCAGCGCCTTTTTCTCCAAATCCCGCATCGCTTCGTCGATCGGCGAGGAAGCGGGATCGTGCACGCCGCCGGCCCCTGCTCCGTAGCCGTAACCGCCGGCATAGCCGACGCCGTAGCCCGCTTTCGTCTCCGCCCCCGGCGGCCAGCTGCGGCAACACGGATCGTGCGCCCGAGGACCGTAGCCCGGCTGCGCCCCGTAAGATGTTCCGGCCCCCGGACCGTGCGCCGGACCGTATGAAGGCGAGCCGTACGGAACGGCGCCGGCGTGCCCATACGGATCTTTCGGCATGACGACCGCCGCGACCAAATAAATCAACGCCATCGTTCCGCCGGAAAACACCGTCGTCAGCGCGACGACGAGCCGCACGAGCGTCGGATCGACGCCGAAACTTTCCGCAAGCCCCCCGCAGACGCCGAACAGCTTTTTGTCCCGCGACGACCGATACAGTCTCATAAGCGATCCACCCTTTCCGTCAGCCTCCGGACTTCCCGCAACGCCTCGGTCTCCCTTTCCAGTTCGCGAAGACGTTCTTCCAGGCGCTCGAGCACGTCCGAATATACGATCCGTCCGCCAAGCGGACGTTCGCTCAGCCGACGGCGCAACCGGTACGTTTCCAGCCTCGCCAGCACATAGTCGCGCCGCGACAAAAGCGCCGCGTACTCCTCCCGCCATTCGTCCAGGCGGACTTTCAACTCCGCCGCCGCCGCCGCGCATTCTTCGTACAACCTGCGGTAGCGCGCTGCGTCTTCCTCATGCCGGATTTTGTCCCTGACCGCCAGACGCGCAAGATCCTCTTCCTCGGCCCGCAGCGCCAGTTCGGCCTGCTTCGCCCGCCGCCCGGCCGCTTCCTCGGCTTCCCTCGCGCGGGCGAGCAGCTCCGACAGATGCAGCCGGATTTGCCGGTACAGCTGTTCCGACTCCGCGATCCGCCGACAACAATCAGCCAGCGCAGCGTCAATCTCCCGAACCGGGTCCCGCCCGTCCCCGCTCGGCCACTCGCAACTGTAGGCCGCCGTCAAATCGCGAATTCTCCGCATGATGCTCATGCCGTTTCAAAACCTCCTTTTCCACATTCGGACGCCGGCCGCGATCAGCACGAAAGCGAGCAGCCAGCCGAGCAGCCACCAGAATTTGGCCAAAAGTCCCACAACACCAAACGCAATCGCCAGACCGCCCCAAAACGTATTGCCGCGTTTGAGAAGCGCAAATCCGGCGACGAGTAGCGCAATCGGAAACAAATATCCGATCCAGCCCTTGACGCTCCAGCCGAGCGCGTTGACGAGAATCAGCGCGCCGCAGACGATCAGGAATACGGCGAACCCTTTTCGCTGTTCCACCTCGTTTCACCGCCTTTCGATTGCGATTGTACACCGCATTCGGGGCGCGCAAAACGGCCTGGCGACCGTTTTTTTCCCCGCCCCGGGACGGGGACGCGCATACGGCCGCAGTCGAACGGGAACGCTTCAAGCGAGGTGATCGTCCCTTGCTGTCGCGCTGCCTCGTCTGGACCATGGCGGCGACGCTCGCCGCCGATCTGGTCTTCCCACCGAAAAGTCCGCCGCCTGCCGCCGTATTTGCCGGCCTCGCCGCTTCCGCCGCCGAATCCTTTTCGCCGCCGGTCGAAGCGACAAACCCGCGTACCGCCCGCGCGGAGTGGTTCGACGTCGCCGCCGGCCGCGTGCTGCGCACGTATCCCGTTACCGACGAGCTTCGCCGCGAAACGGAGCGGCTGCTCCTTGCCGTCGACGGCGTTCACCCGCGCGCCCGCATCGAACCCGACGGCGGACACATCCTGCACGTCGAACTGTCGCCGCCGCTCAGGCTGTCGACGCGCTGGGTAAGCGGCGACGTCGCCGACGTCTACATCATGTTCGACGCCGCCAAACCCGACGAGTCGGTCAAACTGCTGTTGACGCGCGGCAGCTCCGTGCAATGGCTGACTTCGTCGCGCAGCGCCGCCGGCCTGCTGGCGGTTCTCCGAACGCTCGATCCGCTTTCGGCGCCCCCCGCGGCGGAAGAATAAAAAAGCCGGCCATGCGGCCGGCAGGCGATGATCCTCAATCGCCCCTGTCGTATAACCCAAGTCCGTCGAGAATCCGCGGAATATACTTTTCGATCCTCGACTCACGGGTTTTGGACTGCTTGGGCTCGGAAAAATAAAGAAGGTACGCCTTTCGCCGCCCCGGCGTCAACGCCTCGAACGCCGCTTTCAGGGCGGGCAGCTCGGCGAATTTCTTTTCCAACTCCTTGGGGATAGGATAGTCTTCTACCTTTTTCATCTCGACTTTCAAACCGGCTTTTTCAATTTCGACGGCCTCTCGGATGTACGCTTCCAGGATCGAGCGCAGATTGAGGATTTCGCTCACATTCGTAAAACGGACCTGACGGGCCGCTTGAACCTTTTCCGTCTGCCGGACGAGAATGCCGTGCGGGTCTTTTAACAGCGCGCCCTTGGGAAAAAGCAGCGCGCAATAATTTTTAAAACCGTGGATCAGCACAATGTTTTTGTCCTCAAACGTGTAACAGGGATGCATCCATTTGAAGTCTTCCGTCAGCCCGCAGCCGAGCGCGATCTCGCGCAGCAGTGCAAATTCTTCTTTCCATTTCTTGAGTTTATTGAAATAGGAATCCATCTTAGGATTTCTGTTGGCGTAAGCCATCCCGATTCATCCCTTCCCGTCAATCGGCTGCAAGCACCGTTTCCAGCCGTGGCTTGCTTTAGGATTTTCAAATTCTTGGAAACCGCCGTCTAACCCATGCGAAACTGCGCCGCCAATTGATGAAGCGGCATGAATCGGTCGATCTTCAGCAACTTCCATCCCAGCCCAAAAACAATGCCGCTGGCGGTGAAAAAACCATAGAAAAGCCATCCTTCCGGGCTGAAGACGGTTGCGCCGATTGCGGAATAAGGCACCGTTAGAACGAAGAATGCCGGTATCAAGGCGACAAGAGCACAAACAAACGGATAAAGAAGAAAAGCATATCTTTTAGTGTACTTTTTCAATAATTTTATACACCACCAGTAAATTGGCGCAGCAACCAACCCAAATACGATGATTCCTCCGAAAATCACATGACTCTCATCTGTCAGGGGCTGATCCCAAATAATTCTCAGTAAGATAATATATGTAACAATACCAGCGAGGTAAGACAATATTGAAATCAGGAATAATCTCTTGATCATTCATAATTCCTTCCTCCATATTCCTCCATTCTGAAATCAAGATGCCGCATTCACGTTGTGTTCCATCGAACCGGCTAACGAAAACGGTGTTTCTCCGGTCTGACGCGGATCATGGAAGTAAATAGCATAGGGACTATCCGAATTCAACCGACGGTATATCTCATACGCGGGGTATCCATCATGTTTTCCTACCACAGAAGTCCGTCCACTACTATTTACAGTGAAAGTAAAGTCCCAATTAATTGCTGGTGCTATCGGTTCTGGAGGATTCGCGACATCAGCTATTAGCCTAAATTTTGCCTGACTTCTATTGATCGAGATAAACTGATATACAAGACCAGAATCACTTGCGGTTTTAGTCGTATATTCCTCACGCCCAGATAGACGGTACACCCGTTTACGAACCGTTGGGTTTACTTTTTTGTAAGGAGTAATGATCAACCGATCAAAATCGCATACGATATGCTGAGCAATCCGAAACTTGTCAGTATTCTCGGTCTAGTAATCGAATCCTCGATTGTCTCCCTTATAGTATTCATACATGACCGGAATTAGGATTATTTGTACTAGAGAACTCAAAAATATTTTTACCCCTCCTACTTATTAAAATCCAAACCGGCTGCCTACCAAAGAGGTCCCCAATTTCACAAACAAATTTTTTCTATCATCACTATAGTGTTGCGTATTCCTCTTGTCAAATCTTTCATCAAAAATGCCGGCTTTGCGAACAGCCGGCATTTTTGTAACTGGAATTAATTACATAATCATTTATATAAAATCTATGTTATACTCCAACATGAAATCAATCATCCAGGAGGGGAAAAGGAAATGAAATCCCGTCTTCTCTCGCTGATCGTCGCTTGCGCCGTCGCAGTCTCGTTTCTCGGCGCCGGCGTGCCGTCAGCCCATGCAGCCAGGGCTTCCGCCTTAACCGACGCAGAGAAAGCGGCCCGCGTCATCGCAACCGCCAAGCAATATCTCGGCACTCCGTACGAATATGGCTCCAGCCGTCTGAACAAGCGGACGATGGACTGTTCCGAACTCATCTACTGGGCGTTCCTCGAGGGCATCGGCCTTGAATTGCCGAAAAGCTCGCGCACCCAAGCCGCCTACGTCAAACGAATCGGGAATTACAAGACCGACTGGCGGCAACTCAAGCCCGGCGACCTGATGTTTTTCATGTCGTACCGCGGATCGTCGAAATCCGCCTACGCCGGGATCAACAAACAGACACAGCGCATCACCCACGTCGCGATCTATCTCGGCGACGGGCGCATCATTCACACCTACTCCAACAAATCCGGCGGCGTCCGCATCGACCGATTCGTCGGGACGAGCTGGGAATACCGGTTCGTCGGCGGCGGCAGCGCATTCTGATCAGCCGCCGATCTGCGACATGCGGCGGACGGTCGGCGGCCGGCTCCGCTCCCGGCCGGCAAGCGCCAGCGCCATCTCGTGCGACTCCGGCTTGCCGGGCGTGGCCGGCCGCCTCCCGAACAACACGCTGGGTTCACGGTTCAGGATTCCAAGCATTCGACAACCCTATCCCGATGCTTCTCTTCATTGGCCTTAAGCATCCTAAATAAATTCTCCAAGTCTCCTGCCTCTTCCATCAGTTTTTCTCGTATTTCCCGGACTTCTCGGACAATCGGATCTTCCCATTCCTTCATTCACTCATCCCTCCCCATCAATTCCTCCGGTTGATGCTAGACTAAAAAGTAGACACCGAGAATCGAGTGTGCGATGCTATTCCTAGGGAGGTGCCCCCGCCATGAAAACCAAGTATGACAAATCCTTTAAGATCGAAACCGTCCATCTCGTCCTGGAA
>Ga0207870_100452_pt1 | contig 22399 bp, 17 predicted proteins | sample CeladaPassage60B_FD_187477 | JGI IMG/M metagenome (GOLD analysis project Ga0207870, IMG submission 187477) | Cellulose-adapted microbial communities from the Joint BioEnergy Institute, USA - Passage3 60B (SPAdes) (version 2) | ecosystem: Engineered > Bioreactor > Continuous culture > Unclassified... | reverse complement strand
TTCCTTTGATCGTCCGCCCTTCCGGCAGATCAATCGTCACTTCCAAAGACGGCGGTGAGACAAAAGGGATCACTTTTCCCTTCAAAGGACGGTTGCTCACGCCGCTTTCCCGCGGCAGGACGGAACCATTTGCGACAAAAGCCACCAGCCCCCGCTCTTTGAGCGCCTGCCGGATCGCCGCTTGGTCATCCGCCAGCTGCAAGTGATCCAACAGCCGCTTTTCTTCCAGTGAAGCGCGGAACAGGGCCTGCCTGCCGATAGACGGCACGTCTTCGCAAAGCATTTCCGCGGCCTCCCGTCCGAGAATCCGCCTGCCGGCCGCGGGCAATCCCACCTTCATCCGCAGTTCGACATACTCTCTGGTCACCTTGACCGCTGTCCGGGGCAGGATCTCCTGGCCCGGTTCGTCGACGGCGAGCATCCCGCTCTTGCCACTGCCCCGCCGGGTCTGGTATTGCCGGATTGTCCTGGCGGCGACACGGGCCAGAAAATCCTCAAGCGCTATCCGGCGGTGAACAGACGCATCCCATTCTTCCGGCATTCCGGAGGCTGCCCGTCCGACACGCAGACGGATGCGCGAGGGGCTGGCAAACGGATCGCCTTGCACATAATCGATGAACAAGGTGAGCTCCCCATCCGTATAGGTCCCCTGAATCGACTTGTATGCCTTGTATCCGCGTCCGTCTATCTGTTCCAGAAGCTGTTTCAACCTTCTCATCGCCGGTGTCGCATCCTTTCACGATCGTAACCTGACAACGAGTATACCATGTTTCGGCCCTCAATCCCACTCCGCCATCGGCCATCCAATCAACCGTCCCGAATAAAACAGTCCCGAACGCAAGAACCGGACATCTGCACATCGTTCCAACTTCCATGATGCGATGGATCATGATGCCATTCGGTATTTGGTATAATGAGGTTTGAACAATGATGTGAGGTGAAACGCCCGTGAAGATCGACTGGCAACGGGAAGTGGAAAAACGTAAAGACGAGCTGTTGGAAACGGCCATGCGGTTCCTGCGCATCCCCAGCGTCAAGGATGAGGAACGTGCCGCGCCAGGCGCACCGTTTGGCCCCGCAATTCAGCAAGCGATGCAATTTATCCTGGAAGAATGCCAAAAGATGGGGCTTGTCATTCGAAACCTGGACGGCTATGCCGCCCATGCCGAAATGGGACAGGGACAGGAACTGGTCGGGGTGCTCTGCCACGTCGATGTCGTTCCGCCCGGCGAGGGATGGACCACTCCTCCTTTCCAGCCGGCCCTGAGGGACGGCAAGCTTTACGCCCGCGGCGCCCTGGATGACAAGGGGCCGACCGTTGCGGCCCTGTACGCGTTTAAGATCATCAAAGAGCTGGGGTTGCCTTTGTCCCGTCGCGTCCGCCTGATCCTCGGAGGTGATGAGGAGAGCGGCTGGCGCTGCATGGAACGCTATTTTGCGGAAGAGGAGATGCCCACCTTTGGCTTCGCTCCGGACGCCACGTTTCCCATGATCTCCGCCGAAAAGGGGATTTTCGACCTTTATCTGCAATACAAACCGGACACGGACTCAACCCCCCGTCCAACGGAAGGCGAAACGGCCAACATGGTACCATCTGCGGCAGAAAAGTGGACAGGCCAATCCACGGGCCAACCCGCCACGGAGCAATCCGGATTGAAACTGGCGGCGTTTCAGGCCGGCCAGCGTCTGAACATGGTCCCCGCCATGGCGACGGCCCGAATCTCCGGCCCGCTGGCAGCACTGGACCGCCTCTTGAAGCGGTTTGAAACCGACATGGCCAGCCTCGGAAAAGGGGAGGCCAAATTGGAAAACGGCTATCTGTCACTGACCTGCTTCGGAAAGGCGGCCCACGGCATGGAGCCGGAGAAGGGAATCAATGCCGGCCTGATGCTGGCCCACTTTCTGAGGCGTGAACCGTTTGCGGAAGAAGACGCCCTTTTCCTCGAAGCTCTGGTGAAGGGTTTTTACGGCGACTTCCACGGAAGCAGCCTGGGCATCGCCTATGAGGACGAAATCACCGGCCCGCTCACCGTCAACCTGGGGTTAATCCAATACAGGCATGAGGACGGCCGGCCGCCGGAGGGGCGACTGGGCATGACCATCCGCTATCCGGTGACCACCCAGTTTGACCGGATGCTGGAAAACCTCCGCGCCGCCGCGGCACAATGGGGCTTGCACATCGCGTCCTACACCAACAAGAAACCCCATCACGTGGACACCGACCACTTTCTGGTCAAAACCCTGCGGCGCGTGTACGAGGAACACACGGGCCTGGACAGCACGCCGATGTCCATCGGCGGCGGCACCTATGCCCGCACGCTGAAAGCAGGCGTGGCGTTTGGACCGCTTTTCCCCGGCCGGGAAGAGACGGCCCATCAGGTGGACGAGCACATCCACGTCCAGGATCTCCTGAAGGCGACGGCCATTTATGCCCACGCCATCTACGAGCTGGCCCGCTGAGCCCTGCTGATCAAAGAACCCCTCTCGCATTGCCCGGAGAGGGGTTTTCCGATGCCTGAAACCTGTTGTACAACCTGAACCATGAAAGCATACAGCCGTAGATGCGTATTATGAAATGCGTATTTATGAATGGTGAAGCGCATCGTACGCGGCCCGGATCGCCTGCAAATCTTCCCATGCTTCCACCTTTTTGGCCGGGTTCCGCAACAGATAGGCCGGGTGATAAGTGGCAATCATCTTCACCCCGCCACGCTCCACCCACTGGCCGCGAATCTGGGTGATGCGCGCCTTCGGGTCAATGATGGCCCGTGTGGCGGCGGCCCCCAGCGTCACCAGAATGCGGGGACGAATGATGGCAAACTGTTGCCGGAGAATAGGAATGCAGGCGGCCATCTCCTCATCCGTGGGCGTCCGGTTGTTGGGCGGACGGCACTTCACGATGTTGGTGATGTACACGTCTTCCCGCCGCAGGCGGATGGCGGCAAGCATCTTGGTCAACAACTGGCCGGCGCGCCCGACAAACGGCTTGCCTTGCAAGTCTTCCTGTTCGCCCGGTCCCTCGCCGACAAACATCAACGGCGAATGGGGATTGCCCACTCCAAACACCACTTGCGTCCGCCCCCGATGTAACGGACACCGCTCACAATGTTGATAATAGCGGGCAACTGCCTGCAATTGTTCCTCCTTGCTTCGCCCTTCCTGCATGGCCGGTCCTCTCCATGATGACTTGAGAACTTGCTGATCGACAAGCAATCTACACATAGACAAGCAGCCTGCACACAAGCACCTTGAACCTGCACATAAACACCTTGATTATACCGCACTTCCCCGTCAAAACAAACAGCGATCATCATCATAAAAGGCAAGCCACGCAGGCAAGTTAGGCAAAAATTAAAAACGCGACTCCTCATTGCATCAGACAATGAGAAACCGCGTTAAAAACAAAGATGGAACGTATGTATGCCAGTGATGTCTCCCTGACCCCAAACGATGCCATGGGACAAATACAGACGTTGGAATGGGAGGGAGTCATGGTGCCGAAGGTCGGAGTCGAACCGACATGGGATAAAACCCACACGATTTTGAGTCGTGCGCGTCTGCCAATTCCGCCACTTCGGCATGGTAAGCAAACATCCAATGATACAAGCCCTGTGACAAGAGTATATTATCAAATCTTGCGATCAGTCGTCAAGATGAAAGCGCGTTTTTTTTCGCCAAAAAACGACAATCTTCAACTCCTGGCCATAAACAAAAACAAGGAATAAAAACCTTTTGACGAAAACACATCATTTGCATATAATCAAATATGAACACATGCTCATATAATAATATAAATGACCAAGACGAGCCCTCGGCAGAAAGGGGGAAACCTCATTGGCAACCCATCCCCACGCACAGCATCACTACAGGCAATATCACCTCAAAGGACTTACCTGTGCCGACTGTGCCGCCAAGTTGGAGCGGCACCTTCGGGCGGTGCCCGGAATAAGTGCAGTGGAGCTGAATTTTGCGGCGGCCAAACTGAGCATTACGGGAGATATTTCTGACCAACGCCTGCAAAAAGAGATTCGGAAAATTGAAGATGTCACCATTCTTCCGGCAGAGACGGCAGCGGCAACTGTCCGTCAGCCCTTCATGCAAGCAAACTGGACACTGCTGCGGACCGCGCTTTCACTGGCCGCATTGCTTCTGGGCCTTTCTTTGGGCGCTTATGAGCCATTGCAAAAGATTTTTCTGCTTTCATCCATCCTCATTGGCGGTTATCCCGTGGCCCTAAAAGGACTCCGGAATCTGCCGCGTCTCAACTTTGACATGAACGTGCTGATGACCATCGCCATCACAGGCGCCCTCCTCATCGGCGAATGGAAAGAGGCGGCCGTTGTCGCTTTCCTCTTCGCTGTCAGCGAGATGCTGGAATCTTATTCCATGGAAAAAGCCCGGCAGTCGATCCGCTCGCTGATGGAACTTTCCCCCAGAGAGGCCACGGTGATCCGCAACGGCCGGGAAGCGCGCGTCCCCGTCGAAGAGGTCAACGTCGGAGATATTCTGATCGTAAAACCGGGCGAAAAAATCTCCCTCGACGGCATCATCCTGGAGGGAGCCACGTCCGTCAACGAGGCGGCCATTACCGGCGAGTCCATGCCGGTCGAAAAGGAGCCCGGCGATACGGTCTACGCAGGCACGCTGAACCAACAGGGAGCTTTCCACATGCGGGCCACCAAACGGGCGGAAGATACGACGCTGGCCCGCATCATCCAGCTGGTGGAAAAAGCGCAAGGGGAACGGGCCCCCTCCCAAGCCTTTGTCGATCGCTTTGCCAAAGTGTACACACCGCTGATCATCTTCCTGGCCGTGGGGATTGCCCTGATCCCGCCGCTCCTGTTTGGTGGAAACTGGAATCACTGGGTGTATGAAGCCCTGGCCCTGCTGGTCGTCGCCTGCCCCTGCGCGCTCGTGATCTCAACACCGGTGGCCATTGTCTCTGCGATTGGCGCAGCAGCCCGGAACGGCGTGCTGATAAAAGGCGGCGTCTACTTGGAAGAGATCGGAAGGCTCAAGGCCATCGCTTTTGACAAAACGGGAACCCTCACCACGGGCAAACCGGAAGTGACCGATATCTTGCCCGCAGGCAGACAAAAGGAAGAGGAACTGTTGCGCCTTGCCGCCAGCCTCGAAGCCAGGTCGGAACACCCCTTGGCCCGGGCCGTCATCCAGCGTGCAGACGAACGGGAAGTACCCTATGCCGCGGCGCAGTCGTTTTACGCTTTACCCGGCAAAGGAGCTGAAGGGGAAATCGACGGCATCCGCTACTGGATCGGCAAACCACGCTGGGCAGAGGAAAAGGGCCTGAGCACCGAAGCGCTAACCATGCAGATCAGCGCCCTGCAAAAGCAGGGCAAAACCGTGATGCTCCTCGGCTCAGAAAAAGAAATCCTGGGTCTTATAGCCGTGGCCGATCCGGTACGCCCGCAAAGCCATGCCGCCATCCATCAGTTAAAACAAAACGGCATCAAAACCCGGATGCTCACCGGAGATAACCGGAACACAGCGGCAGCCATTGCCCAACAGGTGGGTGCCGATGATTATGAAGCGGAACTGCTTCCGGAAGAAAAATTGCAGCAAGTCCGGCATCTCCATCAGCGATACGGCACCGTCGCCATGGTCGGCGACGGAATCAACGACGCCCCCGCCTTGGCCGCCGCCACCGTCGGGATTGCGATGGGTGGCGCAGGCACCGATACCGCGCTGGAAACCGCCGACGTCGTCCTGATGGGTGACGACTTGCTGAAGCTTCCCTTTGCCATCCGCCTTGGGCGGCGAGCTGTTCGCGTCATCCGGCAAAACATCGCTTTCGCTCTGGGGACAAAGCTGTTGGCCGTGCTTCTCGTCTTCCCGGGGTGGCTGACCCTGTGGATCGCCATCCTTGCCGACATGGGGGCCACGATCCTGGTCACACTCAACGGTATGCGTCTCTTTCGCACCAGGGGGATGTGACAGCCCTTCCGCCATACCCGCCATACCATCGCATCCTGCACGCATGACACAAGGCACGGATACCACCCGTGTACCACCCGTGCCTTGTGTGACTCGCTTTTCCGATGTGCTTTTCAGCTCTTTTTCACTTCCCCCGGCTCCGGCGAGCGGTCACCGTCTCTCCGGCGATTCCCCAGTTGTCCGTTTCAATCTCTTCAATCACCACCATCGTGGTTTCCGGATTTTTTCCCAGCACCTCCACCAGATCCTGAGTAATCCGGCGGATCAGCTCCGCCTTTTGCTCAGGCGTCGCGCCGTCTTTGGTGATTTTCACATTGACAAACGGCATGGCAGCCCCTCCTTTTGCCTCTGGATATTTTTGCAATCATCCGGACGGAAAAACCGGCAGACGTTCACTCAGGCGTTAACTACAGCAGGATGTTCAGCGCTGTCTGACGGCAACCAGCATGCCCATGCCTGACAGTAAAACGACAGAAGAGATGAGCAAGGGAAAAACGTATCCGCCTGTCCAATCCGCCACCATCCCAGCCGCGGCAGGACCAATGATCTGCCCCAGCCCGTAGGCAGCCGTCAGTTGCCCGACCGCCCTGTTGCCTTCATGTTCACAAAGAAGGCGGCCCGCTGTCAAGGCCAAAGTCGTAATTCCCATAAAAGTCCCGCCAAACAAAATGGCACCCAGCAGAACCATCACCGGATGCGAAGAAAGGACCGGCAACACCACCCCGACCGCCTGCAACAGATAAGCCCAGATCAGCATATGGACATACCCCCGCCGCTCAGCCAGCCAGCTCCAGACAAGCGTGGAAGGCGCCGCCGCCAACCCGACCAACACCCAGCTCAAAGTTCCATATTGCTCCATCCTTGGCAGGTCCATCACGACAGCCACAAGAAATGTGCCGCTGACAATATAACCCAACCCCTCACATCCGTAGGCTGCCACAAGCCATCTGAACCGCGAGGTTCGGGATACCGAAGGCAGCCGCGTATGGTACGCCGAATCACGGCTTTTGGCATCCCTCTCGTTGATGTTCTCGCGATCAGCATGTTGGTGAACCGCCGGTTCACGTATCACGGGATCGCGGCCCATCGCACGCAGGTCTGCTGCTTGCTCATCCCGCAAGCCGTACCAGATCCATGCGCTGAGAACCGCTCCCACAAACATCAATCCCCACCAGGCGCCACGCCAGCCAAACAGGGATGCCAATTCAGGCACCAATAATCCCGACAAGGCAATCCCGAGGCCCACGCCACTGTAGAACATCCCCGCCCAACCGTTCCGCCGTTCCGCGGCCAAGCACTCCAACACCAGACTGGATGCCAGGACGAACACCACACCGCTGCTCCAGCCGGACAAAAGCCGGATCAGCACCCACCACACTGTGCCAGATGCCCAGCCCATGACCCCTGTAGTCAACAGGCTGAGAAACAAATGCACCCGCAACCAATTAATGCGCCTGCCTTCCCATGAGAAGAAAGCCGCAAATAATGCCGCTAAAAAATAACCGAGATAGTTGGCTGCCGCCACCAGTCCGGCGATCGACTCGGAAAACCCCTCACTGGCCTGCATCAAGGGCAGAATCGGTGTATAGGCAAAGCGGCCAATTCCCATCACCACGACCAAGGCCGCCACGCCGGCCAACAACACGGCCGGCAATGGAACGGCGCGCTTGTCTCGTGCTTGCAAATCCCTTCTCAACTCTCCGCCTCCCGTCTGACCGCTTTTTTTCAGTTTAACAGGAAATATCCATAATGTATAATGATTGAAAATGATGTCTTCCATCACTATTTTTGATGAGAATACACAAAAAATCAGAGCACACAAAAAGAACGCCTATCAAGAGCGTGACATTTGAAGGGAGAAACGCGCATGGAACTGCGAGACTTGCGTCTTTTTGCCGCGGTAGCCAAAACGGGAAGCATCACCAAAGCGGCGGAACAGCTGGGATATGTCCAGTCCAATGTGACAGCCCGCATCCAGCAATTGGAAAACCATTTGAAGACGCCGCTCTTTTACCGCCATTCCCGCGGCGTTTCCCTGACCCCTCAGGGAAACATGTTGCTGAAATACGCCGAGCAAATTCTCCATCTGGCCAATCAGGCGGAACAGGCGGTAAGCCAGTCCTCGGTTCCCCGCGGTCCCCTGCGCATCGGCGCGATGGAGACCACCGCCGCCGTACGCCTTCCCGCACTGATGGCCGCCTTCCATCGAAGTTGTCCGGAAGTGGATTTGACCCTGCGCACCGGTCCCACGGAAGAGCTGCTGCATCTGGTACTGGATTATCAATTGGACGGGGCATTTGTCGCCGGACCTGTCAACCACCCGGAACTGGAGCAGGAAACCATTCTTGTGGAAAACCTTGTCTTTATCGCCGGCCGCGAAATCAACCATCCGTTTTCGGCGGACATCGCCCGAACGCTGCTGGTGTTTCGCAGCGGCTGTTCCTATCGCGCCCGCCTGGAACAATGGGTCCGTGCAAGGGGAATGCTGCCCGTGAAAATCATGGAATTTGGGACGCTGGAAGCGATCCTCGGCTGTGTCGAGGCAGGGATGGGCATTTCGCTTGTACCCGCTTCGGTCATCCAACACTATCACGGCAAGGGGATGCATCAGGGACTTTGGGTTCAGCCGATGGAAGAAAATGACGGGCGTGTGGAAACCCTGTTTGTGCGCCGGCGTGATGCTATGATGACACCTGCCCTTCACCATTTTCTCGCCCTGGGCAGGGAACTGCTTTCAACAGCAGGTTGAAAAAGTATAAATCCAATATTTCCAAATGGGTGTTTCCCTGGCCATGGATGATCCGGTTCAGTCGAGACGTCGGCCAAAAACAGCCTGAGCATTGCTGATCGGTGAATGGATGACATCAAAAAGCGAAGCGCCTCGCCCTGGAGCAGGCGAGGCGCATCAAGATTTTTTCTGATGCGTCAAGAATGTTTTTACTTTATTTCACATCCGGAGGAAGAAGATGTTAGGGAGCAGTCATCAGTTTCCCGATCATGGTAATCTTGCGGACCTTGTTTTGCTGGATATACTCATTGACACGATTCAGTAATTGCTCGGGTGGTGTGAGCAGAACAGGAGCTGCATGATCCACACTATAGCGACTGGTGGCTAGGACATCTGAATAAGTCAAGCCACTGGCGAGGATCATAGAATCGGAGTTTTTATAAAAACGTTTCGCCACTTCCAGTGCCGTTAAATAACGATCCGCACCGTAAATCCGCTCCACCTGAATCCCCATCTCTTGAAGCCTTGTCACCACTTTTTCAGAAACAGCTGCAGATCCGCCAACGATCGTTACTTTTTTCAAACGCTTCGTCTGCTGGGCTGCCAAGTAGTCTTTGATCTCTTGATCCAGTTCGTTTGCCGAACGATTCAAAAGCACTGGTGCCTTATTCTTACTAGCTAAAGGTGCAATCACCGAGGCATCGGGAAAGTGATTGCCGTTGACCAGGAAAATCTCTTCGGGGCTTTCATTCACCCATTTCGCGATGTTGACAGATGTCTCCTGACGATTTCTGCCCGCAATCCGTTCAATGCGATGTTGCTGGCCAAAGATATGAACCAGTTGCTGTTCCACCTTTGGCGGAATGGCTGAAGTACCGCCTATGATCAGAATGCGACCCTTTTGTTTCAACAACCTCTGGATGGTTTGGATCAGTTGTGAGTCCAAGGTGCTGGATTTCGGGTCGAGCAACAACACACTCCCGTTTAACGGCTGAACCATGGTACCACCGGCAATCGCGTCGGAAAAGTCATTTCCTGTGGCAAGGATCATTGTATCCAAACTGTGGTCAGGCAAGTGAGTGTTTAAGGCAATCGCCGTTTCGTATGGATTGCTTCCAGCAATGCGCTGCAAGATAGGTGGTTTAGGAACCTCATTGTCAGGAGGCGGGTTGCCTTCAGAAGGCGGACCGGGATTGTTTACAGGATCACCATTCTGGGGAGGTTGACCACCTTTGCTCTTTGTCGTGATCCGGCCTTCCACTTCTGGTTGAAGCGGCTTCCCTGTCTGCTGTTCCATGTGTTTGATGTATTCAATGAACACTTCATAGTCGACGTATCCCAAATCCTCGCGGTACTTCGCATCCAGGAACACCGTGTATCCGTCACCGCCGTTCAACATAAACCCGTTGGTGACAACGCGGTAGATTTTGTCCCGGCTGATCGGTTCGTAGGTTTCACCAGCGCCTTTCACCTGCACGGAAAGCACGCGCTGCCCTGCCGGTTGCGATGGATCCCAAACCACTTTCAGCCCCGAAACTTGCGGAAAGCGCCCGGCGCTGTTCCCTGGGGTTTCCAGGTTTACCTGGCTCAATCCATTTTCCAAAGCCTGGATGATCTGCGCGCCTGTCAGATCGGCAATCGCCAGCGTGTTGCCAAAGGGCATCACCGTCAGCACATCGCCCAGCGTGATTTCCCCTGCCTGAATCGAGGCGCGAATCCCGCCCCCGTTGGTGATGGCAATCTCGGCCAGCTTTCCGTTGGCTTCTTTCGCCAGCACATTGGCTTTCCACAGCATGCCGTCGGTGATCAAGTTCCCCAGGTTGGTTTCCTTGCTCCGCACATTGGCCCGTTCGCCGTCCAACAGCACGGCGGTATGCCCGATCACTTCATTGCGGAATTGATCCAGTACCTGCTTGTAGGCGTCGATGCGTGCCTTGACCTCAGGATCTTCCGGCACCTCCTTGACCGGCAGCAGGCGGCTGTGCGAACGGTCAACCAGCACGTTGCCCGCCTCGTCAAAGACCACATCCAAACGCCCCAGGTTTTCGCCGTATTCTCCTGTCTGGACGATCAATGTCGGCGTATTGTCTTCATCCACAACCACCATTTGATCCAACTTAGTGTGGCTGTGCCCGCCGATGATCACATCAATGCCCTCCACCTGTTCCGCCAACCGCCGATCCGCCTCAAAGCCAATATGGGTCAGGGCGATGATTTTGTTGACGCCTCGTTGCGTCAATGCATCGACGGCTGCCTGTGCCGATTGGACGGCATCATTGAAACGGGTTTCCTTGCTGGGACTGGATATATTGCGCGTATCCTCCGTCGTCAAACCGATAAAGCCAACTTTCTCCCCGTTGATCTCCATCGTGGCAAAGTTGTGGATTTTTCCAGATTCGACTGCTTCCTCCTTCTGGACCAATGGTCCTAGGTCGGGATCGGCGGTGACATCCACATTGCTGCTGACGAAGGGAAAGCGTGCGCCTTTGATGAAATCGGCCAGCACCTTTGAACCTTTGTCAAATTCGTGGTTGCCAAACGTCATCAGGTTGTAGCCCAGCAGATTCATAAACTCCAAGTCAGCCTGTCCTTGCCATTTCGTGAAATAAAGGGTGCCTGAAAACACGTCACCGGCATCCAGGAGCAAGGCGTCCGGCACTTCCTCACGCACCTGCTTGATCAATGTCGCCCGCCGGGCAATCTCATCCAAGTGGGAGTGGGTGTCGTTGGTGTGCATGAGGGTCAAGGGCCACACCGGGGTCGCGGAAAAGTCGATTTGCGCGACGACCGGATCATGGTCGCTGACACTGCCGTCAGCGCTCGTGAACTCAGCGTTGATATTGACGATGTCCGCTTCGGCACGATGGGCCAATTCACGGTTGACGAGAATGTGATCCAGGACTTGTGAATTCCCTTTGTATACATAGGTAAAACGCTCTTTTTCCGGCAATCGCTCAATCAGGCTGGCCAACACTTCTTCATTCCCCGCACCGCTGCCATATTTCAGGATGCGCAGCGTATCGGAAAACTCAAAATCGTTCAGGTCACCCAGGACAACTACGTTGGCATTGGCCCGCTTGTTCAACAACATGCGGACAAAATCATGGATCACTTGCGCTTGTTGGTGCCGCTTAGGCTCCGACAGGCGGGCGGGTGGCTGGGTCGTGCCAAATTCCCGGGTGTCGCCGGACTTTGAATTCAGGTGGTTGTTGATGACAAAGATGTCCTCCTGGCCAAAGCGGAACTGGGCAACAAGCGGTTTCCGGCTATCGGCAAATGCCGGATCGTTGGGTTGAATCCTGCCTGGATTCATCTTGAGGTTGCCGTTCTCGTCCATCTCGACTGGTGTTGTCGCGTCCCCTTTTGCGCCCACATCGACCAGTTGCACCCGTTCGGGATTGTAAAGGAAACCGACGCGGATGTTGCCGCCAGGCGCACCGCCATCTTGATTCTTCTGCGGTGCAATGTCGGTGTAACTGTATTCAGGGCCGCCTACTTTTTTGATTTCGTCGATCAACAGCTGGTAGGTCTGACTGGCATCAGTGACGTCTGTATTCTGTGTTCCGTCGTTATCCTGCACTTCTTGGAGGCCGATAATGTCCGGCGCTTTCAGCAGGTTGACGATAGAGTCGGCGATCCGGGCAGCTCTTGCCGTATCTTTAGCCGAAAAGTTCTCCACATTGTAAGTGGCGATGGTCAGCTTGCCCGGTACAGGGACAAAGCGGGATGCTTCTTTTGACCGGTCTGTCGCCCCGGCAGTGATATTGGGCAGCATTTCGGTGTGCCAGATGTTGTAGTAGCCGTAACTGTAGCCGAGAATCCCGTTAATCGGCGCGTCAAACATGTCTCCCGGTTTCGCCGTCAGGGGATCGGGCAACGGCATCAGCTTGTCGTAGATAATCAGCACTTCCGGATTGCCTTCATCGTCCCGCAATTTGATACCGTTGTGAACCGTCAGCTTTTCCTGAGAGGCAATGCCTCGATCGGCAAGCATGTAGATTTCCCGGTAACTCTCGTTGGTTCCCACAATGAGCGGTTCGCGCACTTGGACACGCATGAATTCAAGGCTCTCATAATAATCGATGGCGTACTTCTCCGGGTCATATTCGCTGAAGTTGTCACTGCTGCGGGCCGCTGGAATGGGCCGTCCCTCTTTCCCGATGACAACCGGCTCAGGGAGCGGGTTCCCTTGCGAAAGTAGCTTCACCTGAGGCTTTTCAAGCTCTGTGATCGGCAATTCTCCGGTGTATTGAAACTCTTTCACCTTACCACTCACGCTCACCTGATCGCCCTCGGAAAGCGAGGGGAGGCCAGTTACCCCTTTGGTAAAAACATAAATCGCGTCGGAAGTCCGCGGGTCCCCGTCCCCTTCATCCTGCATGTAGAACCCATTGGTGTCCCGGGCAGTGACAACACCTTTTATCTCAGTGACTGCTTGTCCTTCACACGGAGAACGGTGTCCAAGTCCCTGGATTTGGCCAATCTTGATCCCCGGTTGGCTGCAAAGGGGAACGTCCCCATCGCCGGTTGAAAAGGACCAGCTGATCTCCTGAGCAAGCCGATTTCCGGATAAATCCTCCAACGCACCTCCCGGAATGGTGACTGTATAGCGGGTGTCAGGGGAAAAGTCAGGGTGGTCGATCGTCAATGTCTGTTCATAAACATCTGCCGTCACGCCTGCCAGCGGTTGGTCCCCTTCTGGAACAATGGCAATGCTTGCACCGTCAACCAGCGTCACCGGTTCGTCGAACGTGACGCTCACCGCCGCGTCCAACGGCACATTGGCAGCATTTGCTTGCGGTTGCAACCCGCGAACGACGGGCGGTGTTGTATCCGGTCCGGGATCGCTCCCCGGATCGGGGTCGATATCCTGTCCGATGAGCTCGAAATCATCGATGTTAATCCGATTAGTGCCTCCGGCGGTTTTCAAAATTTTAAATCGAATCGGTTCAGAAGCAGAAATGGTAAACTCCGCTTCCGTCAGTTCAGAAGTTGGCGTCATTTCTGCACCTACATCGTGCCAGGTCGATCCCCCATCGGTGGATTGTTGCAATTTCCATTTATTTCCCGTATCAGTGCCATAATTGGCGTGTTTGAGCCGCACTTTTGTCACGCCGGAAACGTCAAACCTCATTTCGATGGAACCGGTATTACGGATGCGGACGGACCATTGGCCTATTCGCTTATCTTTTTGCGTACCATCTGGATTGTTTTCTTTCCCAATCAAAGCATCGTTCATATACCATCTGCCCGAATCCAGTTCCACTTCGTCAGCCGCATACGCGGGTTTAACATTTTTTTCAAACCCTTCGTACAAAAGCTGCGTTTCTGCGGCACCTGCCTGTGGTGGGGAAATAGGTGAAAGCAAACTGCCGAAAGCCAGAACCACGGCCATCAGCAGAGCGACCCAATTTTTCCCCAGTGAATTTCCTTTTCCTCCCCGCGCTACTGTCAACATTGCTTTTAGACTCCTCCTCTCGTCATATCAGCGGTTAAATCCTTTTCATTACGGAACAGGACATATGTGGACATGGTTATCGTAACAAATCAATGTTAAGACATTTTTAAGTAATTGTTGGTTATATTTATAAAACATTAACTTTATCTAAATTTTTTGTTAAATTAGCGGAAATTTTTAAATATTTGATAACATCATGAGATTTGGGTACTTTTTCCACAAGACTAAGGCCCGTCGTTTTCGTATGACGGGCCTGCGAAGCTGGAACGAATATGCAGATGGGATTTTTCGAGCCGGATTTTCCATATATGAACTTTGCTTAAAAAAGCTGGCGCATAAGCGACGACGCCAATGAAATTTACAGAAAGTACCGTCTGGAATGGCTCCGAAAAGAAAATCAGTGACAAAGCCACTTCGCATGCCTATATTGCCGTTTCGCCGCCATCCACAGGAATAATCACGCCGGTCATGATTTTTGCAAGATCAGAGGCAGCAAACAGAACGACTCTGGCAATGTCATCCGGCATGGCTGCACGTCCCAAAGGCAACCTTGAAGCAAATTTTCCCATCCCTTTCCTCACAAAAAACATTGGACTGTTGTATTTACAACATTTTGAAACAGTGGAGGAATTGCAGGTGTTGAAAAAGCGTGTAGCAGCGGTGGAGAAAATGATACGTGAAGTTGAATAGAAAACGATTATGAAGATAGCGATAATGATGATCCGAACCTTAACGTTTGAATCGTATCCAACAGCATCTGATTGACCCGTTCATTTTTCCGCAAAGCGCCCCTGTATTCTGGGTGAAAAATCGCAACCGGCGATACCGGATACTCCCCGCATATATCGATTCCGCAGATCTCCCGGTATTTCGCGATGCTACTGAGCAAGCCAATCAGTACTTGAAGCTTCATCGTTCCCTGTTCCCAGTCGGTCAGCACCTCGGTTCGATCCAGTACATCCTTGTCAATGCTGACATAGACAAGATTGGTCGGAAGCGACGAAATGATGGAACGGATGACCGGTTCCAGAGTTCCCGGAGGCACATTTTCTAGAATCGAAATTTTTCGTTTTAAATGAGACGGGATCTTCCACTTTGTTCCTTGTCTTGCGCCAATGATGACGACCTTCTTAAGCAAGGGAAGTTCTTCCATGGACTTTAAGACCCATGAACCGCAGGATACAATCGTAGCGCCAGGTGATTCCATCATATCGGTGTGATGATCAAACAATACCAATGTAAAAGGTTTTTTTATTTCAGACAAGAGCAAATAGGTCACGTAATGATAATTCCCGCTCCCTATCAATGTCACGCCTCGTTTTTTTCGTTTCCTTAACCTTTTACGGATGACAGACAACGATTCGGCGACACAATAACGTTTGGTGCCTGGAATATCTGATAAGTCAAGCCACTCATAGGCTGGATTTTGCAAATGAGCTTGCTGATGATAACTGTGATCAAAATCAAGTACGGTAACGCCAGAACACATCTGTTTGCGACCTTCCCTTCTCTTCGCCTCAGATGTTTTGGCAACCACCGTGCTTTGACGCCACGCAAAAAAGCTCTTAAGATCAGACCTCCGGAATCTTAAGAGCTTTCATGACATGTATGGTTGGTGCCGAAGGTCGGAGTCGAACCGACACGGGATAAACCCACACGATTTTGAGTCGTGCGCGTCTGCCAGTTCCGCCACTTCGGCATCCTTTGGTAAAGGAGGTGGTGTGCCCTGAGGGATTCGAACCCCCGACCTTCTGATTCGTAGTCAGACGCTCTATCCAACTGAGCTAAGGGCACATCATTTTCTTGACGCCTTTTATTTTACTACAGAATGGCCAGGAAGTAAAATCTTTGAGCGTTCGATGCAAGATCAAAACAAGATGAAAGATACATGTTTGATTCCTCACGGATCACAACATCATGTTTGTGCTTTGCGAGGCCACAAAGTGTAGCTAAAGCTCCAAATGAAATCAATGGCCAGCACAATGGACCACCGTACAATCGTCAGCCACAGTTCAGTCGTTCTGCTTTCGTCGCCTACAATTTGAATCATCCCGAAAAGGATTGCGCTCCCGATGAGCCAACCCAGCAAATGAAGGTACCACATCCGCCGCTCGTAGCGTGCGTGTTCCGTTCCGAACTTTGGTTTCACTGTCGGAGAGGGGCCATGGGCGAAATAATAGGCGAAGCGTTCGTCCGCCCAGCGAATCATCCGATGCCCGAAAGCGATCGACACGCCAATGTAAACAGCGGCCAAACCGTGAAAGAAACTGGCTGTCGCGCCGTTCCGCAGATCGACTGCCGTAAAGATTAACAACGCCAAATCGACGGCAACCGTGCAGAAAAGCAACCATGCGCCCAATCGGCGAGCCTTCAGGATATACCGGCAGAACAGGCCCGCCGCAACAAAAAGCCAAAACCCGATCTCACAAGCGATAATCAACGCTGCCATCATGATGATACGCCACCCTCTCCCCGCATGCGTCTCTTTTTATAATACATTCGTATTAAAATACGGAGTTATTTTAGCACATTTGTACGAAATAAACAATCATGCTAGAATAAAAACATGCCTAAAATTGTGGATCACGAAGCACGACGCAAACAATTGGGAGAAGCCGTATGGCGCATCATCCGCCGCGAGGGTCTGGAAGGCGTGTCGGTGCGAAGCGTCGCCAAGGAAGCAGGGATGTCTCTTGGGGCCTTGCGATATTATTTCTCAAGCCAGAACGATTTGTTGGCGTTCTCTTTGAAAATGGTCGGCGAGCGGATCAAAAAACGCATCGAAAATCTGAGTATGACGGGAGACATCCGCAAAGACATCGAGACCATCATCGGAGAAACACTCCCGCTGGATGAGGAACGGATCACCGAAGCCATCATCTGGCTCGCGTTTATCGGCAAATCGTTGGCGGACCCCACATTGGGCGTCTTGGCGGCCGAGGCACAGAAAGAATTATATGCTCTCTACAAGAAACTGACAGATGCCCTCATCCGCTGCGGACTGGTCCCGCTTGAGACAAACGCTGAGCTGGAAGCCATACGACTTCACGCGCTGATTGACGGGTTGGTCATCCATGCCCTGATCGATCCCCGCACCGTTACCCCGGAAACCATCCGGCGGACGATTGCTTACCATCTAAACAGCATCATGCAAAAGCACACCGATCACAGAGCGGATACGAACGGTGCAACCAGTCCATAAAAATACGGAAGACGACTTCATGGCAATGAAGTCGTCTTCTGAAGTTTCAACCTATTTTCGCTAGAATTTTTTCACCTTAACCGGTGGAAGCTGTACATGGCTTTATCGCTGTAATTATCGCCGACACAAGATAATCTTCGATGTTGGCTCCGGGCAGCCAATCTTTGATAAACGCCTTTGATTCGTCTTTTGGTTCAATGACGATACGGGTAAATCCGCTCTGTTGCAGCATCCATTCCAACTCGCCAATGAACGCCGCACCAGCTATACATCCTGGATACAACGCCTCGAGATCGTTTTGGATTTCATCCGGAAATTCCGCCGTCCTCACCACGTCAGTAATGGCCAGCCTCCCTCCCGGTTTCAACACCCGAAAGGCTTCCCGGAATACCTGAAGCTTATCCGGAGACAAATTAATGACACAGTTCGAAATAATGACATCGACCGAGTTGTCAGCCACCGGTAAATGTTCGATCTCGCCCAACCGAAACTCCGTGTTGGTAAAACCGCCTCGGATGGCAAGCTCACGTGCCTTGCTAATCATTTCGGGAGTCATGTCTACGCCGATGACACGACCGGTCTCCCCAACCTGACGGGCAGCCAAAAAGCAATCGAGCCCGCCGCCGCTGCCAAGATCCAACACCACCTCTCCCGGTTTCAAATCAGCGATGGCCTGCGGATTGCCGCAACCCAGTCCAAGATTGGCGCCTGCCGGAACAGCTGACAACTCTTCATCGGTATATCCCAATTTGGCCGACACCTCAACAGAAGTGCCGCAACATCCTGCCGTCGTGGTACAGCAACTGCCCGCATTCACATCTTGCAGCGCAATTTGCCGATAATGTCTGCGAACGTTTTGCCGAATTTGATCGCTGTTGATCTGATTCATGAGAGCCCCCCTTGCCTGAGAATTTTTTCCTGCATTCCTTACGAAATCACTTTCCTTCAGCGACAAACTTCTCGATGCGCGATCTTATCGCATCCCGGACCTCCCGAAACTTGTCCATGATTTCCTCTTCGGTTCCTGTCGCTTTGGCCGGATCATCAAACCCCCAATGCCATCTCACCACGTTGGGATTGGAAATGGCCGGACAATGTTCGTCGGCATGCCCGCATAATGTAATCACATAGTCCGCCCGATGCAAAATCTCCAGATCAATCACATCGGACGTATGGCCGCTGATATCCACACCCGCCTCCTTCATGACTTGTACCGCACGGGGATGCAACCCATGCGCGTGCAAACCGCCGCTTTTCACCTCGTACCGATCACCCCCCAACGCTTTCAACCAGCCCTCCGCCATCTGGCTGCGGCAAGCGTTTCCCGTACAAAGGAAATAAACCAATTTTTTGCCTGACATGTGTCATCACACCTCGTTGATGTGGAGCGTGATCCACAGGATCCCAATCGCATTCCAGACGAATCGTTTTACTTTATTTCCCGCCTTTGCTCTCCCATTGCTAGCAAGTTACCATCAGCCCTTTCTCTTCCAATTTCCGCAGCTCCTCAGACAGATCAGGCAAGTTGGACAACGCAAGCGCAATCTCCTCTAACCTTTTCTCGTTGATCGAATAGAACACCCACTGTCCCTTCCGCGTTTCTTGAACCAAACCGGCCGTTTTCAAACGACTTAAATGTTTCGAGATCGCCGGTTGGGAAATATTAAATATGGAGACCAGCTCACATACACAGCAATCGCGAGTCCGCAACAGCGAAAGAATCTTCAATCTCGTCGGATCGGCAAGCGCCTTGAGAAGATCCGCCAATTTTTCAAATTCCATGCCGTCCTCCCCAAAACATGAAGATAATGATATAATCATATTGTTATATGTTGATGAAAAAGTCAATTCCCGATTTGAAATGACGCTATCCGTTTGCCGGCTTATTATTTATGGGAATCATCGTCGGCCCCAATTGTTTAAAAAGGAGTGGGAATATGAAAGTACTTATTGCAGGCGCAAACGGACACACAGGCAGATTAATCGTGGAGCTGCTCGGGAAAAGCGATCGCCATGAAGCTTATGCCATGATCAGAGACGCAGCGCAAGCAGAAACATTGAAACAACTTGGCGCCAAAGAAACGGTGTTGGCCGACCTTGAAGAAGATGTTTCGCATGCCGTCAAAGGGATGGATGCGGTGATTTTCGCTGCCGGCTCCGGCTCACATACAGGTCCGGATAAAACGATCTCCGTAGACCAGGAAGGCGCAAAACGCCTGGTAAACGCGGCGAAAAAAGAAGGGGTCGCGCATTTTATCATGCTCAGTTCGTATGGATCCGGCGATCCGGATGCTTTGCCAAATTTGGCCCATTATCTTAAAGCAAAAGGGGAAGCGGACAGATACCTCATCGAAAGCGGATTGACATATACCATCGTTCGTCCGGGCTATCTCAGTTTCGACCCGCCTACGGGGAAAGTGGAAATTGCTGCGCATTTTGAAAGCATTGCAGGAAGAGATATCCCACGCAGCGATGTGGCACAGGTCATCGTATCTTGTCTTGATCTGGAAAATGCCAAAAACAAAACGTTTGAACTCCTTAGCGGCAACCAACCCATCCAAGACGCACTCAAGGCTCTCTGAAGCATGGATGCCGACGGGGTACGTCGGTTGCCCGGGTTAAGGTCCGGATTGAAAAAAATGCGTTGAAAAAATGCGGGCTTCGTGGGAAAACCTCACAAGCCCGCATCAAACACGCTGCGTTTGATTGCGTTTTATACCGTCTTTGACATATCTGGCCCCACTTTGCGCGAATAGGCCAAATTTTTCGTCTCAGGCGCAAACAGGCTCAAGATCAAACTGAGAGCGATGCCCGCCATCATGAACCCGCCAAATACCCACGGCGATGGACCATACAATTTCGCCATCGATGTCCAAAGCATGGGTCCAAAGCCGACAATGGCGGCCGCGATCTGATAACCGACCGACAAGCCTGTATAACGGACTTTAGGCGGAAACAGCTCGGAGAAAAACGTCCCCTGCGTGGCAAAAATCGCCGCCCAGATCACACCAAGCATGATGGCCTCCATGAAATAAAGCCAGCCGGTCCCTTGACCGATTAACGAAAAATACGGAACGGAAAGAAGGAACAAGAGGATCAACCCGCCGATATAGATCCGTTTCCGGCCGACAAAATCGGAAAGGTAGCCGACCACCGGGATGGTCACGAGCATGGTGGCACACCCGATCGTCAACGCATTCAAGGCAATTTCCCGGGAGTAGCTCAGGTAAACGGTTGCAAACGTAAGCACAAACGACATGGCAAAGACATTGAAGAACCCGTCCCCCAGTTTCAAGCCAATGGCGCGCAACACGTTTTTCCAGTCGGTGCGGATCGCTTCGACAATGGGCATCCTCGCAATATCCCCACTGTCCTTTTGCTCTTGAAAGACCGGCGTTTCCTCGATGCCGCTGCGGATCCAGAGCGCTAAACTGACGAGGAGAATGCTTGCGAGAAAGGGAATCCGCCATCCCCAGGCCATAAACTGCTCTTCGGTCGTCAAATGGCTGATGATCGAAAGGCTAAACGTCCCGAGGACCAACCCGATCGGAACCCCTAGTTGGGGAATCGAGCCGTAAAGTCCACGAACGCCCTTCGGCGCATATTCGGTGGCCAACAGAATCGCTCCACCCCATTCGCCACCCAAGGCAATTCCCTGAATCAACCGCAGCAAAACCAACAGAATGGGGGCTAGCAAGCCAATCTGCTCATACGTAGGCAACAAGCCAATGAGCGTCGAACTGACTCCCATACCGACAAGTGTATAAATGAGTGCCGCTTTGCGTCCCATGCGATCGCCGAGGTGTCCGAACAACAAACTGCCCAGCGGTCGGGCAGCATAACCGACGCCAAAGGTGGCAAACGCGAGAATCAGTGAAATGGCAGGATCGTGAGTCGGAAAGTAAAGCGTTGAAAAAACCAAAGCGGTGGCCGAACCGTACAGGTAAAAATCATACCACTCGATGATGGAACCGGAAATGCTGGCAAAAAGAACACGAAATTTGTTCACCGAAGATTTCCCTCCCTTTCCGCCATTTTTTGTAAGATGAAAAGGAAACTTTTCCGCCTTGCAGTCAACGGAGCGCCCTTTCCCACCTCCTTCCCTGCCCACGGGCCGGGCAGTGATGTTCAAACCCGCCGGAACCACCATGTCCCCTCACTCCACCGCACAAGCCGCAGGGGAGTGCCGAGCGGCAATTCCTCCTCTTGCTCTCCTTCCAAGCGGCCCGTCACCTGCACCCCCTCGGCCAAGCGGGCAACCAAGACGACGTAGGGGGCTTGTCCGGCAAAATCCGCCGGCGGCACGCGGATGCGCGTGTAGGTCTCCAATGTCGCCTCCGGCGGCAGACTGTCATCCTGGAGGTTCGTTCCGCCGCAGAAGCGGCAAACCAACCTGTCCGGCAACTGTGCGCGTCCGCATCTGTCACAACGCGATACCGGAAAAACGATGTCAGGTTCTCCCATGCCATTCACCCCGCTCCCAAGATATGGATCGTGGCCACGCCACCGGTGCCACCGACGTTATGCGCAAGACCGATGCGCGCACGCGGCGCCTGGTTATCCGCCTCGCCCCGAAGCTGCCGCACAATCTCGAACACTTGCGCCAGGCCGGTCGCCCCGACCGGGTGCCCCTTGGACAGGAGACCTCCCGAAGGATTCACCGTAACCCGTCCGCCCACGCGGGTCTCCCCCGCCATGGTGCGAGGACCCGCCTCTCCCCGAGGCATGAGCCCAAGATCCTCCAACGCGATCAATTCGGCAATGCTGAAGCAGTCGTGCACCTCAGCCACATCCACATCCTCGGGGCCCACCCCTGCCTGTTCGTAAGCCTGGCGGGCCGCTTTGACCACCGCTTCCAAGCTGCACAGGTTGTCCATTTCCTGGAGCGTCGTGCAACCCGTAGCCTGGCCCGATCCCAAGATGTGGATCGGCTGCCGGGCGAACTCACGGGCACGGTCGCTGGCCACCAGTACCGCCGCGCAGGCCCCGTCGCTGATGGGGGAACAGTCATACAAACGCAGGGGGTCCGCAACCAATCGAGATGACAGGATGTCGT
>Ga0207870_100450_pt1 | contig 22517 bp, 19 predicted proteins | sample CeladaPassage60B_FD_187477 | JGI IMG/M metagenome (GOLD analysis project Ga0207870, IMG submission 187477) | Cellulose-adapted microbial communities from the Joint BioEnergy Institute, USA - Passage3 60B (SPAdes) (version 2) | ecosystem: Engineered > Bioreactor > Continuous culture > Unclassified... | reverse complement strand
CGCGCCATACTCGTGCATATATCGGCGGGCCACTGCCGCGAAAAAACCGGGAAAGGTGAGTCCAGTCGCACCCTCCGTTTGTTGGTCGGCCGCCGCGGAAAGCGCCGCCGTAACCTCGACGGTGCTGGCTTGCGTCATCTTCTCCACGCCGGCTACCAGCACCACGTCATAGTAGCCGGCCGCGATCATCATATAGCCGTGGCGGAGCGCAAGCCCTCCCGACGCACAAGCGCCCTCCACCTTCGTCGCCGGCACGGATCCAATCCCGAGGGCTCCGGCCACCAAAGCGGCCGTCAGCTCTTGCCGTGCCAGCATGCCCCCGGCAAAATTTCCAAGGTAAAAAGCCTCGACTTGGTTAGGCGCAACGCCGGCGTCTGCCAAAGCCTCCCTGCAGGCCTCCAAGGCCAGGTCCTTGATTGACCGCCCGTCCAGTTTGCCGAACGGCGTGCACCCTATCCCGATGATCGATACCCGGCGCATTCACGATCACTCTCCTCATCACGTCTCCTCATCACATACAGGACTCCACGGTCATACCTTGCGCGCATGCCCTTCCCAGTACTTGGCCCGGAGTTCGCGCTTGAGCACCTTGCCGTAGGCGTTCTTCGGCAGCTCCTGGACAAAGTCGACCGACTGGGGCTTCTTGTAACTGGCCAGGTGATTCCGGCAATGGCCAATCAGCTCCTCTTCCGTGACGGCATGCCCCGGCCTCGCCACGACGACGGCCTTGACCGCCTCTCCCCATTCCGCATCGGGCACACCGAAAACACAAACCTCCTGAACAGCCGGATGTCGCAACAACACCTCTTCCACCTCGCGGGGATAGATGTTGTTTCCGCCGCTGATGATCATGTCCTTCGTCCGGTCCAAGATATAGAGGTAACCCTGCTCGTCCATGTACCCGACGTCTCCCGTACGGATCCACCCGTTGACAATCGTCTCGGCGGTCGCCTCCGGATTGCGCCAGTATCCTTTCATCACCAGATCACTTCGCGCGACAATCTCACCGACCTCCCCTGCGGGCAGCATGCGGCCATCGGCATCCTGAATGCCCACCTGCACGCCCATGCGGGCAGTCCCGGCAGAGGCGAGACGTTCGGGCCGGTTCAGGTCGTGCTCTTCACGGCTGAGGCCGGTAATCGTCATGGGGCATTCACCCTGCCCGTATACTTGCACAAAGATCTTTCCGAATGTCTTCAGCCCTGCCATCAGATCTTCCACATACATGGGGGCGCCGCCATAAACAATGCACCGCAGGCTGCGCCAGTCGTATCTGGTAAGCGCTTCCGATTCGATCAATCGCTTCACCATGGTAGGGGCCATGAACGGAAGTACGGTGACGCGATGTTTTTCAATCGAAGCAAAGACGGTTTCCGGATCAAAACGGGGCGCGTCCAGAATGACGTTAGTCGCCGCTTTCGCGATCAGGGGAAGGGCATACAAACCTGAGCCATGGGTGAGCGGCGCCGCATGCAGCGCGACATCGTCGTGCCCGAACGGATAAACGTCTGCACAGGCGTTCAAAGCCGCCAACAACAGAATGCGGTGCGTCAGCATCGCTCCTTTGGGCCGCCCGGTTGTCCCCGAGGTATAAAAGAGCCATGCGATGTCGTCTCCATCAACCGGAGCCACCCACTCGGCAGCCTCCCCCCGGTTCAGCAGCCCGTGATAATAAAGGATCGGGAAAGCATGTCCCTGTCCCTCTCCCTTTCGATCATCCAGGCAAACCGCGGCGCGGACGGTCGAAAGATCCCCGGCGATGCGATCGATGTCATCCTGGTACACACCCGCGTACACCAAAACCTTGGCCTCGCTGTGGTTCAAGATGTAGCGCACCTCGTCCCGGTGAAGGCGAAAGTTCATCGGCACCGCCGCCAGGCCGCTCTTCCACACGGCAAAAAGCGTCTCAAGGATCTCCGGACGGTTTGGCGAAAAGACGGCCACCCGGTCTCCCGCTTCCAATCCTAACTGGCGCAAAGCGCTCGCAATCCGGTTGACGCGATCGTTAAACTCCCGGTAGGTCAACACCGTGTCACCGTAAATGATCGCCGAATGGTCCGGATGGGCTGCTGCCGAACCACTTAACAGATAGCCGATGTTCATCGCTGCCATGTTTATTCCTCCTGTGATTTCGACTGTCTGCAACAAAAAATTGAATATTTAGTATTTTTTGTTGTCAATTGTTCCAGTTTGCAATATAAATCCTTCTCTTATTCCGTTTTTTTGTTGTTTGATCTGCTCTTTAAAATATTTCGTTGTTAGCATATCATTGAAAATAAAGCGTCGTCCATGGCAATTTTTGATGAAAGTGGGGAGAGGTAATTGTCTACTCAATACAAAAACCAGGCGTTGGAAATCGCGGATTTTCTCGAAGAGTTGACAACATTGATGGAACAAGAAAACACATTATCGCCAGAACATCTCTTCTCGCTGGATTTGCACGCGCTCCCGGACTGTCTCCGGGATGCCGTGAGGCATTTTCTCTTGGCCTTGGAGAAACGGGAACAACGCACGGTTCGTCCCCAGCAAGAAATGCAGCGCAGCATCGCGCTTCAACAGCTGACCCTTGAAATCGCTTCGCTGGCGCCTCTGCAGCAGGTTCTCCATCGCATCTGCGAAACGGTCCGTTTATTGTTACAAACCGACATCGGGTACATTGCTTTGTACAACGAGGAAAAACAAACCATCACCATCCGCGCTTCATCCGGCACCAGCCCGCACTTGATCGGCGTCGAACAACGCCTGGGCCAGGGGATTGGCGGGCGCGTTGTCTTAACGAAACGTCCGCACATGTTTACGGACTACCCTCATGAGGCCCGCAGAGACCCAGAGGTTGAAGCGGCGATTGATTATGAAGGGATTATTTCCGCCATTGCCGTACCCCTGTTGTTGGGTTCCGACGTGATCGGGGTGCTCTACGCCGCGATGCGGGTACAGCGGGAATTCACGACGGAAGAAATCGATTTTCTCTCCAGTTTGGCCAGCCTGGCCAGCGTCGCCATCCGAAATGCGCAACTCTATGACCAATCGCAGCGTCTGATCCGGGTGCATCAACAGTTAAGCGAAGCGGCCCTGCAAAAAGAGGTTGTCGAATCCGTCATCCTCACCTTATCGTCGCTATTGTCTTGTGATGTGTGTTTACTCGACGCATCAGGCCAAATTCTTCATGCCCATTTCCGGAACACCCAGTTGGATGCCGAGTGCATTTCCGCCATCGTTCGCCATGCGAAAAGTTCAATCCAGACGGTTTCCGGGCAGAACAGCCTGTTCATTGAACAATCCAACCATAAGATCATGTGCTCTGCCATCATCAGCAATCAGGTTCTCGTCGGCATTTTAGCCACCGTACGCACTGCCGAGGAAACGTACGACGCGATCGACCGCATCGCCATCGAACGGGCAACGACGCTGCTCGCTCTTGCCATCAGCACACAAGAAATCCAACAGATGAATAAATTCTATCTGCGTACGGCACTTCTTTATCAACTGCTGTTTCGAGGGGAACAGGAAGCCATCTTGGGCGAGCGGGCAAAACATCTGGGGATCAATCTTTGGAAACCTTGTCATCTCATCGTCAGCATGTGCATGACCCACGCGCTTCCCCCGTCCCAGCAGGAAATCATCAACCGCATGCTGCGCTCGATCCAGTTGACGTTGGACGTCGCGAGATTTCCGCTCTCAACCGTAGACAATACCTGCTTGGTGGCCGCCATCCCGGAGCAAGAAAACCTCATGGCAAGGGCCGAAGAAATGCACGCGCTCATTGAGGCCTCTTTGCCACAGACAAAAGTTTTTACGGTGATCAGTGAACCATGCAACAAGCCGAGCGACTACCGCAACGAGTTTTTCAAATGCAAAAACGCCCTTTCCTGGCACGAACGCCTCGGCCGTGACGAACCCATCCTGTGGGCCAAATCCTTCGGGCTCGCCGGATTGCTCTTTGATGTTTCCAACATGGACGCCATCAAAGCATTCTGCGTTGAAACATTACGCCCGCTCACGCTTGCCGAACACCGGCATGCGGGAAACCTGCTCGAGACGCTAAAGGCTTATTTGGAAAACGAGTCCGAATTGCGCGCCACCGCATCATGCCTGCACATTCACTACAATACATTGCGCTACCGGCTGGAACGGATTGAACAGCTTTTGCAAATCAACTTGAACGATCCGGGAACCCGCCAAGCACTGCGTCTTGCGTTATTGCTAAACGACACGTTTCAATTTGTATAAGACGGATTCCTGTGAAATTTACGTCTTTTCACGAAACTTGTCTCTCATGGCTTGCCGCTTTTCCTCTTTCAACCGCGGACAGGTATAGCAGTATTCGCCGCCTTCCGTCTTGTAGTACAGACAGCAAGCGCTTTTCAACGGAACTTGCTTTTGCGGGTCTCTGATATCTTCCACCATACGCAACTTGATATTGAATGGATTTTTCTTTGTCCCAAAAACGGTCGGCTCCAGTTCGTGAACCAACGCGTTGTAATCATCGGTGATTCTGGTTCGCAGACCCGCATCCTCCATGTTGTCCAACAAGTTGTTCTTGAAGTAATAAAATCTGGCAGGCAACTGTCCCCAAAGCTGACCCACATGGATTTCAGCCGCGGCTGACACCGCCTCAAACAAAGGACGAACCGTCTTTCCGTAAAAATCGGCCAGAGCTTGATATCGTGAACGGGTTCTTTCCGTTTCGGACGCAGGCAACACCCGCTCCGACCAGCGATTGATTTTGAAAGAAAGCGGAAAATATTGGCCTTTGGGATACAACTGGACGGTAATATTGGAAAGAGATAAGTCGATCCGCTTATTTTCCACAGACAACATATACTGCAGGGCGAACGCCACGAATCCAAACCAGCCGCCGAAATAGGCAGCCGCCGGTTGCAGTTCCGGGGATTTGATGCACGAAGCATAAATGCGCAGGAAGTGTTTCGCGTTTTCTTGATCCAGCAAATCTTCGGCAGTCATTGAAAACAGCGCGCCTTCCCGGTCTTCCAGGGTGATATGAAACATCTCTTGGAGTCCTGCCAGATGATCGTTGGTCATGTTCCTTTTTCCTTCCCTACATGATCATGGCTTTCCAGCGGTAACCGGCAATCTCTCGCCGGTGAACGATGACGATGCCGGATTTGCCTGCGTCGTTTGCTGATTTTCCCGTGAAGAAGCAAGCTCATACGGTATACACAGCGGCACGCCCGTTCTCGGATCGGTCAGGATATCCGCCTCGATGCCAAACACCTCACGCAGCATGTCTTTTGTCATGACTTGATGCGGCGATCCTTCACTGACCACCATGCCCGATTTGATCGCCACCATATGATGGGCATAACGAGACGCATGGTTCAAATCGTGGACGACCATGACAATCGTTCGCCCTTCATCCCGGTTCAATTTCTGCAGCAATTGTAAGATTTCCAATTGATGAGCCATGTCCAGGTAGGTGGTCGGTTCATCCAAAAACAAAATATCGGTCTGCTGGGCAAGGGCCATCGCGATCCAGGCACGTTGCCGTTGCCCTCCGGACAGTTGATCGACCGGACGATCGGAAAAAGCTTCCAATCCCGTCACATGGATGGCCCAGCGGATAACTTCTCGATCATCTCGGGTCAAACTGCCAAAGCCTTTTTGGTGGGGAAACCTTCCATATCCGACGAGTTCGGAAACCGTCAGTCCTTCGGGTGCGATCGGATTTTGCGGCAAAATCGCCAATTGCTTGGCGACTTCCTTCGTGGACTGGCCATGAATGGCCTTTCCATCCAACAAAACAACACCCGCTCTCGGCTTCATAATCCGGGCCATGGTCTTTAAAATCGTGGACTTGCCGGAACCGTTCGCGCCGACGAGAGCCGTAATTTTTCCTGTCGGTATGCTCAGATTCAAATTTTTCACGATTAATGCTTCCCCATATCCGATATCGAGTTGTTGCGTATGCAGACGCTCCATGTCCGTCCTTCCCCTCAAAAAAAGTCCGTCTTTATGTCACGCTTTCGTTTTTGCCAGCAAATATAAGAAATACGGCGCACCGATGACCGCCACCACAATGCCGGTAGGGATTTCCGAAGGTTGCAAAAGCGAACGCCCCACCGTGTCTGCGACAATCATCAACAACCCGCCCGTCAGCGCGGACGCGGGAAGCAAATATTGATGTTTCGGCCCGACCAACCGCCGGGCGAGGTGAGGGGCAATCAACCCGACAAAGCCAATTCCGCCACTGACGGCGACGCAAGAGGCGGCCAAACCGACAGCCGCGGCAAGCAGGCCGAAACGTTCTTTTTCAATGGGAGCGCCAAGCCCCGTGGCGACATGGTCTCCCAAGTTCAGCACATTCAGCACCCCCGCTTTGTAAAAGACAAAGGGAAGCAGCACCAGCAACCACGGAAGCAAAGCCAACACAAACTTCCAATCCGTCCCCCAGATGCTCCCCGCCAGCCAAGTGGCCACAAATTGATAGCGGTCTGGATCCAGTTTAATCGACAAAACGATCATGGCCGCGCTGATGCCGGCCGCTACGGCGACCCCTGTCAAAGTCAGACGGGTCGGCTGAAGGCCTTCATGTTTGTTGAAAGCAAGCACGTAAATGAGCGCCGCGGTCAACCCCGCACCGAGCAAAGCGCAAAAAGGCAGGAAAAATACCGGTGCAGCCTCATTCACGGGATAAAAGGAAATGAACAAAATGACCATCAACCCCGCACCGGCGTTGATGCCGAGAATGCCCGGATCGGCAAGCGCGTTGCGGGAAAGTCCCTGCAGGATACATCCCGAGACGGCCAGGCCGGCTCCGACCAGCACGGCGATCACAATGCGCGGCAGCCGGAATTCGAACAAAATAAGTTCCTGCTTCTCAGTTCCGGCTCCGACCAACGTCTTCACCACATCCAACGGCGCCAGGCGGATATACCCGGTGTTCATGCTGATCACAAACATGACGACAATGAGGACGGCCAAAGCGGACAATACAACGGCAGCGCGAGCAGCTCTCCGGTGTTCCGCTTGCGGCTTGACTGCCTCCATCACAGCTCCCTCCTTTCGCGGCGCGCCAAATAGAGGAAGAAGGGAACGCCGATTAAGGCAATCAGTGCTCCGACAGGCGTTTCATAGGGAGGATTGATCATCCGCGCCCCGATGTCGGCCAAAATCATCAAAAGGCTGCCCAGCACCGCCGAACAGGGAATGATCCAGCGGTAATCCACGCCGACCAAAAAACGGGCAAAATGAGGAACGATCAAGCCGACGAAACTGATGGGCCCGGCGACGGAAACCGCCGTGCCGGCAAGCAAGAGAACGATGAGAACGGCCACCAGTTTCACTAGCCCTGTCCGCTGTCCCAAACCAGCGGCCACTTCCTCCCCAAGGCTGAGCAGCGTGATGGAACGTGAAATCAAGAGCGCTCCAACCAGCGCTGCCGTTACGAAGGGAAACATCCATTGAAGGTGAATCCATTTCACACCGGCCACCCCTCCCGCATACCAAAAGGCCAAATCCTGGCTGATACGAAAGGAGAGGGCGATCCCTTCGCTCAAAGCCACCAACAGCGCGCTCACGGCCGCTCCTGCCAGTGTCAGGCGGACCGGCGTCAGCCCGTTGATGGACAGCGAGCCTATCCCGTACACCATGCCCGCGCCAATGGCCGCGCCAAAAAAGGAACACAGGATCAGATATGGATACGGAAGCCCTGGAAAAAAAGCGAAACACAGCGCCAACGCAAATCCTGCGCCGGCATTCAGACCAAGCAGGCCGGAATCGGCCAGCGGATTGCGGGTCATCCCCTGCATCAAAGCACCGGCAACGGCAAAACAGGCCCCAACCATGGCTCCGGCCAGCGCGCGGGGGAGCCTCAATTCCTGGATGATTTGATGCTGGGTCAGATCAGGATTAAAATGAAAGACCGCCTGCCAAACGGTTTGCAATTGGATATCCGCGGCACCCACCGAGACCGCCAGTGCAATTCCCAGCACAACAGCGACGAGTCCGCCAATCAGAATCCCTGAGGCGGCAGCGGGCCGGCTCTTCAATTTGATCATGGATGTTTCCGACTGTGCGAGGGGATCATGTCGCAGGCCCATTCGAGGTTCATCCTTTGTTCGTCAAGGGAGATGTCATTGATAACGATTCTCATTGTCAGCTAAAATGTATCAAAAATCATTTCTCCTGTCAATTATAAACAACATCCGGGCTGCCGCCGGACCTGTCCATCTCCCGGAACGGGTGAACGAAGTCATCGGAAAATAAAAAAGCACCCCTTTCGGGTGCTTTTGCCAGCTGTCGTCTCCCCTGTTTCGACGCCGTGTACGTTCAATGCGACAGCCCAGTCGAGACGCTTTCAGTCCAAAAAACCTTGTTTCTTGGCATAGTTCCCCCAATGAGGCTTCCTGCCGTCCACATCGGTAAACCCGTACTCATCCGCCAAGTCCCAACTCCCCAACACTTGGCCGGTTTTCATGAATACATCGGGGTCAGCCGCCAGGGCCGCAATGCCTCGACCGATAAAATACGGCGTCTCCGACTCCATAAAGTGTTCGGCGTGGGGCAAGCCGCTTTTGACGGCGTCCCGCCAGTTGGCTTCCGTGACGCCAAAGTAGTCCAGCATTTCCTCGGAACGCAAAAATCCCGGGGTGACGGCCAGCACGGCAACGTGGTGCGGACGCAGTTCCTCGGCCATGGCTTGCGCCAAATGGATGGCCGAAATTTTGGCCAGGCTGTAATACAGATTTCCCCGGTACCGATAATCGACGCCGTCAGTCACTTCGATGATGAATCCTTTTTTCGCGGACACCATCAGAGGAGCCGCATAATAACTGGTAATCATATGTGTCCACACCGCTCTCTCCTGCATCCTCAGCCCGTCTGAAAGCGAATGTTCCCAAAAAGGCGTACCCCACTTGGTCAGTTGCTCGCCTCCCCAAATGTCGTTGACCAGCACATCCAGCCGGCCGTTCTGCTCATCCCCGATCCGCCTGAACAACGCTTCGACTTGCGCTTCATCACCATGATCGACTTGCACCGGAATCCCTACGCCGCCCGCGTCCGCCACCATTTCCGCCGTCTCTTCGATGGTCTCCGGCCGGTTCAAATCGGACGGATTTCCGCGCACACTGCGCCCCGTGCAATAAACGGTCGCACCGGCAGCCCCCAGCATGACCGCGATTCCTCTGCCGGCGCTTTTTGACAAAGACAGGATAGCCTCCCAATGATGACATCGATTGCCATATCCGTCAAAAACCTTTGGTAATCATCAGGTACAAAACGGCCACCGGCAGCAATGTGGCAATGGTTCCAAACACATCCCACAACAGAGACGCCCGCCGGTACCCCGCGTCAACCATGCCAGTTTCCAGTGCTTGCCGGCTCCGGCGGATCATGCTCCGCTGCAACGGAAGCAGCACCGCCAGCCAGAGCAGGCCTGACAGACCAAACAACCCCAACGAAAGCGTCAGCCAGTTGAACGCTCCCATCGAATACCCCGCCCGCTCGGCCATCCATGTGCCTGATGCGACAATCAGGAGGATGCCCGGCAGAGTAAACAGAAAATCGGCCAGCATGACATTTTTCGCCGCATGATGGATCACGGCCGGATTTCCCGTTTGGTTAGCACGCAGTTTCCAAAAAGCTGCCGTGATGATGTTGCCCAACAAAAGCACCGCCCCGAACACGTGGCAAAACAGCGCAATCGCCATCCCGTTCCACTCCCTTACCGCGCATGGTTTGCAGGCTGAAGCATGCCGGTCATCAACGCGGCAAATTCTGCGCTTCCGAAAGCGTCATTGCCCGAAGACAGAAAACCGCGCACGCGCAGCCCGATGGAAATCAACACAAACAATTCAGCCGTCTTGTCAGCATCCACGGATAAAGGAATGACCCCCGCCTCCTGCCCGGCGGCAATCCACCGTTTCGATGCCCGCAACGCCTGTTCGTAAAATCGGCCCATGACTTCTTTCACTTCCGGCTGATGGCATTTTCCCAGCAAATACATCAACACCTGGTTGCCCACACTCCCCGGATCTTCCAAATCCGGCAGGCGGGAGACAATTTCCTGCATGGGCCTATCGAACGTTTTGGGTTCAAGCGCCGTGGCCGCAAAAAACCGCCGGTTTGTTTCCTCAAGCCATTCCAGCAACACCCAGCTCAACAGTTCGTCCTTGCTTTTGACGTAGTGGTAAATCCCTCCTTTTGACAATCCCGATCGCTCCATGATGTCGCTCAACGTCATGTTGGCGCATCCTTTTTCCTGAATCAGCTGTTTGGCCGCATCCAGCATCAACTGCCTGGTCCGTTCCCGTTTCAGCTCCCGTTTCATCGCGCTGCTGTCCACCTTTCGCCAAACCCTTTTATCGGAACTGTATTTGTATTATAAAAACCAACCGACGGTCTGTAAACAGAAAAACCTTGCCGTCCGTTCTTCGGACGCAATCATTCGGGCGAAAGAAGACACCAAGCTGGACGCCCACGCCTATTGTGCAATTGATCGAAAATGGCACCTTACATGTGATTGACACTGAAAGTGATTATCAATATCATTATGGTCGTATACATACCCAATGCTACAGGAGGAGATATTCATGAGACGCGATCCATCGCGACTATGGCGTGGAATGAAGACCGCATTCATTCTGATTTTGGCTTTCGCGTTCGCTTTCGCCGTTACGGCATGCGGCCAGGGGTCGACCGGACCGGCGGATTCCGGCGGGGAAAAAGGGCAGAACCAGCAAGCGACTGAGGAAAAGAACAGCGGGAATGCAAACGGGACCGGAAAAGTGATGACGGACGCATTGGGCCATCAGGTGCCCATTCCCGCCAACCCGCAACGCATCTTGGCCACCTATCTGGAAGATCACCTTCTCTCCTTGGGCGTCAAACCTGTGGCGCAATGGATGGTTGCAAACGGAAAACAAGAATATCTGCAGTCGGAAGGTTTGGAGGGAATTCCGACAATCAGCTACAACCTCCCTCTGGAAGAAGTGCTCAGTTTCAATCCGGACCTTATCATCATCGGGTCGTCCACATTGGTGCAAAACGGCATGTACGAACAGTATGCCAAAATCGCTCCCACCTTTGTTCTGGGAGACGACCTGGTCAAGGACTGGCGCAAAACGCTGACAAAAATCGGTGAATTGCTGGGCCGGGAAGAACAGGCTCAAAAGGTCCTGCAAGAATACGACGCCAAAGTAGAGGAGACCAAAAAGAAAATTGCCCCCATCCTGGAAGGCAAGAAGGTCGCCACCTTGTGGCTGGTCCAAAAATCGTTCTTCATCGTCGATAAACAAATGGCATGCGGTTCGGTATTGTACGGGGATTTGGGGTTACAGCCTCCCGAGTTGGTGTTGAATTTGCCGAAGGATGACGACGCGTCATGGAAACCCGTCACGCTGGAAAAGCTTGCTGAACTGGATGCCGACTACATTTTCCTGGTCAACAGCGACGGCCCGGGAGGGAAAGAAGTGCTGGATCAGCCGATTTGGAAAAACCTTCCCGCTGTAAAAGAAAACCGCGTGTATGAATTGAGCTCCTCCAGCAGTTGGCTATACAGCGGCGCCATTGCCGGCAAACAAGTGATGGACGATCTGGTACGGTTGTTGACAAAATAAGCGCCGGCATGGCGCTTTTTTTGTCTTGAACGACGGAAAAGCTTAGCTCCTGGGCAAGGACGCTACGCCCCGAACTGCATGTTATACATCCGGCGGTACAAGCCGCCGGCTGACAGCAGCTCCTGGTGCGTTCCCATCTCGGCGATCCCTTGCTCCGTGATGACCACAATCCGATCCGCGTTTATGATCGTTGCGAGGCGGTGGGCAATCACCAGGGTTGTACGGCCTTCCGCCAACTCGGCGAGCGATTGCTGAATGGCCGCCTCCGTCTCCGCGTCAAGCGCAGAGGTGGCCTCATCCAAAATCAGGATGGACGGGTTTTTGAGAAACATCCGCGCGATGGCGATACGCTGCTTCTGCCCGCCGGAAAGCTTCACACCCCGTTCGCCGACCACCGTATCCAGCCCATGGGGGAGCGAACGGATAAAATCGTCCAGCCGCGCCCGTCTCGCCGCTTCCCAGATTTCTTCCTCCGATGCATCCAGACGGCCGTAAGCGATGTTCTCCCGAATCGTGCCGGAAAAAAGAAAAACATCCTGCTGCACGATGCCGATCTGCTTGCGCAACGAGGCCAGTTTGATCGTCCGAATGTCTCGCCCGTCGATGGTGATGCTGCCCTCCGTCACATCATAAAAACGGGGCAGCAGACTGCACAGCGTCGTTTTCCCCGCCCCCGACGGGCCGACAATCGCGACGGTTTCGCCGGCCCGTATGGACATGCAAATGTTTTTCAGGATCGGCTTGTCCTTCTCATAGCCAAACGTGACGCGGTCATACCGGATCTCTCCCCGAAGCGGGCCGATTTCCACGGCGTCCGGCGCATCGGTCACGTCCGGTTCAGTATCCAGGATTTCGAGATAACGCTTAAACCCCGCAATGCCTTTCGGGTATGTTTCGATGACGGCGTTGATTTTCTGGATCGGCCCCAAAAACACATTCGTCAGCAGCAAAAAGGCGAGAAATTCCCCATAGCTCAACTTGCCCCGGATGACAAACCAGGTTCCGCTCAACAGCACAAACACGGTAATGAGGCGCATCAACATGTAATTGGCGGAAAAACTCCACCCCATGATCTTGTAAGCAAGCAGCTTGGCCTTTCGATAGCGCTGGTTGTTCCGGGCAAACAATTCCTTTTCGTATTCGTCGTTGGCAAAGGCCTGGACGACGCGGATGCCGCCGATGCTTTCCTCGACGCGGGCATTGATGCCGGCCAGTTCGGCCATCATCCGCCGAAACGCTGCGGTCATTTTTTGATTGAAATAGGTCGCCAGCCACAGCAAGAACGGCACGACGGCGAACGTCAGCAAGGCCAGCTCCCAATTGATGGAAAGCATCACGCCGAATGCCCCGAGCAGCGTCATGACGGCGATGAACAGATCCTCCGGGCCATGATGCGCCACTTCCCCGATATCCAGCAAATCGTTGGAAATGCGGGACATCAGTTCTCCCGTTTGGTGGTTGTCATAAAAGCGGAAAGAAAGCTTCTGCAAGTGGTCAAACATTTTTTTGCGCATGTCGGTTTCGATGTTGATGCCGAGCATATGTCCCCAGTACGTGACCACAAAGTGCAGGCCCATGTTGATCAAATACAAGACCAGCAAGCCGACACAGGCCCAAAAAATCCACCACCAATTGCCCGTCGGCAACAAATCGTCCACCACTTTGTTCACGGCCAGGGGAAAACCCAGCTCCAAAAGGGCAGCCCCCACAGCGCAAAAAAAATCCAAAAGAAACAGCCCTTTGTAGGGCTGGTAATAGGCAAAAAACCGGCGCAGCAATCCGGATCCCTCCATTCTCCACCTTTACCGGTTGGCCAACACCATGATCATTTTTCCGCAGTCAGCGGCACACGGTCTACATTCTTCCATGCAAACGTTCTTCCACTCAAACGGATGCCATAAACCGTCCCTGCGCCAAGGACCTCTCCTGGATAAAGATCAAATACCGGTACGGCAATCCTGGCGAAACAGATCGCAAGATCGAAACAGATCGCAAGATGCGCAAATCATTTTTCGTTCCCTTTGCTTCTTTCCACAATCATCTCCACGAACAAATCAATTTGTTTCGTGATGGAAATCGGATCGTAAGGATAAAACGTGTTGAAGTCGTTGATGAACAACCTGTTGCTCTTGACGGCTTTCAAGTCACGCAAAATGGGAGAGTTTTGCAGTTGTTTCAACGCTTCGCCCCTGTTTTCCGGATCGTACACGGTCAGAAACATGTAATCCGCGGCATACTCGGGAAGCACTTCCATGGAAAGCTGAAACACTTGTTCTCCAGTGTTCGCCATCTTCTCCGGCATTTTCAATTTTAACGCATTGTAGATGGCTTGTCCGCCTCTTCCCGCATTATCCCCAAACATCCACAATTCGCCTTTATCCGTCAACTCATACAACCCGAAAGTAGCCGTCTCGTCGATCACGCCTTTCAGCTTCTCCCGGCCTTCCGCCGCCTTTTTTTCATACTCCGCGATAAACTGCTCGGCCTGTTCGGGCTGCCCCACGATGTCGCCAAACAACGTCAGGGTTTCATAAATATCGGACGCCGTGCCGTATGGAATATGCAATGTCGGGGCGATCTTGGAGAGGGCATCATAGTTTTTGTCATACATCACGATGATCAAATCCGGATTCAGTTCCAACACTTTTTCCACGTTGATCGGATCGCCCACATCTTCCGCCCGTTCCAGAAGATCCTTCAAAAACGGATTGTCAAAGGCGGTCGACACCGCTCCGACCACGTTGGCACCGACCGCGAGCAATTCGCCTGCATAATAATCGGTCACAATCCGCTGCGGATGGACCGGTATCTCCACCGCTCCCTTGACGGTCTGAAAGGAACGGGTTTTTGGCTCAGCCGATCCGGCGGACGAAGATGTTGAGGTTTCCTTTGATGACGGCGTCGCCGCATTTTCACCACCGGAATTGCCGGCACCTGCGCAAGCAGTCAGCAGCAGCATGAAAGCGACAAGAACAACACCGGCCAGTTGCAGTCTGTTTGTTGACATGACGCCCTCCTTTTTGCTCCATATGCCCTGATTCACCTTGACGGTTGGTCAACTTTTCAACGAAGATTCCGGGTGTTTTTCATTAATTGATAACGATTCTCATTATCGACGAATAATTTATCAAAGATCATGCTTTGTGTCAAATGCCGAAAAAAGGGGTAAATCCCAATGACGAAAATCACGCGATCAACCGTGTCGTGTCGCGTCGCTTGTGAAAAGCCCTGAAGATGCAAAATCGGACGCGGCGTTCACCGCGTCCGATGTCCTGTCCTGATGTCCTGTCCCGATGTCCTGTCACTCCGCGCATGCCCGTTCAGCGCCATATCCGCCGCTTCGGGTGTGCCCGGTATCCCATAAACATTCTACGTTCTTTCATCCGGTTTAACTGTAACGGGCTATCACGGAGCGAATGATTTCGGTCAAATGAGGAATATCCCGTTCCGAGACAAAAAATCTCACCAGGCTTTCATCCATTTCCAGCGCTTCGGCCAATAAGCTGGCAAATCCTCGCGCTTTCCTGTCCACTTCCATCAGCACTTCAACACCGTCAGGGTTCGGAAAAAAGACAACCTCCAATTCGTCCAGCTTCCCTCTAAACGCCCCGCTCACGGGTACAAATTCAAATTCCTGGATGAAGGGCAGCCGTTTGCGGAAAATCCCTTTTGCCTGTTCACAATCGGCATTCCGCAAGCGGAAACCCAATTTGCTCAATGAATCAAAAAATGCTCCGACCAATGGTGTCGGGACAATGGATATGTAATCACGGTCAGCGGGATCGACGGCATTTTTGATGTCCAGTCCAGTCCGCACCCATACCTTGGTTTTACCGATCGTAATCGGGGTATCCAGCGGCAGCTGAAAGGAAAACGGAACTTCTTTGACTTCATTTGGGCGAATGACCAGAGGCTGGGTCAATTGGTAGCGGCCGATCTCGGTTTGCGCGGTTACCCGATGGTCATCTTTTTTCAGCTCGTATGTCGTGAACAAAGAAAGGTAAATACCGTCAATGTTCTGCTCGACATTCCCTCCCCGGATTTGCACGATCCCATCCACGTTCTCCCCGGGAACCAGCTGGCTGCGAAAAATTTTCGTGTCCACCGTTGCCGAACCAATACCAACACTTGCCAACAGCTTGTTTACGAATGACATCTGTTTCTCCCCTCCTTTTTCAATCACGATCATTTTATCATGGAAACTTCTGAATTACCTATGTTTCGCGAACTCCCCGCCTTGGCCGGCAGTCCCGTCCATGCACCCATGGTGACTGTCAGGTGCGTGTTGCCTAGTGTCGCAACAACGGAGTAATATGGGAGTAATATGTATCTAATATATGGTTTTCCATCTGTATATGTGTTTGATGATGTGTCCGATCCAAACATGACATGGTGTGCCTAATCACACACTATCATCGGCAAGTTTAAGGAGGCGCCAACCGATGGAAATCGGCATCTATACCTTTGGCGAACGAACCGTTGATCCGGAAACCGGCCAGTTGATCAGCCCCTCCGAACGGTTGCAACGCCTGATGGAAGAAATCGAATTGGCCGATCAAGTCGGCCTCGACGTGTACGGCGTCGGCGAGCATCATCGTCCGGACTACACCGTTTCCGCACCGGCCGTGGTGCTGGCGGCCGCCGCTTCCCGCACGAAACGGATCCGGTTGACCAGCGCGGTGAACGTCTTGAGTTCCGACGATCCGGTCCGGGTGTTTCAGCAATTCGCCACCTTGGACTTGCTATCCCAAGGCCGGGCCGAAATCATGGTGGGCCGTGGTTCCTTTATCGAATCGTTCCCTCTTTTTGGCTACGACCTGAAGGACTACGACGAACTGTTTGCGGAAAAACTCGATCTGCTGCTCAAATTGCGGGAGTCGGAACATATCACCTGGTCGGGAAAACACCGCCCGCCCATCGACAACCGCGGCGTCTATCCCCGGCCGCTGCAAAATCCGCTGCCGGTCTGGGTGGCCGTCGGGGGAGCCCCTGAGTCGGCCATCCGCGCGGGCGCACTCGGTCTGCCCATGGCGCTGGCCATCATCGGCGGCTTGCCGGAACGGTTTGCGCCTTTTGCCCAATTGCACCGGACAGCCGCGCAAAAAGCCGGACATCCGAAGCCTCGCCTGAGCATCAACTCTCACGGCTTCCTCGCCGACACATCGCAAGAAGCGGTCGACACCGCGTTTCCCGCGTTCAAGACGGTTATGGACCGGTTGGGACGGGAACGGGGCTGGCCGCCCATGACGCGGGAGCAATTTGAGTTTTCCTGTTCGCTTCGGGGCGCCGATTTTGTCGGCAGTCCCCAGCAGGTGATTGAAAAAATCCTGTTCCAGCATGAAATCTTCGGCCACGATCGCTTCCTCTTGCAGTTGACCGTGGGCACGTTGCCGCACAAAAAAGTGCTGCGCGCCATCGAACTCTTGGGCACCGAAGTGGCCCCGGTGGTCAAGCGCGAACTTGCCCGATCCGACCGGAAGACAATGCCGTCTTCAACGCAGTAAAAGGAGCTGTCAAAGAAAAAACACCCCGTCACGTTTCTTGAACGTGACGGGGTGTTTCATCTGCCCTTTTTTTAAAAATAAACCAGCCAAATCACGATAGCCAAAACGATCCGGTAAATGGCAAACGGCAACAACTTGACCTTGGAAATCACTTTCAAGAAAAAACCGACGGACAGCCACGCAAACACAAAAGCGCTGATAAAGCCGGCCACAAAAAAGGGCAACATCTCCAACGTGATATATTCCCAGTTTTTGAGCAACGAAACCAGGCTGGCTCCGAACATGATCGGGACGGCCATGATGAACGTAAAATCAGCCGCCGCCCGGTGACTCATGCCGAGCAGCACACCGCCGGAAATGGTGGCGCCGGAACGGGAAAACCCGGGCCACAAAGACAGGCATTGAAACAAGCCGACCAAAAACGCCTGCCCATAGGTCACATCGTCCACCGTCTGCGTTTTTATGTGTGTGGCGTTTCTGGAAGCCACCCGGTCCGCAAGAATCATCAGCAGAGCTCCGATTACCAAAGCCCACAGCACCGTTTGGGTCGAAAACAAATAATCATCGATGAAATCTTTAAACGCCAATCCCAAAACACCCGCCGGCAACAAACCGACAATGACTTTCCCCAACGTCAGTTTGTTCCGCCTCCCCAGCGGCAACCCGCCGCCCCGGCCCCGCAAGACTTCATGGCGCCTGGACAGTCCCAAAAGCCCCATAAAGCGGTCCCAAAAATGAATGACGACAGCCAAAATGGAGCCGAGCTGAATCACGACCTTAAACGTATTGGCGCCGTATTTGGTCAAAAATTCCTCCGACCGCAGCCACATGTCATCCACGATGATCATGTGTCCCGTCGACGAAACGGGAATATATTCAGTCACCCCTTCGACCAACCCTAAAATCAGCGCTTTCAACAACATTCCCAAACCCAATATTGTATCCATGCCTCTTTGTTCCCCTTATTCGCATTTCTGACCGGCACATGTTTCTGACAGGCCGTCTTCCGCTTGAAACCTTACCGTCCGGAGCGGCTCCGGCGAAACCACCATACGAAGCAAATCACGGCTCCCAAGCCAAGAACGGCGTAAGTCACATACGAGTAAACGTCCATGTAATGAAGAATCGTTTCCCACGATTGGCCCAACAGGGCGCCTGCCGAGACAAGCGCCACATTCCATATCACCGTTCCCGCCGCAGTGAAAAAAAGGAAAACCCAAAAATTCATTCGCGACATCCCGGCAGGAATGGAAATCAGGCTGCGCACCAAAGGAATCATCCGGCCAACAAAAACAGCCCAGTAGCCGTATTTTTTAAACCACGCGTCCGCTCGCTGGATGTCTGCCGGCCTGACGCGCAGCACATGACCCCATCGCGCCACCAGCCGTTCCAGCCTGTCCGCGTCCAGCAAGCGGCCGATTCCGTACAGAATGACCGCGCCCACAAGCGAGCCGGCGGTGGCCGCAGCCACGACACCCGGCACCGTCAGACCGGTGTATGTGGTCATGAAGCCGCCGAAAGTCAAGATCACCTCGGAAGGGATTGGCGGAAACACGTTTTCCAGCGCAATGAGCAAAAAGACGCCAAGATAGCCGAACCGTTCCAAAAATGCGAGAATCCAGTGTTCCATTTTACACCTGCGGCTTTCGTCAATGGTTTCGTCAGCAATCATACTTCATATATAGACAAGCGACGCCACAAAAAGAACCACAAATGACACAAGTGCCGGAAAACCAAAAAGGCAACCAGCATCCGCTTGTTACGGTCTGGTTGCCCGTTGACGCCTCCTCTTTGTTGAAGCAAGATCATCGCAACATGACAACGGCTGCATCGTTCTCTTCGGAAATAATAAATGGAGGCGGCACCCGGATTCGAACCGGGGATGAGGGTTTTGCAGACCCGTGCCTTACCACTTGGCTATGCCGCCACGCTCTCATACGCAGATCTTTATACAATGATCAAAATGGAGCGGAAGACGGGATTCGAACCCGCGACCCTCGCCTTGGCAAGGCGATGCTCTACCCCTGAGCCACTTCCGCTTGATTGAAACATGGTCTTGTTTATATGGAATCTGCTGATAAATGAGCCGTTTTGATGGCTGGGGAGGTAGGGTTCGAACCTACGCATCACGGAGTCAAAGTCCGTTGCCTTACCACTTGGCTACTCCCCAATGGGGCGATCGATGGGACTCGAACCCACGAATGCCGGAGCCACAATCCGGTGCGTTAACCACTTCGCCACGATCGCCACGTATCAAAATATCAATTTGGCAGGGGCGGCAGGAATCGAACCCACACTGGCGGTTTTGGAGACCGCTGTTCTACCGTTAAACTACGCCCCTAACATGGTGGTTCGGGACGGAATCGAACCGCCGACACGAGGATTTTCAGTCCTCTGCTCTACCAACTGAGCTACCGAACCACGAAAAAAATGGCGGAGCTGACGGGACTCGAACCCGCGACCTCCTGCGTGACAGGCAGGCGTGAACTCCAACTTCACCACAGCTCCACATTGGTTGCGGGGGTAGGACTTGAACCTACGACCTTCGGGTTATGAGCCCGACGAGCTACCAACTGCTCCACCCCGCGACGGTTTTTTTGATGGTGGACGGTACTGGGATCGAACCAGTGGCCTCTCGCGTGTGAGGCGAGCGCTCTCCCGCTGAGCTAACCGTCCAGATGGTGACCCGTAGGGGATTCGAACCCCTGTTACCACCGTGAAAGGGTGGTGTCTTAACCACTTGACCAACGGGCCACATGACCTTTTTAATGGCGGAGAGAGTGGGATTCGAACCCACGAGACGCTTTTGGGCGTCTACACGATTTCCAATCGTGCTCCTTCGACCAGCTCGGACATCTCTCCAAGATGGCTCCTCCGACAGGACTCGAACCTGTAACCTACCGGTTAACAGCCGGGCGCTCTACCATTGAGCTACGGAGGAACAAGCACGTTTTAAATTATAACACCCGAGGAACGGGTTTGCAACATTTTCTTCTCCCTGGCAGAACGATTGCCACTCTGATTTCCAGGGGCAATTGGTATCTTAGCACAGGTTTGCGGAAAGATCAACACCCGATGTATTGCGATCGCAATTGAAAGAATTTCGGATGATGAAGCACGGAGATTGTGCTATACTGTTGGCGAAATGGAGGTATTCTGATGCTGTTTACAGGAAAGCTGAACAAGTTTCGCACGATCGCGATGCTCCTGATCTTCATCGGAGTTATCTTGATGTATATCGGCCTGTTGTGGCGGCCCGGTCTTTTCGTGTTCCTGACCTTGGGAATTCTCATGCTGGCGTTCAGCACCATTATCTATATCTTCGCCGGCACGCTCTCCAATGGCGCACCGAAAGTGGTTTGCCCACGTTGCAATCGGATCACCAAAGTGATCGGCAAAACCGATGAGTGTCTCTTCTGTGGCGTAACACTCACCTTTGATCCGAAATACGCTCCGGAACAACAAAATGCCCCGAAACAGCCGGAGCATACGCCGCCATCTTCCTGAACCGGTTTTTGCGCGTCTTTTGCACGTCATTTTATACGTTTTATACGCCGCGACGTCGCGCGCATTGATACGCTCGTAACTGGTCATTTAGTCATTCATACGACTTTTCATTTCGCCTTTTTATTCCGCCGCTTTCTTGCGCTCACAGTCTTGGCATGTCCCGTACATTTCCAAGCGGTGATGGTCGATCGTAAACCCGGTGTGGCGGGAGGCCACCTGCTCCAGCTCCGCCAGCGAGGGATATTCAAAATCGACAATTTTTCCGCACGACTTGCAAATCACATGATAGTGCGGGTGTTCAATATTTGCGTCATACCGGCTGGAGGCATCGCCGAAGGTCAGCTCGGAGACGATCCCGATATCTTTAAACACACGCAAATTGTTGTATACCGTAGCGACGCTCATATTTGGAAACCGGTCAGACAGCGCCTTGTAGATTTCGTCCGCCGTCGGATGCTTCATCGACCGGATCAAGTATTCCAGAATCGCCTGGCGTTGCGGAGTGATCCGAACGCCAGTCGCTTTTAACTTGTCAAACGCTGTATTGATCCGCTGCTGTACACGGTTCATCGTTCCTCCGTGACAGCCACTTTGCTCGGGCAACACGCTGCAACCCTCCGTTTATTCCCCAAACGATTTTAGAATCATTATAAATAGTTTATGTGATCTGTCGAAACCTTGTCAATAAAGCGGGAGCCACCTTTTATTTCCGCTGTTGTCCATAGCGGCAAACCTCAAGCAACGGACAACGGTGACATTGAGGGTTTCGGGCGTGGCAGATCCGCCGCCCGTGCCAAATCAGCCAATGATGCGCCTGCGACCACTTCGTTTTGGGAATGCGGCGCATCAGTTGCTCTTCCGTTTCCCGGACATCATCGCTGTCAGCCAGGCCCAGCCGATTGGCCACCCGAAACACATGGGTATCGACGGCAATCGCGGGAACGCCAAATGCGTTGCTCAATACCACATTGGCCGTTTTTCTTCCCACACCCGGCAGCGATTCGAGCGCTTCCCTGTCGGAAGGAACCTGTCCGTTATATTCTTCCACGAGAATGCGGCAGGTTTTCAGGATATTTTTGCTCTTGTTCCGATACAGTCCGATCCCGCGAATTTCCGCCGCCAGTTCTTCTTGCGACAGGGTGAGAAAACTTTCCGGAGTCGGGTATTTCTGAAACAGTTCGGCCGTTACCTCGTTGACCCGCTGATCGGTGGATTGCGCCGACAAGATGGTCGCGATAAGCAATTCAAATGGATTTCTGTAATTCAACTCACAGTGGGCATCCGGATACGTCTGTTCCAGGATGTTTAATATTTTTTTCGTGCGAACGGACCGATCCATCTGTTTTTATTGCTCCTTTTCACGCTGCCCGTTTTCCGTTTCGGGACAATCCCAGTCTTATCTTGCCACAGCACCGCCTTTTTGACAAAATTGGAAGACGCAGATGTAAATCTGGTTCATTCATCCTACAGCACCATGCATACGGAGATGAGAAAACATGAAGCCAGCTTATTTTCCAAGGCCCAATTCCGAAAAGCTTTTCCGGGAGGCGGAGCGCTATATCGTGGGCGGCGTCAACAGCCCTTCCCGTTCCTTTAAGGCCGTAGGCGGCGGCACCCCTGTCGTGATGGAAAGAGCCAAGGGAGCCTATTTCTGGGATGTGGACGGCAACCGGTACATCGATTACCTGGCGGCCTTCGGACCGATTATCGCCGGGCACGCGCATCCGCACATCACACAGGCCATCCGGAAGGCGGCGGAAAATGGCGTCCTCTATGGCACACCGACACCGCTTGAGATCCAATTTGCCAAGATGCTGCAGGAGGCCATTCCCTCACTGGAAAGGATCCGCTTCGTCAACTCGGGAACCGAGGCGGTGATGACCACCATCCGGGTGGCCCGCGCCTACACGGGAAGAACAAAAATTGT
>Ga0207870_100449_pt1 | contig 22549 bp, 28 predicted proteins | sample CeladaPassage60B_FD_187477 | JGI IMG/M metagenome (GOLD analysis project Ga0207870, IMG submission 187477) | Cellulose-adapted microbial communities from the Joint BioEnergy Institute, USA - Passage3 60B (SPAdes) (version 2) | ecosystem: Engineered > Bioreactor > Continuous culture > Unclassified... | reverse complement strand
GGTAGACGGCCAGGAAGCGATGCTTCTCTATCGGGTCCTTGGCCTTCTTGACCCTCCGCCACAGCTCGTTCAGGGTCAGGTGGTCGGCCACGGTCATGGACGAAGAATACAACAAGAAAGGGTATGAGGACCACCATGTCCCCTTCGGGGTAGATGTACTTGAGCGTGGTCTTCCCCTCGTGAAGCACGGCGGCAATCTCCCCTCGCCTCGGCCTCACCCCCCGCTCCACCACCACCACGTCCCCATCCAGGAGGTACTCCGCCATGCTGTCCCCTTCCACCACGAGGGCGAAAAGGTTAGGGCGTGCGGGCAGGGGGATGAGGCCCTCCACCTCCTCCAGAGCCTCCTCCAGGGGCCCCGCAGGAACCCTTCCCACCACCGGAATGGCGAGGCCCGCAAGCAGCCTCCCCTCCGGTGTAAGCTCCACGTGGGTGGGGCGGCCGTGCCCTTGGGGATAGAGGACCACCAGGCCCTTCCGGGCCAGGGCCTCCAGGTGCTGGCGCACGGTCTGCGGCCGCAAGCCCAAGGCCCGGGTTAGGTCGTGGGCCGTGGGGGAAAGGCCCTGGCGCAGGAGCCGCGCCACTTCTAAAAAGACCCGCTTTTGCCCAGCCGGCAAAGGGGGTGCCATAGGTCCTCCTCTACCTGTTTTATAACAGTACCCCGAGGGATGCAAGCCCTCCACCCAAGGTTCTTCGGTCAGCGGGCAAAACGGCGTAGGGCACTCCAATCTCCGCGAGGAGGAGCGTACGAAGGGATTTGCCCGCAGTCTTGGGGGACCGGGGCTTTCGCTGGCTCCAGGGGGTCAAGACCCCGCCCTACCGGGTCAGGGGAGGGAAAGTGGTAGAGACGGGATGGAAAAGATGGATGGGGAGGGTCAGGAACTGGATTGAGACGCGGTTTAGCGTGATGATGCGGTCTTTGGGGCTTCATCGAATAGAAGTCCGGTCCTACTGGGGTCTGTTGGCCCGGGTGAACCTCATCTTGCTGGTCCACAACCTCATCCGTAGCCAGGTGCTTCTGAAGATGGCCGGGATAGAGCTATGAGGTAGCACATGAAGGAATTTGGGTTCGTCATGCCCGAACCGCCCCATGGACAAATCGGCCTTTCCTAGGCTAGCTTTGAGGCCGGAGGTCCAACATGGTGGAAACGGCGATGCCGGTGGTAGAGCTTTTTATCGCGGGTCGTTGGCGCTCTGCCCGCGGAGAGCGGCACTTTCTCCGCCAGGGGCCCCTCGAGGGGGCCACCTTGGCCGCTGCGGCCAGCCTCGAGGATGCTCAAGAGGCTGTTCAAGCAGCTCAAGAGGCCTTCTGGCCCTGGGCGGAAACCCCTCCAAGCCAGCGGCGGGAAATCCTCTGGCGGGCGGCCGAAGCCCTTGAGGCTCGCAAGGATGCCTTTGTCCAGGCCATGATGGTGGAGACAGGGGCTACGGCGGGCTGGGCCGAGTTCAACGTACACCTAGCGGCCGGGATGCTCAAGGAGGCCGCTGCCCTCACCACCCAGATCACCGGGGAGGTCATCCCCTCGGACCGGCCCGGCACCCTGGCCTTCGCCGTCCGTCAGCCGGTGGGGGTGGTCCTAAGCCTCGCGCCCTGGAACGCCCCGGTAATCCTCGGGGTCAGGGCCCTGGCCACGCCCCTCGCCTGCGGGAACACCGTGGTCTTCAAAGGTTCAGAGCTATGCCCCAAAACCCATGCCCTCATCGTGGAAGCCCTGGCGGAGGCGGGCCTACCCCCGGGGGTAGTCAACTTCCTCACCACCGCCCCAGAAGAAGCCCCCCAGGTGGTGGAGGCCCTCATCGCCCACCCCAGCGTCCGCCGGGTTAACTTCACCGGCTCCACCCGCACCGGGCGCATCATCGCCGAGCTCTGCGGGCGCCACCTTAAGCCCGTACTCCTGGAGCTGGGCGGCAAGGCCCCTGTCCTCGTGCTCAAGGATGCCGACCTCGAGGCCGCCGTCCAGGCCATCGCCTTTGGCGCCTTCGCCAACCAGGGGCAGATCTGCATGTCCACCGAGCGGGTGGTGGTGGAGGAACCCGTGGCCGACGCCCTGGTGGAGGGCCTGGCCCGGAAGGCGACCAGTCTCCCCGTGGGCGACCCCCGTCAGGGCCCTGTGGCCCTGGGGTGCCTGGTGGACCCCAAGGCCACCGAGCGGGTGGCGGACCTGATAGAAGAGGCCCTGGCTCAGGGAGCCCGGCTGGTGGCGGGGGGGAAGAAGGAGGGCCCCTTCCTCTGGCCCACGGTCCTGGACCAGGTCACCCCCAAGATGCGCATCTACCATGAGGAAACCTTCGGCCCCGTGGTGGTGGTGGTCCGGGTCCAGGACGAAGAAGAGGCCCTCAAAGTGGCCAACGACACCGAGTACGGCCTATCCGCCGCCATCTTTACCCGGGACATCGCCAAGGGCTTGCGCCTGGCCAAGCGGATCCAGTCGGGCATCTGCCACATCAATGGCCCCACTGTTCATGACGAACCCCAGATGCCCTTTGGCGGCGTAAAGGCTTCCGGCTACGGCCGCTTTGGCGGGCGCGCCGGCATCCAGGAGTTCACCGAGCTCCGCTGGATCACCATCCAGACCGAGCCACTACACTACCCATTCTAGGAGGTAGTCTATGAAGATCTCCCGCAGGTCTGTCCTGGCTAAAGGTTTAGCCACCGGTCTTGTCCTTTGGACCAGCGGCCGCACCCAGTCGGCTGGCGTGCGCATCGGCTACACCATCTCCAAGACCGGCCCTTACGCCACCGGTACCGGAATAACCACCCTGCCCAACTATCGCCTTTGGGTGGAGGAGGTGAACGCCGCCGGGGGGGCTTAGGCTCGCCACCGGCCGGGCCCGCATCAGTGTGGTGTAGTACGACGACCGTTCCAGCCCCGAAGAGGCCATCCGCAACCTGGAGCGCCTCATCACCCAGGAAAAGGTGGTCTTCGTCCCACCCCCTTGGGGCACGGCCATGAACCTGGCCGTGGCCCCCATCTTCGCCCGCCACGGTTACCCCCAGCTTGGCGTGACCAACCTGAGCGAGAAGATCCGGGAGCTGGTGCGGCGCTGGCCCAGCTACTTCTCCTTCTTGGGGCTTCCCTCCCAGTACGCCGAGGCCTTAGCCACCCTGCTTAAGAACCTGGCGGCAGTGGGCAAGGCGGGGCGGCGGGTGGCCGTGGTCCACACCGACGATGAGTTTGGGCTGGAACTCTCAGGAGCCTTCCGCAAGGCCGCCCAAAGGGAGGGTCTGGAGCTCGTCTCCTTCCAAAGCTACCCCCAGGGCTTCAGCGACTTCCAATCCCTTCTCAACACGGTAAAAGGCCGCAATCCCGACGCTTTTGTGGCCTTCAGCTACCCGGCGGAGACCCTGGCTCTCCCCGAGGCGGCAGCGGTGGTGGGCTTTAACCCCCCCGTCTTCTTCCTGGGGGTAGGCACAGCCTTCCCGGTCTTCCGTCAGCGCTATGGGGCCAGGGCTGAGGGCATCATGGGCCTCGGCGGGGTGGCACCCAACCAAAGCTGGCGCACCTATCTGGAACACCACAAGGCGGTCACCGGGCAAGAACCCGACCGCTGGGCGAGTCCCGTCACCTACGCCTCCCTCCAGGCCTTGCAAGGGGCCATAGAGCGGATCGGTAAAGTGGATCGTTTTCAGATTGCCCGCTTGCTGCGCCAAGAAACCTTTGACACCATCCTCGGTCCCATAAAGCTGGAGAACAGCATCTTCATGGGCAACTGGCTCATCGGGCAGTGGCAAAACGGCGAGTTTGTGGCCCTCATGCCCGAGCGTCCTGGGGCCAGCACACCCTTGGTGCCCAAGCCCGCTTGGAACCGCTAACCCCATGCCCTTCCTGGATGCCTTCGTCACCGGGGCCATTGCTGGAGGCATCTATGGGCTCTTAGCCCTGGGCCTAGCCCTCCAGTACGGGGTGGCCCGCATCCTCAACCTTGCCTACGGTGAGGCCGTGGTCTTAGCAGGCATCCTCACCGCCCTCCTGTACCAGGGCCAGGGTCTTAACCCCCTGGTAGCCCTCATGGTCCTTCCGCCCCTCTTGGCCCTCCTGCACCTCCTCCTCTATCGCTGGCTTCTTTTGCCCCTTTTGGGCCCCAACTATCCCTGAACGGGGAGAAGGAAGCCCAGGTCATCCTCCTTACCTTCGGCCTCTCCTTCCTGGTGCAAGGCCTCCTGGCGGCTGAGTTTGGGGGAAGGCTTTTCAGCTATAGCTATTTGAGCCAAGGTGTGGCTCTGGGTCCTAGCACCCTGGCCCTGAACCGGCTCTTAGCCTTTGACGCCGCCCTTGTTCTGGGGGTTATCCTCCACTTTTCCTAACCCGTACCCGGCTGGGCACGGCCATCCGCGCCCTAAGCCGGGAGCCAGAGGAGGCCCTCCAGGTGGGGGTTCCTGCCGCCCGGTTAAGCGGATCCGTGTTCGCCTTGGGCGGGGAGCTGGCGGCCGCCAGCGGGGTGCTTCTCAGCATGTTCCAGGCCCTTACCCCAAGCTCGGGACCGGAACTCACCCTTAAAGCCCTGGTGGTGGTGATCCTGGGTGGGCTTGGGGGCGTGCCGGGGGCTTTGGCGGGCGGGGTGGCCCTGGGGCTGGCCGAGGGCCTAGTGACCCGCTTTGTGAGCCCAGGGCTAAGTCTCGTGGCGGTTTACGGGCTTTTCGTGGCCGCGGTCCTCTACCTTCGGGCCAACCGGGAGGTGGCACGGCAGTGAAGGCTACCTTATCCTCTTTTTCCTCCTGGCCTTCTCGCTCCCTTTCTGGGGAGGCGGGTACCTGCTTTCCCTGGGGGTTTCCGTTCTCCTCTACGCCTTTTTGGCCTCGTCCTGGGCTATTTTCACCGGCCCAAGCCGGCTCCTCAGCCTGGCCACCTCCGCCTTCTTCGGCACGGGCGCCTACGCCGTAGCCCTCCTCCACGAACGCCTGTCCTGGGCCTTCCTCATCCCCTTGGGGTTTGCGGCCAGCGCCCTTTTGGCCCTTCTGGTGGGGCTTGCCACCTTGCGCCTCCAGGGAATCTACTTCACGGTGTTCACCTACGGCTTAGCCGAGCTGGTGCGGCAAGGGGTCACCTGGACGCAACGGAACCTAGGGGGATCCGTGGGTAGCTATATCTTCGTGGAGGTGCGCCAGGAAACCCTCTACTTCCTGCTTTTAGGGCTGGCGCTCGCCACCTTGGTTCTGGGCAACCTCTTCCTCCGAAGTCGCTTCGGCCTTGCCCTTTGGGTGGCCGGGGACGACGAGGTGGCCGCCCGCCACGCCGGGCTTCCCGTTTTCGCAGTTCGGATCGGAACCTTCGCCCTGACCGCCGGGATCATGGGGGCTGCGGGGGCGGCGGTAGCCCCCCGGTGGGTGTACGTGGACCCGGGGGCTCGCCTTCAATCCCACCCTCTCCTTCATGACCGCGGTGGTGGCCCTTATGGGAGGGCTTAGACACCCCGCTGGGGCCTTCCTGGCCGCCCTGCCTTTGGTGGCCCTTCACGACCTCCTAAGCGAGCCCTTTCCTCACCACGCCACCGCCTTGATGGGCCTTTTCTTTGTGCTCTTGGCTTTCTTCTTACCTCGAGGCTTCCTGGGCCTTTTCCCAAGCTCTTCCCCCCAGGCCGCACCGTCGGCCCCCCTGATGCCGCTTTGGCGATGAAACCCCCTCCACCCCCCCTCCTCCAGGCTACAGGTCTGCGAAAAGCCTTTGGCGGCCTGGTAGCTGTGGTCCACGTGGATCTGGAAGTCCGCCCCGGGGAGGCGGTAGGCCTCATTGGGCCCAACGGTTCGGGGAAAACCACGGCTCTGGGGCTCCTGGCCGGGACCTTAAGGCCCGACCGGGGGAGGGTGGTTTTCCTGGGGAAAGAGGTGACCGGCAGCCCCCCCGAGGCCCTGGCCCGCATGGGCCTGGCCCGCACCTTCCAGCAGGTGCGCCTTTTCCCTTCCCTCACCGTGTACCAGCACGTTTACCTGCCGCTTTCCTGGCGCCGGCCCAGGGAGGCCCATCGGCGCGCCCGGGGAATCCTGCAGGTGTTGGGGCTGTCCGAGAAGGCAAACCTCTATCCCAGCGCCCTTTCCTATCTGGACCAGAAGCGGCTGGAACTGGCCCGGGCTCTAGCCCTTTTCCCCCGGCTCCTCTTGTTGGACGAGTGGCTAGCCGGCCTCAACCCCACCGAGCTCCAGGAGGCTTTGGACCTGCTCCACCGGCTTAAGGGCCAAGGGCTTGGCCTCCTCATCGTGGAACACCTAATGCCCGCCATCCGTAGCCTCTGCGACCGGGTATATGTCCTCTCCTTCGGCGAACTCATCGCCCAAGGAACCCCCGAGGAGGCGCTAAAGGACCCCAAGGTGGTGGAGGTCTACCTGGGGATGGAGCATGCTTGAGGTGTGCAACCTCTCCGTAAGCTACGGGGCCCACCGGGCCGTGGAAAAGGCCAACCTCACCCTGGCCCCAGGAGAGGTGGTAGCCGTCTTGGGAAGCAACGGGGCGGGCAAGAGCTCACTCCTGCGGGGCCTTCTGGGCCTGGCCCCTGCCCAAGGGCAGATCTTCCTGGACGGCCAGGAGCTCACCCCCCTGGTGCGGAAAGGACAAACCGAGGCCTTGGTGGCTTCGGGCCTGGTCCTGGTCCCGGAACGGGGCGGGGTGTTCCGCAGCCTCACCCTTAAGGAAAACCTCCTCCTGGGGGCTTTCCGTTCGGGAGACCCTCCTTGGGAAACCCTCTTTGCCCTCTTCCCCCAATTAAGGGAACGGCTTTCCCAACGGGTGGGCTCCATGAGCGGAGGGGAACAGCGAATGGTAGCCCTAGCCCGCGCCCTAGCCGCACGGCCCCGCTACCTCCTTCTGGATGAGCCTACCCTAGGCCTGGCCCCTATTCTCGCTCGGAATATCTTGGAATTTCTCCGCATCTTTGCCAGGCAGGGCATGGGAGTCCTTTTGGTGGAGCAAAACGCCCACCTGGCCCTGGCGGTGGCCTCCCGGGCTTACCTCATGGAGGAGGGGCGTTTGGTGCGGGAGGGGAACGCCGAAAGCCTCAGAACCGACCCCCAGGTGCGCCGGGCCTACCTGGGAGGCTGATCCTCTCGCTCCTCCAGGACGAAGACCCTAAGCCTCCCCTTGGGGGTGCCGAGGACCTCCAAGAAGATGGCCTCGGCCTCCTCCTTTAGGGCCTCCCTCTCCTCCCGGGTGAGGGGCTTCTCCCGGGAGACTAAAACCTCCAGCATGGGCACGAAGACCACCCCCTAGGCGAAGCGCAGGGAAAGGGCCCTCCCCCCCGTCCCCACCAGGGTGAAGAGGTCCCCCGGGCCTGCGGGTTGCACCGGGGCCCAGGCCCCGGACATCACGATGTCCCCGGGCTCCAGGGCCACCCCGAAGGCGGCGAGGGTGTTGGCGAGCCAGGCCACGGCCCGCGCCGGGTGGCCGAGGCAGGCCGCCCCCGCCCCCTGGGCCGCGGGTTCCCCGTTCTTGTAGAGGACTAGGCCCAAGGCGGAGAGGTCCTCCTCCAGAAGGGCCTTCTCCCAAGGCCCCACCACGAACCCCCCATAGGAGGCGTTGTCGGCGATGGTGTCCTCAATGCGGATCCGCCAGTCGCGGATCCTGGAGTCCACAATCTCTATGGCGAAGGCCACGGCCTCCGTGGCGGCGAGCACCTCCTGGGGCGTGACCCCGGGGCCCTCCAGCCTCCTCCCGATGAGGAAGGCGAGCTCCCCCTCCACCCGGGGCTGGAGGAAGAGGCGGGCCTCCACCTCCACCCGCTCCCCCACGCCAAAGAAGCGGCTTTCCCAGAGGTTGCCGAAGTCGGGCTGGTCCACCCCGAGCTGCTCCTGCACCGCCTTGGAGGTGAGGCCGATCTTCCGGCCCACCACCCGGTCCCCCTTCCCTAGGCGCAGGGCGTTCCAGGCCTCCTGCACCCGGTAGGCGGCCTCTATTCCCTTGAGGCCCCGGTCGGAGAGGGGCTCTATGGGCCTCCGCTCCTCCCAGGCCCGTTCCAGTTCCTCGGCGAAGGTTTCCGGGCGCATGGCTCTCCTAGCGGTTGGCGATGCAGACGTTCTTGGTCTCGTAGTAGAACTCGTAGCCGTAGTGGCCGCCCTCCCGGCCGATCCCCGACTGCTTGGCCCCGCCGAAGGGCACCCGGAGGTCCCGCACGAACCAGTCGTTCACCCAGACCGTGCCCACCTCCAGGGCCTCGGAGACCCGCACCGCCTGGCCCACGTCCCGGGTCTGGACGATGGCGTTCAGGCCGTAGGGGGTGTTGTTGGCAAGCTCTATGGCCTCCTCCTCCGTGTCAAAGGGCATCACCACCACCATGGGCCCGAAGATCTCCTCCTGGCAGACCTTGTCCGAGGGCTTCACGTCCACCACCACCGTGGGCTCCAGGAAGTAGCCCTTGTCAAAGGGGTGGGGAAGCTCAGGGCGCCTGCCCCCGGTGAGGATGGTGGCGGTTTCCCGGGCGATCTCCACGTAGGACATCACCTTGTTCAGGTGCTCCTCGGCGATCAGGGCCCCCATGCGGGTCTCGGGGTCCAGGGGGTCCCCCACCTTGAGGGACCGGGCCGCCTTCACCAGCCTCTCCAGGAAGGGCTCGTAGACGGAGCGCTGGACCAAGAGGCGGGACCCCGCCAGGCACACCTCCCCCTGGTTGAAGAAGCTCGCCCGCATGGTCACCTCCACCGCCCGGTCCAAGTCGGCGCTTTCAAAGATGAGGTTGGGCGCCTTCCCCCCAAGCTCCATGGAGAGGCGCTTGAGGGTGTCGGAGGCGTTCTTCATGATGATCTTCCCCGTGGTGGTCTCCCCGGTGAAGGAGATGAGGCGCACGTCGGGGTGCTTGGTGAGAAGCTCCCCGGCGGAGTCCGGCCCAAAGCCGTGGACCACGTTGAAGACCCCCGGGGGAAGCCCCGCCTCGTGGGCGCACTTGGCGAGGAGCCAGGCCCCGAGGGGGGTGAACTCCGCGGGCTTGAGCACGGCGGTGTTCCCGAAGGCCAGGGTGGGCCCGATCTTCCAGGTGGCGAGCATGCTGGGCATGTTCCATGGGGTGATGAGGGCCGCCACCCCCACGGGGAAGCGGAGGACGTAGTTGATGTAGCCGTTTTCCATGGGGTAGGCCTCGGAGCCGTGGGTCACGGCGAAGTCGGCGAAGAACTCGATGTTGTTGGCCATCCGGTCCACGTACCCCAGGCGGTTCTCGTGGATGGGCCGGCCCACGTCCAAGGTCTCCAAGACCTCAAAGACCGGCTTGTACTCCCGGATCTTCTCCGCGAAGCGGCGGAGGTAGGGACGGCGCTGGCTCGGCGGCATCTTGCTCCACTTCTTGAAGGCCTCCTTGGCCGCGGCCACCGCCTGCTCCACCTCTTTTTCCCGCCCCTCGGGGGCGGTGCCGATCACCTCCCCCGTGGCCGGGTAGACCACGGGGAAGAAGTTTTCCCCCCGCACGAACTCCCCCCCGATGTAGTGGGTGACCTCGAGGGGAAGCCGGAAGGGAAAGCCCAGGGCCTCAAGCCGCTCCACCGTCTCCTTGTAGATCTTGGGTTCCACCATGGCGCACCTCCTACACCACCCGGGCGAGGAGCACGTCCCCCCCGCCCCAGACCTCTAGCACGCCCCGCGCGAGGGGCAACGCCTGGGCCGGGGAGCCCAGGAAGACCACCTGGCCCGCCCGAAGCCCCCCGACCCTCTCCGCAAGCCAAAGGAGCCTCCTCCCCGGGTCTCCCAGGGCCTCCACGGGGCCCTCGGCCACCTTCTCCCCGTTCAGGTAGGCCCGGAGGCTTCCTTGGGGAAGCCGGGAGAAGCGCCTCCTTCCCAGGAGGAAGCCGCCCCCGGAGGTGTTGTCCGCCACCACCTCGGGGAGGGTGAAGCGGTAGCCCTCCCACACCGAGTCCAGTACGTCCACGGCGAGGAAGTACCCCCCCACCGCCCGGTAGGCCTCCCCCACGGAGGCCCCGGGGGGCAGGTCCTCCTTCAGGACCACGGCCACCTCGGGCTCGAGGCGGGGCTGGATAAAGGCCTCCAGGACCACCCGCTCCAGGAGCATCCCCGGGTGCACCCGGCCGAAGATGGGTTCGGCGATCCCCATCTGCCGCTGCTTGGCCTCGGAGACCAGGCCCAGCTTGTAGCCCTTAAGGGGCCCGGGGAAGAGGGCCTCCTGGATGCGGTAGGCCTCCTCCAGGCCCACCCCCCAGTCCCGCCCGCCGGGAAGGGTCCTCCTCTCCGCGCGGGCCTTCTCTACCGCCTCAAGAAGCGTCATGCCCCCTCCTTGTCCGAGAAGAGCACGCCCCCCGCCGCCCACTGGTCCCGGCGCACCTCGTAGAGGATGACCCGGACCTCCTCGTAGGGCTCGCCGAGGAGGCGGGAAGCCATCTCCGTGAGCCTCCGCACCAGCTCCCGCTTCTTCTCGGGGGGGCGGCCCTCCAGCATGGTCACCTTGAGGACCACCATCTAGTACCTCCGGATCAAGACCACGCCCAGGACGAGGAGGAGGACCCCGAGCAGCCTCAGGAAGGTGACGGGCCTTGCGGGGTAGAGGAGGCCCAGGGCCTCGAGGGCGATGGAGGCCGCCATCTGCCCCGCCACCAGAAGGGCAAAGGAGATCAAGGCGCCAAGCCTAGGGGCCAGGGCCACGATGCTCCACACGTAAAGCGCTCCTCCAATTCCCCCAAGCCAAGCCCAAAAGGGAACCTTTTCCACCCCTCCCCAGGGTCCCGGGGCCAAGCGTTGCACAAGCAGGAAAAGGAAGAAGCTTCCTACCAGGAAGGAGACCAAAGAGGCCCTCAAAGGATGCCCCAGATGGCGGGCAAGTTCCCCGTTGATCCCGGCCTGGACCGGAAGAAGAGCCCCTGCGAGAAAGACCAAGAGGTAGAGCATCCTCACCCCCCGATCCCCGCGCTTCCCTCCACCACCTTGAGGACCGCCGCCCAGTCCTCCTCCCCCATCCCCCGGGCCACCCCCTCCAGCATCCGGTCCAAAAGCAGGTGGGCAAGGGGCATGGGGGTGTGGGAGGTGTCCGCCGCCTGGTGGATGAGGCGCACGTCCTTGAGCCCAAGGCGCAAAGCAAAGCCCGGAGGCGTAAAGCGCCGCTCCAAAAGAATGCGGCCGTAGCTCTCATAGACGGGAGAGCGGAAAAAGGCCCGCACCACCTCGTAAAAGGCCTCCCGCTTCACCCCGTTCTTCTCCACCAGCACGTAGGCCTCGGAAAGGGCCTCTAGCATGCCAGCGATGAGGAAGTTCCCCCCAAGCTTCACCGCGTGGGCCTGATAAGGACGCTCCCCCACCACGTGGACCTCCTGGCCCAAGGCCGAAAGAATAGGCCTCGCCTCCTCCACGTCCCTGGCCTCCCCCGCCACCACGATGCGGAGCGCTCGGGAGGCCGCCGCCTCGGGCCTCCCGAAGACGGGGGCCGCCAGGTAGCGCCGCCCCACCGCCTTGTGCCGTTCCTCCAAAGCGCAGGAGTAGGGCACCCCCAGGGTGCTCATGGCGATGTGGAGCCCCCCCTCGGGAAGCCCCTCCAGGATCTCCCCTAGGACGGCCTCCGTGGCGGCGTCGTCCGCCAGCATGGTGATGACCAGGCCCGTTCCCGCCGCCTCCCTGGGGCTTCCCACCAGGGTGAGGCCCTCCACCTCCTTGGGCGTGCGGTTCCAGGCCAGGACCTCGTAACCCGCCTTCGCCAGGTTCTGGGCCATGGGCAGGCCCATGCGCCCAAGGCCGATAAACCCAATGCGCCCCATGGCCTCATCCTAGTCCGCGAGGGCCCCCGCTTCCTTCTCCTTGAGCTCCAGGGCCACCCGCAGGATCCAGTCCTCCTGCCCCGCCACCGCCTGGCGGCGGCCGAGTTCCAGGAGGATGGCCAAGGGGTCCACGCCCAGTTCCTTCCCGATCCTCTTGGCGTGGAGGAGGAAGGTGGAGTAGACCCCGGCGTAGCCGATGGCCACGGAGTCCCGGTCGGGGTAGGGCTGGAAGTGGAGGATGGGCCCCATGACGTACTCGGCGGCGTCCAGGAGCTTGAAGACGTCCAGCCCCGGGTTAAGCCCCGCCTTGTCCAAGACGGCGGCCAGGACCTCCAAGGGGGCGTTCCCCGCCCCCGCCCCGTAGCCCCTTAGGGTGGCGTCCACCCAGTCCGCCCCCGCGGCCAGGGCCGCCAGGGTGTTCCCGATGGCGAGGCCCAGGTTGTTGTGGGCGTGGAAGCCCACCTTGGCCCGGGAGAGGGCCTCCTTCAGGGCCTTCACCCGGGCGTAGGCGTCCTGGGGAAGCATGGCCCCCGCCGAGTCCACGATGTAGACCACGTCCGCCCCGTACCCTTCCATGAGGCGGGCCTGCTCCGCGAGGAACTCGGGAGGGCGCATGTGGCTCATCATGAGGAAGCCCACCGCCTCCAGGCCCATCTCCTTGGCCATGCCGAAGTGCTGCTCGGAGATGTCCGCCTCGGTGCACTGGGTGGCGATGCGGACCATCTGGATCCCCGCCTCCACCGCCTCCTTGAGCTCCTTCCGGGTGCCGATCCCGGGAAGGAGGAGGGCCGCCACCTTGGCCCGCCGCACCGTCTCCCGCACCGCGCGGATGAGTTCCATCTCGTCCGTGCGGGAGAAGCCGTACTGGAGGGAGCTCCCCCCAAGCCCGTCCCCGTGGGAGACCTCTATGGCGTAGACCCCCGCCTCGTCCAGGGCCTGGGCGATGGCCCGGGCCTCTTCCACCGTGTACTGGTGCCGGTGGGCGTGGGAGCCGTCCCGCAGGGTGGTGTCCACCACCACCGGGGGCTTGGCCGTGGAAAGGTCCCAGTTCACGCCACCACCTCCTCCACGGGCTTCCCCAGGAGGTGCTGGGCGAAGACCTCCCCCACCCTCCGGGCAGAAGCCGTCATGATGTCCAGGTTGCCGGCGTATTTGGGCAAATAGTCCCCCGCCCCCTCCACCTCCAGGAGCATGGAGACCACGGTGCGCTCCCCCCAGGGGGTGGGAAGCCTCTCAAACACCGGGTCCGCCTTCAGGCGGTAGCCGGGCACGTAGGCCTGGACCTCCCGCTCCATGGCCCGGACGCTCGCCACCACGGCCTCCCGGTCAAAGCCCTCGTCCTCGGGGATGCAGCGCACGGTGTTGGTCATGATGATGGGGGGTTCCGCCGGGTTCAGGATGATGATGGCCTTCCCCTTCTTGGCCCCCCCGATGGCCTCCAGGCCCCGGGCAGTGGTGAAGGTGAACTCGTCGATGTTCTGCCGGGTGCCGGGGCCCGCGGAGCGGGAGGCCACCGTGGAGACCATCTCCGCGTAGCGCACGGGGGCCACCCGGTGCACCGCGTAGATCAGGGGGATGGTGGCCTGCCCACCGCAGGTGATGAGGTTCACGTTGTCCTTGTCCAGGTGTTCCTTCAGGTTCACCGGGGGCACCACGTAAGGGCCCCGGGCCGCCGGGGTGAGGTCTATGGCGATCTTCCCCGCCTCCCTCAGGAGCTTGGCGTGGCGCAGGTGGGCCTTGGCGCTGGTGGCGTCAAAGACGATCTTGATCTCCGGCCTCTCCAGGATGTAGGCGATCCCTTCGTGGCTCGCCTCTAACCCCAAGGCCCGCGCCCGGGCCAGGCCCTCGGACTTGGGGTCTATCCCCACCACCGCCACAAGCTCCATGTGGCCCGGGTTCTTCAAGAGTTTATACATCAGGTCCGTGCCAATGTTGCCGGAGCCCAGGATGGCTACCTTGACCTTGTCCATGCCTCCCCCATATAGCCCAGCTTCTCGGAAACGGTGCGGGTGGCCTCGAGGACCGCCTTCCGGTACTCCTCCTTCATCTGCTGGAAGCGGTAAAAGGGCACCGAGAGGCTCAAAGCGGCGAGGACCTCCCCGTTATGGTCCCGGATGGGGGCGGCCACGCAGCAAAGCTCGGGCACGGCCTCTTCAATGTCGTAGGCGTATCCCCTTTCCCTCACCGCCTGGAGCTCGGTCTTAAGCTCGTCCAAGGTGGTGATGGTGTTGGGAGTGAGGGCGGGAAGCCCCCGGGCCTCCACAACCCGCAAAACCTCCTCCCAGGGGCGGTGGGCCAAAAGCACCTTCCCCACGGCACTGCAGTGGGCGGGAAGCGCCACCCCTATCCCCGTGGTGGCCACCTTCACCGCCCGGGTCCCCTCCAGCTTCTCCACGTAGACCACCCGGCCGCACTCCAAAACGGCCAGATGGGTGGTCTCCCCGTAGCGCCGGACCAGGTCTTCCATGGCCCTCCTGGCCTCCTCCCGCCAGGAGCTGGTGGCGAGGAGGACCTGGGAGAGGGAAAGGATCCGCCAGCCCAGCCTATACCGCCCCTCCCGGCTCCGCTTGAGGAGCCCGATTTGGCTTAGGGTGGCGAGAAGGGCGTGGGCGCTGGACTTAGGGATGCCCAGGGCCTTGGCCACCTCGCTCACCCCCCACTCGGGCCTTTCCCGGGTGAAGAGCTCCAGAACCTCGCCCACCTTCTGCACCGTTCCCAGCATGGGCTTCACCTCCAAGCCTAGTCCAGGGAGGCCCCAAAGCCGAGGGGTAGATTCAGGATAGCCGAAAGGCTTGTTCCGAATAAGCGAACGAATCCCTTGCCTGCCTCCGCACCCCCCCCGTAGCGTGAGGGGGAACATCCCCAATGCCCGCCCCGGTAGGGCCAAAGGAGGCTTCGTAGCATGGCGAGACCCGAGCTGAAGATGTCCCTCGAGGAGCTGGAAGGGCTCCGAGACCGCTACCGCGAGCTCATCGGCTTCGTGCCCCCGAGGATCCAGGCGAGGACCGACCTATTGGCCCGCCTGGATCCGGAAACCCTAAGGATGCAGGAGGAGCTCAGGGCCCGGCTCATGTACCCCCCTTGCTTTGACGTGAAGACGGCCCAGCTGATGCTCTTCGGCATGCTCCTCATGGACCTTTCCGACGCGGCTAGGCTCCACGCCATCGCCGCAAGAAGGGCTGGGGCCACCTACGAGGAGCTCAACGCCGTGGTGGGGCTCGCCTTTCTCTTCCGTGGCCTTCCCGCCGCCAACCGCGGGGCCGAGGTGATCCAGGAAATCCTCCGCCTAGAAGAAGAAGGGAGGCTTTAGTATGGAAGGATTTGATGTGGTGCAGCTGGCGCACGCGGAGATCTACACGCCGAACCCCGAGGGAACGCTCTGGTTCTTCAAGGAGGTCCTGGGCCTAGAGGAAACCGCCCGCGAAGGCCAATCCGTTTACCTCCGAGCTTACGAGGACTGGTACCACCACACCCTGAAGATCACCGAGGCCAAGGAGGCAGGGCTTGGCCACATCGCCTGGCGCACTGCTTCCCCAGAGGCCCTAGAGCGCCGGGTCAAGGCCCTGGAGGCCTCAGGCCTTGGGGAAGGCTGGACCGAGGGGGACTTAGGCCATGGGCCCGCTTACCGGTTCCGCACCCCCGACGGCCACCGCATGGAGCTCCTCTTTGAAGTGGAGTACTACGAGGCCCCGCCCGAAAAGCGAAGCAAGCTCAAGAACCGCCCCTCCAAAAGGCCCCTAAGGGGCGTGCCCGTGCGGCGGATAGACCACGTGAACTGCCTCTGCTCCGAGGTCACCCCCAACCGCCGCTTCTTTGAGGAGGTCTTGGGCTTCAAGCTCCGGGAGCAGAAGGTCCGGGGCGAGGGCGAGGAGCTGGGCGCTTGGCTTTCCGTAAGCCCCCTAGTCCACGAGATCGGCCTCATGAAAGACGCCACCGGGACCAAGGGCCGCTTCCACCACATCGCCTTCTGGTACGGCTACCCCCAGCACCTCTTGGACCTGGCGGATGTCCTGGTGGAGTACGACATCCGGATCGAGGCCGGCCCCGGCAAGCACGGCACCACCCAGGCCTACTTCATGTATGTCTTTGAGCCGGGCGGCACCCGGGTGGAGCTCTTCGGGGACACGGGCTACCTCATCTTTGACCCCACCTGGAAGACCGTGGTCTGGGACGTGACCAACGTGAACGACCTGGAGAAGAGCAGCATTTGGTTCGGCGGACAGCTGCCGGAAACCTTCTACACCTACGGCACCCCTCCGATAGAGATCGGATCCCAACCTGTGTCCCAGCTAAGACTAAGCCTTTAGAAAGGGATGGACCAGCGTTCGGCTAATCGGAACCAAAGGCTGGATGATCCACGCAAACCCTGTTATGGTAAAGGTCACATCGGTAAAGGTCACATCGCCCTAGGAGGTGGTTCATGAACAAGCGCAGGGAGGTCATCAAGTGGCTTTTCGGTACGGTGGGGGCTTTGGTGGCGGGAGGAGCCCTCGCCCAAAGGTACCCCTCGAGGCCCATCACCCTTATCGTCCCCTGGTCCCCCGGGGGGAGCACCGACCTCACCGCCCGGGCCCTGGCCCCGAAGCTGGAACAGATCCTCAAGGTGCCCGTCCAGGTGGTGAACCGCACCGGGGGCGGGGGGGCCGTCGGCCACGGGGCCATCGCCCAGGCCCGACCCGACGGGTACACCATCGGCATCATCACCCTGGAGGTGGTCCTGCCCCCCTGGGTGGCCCAGACCAAGATCAACGCCGACATGTTCAGCCCCATCTCCCTCCTGGTGCTTAACCCGGTGGCGGTGGTAGTGCGGCAGGATGCCCCCTGGAAGACCATCCAGGAGCTCATCGCCGACCTCAAGCAAAACCCCGGCAAGTACAAGGCCTCCGGCACGGCCAAGTGGGGCTCCTTCGACTTCGCCCGGCTGGGCTTCCTCTGGAAACTGGGTCTCAAGGACGAGGCCCTGCCTTGGGTACCCGCCCAAGGGGCCGCCGCCGCCCTTCAGGAGCTGATCGCCGGCGGGGTGGACGTGGCCTTCGTGGCCATCGGCGAGGCGGCCAACCTGGTCCGCTCCGGTCAAGCCCGCTACCTGGCCTTCATGACCGATAGCCGCTTCCCCGCCTTTCCCGACATCCCCACCCTCAAGGAGGTGGGCGTGGACTGGACCTTCGCCTCCTTCCTCATGGCCGCCGCCCCCAAGTTCACCCTGCCCTCGGTCATTGACGTTCTGGACAAAGCCTTCGCTCAGGCGGTACAAGACCCCGACTTCGTCCGTTTCATGCAGAACGCCAACCTGGTGATCCGCCACCTGGACCGCAAGGCGAGCCTCGCCTTCCTCCAGGAGAGGAAAGAGGCCATGAACCGGATCGTCCAGGAGCTGGGCTTGAAGTTCTAGCCCATGGTCTGGGAGCGCTTGGTAGGAGTGCTGGCCGCAGGCCTCGGGGTCCTGGCCTGGGGGCTGAGCCTGGACCTGCCCAAGGCCCAGGGGCCAGGCCCCGAGCTCTTTCCCCGGATCCTGGGCACGGCCTTGGTCTTGGGGGGGCTTTACCTGGCCTGGGCCCGCTCCGAGGGCCCACCTCCGTCCCAGGCCGCGGGGAGGGCGGGGGTTAAAGCAGCCCTTCTCCTTCTCCTTCTCCTTTTCCTCCTGGCACCAAGCCTCCTACCCCGCCTGGGGGTGGCCCCCACCACCGCCTTGATGGCGGGCGCCGGAACCCTCCTGGCCGGGGAAGGGCTGGCCAGGGCCTTGGCCGCCGCCCTCGCCCTTGGGGCTCTCGCCTACCTGGTCTTCGTCCGCCTCCTGGGGGTGCCCGCATGAACTTCCTCTCCCCGGAAATCCTTCTGGCCATGTTCCTGGGGGGGCTCTACGGGGCCGTGTTTGGAGCGCTTCCCGGTCTCACCGCCACCCTGGCCCTAAGCCTTTTCATCCCCTTTGTCCTCTTCCTGCCTCCGGAGGTGGGACTGGCCGCCATCATCAGTCTCTCGGCCACCGCCATCTTCGCCGGGGATATCGGGGCGGTCATGGCCCGCATCCCCGGCACCCCGGCCTCCGCCGCCTACACGGAGGAGATCCACGAGCTGGCCCAGGCCCGGGGGCCCGCCTTCGCCCTGGGGCTTTCCGCCCTGGCCTCAGCCTTGGGGAGCCTGGTAGGCACCGGGCTTTTGGTGTTGGGCTCCTTGGGCATGGCCGCCATCGCCCGGCAGTTCTCCTCCTTTGAGTACTTCTGGCTGGTCCTCTTGGGAGTGACGAGCGGCATCTTGGCCGCGCCCCACATCGCCAAGGGACTGGTGGCCTTCGCCTTGGGGATGCTCCTTGGAACCATCGGCTACGACCCCACCTTAGGCCACCCTCGCTTCACCTTCGGCAACCCCAACCTCCTGGACGGGGTCAACTTCATCGTGGCCCTCATCGGCCTCTTCGGCTTGAGCGAGGTTCTCTTCCAGCTCTTAAAGGGCCCCGGGGCCAAGCCCCAATCCGCCTCCCTCTCCCTAAAGGGCTCGGCCTCCCGCTTCTTTCTGGAACCCTTGCGCCTGATCCTGGCGAAGGGGGGCCTTTTCCTCCGTTCCTCGCTTCTTGGCACCTTCATCGGCTTCCTGCCAGGAGCGGGGTCCGACTTCGCCGCCTGGGTAATGAGTAATTTCCAGCGCCTGGCCAAGGGGTCCAGGGAGACCGTGGTCTTGGCGGGAACCGCTGCCAACAACGCCGCCGTAGCCGGAACCTGGATCCCCGCTCTCTCCCTAGGTCTTCCCGGGGACACCCTCACGGCTATTGTCCTGGGGCTTTTCCTCACCCTGGGGATCCGACCGGGACCCGAGCTCTTTAGCCAGAACCTGAACCTAGTGGTGGAGATCTACCTGATCTTTCTCCTCTCCAGCGTTCTCATCATGCCCTTGGTGGGGTACTTGGGTTCCTTCCTTGTGGACCTTGCCACCCGTCTGCCCCGGGGAGTCCTCCTGGGGGGAATCGCCGGCCTAAGCCTCCTCGGGGCCTACGCCATCAACAACAACCCCTTTGACCTCTACGTCCTGGCGGCGCTGGGGCTTCTGGGGCTTTTGCTGCGCTTAGGAGACTACCCCTTGGGCCAGGTGGTCCTGGGCTTGGTCCTGGGGCCCCTTTTGGAGCAGCACCTCATGGTGAGCATGATCAAGACCCACTGGGACCTCTTTAGCTTCTTTGAGCGGCCCGTGGCTCTCTTCCTGGCCTTGGTGAACCTGGCCTTCCTGGTGGGGATGGCCTGGCTCAGGCTTCGGCAGGCCAAGAGGCTTGGGGCCCTCGAGGCCCGGAAGGAGGAGGCGTGAGGGCCTGGGTCCTGCAGGACTACGGGAGCCTCTCCCTGGAGGAACGCCCCCTGCCGGAAGGCCCGGGCCTTCTCCTGCGGGTGGTGGCCACGGGGATCTGCGGCAGCGACCTCAGTGTCTACAAGGGCACCCCCGCCATGCGGGCCCGCTGGCGGCCTCCTCTTATCCTGGGCCATGAGGTGGCCGGGATCGTGGAAGAGGGTCCGGAGGCGCTCTTGGGCCGAGCGGTGGCCCTCTACCCCGCCCTCCCCTGCGGTGTTTGCGAGACGTGCCAGGCGGGAAGACCCCACCTGTGCCCTAGCCGACGCCATTTAGGTTTTCACTACCCCGGGGGGCTCGCCTCCTGGATCCGGGTGCCCGAGGGCCTGGCATATCCCCTTCCCGAGGGCCTCCCCTTTTGGAAAGGAGCCCTGGCCGAGCCCTTGGCCGTGGCCTGGCACGCGGTCCGCCGGGCTGGACCCGAACCCGGGGAAAAGGCCCTGGTGTTGGGGGGCGGGGCCATGGGAGCCTTGGTGGCTTGGCTTCTCCAACGGGAAGGAACGGTGGTTCACCTCGTGGAGCCAAACCCCTACCGGGCGCAAAAGCTCCTGCGCCTTGGCCTCGCCCAGGAAGCGGTCCCCAAGGGAGAGGAAGCCGGTCGGGAAGCGTACCCCTTGGTCATGGACACGGTAGGCCTTCAGGCCACCCTGACCCAAGGGCTAAGGGCTCTGGCGCCGGGGGGGAAGGCAGTGGTGGTGGGGCTTGCGGGAACGGAAGGGGCGCTGGACTTTCAGGATCTGGTGCTGAAGGAAAAGCACCTCTTTGGAAGCTACCTCTTCACCCCCGAGGAGTTCCAGGAAATACTCCCGCTCCTGGACGAAGTCCCAGAGGACCTTGTCTACCTCTGGCCAGCGGAAAACGCAGATCAAGCCTTTCTGGCCCTCTTGGAAGGGCGGATCGCCGAGCCCAAGCTGGTGCTGGTCTGGTGAGCCATGGAGTGGTCCATCGCCACCTGTGTCCTTGGCGGAAGCCTTGAGGAAAAGCTCCTGGCCATCGCCCAAGCGGGCTTCCGAGCGGTGGAGATCTTTGAGGAGGACCTGGCCGGTTTTCCCGGAACGCCCCGGGAGCTTCGCGCCCTAGCGGAGGACCTCGGCCTGAGGATCGTGGCGCTTCAACCCCTCAGAGATTACGAGGGCATGCCCGAGCCCTACCGGAGCCGGAACCGGGAGCGGGCCCTGCGCTGGCTGGACCTGGTGGCGGAGCTCGGCACGGAGCTTACTTACGTATGCTCCAACACTTCTCCCTTGGCCTTGGACGACCCCGAAGCCATCGCTGAGGACCTCCACGCCCTGGCGGAGATGGCGGCTTCCCGCGGCCTCCGGGTGGGCTACGAGGCCCTCGCCTGGGGGCGTCACGTCAAGGACTGGCCGAGGGCTTGGGAGGTGGTGCGAAGGGCCGACCATCCCCACCTGGGCCTCGTGCTGGACAGCTTCCACTGCTTCGTCCGGAATAACCCCTTGCCGGAAAGTACCGAGCTCCCCGGGGAGAAGCTCTTCCTCGTGCAGCTCTCCGATGCCCCGAACCTCCTGATGGACCCCTTGGCCCTAAGCCGGCGCCACCGGGTCATGCCGGGACAGGGGGACTGGCCTATGGAGGCCTTCCTCCGGGCGGTGCTGGCCACGGGGTACCGGGGAGTCATTTCCCTGGAAATTTTCAACGAATGGTTCCGCACGGCCCCGCCCGAGTGGGTGGCTCAGGACGGGATGCGCTCCCTCAAGCTCCTCTTTGACCGGCTGGGCCTCCTCCTGCCCCCCTTGCCTCCCGGAAGCCGGGTTCAAGGAGTCGCCTTTCTGGAACTCGGGGGGCACGAGGAGGACCTTGAGGCCCTAAAGGACTTCCTCCGCCCCCTGGGCTTCAAGCCCGTGGCCCGCCACCCGGCTTTGGAACAGGAGCTCTGGGCTTCGGGAAGCGTACGGCTTCTCCTCCGCGGGGACCTGGAAGAAAACCCCGCTCAGGAACTCCCCTCCGTCCTCGGGGTGGGCCTATCTGTCACCAAGGCCGCTCCCCTGGCCGCCCGGGCCCGGGAGGTCGGGCTAGAGCTCCTTCCCCGGGAAGAGGGCGGGCCCGGCTTTCCCGCCGTGCGCGGGGTGGGCAGGACCCGCCTTTACCTGGTGGACGAGCCCTTGGAAACCGCCTTGCCCTTGAAACCTCTGGGGGAACCCGGAAGCGCCCTCAAGCAGGTGGACCACCTCACGAACGTGGTGTCCCGATTCGAGGTGTACAGCTGGCTCCTCCTCTATAAAGGCTGGCTGGGCCTCGAGGTCAACCCGGTGGTGGAGGTCTTTGACCCCTACGGCATGTTCTACAGCCGCTCCCTCCGCAACCCCGAGGGCACCGCCCAAATAGCCATCAACACCGCCGAGGGCCGGGAAACCCTGGCCTCCCGCTTCCTCCAGGCCTTGGGCCACGCGGGGATCCAGCACGTGGCCTTCCAGGTTTCCGACCTCTTGGCCTTCGCCGAAGAGGCGCGGAAAGCCGGCTTCCGCCCTTTGCGCATCCCGAGCGCCTACTACCGCCTCCTCTCGGCCCGCTACGCCCTGCCCACCCCTTTCCTAGAACGTCTGGAAGCCCTCAACGTCCTTTACGACGAGGACCCAAAAGGAGGGGTTTTCCTCCATCTGTACACCCCTAGCTTTCAAGGGCGCTTCTTCTTTGAAGTAGTAGAACGGCAGAACGGCTACACGGGGTTCGGCGCCGCCAACGCCGGCGTTCGCCTCCAAGCCCAAGCGAGGGAGCTGGGGAGCCGGACCAAGGGCTAGGCCAGCTCCCGGCCCAGAAGCCGCCCCAACTGGCGGGCCGTGGCCTCGGTCACGAGGGGCTCCACGCCCACCTCCCGCAAAAGCTCCGCCGCAGCCAGCATCTCCTCCCGACGCTTTTCGGCGTGGCGCAGGCTCCCCTCCACCAGGCGGCCTACCAAGGTCTCGTCCGCCTCATTCAGAGTCTTGGCGATGTTGTCCCAGACCTCGGCCTCCAAGCCCAACCTTTTGGCCGCCTCCAAAGCCTCGAGCACGGCCGCCGCCATACCCTTGAAGAACACGCTCCGGAGAAGCTTCCTCAAGGCCGCCTCCCCAGGCCTTTCCCCCACCACCTCCACCGCTGCCCCCAAGGGCTCCAGGCCCCCCTTGTAGGCCCAAGCCCCGGGCCCCGAGGCCAAGGACGGGGTGGCGAGGCCCCTTCCGGGAACCGGACTCATCAAGGCCACGTCCACAAAACGGGCGCCCGTAGGGGCCAAGATCTCGGCCAAAAGGCGCTTGAGGCTTGGCGAAGCCGTGTTCAGGTCCGCATAGATCTGCCCAGGCCGCAAAACCGGGGCCACCTTCTCTGCCACCTCCCGAGCCACCCGGGCCCAGTTCACCGAGAGGACTAGGGAGGCGCCCTCCACCGCCTCGGCCTCGCTTTGAGCCCGCAAGAGGCCGGTAACTCAAAACTTGCACTTATGCACCCTGGGGATAGTTATGCTCGGGGGACCACTTGAAAGGGGCCGCCGGTTTCCCGTCTGATGACGGGTGCCATGACCCAAGCGGCCCTATCCCTACTTTGGACCAT
>Ga0207870_100446_pt1 | contig 22752 bp, 10 predicted proteins | sample CeladaPassage60B_FD_187477 | JGI IMG/M metagenome (GOLD analysis project Ga0207870, IMG submission 187477) | Cellulose-adapted microbial communities from the Joint BioEnergy Institute, USA - Passage3 60B (SPAdes) (version 2) | ecosystem: Engineered > Bioreactor > Continuous culture > Unclassified... | reverse complement strand
CTCGTTCAACTGTTTGATCATCCGGATCAGGTCAAACGAGTTGACATCGTACACCGAAGCGGCCCCCGGAAGATCCCCGTGCCGCGTCGGATCCCCCGTCACCGCCAGCACATGATCAATGCCCAGGGCGTGCAGGCCCATCAGGTGGGACTGCTGCCCGATCAAGTTGCGATCCCGGCAGGCGATGTGCAACAGCGGAAGGATCCCCAGCCGTTCCTTGACAATCGCCCCCAGCGCCATGTTGCTCATCCGGGTCATCGCCAGCGAGTTGTCGGCCATCGTCAGCGCGTCGATCCCCGCCTCTTTCAGTGCGGCCGCCCCCTCCATGAAGCGTCCGATGTCCAAATCCCGCGGCGGGTCCAGCTCCACGATCACCGTATGCCGTTGCCGGGCCAGTTCGGGCAAAGTAAGGGACGGCCGTCCCCGCTGATGGGAAAAAACGCCAGCGCCTCGCCATCTGTCCTCAGCGGCGCGATGGGCGCCGCCCTGATGGTCCCCCGCATCCACCACCCGGACAGATCGCCTCGCTTCTTGACGTTCCGGCCAGCCGGCAGACGCTTGGGACGATGGGCTGTTGCCCTCTTCTCCTCTCTCCCTTGGCGCCTGATCCGCTTCGCTCACCTGGCCATCACGGCGCAGCGGCTGCGGGGCGCGCTCGGCCAGCACCCGGGAGATGGCGGCAATATGCTCCGGCGTGGTTCCGCAGCAACCGCCGATGACGCAAGCCCCCAGGCGCCACAAATCCAGCGCCCGCTCGGCAAAATAGGCAGCCGACGACGGATAAATGAACCGGCCGTCCTGGTATCCAGGCAGCCCGGCATTCGGGTAGACGGACAGATGCAGATCCCGCGGGAAAGCCACCTGCTCCAGCAGGCGGATCATCGTGTACGGGCCGCTGTAACAATTCAGGCCCACCACATCGGCCCCCTCATCCAGCAGCGCGGCCAGCGCCTCCGGAATGGTCAGTCCCTCTCCGGTCCGGCCGCTCTCCTTCACCGACAGCTGGGCGAAGATCGGAATCGTCTCATCCAGCTGCCGGGCCACCTTCACCGCGAGGCGAAGCTCCGCCCCCTCGACAAACGTCTCCAGGATCAGCCCGTCCACACCCGCGTCCAGCAGCGCGGCCATCTGTTCCCTGTAGACCGCCGCCAGCCCATGTTCCGACAGCCCGCTATGCCTGCCGCCGCGGATGCCGCCCACCGCACCCAATATAAAAACGGGACGGCTGCTTTTCTCTTCCCGGCACCCGGCCCGAACCTGTTCCACCGCACGCCGGGCCCGCTCCACCGCAGCCCGGTTCACTTCATCCACCTGTCCGTCCAGCCCGAATCTGGCCAGCCGCTCCCGGTTGGCGGCAAACGTATTGGTCTCCAGCAAATGCGCGCCTGCCAAAAGGTAATCCCGGTGCACCCGCTCCACCAGATCCGGGCGGCTGATGTTCAGCTCTTCCAGACAGGAACCCACCGGCACCCCCAGCTGGTACAAGTAGGTTCCCATCGCACCGTCTCCCACCAGCAGACGCTCCCCCAGCAAACGACGCAGCTCCAACCTCATCCCCCTCCCGAATCTTCACCAGCGGACCGCTGCATGACCGGCCGCCTGAACCGCGTTTATGCGCGGACCTCTTCATAAAACCGGATCACCTCATCCACCAGCGGGGCCAGGTGCGGCTTCAGACGCTGTGCCTTCTTGCGTGCCTCCTCAGGGTCGTCCCCCGTCTCCAGCAAAAAAGCATACGTGCTGAGCAATTCCAAGAAGGGAGCGCTTTGTCCCTGCAGCCTCTCCAGCAACTCCTGCGGAATCGCAAACGGGTGTTCCCCGCCAAATTGCCCCTCCCATTTCCGGATGAATGCCTGCCCCTTTTCTGTAATGCGGTACACATAGCTTCCTTTCTCCTGCTCCTCCTGCAGCAGCTCCCTGTCCACCAGATCCCTGACGGCAGCCTGCAGATCGGCCGAATAGGGGCCGTAAAAATGATAACTGAAGCGGGACATCAGATCGGTGCCCCAATGTTGTAACAAAAAGGCTGTCTTCTGCAATTTCTTCCGCCCATGAACCACGCCCAGCGCCGCAACCAGCGACAACACGCGATATGTCTTCTCAAACATCGAAACGCCTCCGTTTCCCAACAACCCATATCCGGTCGCCCAGTCTTCCCATCTCATCGATGTCATCCAGTCCGACGATCTCAACCGTGCCATCCATTGCCCTGTGATCTCTAGGCCCTATGACCTGGCCGCCATCGCCTGGAGAATCCGCTCCCGCACCTCTTCCGGCACATAAAGCCGCTTCAGCGCCGTCCGCTGATTGCGAATCGCCCGGATCAGGGGAGAGGTCCGGGACAGTTCATGCGCCCGCCCCTGTTCGTCAAAGAGATAGATGTTTTCGGAAGCCTCCTCTTCACCTGGCTCCTCTTGGCCGCCCGTCTCCCCGGATGTCCCTTCCTCCAGCAGGTAGGAATCGGTGTAGGGGCTGCTGCTGTCCTCATCCTCCAGAAACAAGTATTTTAAGGGCCAGTCCGCCCCTTCGGCGACCTCTCCCATGACGTCCATGAGCACCAGCGGATCCACCTGTTCCAGATCAATCGCCTTGTACAGACGGCGTTTGAGCAGATTGGTGCATAACGTGGAGAGAATCGGATCGGAGGAATCGCTCCATTGATACACCGTGTGCCAAATCGTATGGTCGGTCAACCGCAAATAATTGGCCAGTCCCTCCTCGCCCTCCCGATGGTAGAGGAGGCGATACAGCTCCTCCGGCATCCTGAAGGCCGGATCCTCCTGCTGCAGCTCGATTGCCCGCTCAAAAATCTTGTCCATCATCAGGTCGGCGCTCCGAGTCGTTTTATGCAAGTAAACGTGCAAGTACATGTAATACCGGGCCATCACAAAATCTTCCGCCACGCTGATGCCTTTTTTGAGATCCAATCCCACTTCCGGCTGGTCGTTGACCACTCCGATGCGGAGGGTGTGAATCAGCCATTCCAGGTCAAACATCCCGTACTTGGCCCCGGTCATCAGGGAATCGCGCAGCAGATAATCGGTGCGATCCACATCCAGCTGGCTGGACAGCAGCTTGACCACCAGCCGCGAAGGATGGGTGCGCCGGATCACCTCGGCCACCTCCTGCGCCAGGCCGCGCCGGTGTCCCTCCAGCACCTGGCGGACCTCCGTATTCCCCAGCAAAATCCGGATGGTCCACTGCTCATGGCGCTCCTTGGTCAGGCGCTCCAGCGCGTGCGAAAACGGGCCATGCCCGATGTCGTGAATCAGGGCGGCCGCTTCCGCCACCTCCTGATGCTCGCGCAACTCCGCGATCCATTGCGGGCTGGTTCGTTCTCCATCCATCAAATGATGGAGAAACCGCTTCATCAGGTGAGCCACCCCAAGGGAGTGGGTAAACCGTGAATGTTCCGCTCCCGGATAGGTGAACATGCTCAGCCCCAGCTGCCGGATATGGCGGAGCCGCTGAAACTCCCTCGTGTGGATCAGATCCAGAAGCAGGCGATCCGCCTTCTTTTCAAACGAGATGAAATTGTGCACGGGATCCCGGAATTTGGCCAACGCCCATCACCCCCGGCCGATTCGGAAAACCGATGTATAGAAACAAATCCCAAGTTTTCCAATCCGAATTTCTTTCACGGTCACTTAGTCCCATCATAACATGGTTTTTTTCAGGCGAAAAGGCAGTCAGCACAAAGCACGCCAAACCGGTTCTAGGATGCCGTGCGGATTTGCCGCATCAATGCATGGCAGGCAGAAAGCGGCAGCCAGGCGCGAACCGAGCGGAACCCCCAACGGTCCGTGCGAAGCGGCACCATACGTGCCAGATCCCGGATCTGGATGAAAAACACTTCCGCATCGGCTGCCGGTGCAAAAGGGTGCGCCTCGACGATCAAACCATGGCCCCGCCCCCAGGGACGCAGCATCATCCACCCCGTCCCCTGGGCAAACAATGGATGTTCCTGCCACACCCGCATGACCTCCTTCAGGGAAACTTGCGGATCCACCTCCAGCGACAGGGACACCGGCGGGTGACGGTCGTACGGCAGCCGGGCAGCCGCAGGCAGCTGTTGAAGGGTTTTCACGCCCAGCCACTGAAACACCTGCTGGGCGCCAACATCCTGAGACACCAGCGCTTCCCACAGCTTCTCGGGCGCAAGCCACTCGGTCTCACCGAACAGGCGCAGCTGACTCCAGACATCGGCCGCATAAGCGCTCTGTTCCAGCCCCTCCCGCAGCCGCCACAACCCGGCCTGGCCGGACAGGCGCAGCCCTGTGCCGGCGCCATGCTCCTGCAAAAACCGCTCCGCCGCTTGTTCATCACCCTGAAAGGCAAAGGCGAATTCCACCGTCATGTCCCGCCCGCCACCTCCTGCTTCCTTTCTAGTATCTTTTCCGCTCCGGTATCTTTTCCGCAACCTGTTTCTGATGCTTCATATTTCTCGTGCCCAGCCGTCCTCGTCCGCCCGTTTGCAATGGCCCACGACATGACATCCCTGTCGCCGGCCCATTTTCATGCCTCGACCTCGGCCTTTTTCACGTTCCGTCCCTTTTTCACGCCCCGGCCACATTCTTCCCGCTCACCCATTCGTATCAGCCAACTGCCTCAGTTTGCGGATCAGCCGCTGTGGCAGATCCTCCAGCCGGCGCACTTCCAGCGCATGGGGATAAATTTGTCCGATCGCGGACGGCTCCTCCCCGATCGCCACGCCGATCACCTGAATTCCATCCTTTTCCAGTTCACGCACAGCGGCTCGTGCATCTTCTTGCGCGGCTGTTACTTTCAATGTCCATCCTTCCACATCATGAACCGGCTGTCCGTCCGAAAAGGACAGAAGAACCGGCCGGACCCGCTCCGGATCGCCCAGCCTACCCGCCTGTCTGGCCTGGCGGATGTATTCTCCCGCATAGCGCAGGGACAATCCTTCCCGTGTGTTCTCCTTGGGACCCAGCAGCACGAGACGCTGCCGCTGGCTGACAGGACGGGGGCCAAAGTCCAGGTAATGATGGTGGACCACATGGGGTTGTCCGTAAACGGCCAGGTGCCCGATCACCGCAAAGGGAAGCCGGCACGCCCGGCAAACCGCCTCCAGCAACAGACAGGCCCGTTGCGCGTGCCGCCAGCGCTCCGCCTCCTGCATCGACCCGGACTCATCCACCAGGACCAAAATGGCCAGTTCATTGGCGGCCTCATCCTCTGTCCGCCTGTAAAACAGGCGTGTGTCTCTGCGCCACAACCGCTGTTCATCCAGCTTGCCGCTGTAAAGTCCCGTCTGCCGCACCGGCTGTCCGCCCAGCAGCCAGTGCTGCCACTGACGGGCCATGCTCTGCACCAGCCAGCGGCTCTCCGCCTCCAGCTGGGCAAACCGCGCCGCTTCCTCCTGCCCCAGCACAAAATCCCGGTTGGCGAAAAGCCGAATCCCCTGGTGCACGCCTGTCGCCAGGCGCTCCGCCCGATACGCGGCATCCCGGGCCAGGGAGCGGCTTTTTTCCCCCGCTTCCCGCTCCCGACGCGCTGCGGCTTGCACGGAACCAAGCGCTTTCGCCAAATCCTTCAATACCGGCGCCCACTCACCTGCCCCCGCATCATCCGGCACCGTCCCGCTTGCGGGAAACGGCGCGGCGTCCTTCTCTGCTCCGCTTTGATGTTCTTGTCCGCTTTGATGGCCGGCCGCAGCGGCTGGCCCAGCGGTCGCCGCGCCATGATCGGCTCCCGGACTTGCTCCGGCCACCTCCGCATCGGCCGCCGGTGCGGAACGGTCCGCCAGTGGCGCCATCGCTTTTTCTCCCTCTCCCGTGGCGGCTGCCCGCACCTCCTCCGCGTCCACCACATGGCGCGCCTCTGCGGCAGCATTCCGTTTGCGCCGTCCCAGGCGAAACCACTTCAACCGGGGGACGGATGATTTCTCCCGCCGCGTCCCGCCTTGCCGGTTTGACAGACGGGACTGATCTTCCTGCAAGGAAGCCTCGCTGCGTGGTTCCTGGGCCTCCGGCGCCTCCCGGCCAGGCAGTTGAGCCGCCTTCCCCGCCGCTGAAGGATGCCCCACGTCTTCATCCCAACGCCAGCCATCTGCTTCCCTCGTCCCACCTGCCTCCTCTTGTGCCTCTTGTGCATGGCGCCCGCTCTCCGCGTTTGGCCCCGTGCCGATCCCGTTCCCCCGTTCCGCGCCGCGGCCGCTTTCCCAAACACGGCTGTCTTCCGAGATCATGCGGCCGCTTTCCGTGATGCGGACGCTTCTCAGCCCGCCCGTCCCCTCTTCATAACGAAAGACAGGCTTGACATACTGGAAGGAATGATCCGCCACCGCTCCTTGCCTTTCCATCTCCTCGATCCAGGGCAAATAGAGCCGGTACAGCGCCTCCGCATGACGCAAACGGGCCATGGAATCGGCCGCCTCCCTGCCTTGCGCCAGGATCGGCAGGGCCTCCTCAAACACCGCGGCCAGCCGTTCGTCCCGCCAGTGACCTTTCACCCGGCCCAAGATCGCCTGCATCAGCGTTGCCTGGGACAGCACCTGAAAGGAAGGCGCGCCCCGCCGTTGCATCTCATCGATTCCCGGCATCTGCGAAAAAGCCACATGATTGCTGAAAAACACCGCCCGCCGGAACAAACCCCGGTACGCCTCGCAACCTTCCCGCTCCACCGCCGCGTCTTCGATGATGTTCAACAGCCGGTAAGCCATCTCGCGGCGAAACGGCGTCTCCTCCCGCATCTTGGCGGGCAGCAGCCGGAAAGCGCGAAAATCGGTGTAGGCGATGTGGAAATATTCATGAGCCAGCTGTCCCAGGATGGCCAGCGTTTTCTGCTCCAAGGTGGGCAGGCTGGCGAGCAATGGCGAGAGCGGGTTGATCTGGATCACCCGCCCGTCCGTCTGGATCTGGTCGGAAAACACCACTTGCAGGTCATATTCGCCGCTGACTGTCCGCACCACCCGTTCCAGATACTGGCGGTAAGCTTCCGAGAGCAGGAATTGCCGCTCATGCACGTCCATCACCCGCAAAGCCGAACACGTTTTCCACCAGCACTTGCGCCAATTCCTCCTGGATGTCCCTGTGCTCCATGGCGGCGGCCGGCAAGATGGTGTGCCAGGCGGATAGCACCGGATCGCCGGTAAAGCGGACATCCTGCGCCCAATCGATCAACTCCCGCGTGCCCACTTGTCCGGGAAGCCCTTCCTGCTCCACCCGGCGCTGCATTTTCTCCACCACATCGGCCATCCGGCGGATCATCTCGCGATCGGTCAATCCGCTGGCTTGCACAACGATCTCCACCAGATCCTCGCGGGGCAGCGGCGGCACGTACACCTTGCGTTGAAAGCGGGATTTGAGCGCCTCGTTCAGCCGTTGCGTCCCGACCATCGCCAGATTCATCGTCGCCACCACCACACAGTTGGGATGACGCTGCACCACCTCGCCGTTGGCCAGCGTCAGGCGGTACGGCGTCTCCAGCGCGCTGTGGGCCGCGCCCAAGACGCCCGGCCGGGCAAAGTTCAGCTCCATCAGCTCCACCAGCCCGCCGTTCCGGAATGCCTGGACAAAGGGCGGTTCCTCGAATCGGAAGCGGCCCTCCACCTCGGTGGGGACAAATTTTCCCAGCAGCACCTCCTCCTCGGCATTCAGGGACAGGTTGACGTAATAGTACGGCAGGTTCAAAAGCTGGGCCAGAACCTGCGCCAGCGTCGATTTTCCGCTGCCAGGCGGCCCGTAGAACAACAGATTGCGCAGCGGCCGCCGGCTGCCGCTGGTCTCCCGGATCATCCGGGCCAGCTCCACGACAAAATCCGGCAACCGCACTTCGTCCGGGCGAAAACGCGGGATCATGGCCCGCGCTTCATCCCCCCAGTGCTCCGTCCCCGGCAAGGCGAAACGGCCATCCAGAAGGGCTGATTCATCGTTCGTGTCCGAAACGGATGCAACCGATGGATGATCCGATCCGTGGCCTCTCCCCGATGCCATCCAGGAAAACAGCACCTTTTTCCCCACCAGCTCCTCCGACAGGTCACGCACGTTCCGCGGCAGCGACGCTGGCAATGGTTCCAGCTGGCTGGTATCCTGGATATAGAAAAAGCGGTTTTGCCAGAGAAAGGCATTGACCAAAAAGAGCGCCTCCCGCGAAGCTTCGGTCTCGCCCAGGCGCCCCCGCTCGCGCCATTCCTCCTGCAAAAGCGGCCATATCTCCGAGACATCCGGATTTTTCCCGTCCTCGTAAGCCAGCAGCAGCGCTCCCACATAGATGGACCAGTGCGGTTCCGCCTTTTCTGACACGGGCCCTTGGGAATGAACTGGTCCATTGGAGTGCACCGGCGGGGGCAGCACGCCCCAGAAGAGCCGCCGCTGGATCGGGTGAAACAACCCGACATACCTCGTCCCAAAATCGGGCCCTGCGCCGTTGTCCAACAGCTTTTCCGCCGGTGCCTCCGCAGACGCAGACGTATTCGCCGGCGAAACGTCTGGCGCCGGCAAAACGTCCGGCATACCCGCCGCAGGACTCTCCCGCGCCTCCCAGAGATACAGGCGATCTCCCCCTTGTTGCACGGTGCCGACCGCCACTTCACCAGCCAACAACCGGCTCAGGGCCAGAGACGGGCCGTAAAGGATACGGCTGCCGCCTGCAAAACTGAGCCGCGTGCGGATGGTGGGATGCACCTCATTTTCCCTCATGGCAATCCCCGGAATCACGCGCTGTTTATCGGAATACTCCCACAATGACCGTTTCATTCGGATCGCCTCGCTGAAGCAAGCATGTGAACAGCTAAAACGGATGCGGACACCGCATATGACATGTCACGATTCGTTCGTTTGCATGTCACGATTATACCAAAGGTTTGACCTGCGCGATCAAAAAGAAGCTTGCCCCTTCCGGAACAAGCCTTTTCTTGCGTCTTGTGATGGGATGCTTTACGGGTCGTCCCCCACCGTTGCTTCATCCGCCCCATCATCGATTTCGTATATTCGTTTCAAGCTGCCTATATGGGCCTGCTATTCGTTAACTGTCAGCGTGGCCGTCGGCATCGTGTGCATCCCCCGCGCATCCGTATGGGGAATCACATAATAGGTGCCCGGCTCCTCAAAGGTGTAGGTGATGGCGTAGATCCCTTGACCCCGATTCTCCCCTTCCATCTTCTGATGCTGATCTTCCGCCTGGCCCTCCCGCCACAACTCAAACAGCACCTTGTCCGCATCTTCCACCGGTTCCCCGCCCTGCGTCACCTTGGCCATGATCTGGACAGGTGTACCCACCTTCAGCGTCTCAGGGTCCGTCTGCACTTCCACATTCACGGGCACCGTGGGCTCCAGCGACAATTGATGCTCCTCCTGCTGCCCAGGCGAGCAACCGGCAACGAGAACCATGCAGGCCAACACAATGCCAAACACCACAAACCCTTTATTCAAACTCAAGTCCCTTTTTCGCAAGCCGCGCCCCCCTCTTCACAGGCCTTCCGAGTTTGATACGACATCTTCTTTGATACGACATTCTCAACCTAATGATGCACGGATATGCATCTCCCTATTACGAAAACGTGCTGGGTCACCTTCCCCAGGCATTTCATCATTTCACTTTAAGTATATAAGTGGGCGGATACCCTAACAATGTTCACTATTGCTTTGTCATAAATTTGACATGATGAGTGAGTTACCTGCCAAAAGCGCCACGATGGGTGGGAACGGTATGCCCATACTGCCTGCCAATATACCGGTGAATGATCAGGCCAGGACCACGAAGGACCAATGGAAGTTCTCCTCTTTTCTCGCTCGTCATCTTCGGCACCACCCAAAGCATTCCATTCCAGCCAACTCTCCTTTCTCATTGTTCAATAAACAATATCTATTTCATCCTAATCAAAAGCTTTTACCCAAAGTCTTCCGCAAATCTCCCTTCGTGCATTACTGTGCATGCTAAAAACAGGACATGCTAAACAAAGGATCAGGAAATTCTTAAGGAAATCTTAAATGAGTGAAAAACTGGACTTAAATAAAAAACACCTGGACCGGGGTGCGTCTAGGTTCAAGACCAATCGAGGAAGCTGTAATTTCCTGAAGAAACCGTTCGATTTGTCTGGATGGCGATGGGTTCTTTAAAAATAGGCCCTCCTGTCACAAATGTATGAAACTCGCCGGCTTCTCCCGCCACATCAATGCCCGCTCTTTCAAGGTCAGCCAAAGTATCTTTATTATATTCCCGGCCCAAAAAGTCTGGGTCAACGACATCGTGGTTGACGGCCACGATGACAGCCGTAAAGCCGAGATCGATAAATTCTTCAGCCAGTTCCCGCCGCGGGCGCTGCCATAAGGGCAAACAAGCTGAAAGGGATGCCGCCTGGCACACCTTCTCCTCCCACAATCGGTGCTCCTCCAGGTCGATGTCTCCAAAGACTCCCGCCTGTACACCCAACTTTTTAAAGCGGTGCAATTCTTCCGTAAAAACCTTTTCGTAATCATTCCATGAGGCGGCTCTGGTCACCAAAGGAATGTTCAAGCTTTGTGCCTGTTTTTCCAAGAGTAACACGGGCAAGCCATGGGAACGTGAACGAAGCCCATCCTCATGAAGCATGGTGAAAAGAAAGCGCGCCTTTCCATTGTCGCGCAAGGCATGGTAAAGCGCCAACGCGGAATCTTTCCCGCCGCTCCAGGAACAGAAAAAAGACAAACCGGAAATGGACACGGATGTTTACACCTTCTTTTGGATAGTATTTTTGTCATTTGCAACCGCTGGCAACACTCACAGATAGGATCGGAAACAAAAAAATCGGTTCGAAAACTAAAAGAGCAAGATCAAGTTTCAATCCCTTACAGGTAGGTTACAAACTCAATTCCTGAATCCCGTGGTGACTTTGAATTCCAAGTTTCAATCCCTCATAGGTAGGCTACAAACTGTATCAGGCGACTGGAAGCTTGAACCCGAGATGCGAGTTTCAATCCCTCATAGGTAAGCTACAAACCGTTGTAGGATGTACTTCAGTTCTTCAAGCGTCAGGGTTTCAATCCCTCATAGGTAAGCTACAAACCTGGAAACGTCTATGCTGTTCATTCTGTTGTTATTGGGGTTTTAATCCCTCATAGGTAAGCTACAAACATACGGGAGGTGAAGGGTTGAAATCCATCTTTTACTCGTTTCAATCCCTCATAGGTAAGCTACAAACGAAATGGTTCGGATGATCCTTGTAGACACCCCAGAAACGTTTCAATCCCTCATAGGTAAGCTACAAACTTTGGAGATAGCGCCTTTTCTCACTCGATCCATTGCCAGTTTCAATCCCTCATAGGTAAGCTACAAACTTAGCCGGACTAACAGCGGGCGGGATTGCACTCTAGTTTCAATCCCTCATAGGTAAGCTACAAACATAGTTGAAATTCCTGACGAGATGACTGAGCAGCAATGTTTCAATCCCTCATAGGTAAGCTACAAACATCCAGGCGCGGATTGAGCGCGCCAACATCATCGACGGTTTCAATCCCTCATAGGTAAGCTACAAACTGTTGAGTCTGAGCTATACGGATTCCACGACACAAAGGTTTCAATCCCTCATAGGTAAGCTACAAACCTGAGGCGCGGCAGCCGAAAACGGTTGTCATCAGCGTGTTTCAATCCCTCATAGGTAAGCTACAAACGACCAAGCACGGGCGGAGCTAGAGCAGACCATCCAGGTTTCAATCCCTCATAGGTAAGCTACAAACGAAGTAACAGGGGCGAGCAGATTTTCTGCGAGCCCCAGTTTCAATCCCTCATAGGTAAGCTACAAACCGGCTGCGTGATGTTGAGCGCATCGTTGACAGAAAAGTTTCAATCCCTCATAGGTAAGCTACAAACCACACGTTTTCACGCGCAAGAATTTCGAGATAACGTTGTTTCAATCCCTCATAGGTAAGCTACAAACCCGCTGACATGACCTTACATGAGGTGTATCAGAGGAGTTTCAATCCCTCATAGGTAAGCTACAAACAAATCACTGCCCTTCGAAAAGCAGATCGTGGCACTTGAGTTTCAATCCCTCATAGGTAAGCTACAAACTCCGTACCAGCTCCTTCGCAAAATCTACGAAATGCGAGTTTCAATCCCTCATAGGTAAGCTACAAACTAGTCTTCGATGTACTCCTTTCCTCCATTGATCTCATGTTTCAATCCCTCATAGGTAAGCTACAAACAGATATACGAAATACTTTTTCCCGCTCTATATGTCGGTTTCAATCCCTCATAGGTAAGCTACAAACCCACTCAATACCCGGTATTGGCGCTTGCACAACCAAAGTTTCAATCCCTCATAGGTAAGCTACAAACCCTGGAAGTACAGCTTCAGCCTTCCTAGGTTGATATGGTTTCAATCCCTCATAGGTAAGCTACAAACAATACAAAATCGACTTCGACATCTGTTATTACCTGCAGTTTCAATCCCTCATAGGTAAGCTACAAACGAATGGCTAAAAAGGGTTTGGAAAAGAGTTACTGATGAGTTTCAATCCCTCATAGGTAAGCTACAAACATAGATACGCGTATGTCATCCTTACAAAACTGACAAGTTTCAATCCCTCATAGGTAAGCTACAAACAAGGAGTTATTTCGTGGCGTAGTTTTTGTGATGGATAGTTTCAATCCCTCATAGGTAAGCTACAAACGAGGCCCCAAGATCAAGAGCAGCTTTTCGCATGGCTTCGTTTCAATCCCTCATAGGTAAGCTACAAACTCGCCATTTGCCTTTGACCACACCACGTTAGCAAAGTGTTTCAATCCCTCATAGGTAAGCTACAAACGGCCAGCCAATTCGTGCAGGGTTCGCGGCGGGAGTAGTTTCAATCCCTCATAGGTAAGCTACAAACTCCACACTACGGCCTCATCCTCGGCCAGAGCATGAGTTTCAATCCCTCATAGGTAAGCTACAAACGCCTTGCCCTGATCCGTGTCCTCGATGAACCGAACGGTTTCAATCCCTCATAGGTAAGCTACAAACTGTGCTTCTCGTCCCACGTGGCCACCGCCACAAGTGGGTTTCAATCCCTCATAGGTAAGCTACAAACTTTCAAAGACACCAGGGAACAGTTCAGTTTCGCGATGTTTCAATCCCTCATAAGTAAGCTACAAACAGATGGCTCAATTAACAGTTCAACGTTTCCATCAACGTTTCAATCCCTCATAGGTAAGCTACAAACCTTGAAACCACGACGGCGCATCTCAACAAACCAGTTCAGTTTCAATCCCTCATAGGTAAGCTACAAACCCTCATATTGGTAACCACTCGCCTTGAATTGCTCGTTGTTTCAATCCCTCATAGGTAAGCTACAAACCCATTTCGGTCCCATCATATCAATACTTTTCCTTAAAAGGGATTATAGATGATTTTAATTCGTTTTGGAAGATAACGGACAATCAAAATTCCTTGAAACTCACGTCTTCCATGGATCGAAGACATGTTTAGACTTCCAAATAAATGTGTCGTCGATCTCCCAGGATTTTTGCATGATTGCCGATCGACGACATCAAAAATACTGTTTCATATCTTAAATCATCCAAATACAAATCTCCAAATACAATTCAAATACAAATGTAAATATGCAAGTTGAAAGCCGAACTATGGAAACTCGCCTTTCAATTCCAAATGTCTTGTTGTTTCATCCTAGAACATACAAAGGCTTTTTATCGAGATTCTAATCCGACTCATCCCCCAACTCCTCAAATCCATCCACGGTTTCAACCTCATCCATCGACTTCATATATTTCTCAAATGCCTGCAACCGTTTAAGCGGATAGGGCAGGATCGTGTGCTCCTTGTATGTTAGGCTGACTTGCCGCAATTGATGGGTCAGAATGGCCAGTTGATCCCTTTCCTCTTCCATGGAACAACCTAATGGAATAATTTCCACTGCCCGCTGTTTGACAATCATCGTCCGTGGATTCTCCCACTTATTTTTCTCCTTGGAAATCTGCATCGTGTCGGGTCTGGCACCCACACTATAGTAGATTCCAGGGCTATCCTTGAACAATCCCTGACCTCTCGTCGGCTCCCCTTTCACGTTGGGCACATCGGCGTAAGGAACCTCGTCGGTCGTGTTGATCCGGATCACCCGTAGTCTTTCCTGACCCGCAAACGCGTGTTCAAATGGCAGTTGATCCAGCTGAATGCGGTCATTGGCCAATCTGTGCCATAAGTGGCGGCGAAGGGCGGCGTTGACAAACAAATACACCTGTTGTTCGGTTTGCGCCAGAATCTCTTGAACCTCTTTCGCCACATACCCCTCAATCAAACCTTGATCCAGCGATTGCTCCTTCATCGCATAGGGATCAAAACTCAGCAATGCGCGGTCAAACGTTTCCCATTTTCTCCGGCCGATTTTCACATAAACCTCGCCATTCCGGACCCAGCTCATGATCGGAATGATACCGCGTTTCCACAGCCTGGCCCCTTCTTCGCTCGTCCACTCTATCTTTGGATATAGATAATCAAAGCCCACGATCATCGCATCATGCTGGAGAAAATGCCACCTCGAATCCAAGAATCCCCGGTCAGAAAACAAATCGTAAAGGGCGTTTTGAATCCGTGCCGTGTTTTTTTCCTGATCATCATCCCGTAAAGGATGAATAAATTGCGTGATTCGGCCCATGCGCAACATCCCGATCCGCACAGCATGTTTAGGGTCATTTTTTCGCATCGTTGGCTGCTCATGATTGGGATAATCTTCAATTTCCACCAACGCCATCATCGGCTTCTCCTTGGCCTGTTCTACAAACCGGCGAATTTCACCGATTCTTTTTTGGATTCCCTTTTGATTGAGCGCTTCCTTCGTTGTTGCCAGCCTGTCGTCCAAGGGGGATACCAAAACACCAGGATCCTTTTGGACAATGCGCAGTTCCCACTGGATCTTGCCTGTAGCCAGATCTGTCACGGGAAAGAAAACAGAGGACGGCAACGTTTTGGTGGGAGAGGTATCGAGGATTTCCCCGGTCTGCTCACAAACGGCCTGAAAAAACGCCATGTCCTTTGACCAAACTTCCAGCGTATAGATCGAATCCCTTTTGGGTGGGACTGGTTTCCGTTCCCGGCGATCCCGAACCTCGATGCTAGGCAAAGGCGGCAATAAGTTCAGTTGCGGAAATCTTTCTTGAAACCGCTCAAAAAGTGTTTTTCGCTCATACAGGCCGGCACCGGGGCGTATCGCCCCATAGTTGATAGTAAAGGCGGCAGGTGAATAGGTGATGAAGGCTCGAATGCCGTTTACCCCTTGAAAATACGCCTTTGGATCGCAATAAATGGCATCTGTCGACAAATGTTGCCGTGAGACCAGGTCGGAACAATATTCTTCAAATTCATCCTCCCACTTGGTTTTGCGTTCCTGTTCCCGGCGATTGTCTCGCACATCAAACAATTTCGCAAATGAAACTCGATCCTGTTTTATGTAAGGATTGTTGAGGGAGAGATAGATCGAAGACCGCTTTTGCCATCGCAATAAGCAGTACTTCTTTTCAATTACTGGTTGCAACACAAAGCGGCGAATACCAACTCTGACGTTGAGACACTTTTGTTCCGCCCGAAGGCCGCGAGTGACCAACCGCAATCGGAGGACATATGAAAAAGCGCCTCCCTTTCGCTGGATGGGCTCAGACATGCATTCATACCCATTTTCCGCTGCGGCTATCGGATAAAACAAAAGCTCTTGCCCGCCGATGTCAAAATAAACCGGCTCGCGGCAAAACGCATGGGAAAACATCCCCGGAATCACCTTGTACAAGATACTTTCGTCGTAGACATCCCGTTCCAAATCAAAAGTGCTCCAATCCCAATCCGGAAGTTCCTGCAACTGACCAAGCAGACCGGGAGCAGTGACACCGTTGCCGGTCTTCACTTTCAACCAGCTTAGAAACATCTGAGTAATCACATCCAAATCCAGCTTCTCCGTCGCAATGATCCAAGGCTTCCCGTCCTTCACCACTTGTGTTGAAAAATGGCTAGAGATGATGCTGGGAAAGACCGCTTCCAGCTTGTCTCCCAACCCGTGCAGCCTAAAGCGGTACTTATACTCCCCCTCTTTAAATTGAGCAAGATAATCCCGCCACGGTTTTGGCATGGACAAAGCATATAACGGGATTTCAGGAACGGACTTCAAATCCACGGGAAATGAGTACAATTGCATGACTTTAGACATCCGCTATCTCCCTTTCACTGTTAATCAAATGGTCTATCGATTGCATGAATGGACCATAAAGCTCCTGCACAATCGGATCGCCCGCCAATTCCTGCAACATCTGTTTCCAACTAGCCAGCATGCTGTCTTCTGCCCCTGTCCCATGCTCGCCATATGGGTGGGCAAATTTGCTGTCCACATACCAGACGCGGGCATTGGTGCCCCCGCGCAACAGGCGGCCGATCATCTGCCACACGAGGATAAACGTGTACCAAGACAACAGCCGGCGTTCATCTTCGTCCAAGAGAGCCCAAAATTGCGGCTTGCGGACCATATCCTCCAAAAACTGAATACTCTTATGCCGCAAGTGTTTGATCCCATCTTCAAATTGAAGGCGTTTCGAACCGATCGTCCTTAAATATGAAGGCAAGTAACCGTGTAAGGACGGGATGATGTAGGCCATATCCCCTGGGACGTGGTAGGGACGCACCAGGAAGAAGACGCTGCCGAACAGAGAACGGCCGGTATCCGGTTGCAAAATGTTGTAACCGCGTCCCACGGCCGTCAGGGGCACCGCCAAAACGTCCGCCTCTTCCTGCGCAAAATCTCGGATAAACCGTTTGGGAATGAACTGCCCCTCTTCCACCCTCTCTCTGGACAACAGACGAAAGCAATCTTTCCAGTCTGGATCGGATTGTAACGCTTCACGGACGCCCTCAAGATCCTCGTACGAATTCACTACAAGCAAGATTTTCCGGTTTTCGTCCCGCCAGTATGCCAATTCACTGGCAAAGGTCCCCTTCAAATCTCGCACCATTTTCTGAATCGCCAACGTCCGTTCTTCCCGATGCCTTGTGCCAGACACATACAGGTAGCGATTGGCTTCCAAATCGGGAATCAGTCTCAACCGCTGATCAATCCAAGGCTTCTCCCGCTGGGATATCAAGAGCCAATGAACCGGAATGTCGAGGTGAAAATGATGCGACCCGGGCGCGTAACTGGACCCTGACAAAAACACGACCGCTGGCCCTTCCCACTGGTCGGCATCCTCATAAATGCGGTGCCAGTCTTTCAGCAATTCCCTGCCCACCCCGTTATATTCAAGGAGCTTGAAATGCCCTTCCCGGGCTCCGTCCGTTACAAGGTAACGGTATCCCAGCAACAGACCGGTCATGCTGTCCTTGATAAAGGGGTGATAATCCCTCGGCGTCGTGCGAAACATCCGTCCGATCTCTTCTTCCAAATTCAGATACGGACTGACATACAGATGATTGGTTGTGAGATACCGCAGGTGTTCGTCAATGCGGGCCAGATAAAGGAAAAACTCCAGTTTCTGAAACAGTATGGGTTCGTCTTCATACCGCTTTTCTTCGTTCGCGATCGCTTTTAAACATTGCGCCAATAGGGTTTTTTTCCTCTGCTGATCGATGGGATTCAACAATTGATCGACAATCGGGGAAAGAACAGGGTGGTTGAGGGGTTCTTTTGCGTAGTCGGACAACATTTTATAACCCGCCTGCTCTTGATAGTTCTCACCCCAAAGATGTTTCGCCACATCGTGCAAAATCCGGTACACATGAAAGATGCGGTTTTTCAATCGCGATGCCAAAGATGGGGAACGGGACAACAAATGATACATTTTATTGACGATATTCCGAAGATAATCGAAGTGACTGAGCCAATTTGAAACCAGCGTATGTGAATATAACCCCGGATCGCCAGCCACGCGAGGGGCCGTCGACCGCACCAAACGGCCAAACAAGTCATCGCTCTTGCCGATCAAGTCGTATTGTCCGATAAAGGCCTGATCAAACGCCATTTGCACCTGGTCAGCCTCATCGACAAAAATCACATCGAGGTATTGGTACATCGCTTCATAGTAGGTTCTTCGATACGGATCAACCATCGGCGAGAAACGGGACTTCAATACGCTGGGGGCGGTGGCCACCCACACATCCGCATCGACAAGCTCCAATTCCGGACGAATCACGCCGCATTGCGCATACAAGGGGCAAAGTAAGCGCCTCTGTTTATCCTGTTGAAGTGCCGCGCAAGGGTAATGCTGATCGCCGGCAAAATCTTCCGCCAAGGCGTGAATGACGCATTTTCCGGACAGATACCGGAGCTCCTCCGCAGCTTCTTCCCGCAACGCAGTGAGATTCTCTGCATTTTTGCTCACCGAATATAAAAATTCCGCCAAATGCCCTGCCCGGTTGCTTCTGCCGATGATCGGAACCGCCTTCAGCCCGAGCTTGCGCAATTCGCGAACTTTTTCCAAGACGCCTTCAACCGACCCCTCGATGATGCCCACCTTCGCCCGATGTTTTTTGACCAGACGGTAGGTTTCAAGCAAGATAAAAGTGGACTTGCCTACACCCAGGCCACCGGCGATATGCAGGTTTCCGGAATATTGAAATGGCTTGTCCGCTAAGGGTTTAAATTGACTTTGCCGGACAAAATCCCGAAAACGGCTCCCGCCCAAGGTCTCATCCATCTCCTCGGCCACATCGATCCAGTCTGCGGGAAATGAACCGCCCAGGCGTTTTTTCGGCCGATAAAGCGGCAGACGCCTGTCTTTTCCTTCCACTTCCGGGAAGGGAAAAAGCTCACCGCGAAATTCATGCACCTCACCATCAATCGATCTTTGATAGACAAACGGACCCGGCTTGGCAAACGTATTCTCGACGGCATGAAAAGGAATCGGCTTGGCCAGGATTTGCTGGTAGACCGTTTCCCGATCCGGAATGAAGTCCGGTGTGTTTTTCTGAAGATATCCCTCCGGTGTGATTTCAAACAGCCGGTATTTTAAATCGATCTCCTGGTATTCCTGAATCAAATCGTGCCATGCCAGGCGGTTTCGGAATGTGGGAAACAGCACCCTCAAACGGGCAATCAGCTCCCGGTGCGTGCCCGGCAAAATCGGTTCGTCATAGCCTGGAATCAGCGACCACGCCTCTTGAGCCTTCCCCTCTGGATGGACCTGGTAAAACCCCCATAAGAGAAGCTCGACCGGAAAAATCAACTCTGCCGCATCCCGGTCTCCCGTCAAGTCAACAAATCGCTTCCGCAAATCCTCCGTCATTTGCCTGCCGTTTTTCCTCATGATTCCTCCCCCAGACGGATGAAAAATTCTCGTTCCGTCATCACTTGTACCTCTTGGACAGCCGCCTCAAAAGCGGTATCGCTCAGCGGGGATCTCCCCCGGGACTGCCTGAGATGTTGCAAAACTCGTTTCGCGTAATCGGGATGAAGACGCTCCTGATATTGCGGAACGACATAGATGACATCCTTATCCCAATTTTCCTGCTCCATCTTGGCGAGAAGATAGTCGGCCAGCAACTTCGGGTGGCTGTAATCCTTCACATCGATCTCTTTTCGCATCTGATCTTTTGTGATGCGCAGATCCACGCGGTCCACGTCCGGATACAGTTCCACATCCCATCCCCGTTCTTCGAGCTTCCGCGCCAGTGCCAGCTCGGCAAGCCCCGGGTTTTGGACATATTTTTGAATGCCTTGGGTGAGCCGATAGTACTTCTGATGACCGGAAGTATCCAGCACATTAAAGTGTGTGAAATCGCTGTTGCGCTTGCATACCCAGCGCGTGCATTCCCATTCGCCGTCACGGTTTGTCAACGTCCACCCGCAATAAGGGCACAAATAAATTCGGGGATAAGGCAAATTGATCTCCTCGTAACAATCCCGCACTTTTTCTTGCAAATCCTTGTCAAACGACAAAAGAAATGATCCCAATTTGATAAATTCAACCACCGGATGTTGGATCAAAAAAGTGCGGATCGCTCGATACGCCTGCTCCAGAGGCGGCGTGGCCTCCCGGCAATAGCTCAATATTTCGCGCATCACTTTCTGTTCCGACTCTTCCACAGAAACGTTTTCCTCCAACCATTCTTCATAAAAGATGGATAACCCCGCATAATCCACGAGCACCGGCTCATCCGCCGGAAAACGCTCGGCCACGCGCGGAAGCGGCCATTCTGCTATGGGACGATGCAGCCATTGAAGCAACTCATGCAGATCGGCCGGATAAGGCGCGTGATGCTGAACGGCAAACCGAATCAACCGCAAATGCCCTTCATGCAATTCCGCGGGCACCCGCGGTATGTCCGTTTGCCACTTCTTGGCGCCAATGGTCAGGAGCAAGAACATCTTGTCAATTTGCCTGTCTAAACTCATATGACCCAAGTCCATATTTGTTTCCGCCATCACTCACCTCAAGATGTAAAAGTTATTTTTTTGTTATTATAACCAATACTTTCTGACAAATATTTGTCACCGAATGAATGTTCTTAGAACAAAAATATCCCTTCTATGATGAGGTGCAGGATTTTGTTTTTTCATGTCGAAAACAATGAGAAGATCATCATCGACGGAGGGAAATCCAAGGTGCGCTCTGTACTCGAAACATGCCAACCTCGGCCAGAGCTTTTAGCTGGAACGTTCAATCCGGAAATTTTTACTGCCTCGCTTAGCCCTATCATCGAGTATTATCGAAGTGGACGTACGGCAGTGGACAGCATTTATACCAATGCAGAGCTATTCTTTCAGGAAGCAACCTATCCAACGCAAGGCCTCCGCCAAATTTTGACTGAAATTTTCAGCAGAATAAACGGCGACATGACCGTACCCGCCATCCACCGTCTCGAAACCGCTTTTGGTGGTGGAAAAACACATACACTTATCGCTTGTACCCACCTGGCATTTCAAGGCACCCAACTTCGGCACGTGGTCAAAGATATACTGGACCCATCCCTTCTTCCGGAACCAAATTCGATTTGTGTCGTGGGTGTAGCCGGAGATGAAATTCCGGTTCACAAACCCCGGGGAGGAGACCTCGTGCCGTATACTTTGTGGGGAGAAATCGCCTTTCAAATCGGTGGAGAATCGTTGTACCGTGAGGTTGAAGAAGATGCCAACTCTTACGCTGCGCCAGGCAAACACTATTTTGATAAAGTACTCAAAGGAAAAAAGGTTCTTATCATGTTGGATGAGCTTGCTCAATATGCGGCACGTCTCGAGGCAGCTCGTTCCAACGGAGCGGATCAACTTGCCGCATTCTTGATGGCCCTTCATGGATATGCGCGGAATCAACCAGGGATCGCCATAGTCCTGACACTGGCCAGTGCGACAGATGCTTTTTCCAAACAGACCAAGCAATTGGCACAACTCATCAGCAAAGTGCGCGGAGAAGAAGTAAGTGAAGACGATGCATTGAGCATCGGAGAACAGGCCGTTCAAGGTGTATCCAGCGTGGTCGCACGGGATGCTGTTCAGATTACCCCCGTACAAGCGGCGGAAATTTCATCCGTCTTTGCAAAGCGCCTGTTTATATCCGTGGATCGGGAAGCAGCCCAATCCGTCGCTGAAAAATATATGGAAATGTATCGGCGCAACGCGCACTTGTTGCCGGAGGAAGCGGTCAGCGAAAATCTGCGTCAACGCATGATTGCCAATTACCCTTTCCACCCGTCACTGGTGGATTTTTTAAACAAGAAATTGGCTAGCGCCGAAAATTTCCAAGGCACCCGTGGCGTGCTGCGGGTACTTTCGATGGCCGTGCGTAGTTTGTGGCAAAAACAGCAACCTGTACCCATGATCCATACTTGCCACTTGGACATGCGTTCTGATCGGGTGGTCAATGAAATCCTCGGCCGGACAGGCGCTTCAGATTTATTGTACGTATTAAATGCAGATGTCGGGAGTGTGGATACCGGTACATTAGAAGGTGGGCACAGCAATGCAGAACTGGCGGATCAACGAAACCCACATCCGGAGGGCCATCCACTCTACGAATACACATGGAAAACCGTTTTCCTGCACAGCTTGGTAGGACGGGAAGAAGGGTTAAACTCGAGAATCTTCGGGATTACTGAATCGGAAGCCTTGTTCAGTGTTTCTTTTCCCGGATTGACGCCCTCTCAAGTGCGCATTGCTTTGGAGGAAATCAATGAAAGCGCCTTTTACCTTCGGTATGAGCAAGGGAGATATTTTGCAAGCGAAGAGCCGACAATTAACAGTGTGTTAGCCAGAATCCGCAGAACACTGGAACCAAACCAAGTGAACGAGTTGATTAATGGCACAGCCCGCAAAATCATCGCCAATCACTCCGATTTGTTTCATATAGAACATGATGTAACTCTTCCAGAACATCTTCCGGATGGAAAGGGCAGACCAGTCTTGGGCGTGGCCTCACCCACAGCAGAGATCATCGATGTCGAGGCGATGATCACCACGAAAGGGCCAAACCGGCCACGGGAACAGCAAAACCTGATTTTTCTTCTAGTTCCGGACACGGTCGTCGTAAAAGACACATCTGAACAATTGGACATGGACAATCTTCATCGCACCAAGGCAGAGGAAGCGCGTCAACGAATCGAACTTGTCGCCAGGCAAGTGTTAGCCATGCGCACGCTTGCGGAAAAACCTGAAAACTATGGAATCAGCCCGCGCCGACTGCAGGAATCTGACTTTAAGGTGCGTCGGAGCGAACGTGAACAGGCGTTGCAAACCGCCGTTTCAGCCATTTACACCGGGCTTTACTATCCCTCTACCACAGGATTTATTGTGCGCAAAGACATCAAAACGGCTGGTGGCGAAGGAGGCGCCACTTTTATACAGCTCATCC
>Ga0207870_100445_pt1 | contig 22895 bp, 21 predicted proteins | sample CeladaPassage60B_FD_187477 | JGI IMG/M metagenome (GOLD analysis project Ga0207870, IMG submission 187477) | Cellulose-adapted microbial communities from the Joint BioEnergy Institute, USA - Passage3 60B (SPAdes) (version 2) | ecosystem: Engineered > Bioreactor > Continuous culture > Unclassified... | reverse complement strand
ATGGCTTCATGATCCCGCCGCCGGTTGCTGTGCCCCCGACCGCAGCGCTCCGCGCCTCGGTCGGGGGTCAAGTAACCCTCCCAGCCACAGCGCAGGAGTGAATTTACAGAAAGGATGGTACACAACTCTCGACGAAGCCACCTGCGCAGCGCTTTTCACCGGCCAACAGCTGCCCGCAGAAGCCGAACCGGTCGCCCAAGCGTACGCCGGACACCAGTTCGGCGGATTCGCCCCAGTACTCGGGGATGGCCGAGCGCTCCTTTGGGGCGAGGTCGTCGATCGCTACGGCAATCGCCGCGACCTGATGTTCAAAGGCTCCGGCCCGACCCCTTTCTCACGCGGCGGCGACGGCAAGGGGGCGCTCGGGGCGATGCTCAAAGAGGCGCTCTACGGCGAAGCGCTGCACGCGCTCGGTATCCCGACGACACGCGCACTGGCGGTAGCAACGACGGGGGAATGGGTCGTACGCACACACCGCCACCCTGGCGCGATCCTCACCCGAGTTGCCGCGAGCCACCTCCGCGTCGGCACCTTCGCTTTTTTCGCCGCGCGCGGCGAACGCGAAAAACTGGAACGGCTGACCCGTTATGCGCTCGCGCGCCACTACCCCGAACGCGTGACGGACACGGCACCTCCTGCGCTCGCGCTCCTCGAAGCGGTAGCGGAACAGCACGCGCACCTCGTCGCGCAATGGATGGCGGTCGGATTCATCCACGGCGTGATGAACACCGACAACATGACGATCAGCGGAGAGTCGATCGACTTCGGACCGTGCGCCTTTCTCGAACCGTTCGACCCGCAAACCGTTTTCAGTTCGATCGACCGCTTCGGCCGCTACGCCTATCGCGAACAGCCCCGCATCGCGCAGTGGAACCTCGCCCGGCTTGCCGAAGCACTGCTGCCGCTGCTCGACCCCGACCCGCACACTGCAGTGACCCTTGCAAACCGCGTCCTCGAGCGCTTTCCCGCCTTGTACGAAGCGGCCTGGCTCGCCGCGATGCGCCGCAAATTGGGGTTGACGCCGGACGGCGACGCGCGGACGATCGCGCACGACCGAGCACTCATCTCCGACTGGCTTGATCTGCTGGCGACGCACGCCGCCGATTTCACCGCCGCTTTCCGGGCGCTCGTGCGCTTCAGCGCCGGTGACGACGCCTCGCTGCGCGCACTCATTCCCGATTCCGAATTGTCGCGATGGCTCGAACGGTGGCAACACCGCGTGGGCCTGATGCCAGGACAACCTTCCAGCACATTCGCCGATCGGCTCGCGCAAGCGAACCCGTGGCTGATCCCACGCAACGAAGCAGTCACCGCCGCATTGAGCGCCGCCGAAGCGGGCGACCTTGCCCCGTTCGAACGGCTCTTGGGCGCAATCCAAGACCCCTTCCGTGAAAATCCTGCGTACGCCGACCTGGCGCGCCCATCCAGCCCAGAATTTCTCGCGCAGTTTCGCACCACGTGTGGCACCTGATGTTCTGCGATAATCGCGCCCATGACCCACTTGCTTGCGCTCCTCATCGGTTTGGCTTGGGACCGCCTGATCGGCGAGCCGAAGCGCTTTCATCCCCTGGTTGCGTTCGGACGCTGGGCCGAGCGGTGTGAACGCTGGGCGCGCGAACGCGGCTTACACACGCAGCGCGTCGGGCCCCAACCCACCCCCGATTCCATGGCTACTGCAATGTGGCGTGAGCGGCTCGCCGGACTCTTCGCTTGGCTGGCGGCAGTGACCCCGCCGCTGTTGCTCACCTTGTGGCTCTTTGCGGCATTCCCGAAACTGCGCTGGCTCTGGGAAGGGCTCATCCTGGGTTTGGCGCTTGGCTGGCGCAGTCTCGAAGAGCACATCGTGGCCGTGGCCGACCCCCTGGCGCGTGGTGATCTTCCCGCCGCACGTGCCGCGGTGGCGAAGATCGTCAGCCGCGACGCGGCGCTCTTGGACGCCCGCGGCGTGGCCACCGCTGCGACCGAATCGGCACTCGAAAACGGCCACGATGCCGTGATCGCGCCGCTCTTCTGGTTCGCCGTCGCGGGCGGCATCGGGGTCTTGCTCCACCGCCTGGCCAATACGCTTGACGCGATGTGGGGGTACCGAACCCCGCGCTACCGTGACTTCGGCTGGTTCGCCGCCCGAGCCGACGACCTCCTTGGCTGGCCGAGTGCGCGCCTCACCGCGCTTGCCTACGCGCTTGCCGGTCATGTTCGCGACGCCCTGCGCTGTTGGCGGCGCCAAGCCCCCCATTGGCCCAGCCCGAACGCCGGCCCGGTAATGGCTGCGGGCGCGGGCGCACTGGGCGTGCGGCTCGGTGGCCCCGCCCCCTACCACGGCGTCTGGCAACCGCGCGGCACGCTCGGCTGCGGCGCTCCTGCCACACCAGAAACACCGCTTGCTGCCCTTGCGCTCCTGCGCCGCGCCACGATCGGCGTACTCCTTTTGACCGCGTGGTGGGTCAGCCGATGAGCGTCTCCGTGCACGCGAACCCCACGCCTTGCGGAACGACACACACCCCATTTGCGGCGCACGCGACCCCCGCGATCGGCCACGGCGGGCGCCTGCGCGCTGCGATCGCCCGTTACGGCGGGCCTCCAGAGCGCTGGATCGACCTCTCGACCGCAATCGCCCCATGGCCATACCCACTCCCGCCGGTCCCTCCCGAAGTCTGGCAACGCCTCCCTGAGCCCGACGACGCGCTGCCCGCGGCAATCACCGCATACTACAGAGCCGACGGGCTTCCAATTCCCGGCACCCAAGCGGCGCTGCAAATCCTCCCTACCCTCTTTCCCGCGATCCGCACCGTAGTGATCCCCACCCCGAGCTACGGCGAATACCAGCGCACCTGGGCGCTTGCCGGCCGCTTGGTCCGAACCGTACCGCTCACTGCCTCAGCGATCGACCAGGCACTCGAAACAGCCGACGCCCTCGTTTTGGGGCAACCCAACAACCCCACCGGTCACCGCTGGTCGTTCGACCAGATCCGCGCCTGGCACGAGCGGCTGGCGCGGCGTCACGGTCTGCTCGTAATCGACGAAGCGTTTGCCGACGCCGAAGCGATTGCGACTGCCTGCCCCAGTCCGCTGCCCGCGTGGGCTGCCCAAACCCGCGGCGCGGTCGTCCTGCGGTCGCTCGGCAAATTCTTTGGCCTGGCGGGCTTACGTTTCGGCGTCGCATTTGCCGAACCCCCACTCCTTGCCGCACTCGACGCACACCTGGGGCCGTGGGCGGTCAGCCACCCCGCGCGCTGGGCCGCGACCTTTGCGCTTTCCGACACAGTTTGGCAAAAACGGCAACTCATGCGCATGACGCTGGCATACCGCGAACTGGTGGCGCTTCTTACCGAAACAGGTTGGTTGTCGGTCACCCCCTCCAATCCCGCCCCACAAACCTTTCGTGATGGACTCTTCCCCTACGCGATCCTACTCACCCATCCCGATCCGGAAGTGGCCGCGACGCTTTTCGCCAACCAACAGATCCTTGTCCGTTCGTTCCCAACGCTGCCGTTTTTGCGTGTCGGCATCGCCCCAACGGAACAGATCTCTGAGCTGAGGGCACGCCTCTTGACGCTGACGCCCGAAAGCGCCAAAGTCCCCACTCGGTGTGGTGCGGTTACAATTCACCACGGCACCTCCGCGACAGGCCACTGCGACCATGAACCCAAAACCTAACCCCACCCTTCGCACGCTTTGGTATGTGCACTACCAATCGAGTCCAACCGACGGCTCCGCGGTCCATGTTGCCGAATTCATCGCGGCTTTCGCAGCGCTCTGCGCACAAAGCGGTGTGCGCTTTCCAGCATGTTGATCGTTCCAAGGACCGAAGTCTGCACCGTCGCCACCGGGTCGAACTGGTAATGGATCGGCGAAGCGGGGCACCCCAGATTGTAGATCTGATCCACTTGGACATAGAGGCGCTCATTGATATCGTGCCGTATGAATTCGAAACGGTAATCGTCCAAGAGCGCTTTGATGTTGCGTTTTTGTCCGGTGATGAAGTTGTCAACGCAGAGCACCTCATACCCTTCGGCCAACAACCGACGACAGAGGTGTGAGCCGATGAACCCCGCTCCGCCCGTCACCAATACCTTGTTGCCCTGTGGCAGTCCAAGTGACATGATCCACTCCACCTTTTGCTACCATTGTAACAATAACCGTTTCGGACAGCCAATTTTTTTATGGGAAAAATAGACGAATTTACGCTGATCGCGCGCTTTTTCCGATCGTGCGCTCCGCCCGAGCCATCCATCTTGGGAATCGGCGACGATGCCGCGCTCCTGCCGTGCGCGTCTGCGCTGCGTGGAAATCGCGACGATGCCTCTGCGACGCTCGCGCTCACCACCGATACCCTCGTTGCAGGCAGCCACTTTTTGCCGGACTTCGCCCCGCAGGACCTGGGGTGGAAAGCGCTTGCGGTGAATCTCTCCGATCTTGCAGCGATGGGGGCAGAGCCGACGGCGTTCCTCCTTGCGCTGACGCTCCCGCGATACGATCCGGAATGGCTCGAAGGGTTTGCACGCGGCGTGCAAGCGTGCGCGCAGCGCTATGGTGTCGCGCTCATCGGAGGCGACACGACGCGAGGACCACTTGCGATCACGATCACCGCGCTCGGGGTGGTTCCGTGGCAAGCGGCGATTCGCCGTTCGACCGCTCAGGTTGGCGACGATCTGTGGGTGAGCGGCCAACCGGGCCGCGCCGCGTTGGGGCTTTCGGTGCGCACGGGACGCCTCTCAGGTGATCTGCCGGGGTGTTCCGAATGGATCGCTGCGCTGGAACGGCCGCAACCGCGCATCGCGCTTGGGCTTGCGCTGCGCGGCATCGCGACGGCGATGCTCGACATTTCCGACGGGCTGACGCAGGACGCGCACCATCTGGTGGAGACGCGACCCGAATTGACGCTCTGCGTGGAAGAGGCCGCATTGCCGCTGGCACCTTTGGTGGCCCAAGGCGCGCCTGCTGAAAAGGCATGGGCAGCGCTTTTGGGCGGCGGAGACGATTATGAGTTACTGTTTACTGCGAACCCGAGGCACCGAACAGCCGTCGCGGAAGCGGCACGACGCGCGGGTGTCTCCGTGCACCGCATCGGTTCGGTCGTGCCACGCTCCATCCCAGAGGCGTCGCCGCTGGTGCTTTTGCGGCGTGATGGCACCCGTACCACGCTACCTCCCCAAGGGTGGGACCCGTTCCGTGTCGCTGAGCCCTTGGATTTGGACATTCAACCGGAGTCTTTTTCGTGACACGCACATCCGTGCGCGCCCCGGCACACGCGCGTTCCCCAACGGCGCTGCTGTGGCACCCCGTCCATTTCCTGTCTCTCGGCTTGGGCAGCGGCCTTTCGCGTTGGGCACCCGGTACGATGGGCACTTTGGCGGGTTGGTTCCTGTGGCCACTGCTCGTCCATCAGCTCCCCATAGAATGGCTGCTTGCCTGGCTCATCGCATGCACGGGCTTTGGCGTCTGGGCATGCGGCGTCACAGCACACGCGCTGGGGGACAACGACCCAGAGGCCGTCGTCTGGGATGAGATCGTCGCGCTTTGGTGGGTTTTGCTTTTCACGCCCGCGAACTGGCTGGCCCAAGGGGCTGCGGTTGCGCTCTTTCGCCTCTTCGACATCACGAAGCCGTGGCCGATTCGCATGGTGGAACGCCGCGTCAAGGGGGGGTTGGGCATCATGATCGACGATCTGATCGCGGCGGTGATGACGCTCTTCGTGCTCGCCGTTGCGGTCCATTACGACGTGCTGCCGCGGTAAGCCATTTTCTGCGAAATGGCATTGCACACGAAAGGAAGAGACAATGCAGCAGTCCCGCATCGGACCAGCCAACGAGGCGCTCCCAGACGAAGAGACCTTGGACGATGCCCAGACCTACGATGCGGTGCACGACGTCCCGCCGCTTCTGTATGACCTTGCTGCGCGCGTCGGTCGCTTATTAGGCGAACGCGGTGAAACGCTCGCCACCGCCGAATCGTGCACCGGAGGTTTGATCGCCGCCGCGATCACCAGTGTTGCCGGTAGCTCCGAATGGTTCGAAGCCGGTTTCGTCACCTATGCCAACCGGGCAAAGACGGCGCTGCTGGGCGTTCTGCCCGAGACGCTCGCCGCGCACGGCGCTGTTTCCGAAGCGACGGTGCGCGAAATGGCAAGCGGCGCGCGCGCACGCGCTGCGACTACCTGGGCCGTGGCGGTTTCCGGTATCGCGGGCCCCACCGGGGGAACGGCGCACAAACCGGTGGGAACGGTCTGCTTTGCGTGGGCAGGACCAGACGGGGTGACGGCAGCGACGCGCCATTTCCGCGGCAACCGCGCGGCAGTGCGAATTCAGACGGTCGAATGGGCACTTGCTGCGCTGTTGCAGCTGGTTACGCCCCGCGCACAGCGTCCCCCCGTGGGGTAAACCGCGCAAACACGCCGCTCCGCCTTTTTCAGAGAATCGGGGCAAGCCACCGCTCGGCTTCGTCCAGCGCCATCCCAGTGCGGCGCGCCCAATCGCGCAGTTGATCGTCGCCGATCTTGGGGATCGCGAAGTAACGCGCTTGGGGGTGGCTGAAGTAGAAGCCGGAGACGCTCGCGGCGGGATGCATCGCGAAACTTTCGGTGAGCGTCACGCCGATGCGCTGGGGTACCTCCAGCAGTGCGAACAGGTCGCGCTTCACCGTATGGTCGGGACAGGCCGGATACCCCGGTGCGGGCCGGATGCCGCGGTACTTTTCAGCGATCAGCTCGTCGTTGGTCAGGTACTCGTCCGGCGCGTACCCCCATTCCGTGCGCCGAATCCGTTCGTGCAACCACTCGGCGCACGCTTCGGCGAGTCGATCCGCAACCGCTTTGAGGAGAATCGCGTGATAATCGTCGTGGCGCTCGGCATAGGCCGCAAGAAGCGGTTCGATCCCAATCCCGGCGGTGACCACAAACGCGCCGATCCAATCGGGCGTCCCCACGGGCGCGACAAAGTCGGCCAACGCGTAATGGGGTTGGTCGGTAGGCCGTTCGTGCTGTTGCCGCAGGCCATGCCAGACCATGAGCGGATCCCCCGCATCCCGCCACGGCTGCGTATTGGGGGGATAGATCGCGATATCCTCGGGCGCCACCCGCTGCGCCGGGAACAGGCCCCAAACCGCACGGGCCGTGAGTGTTCCACTGGTGCCGACCACACCATCCGCAAGCGGCACCACCCCCTGCGGCAAGAGGTTCTCTACCGCTTCGTGCCAATGCGGTGTGATGCCCTGGGAGGCCGGGTCCGCCGCAACCAGCGCGGCAACGAGCGCAACGGCGTCGCGAAAAACGTTTCGCGCCGTCTCCCCGACGGTGGCGTCATCAAGGATCGCCGGAAATTTCCCGGAAAGATCCCACGTCTGGAAAAAGGGTGCCCAATCGATGTAGCCAACGAGCGTAGCAAGCGGCACCGTTTCGGCAAAAACCCCTTCGCGCATGGGGCGCGGGGGTTGGTAGTGCGCCCAGTCAGTCGCAAAGGCGTTTTGCCGCGCCGTTTCGAGCGGAACAACCCGAAACCCCTGTTTCTGCGCGTGGCGCGCCCGAATGCGGTCGTACTCGGCACGGACGTTCGCCAAATAGGCGCTGCTTTCTGGGGAGAGGAGCGCCGAAACCACCCCCACCGCGCGCGATGCGTCCGGCACCCAGACCACACCGGCATCGTAGTGCGGGGCGATCTTGACCGCGGTATGGGTTCGACTCGTCGTCGCGCCGCCGATCAAGAGCGGCACCTTGAACCCTTGGCGTTGCATCTCTTTCGCCACATGGGCCATCTCTTCGAGGGATGGGGTGATGAGCCCGGAAAGGCCGATCGCATCGGCCCCATGCGCTTTGGCCTCGGCCAAAATCTTTTCGCACGGCACCATCACGCCCAGGTCGATCACCTCGTAGCCATTACAGGCCAGCACGACGCTGACGATGTTCTTGCCGATGTCGTGCACGTCGCCCTTGACGGTGGCGATCACCACCTTCCCTTTCGCCGCGGTGTTGCCGCTCGCCGCTTTTTCCGCCTCGATATAGGGCAGCAGATGGGCCACAGCCATCTTCATCACGCGCGCCGACTTCACCACTTGCGGCAAGAACATCTTGCCCGCGCCGAAAAGGTCACCGACGACGTTCATCCCGTCCATCAGTGGGCCCTCGATCACCGCAAGCGGCCCTTTCCCTTGCTGCGCGAATTCGGCGCGCATCGCTTCGGTGTCTTCGACGACGAATTCGGTGATCCCTTTGACGAGCGCGTGCTTGAGCCGCTCCGCAACCGGCAAGTTGCGCCATTCGAGCGCCGTCTGCGCCGTCTGGCTCCCTTGCCCCTGCCCCCGTTCGGCAAGCGTTTGCGCAAACGCGATCAACCGCTCCGCGGCGTCGGGGCGTCGGCACAATAGTGCATCTTCGACCACCGCGCGCAGTTCCGGGTCGAGCGCGTCGTAGATGCCCAGTTGCCCCGCATTGACGATCCCCATCGTGAGTCCCGCAGCGATCGCATGGTAGAGGAACACCGTGTGCATCGCTTCGCGAACGGTGTCGTTGCCGCGAAACGCAAACGAGACGTTGGAGATCCCACCACTGGTTTTCGCCTCCGGCAGGTTTTCGTGAATCCAGCGTACCGCTTCGATGAAATCGAGCGCGTAGCGGTCGTGCTCCGGGATCCCGGTCGCAATCGCGAAGACGTTGGGGTCGATGATGATCTCGTGCGGCGGGAATCCGTCTGCGGTGAGCAGCCGATAGGCTCGTTCCGCGATTTCGATCTTGCGGGCAAAGGTATCGGCCTGCCCCGCTTCGTCGAAGCACATCACCACCACCGCAGCGCCCAGCCGCCGCGCTTCACGCGCTTGCGCAAGGAACGTCGCTTCGCCCTCTTTGAGTGAGATCGAATTGACGATCCCCTTTCCCTGCAGGCATTTCAACCCGGCAACGATCGCTTCCCACCGCGAGGAGTCGACCATCACGGGAACCCGAGCGATTTCCGGCTCTGCGGCAACCAGTTGCAAGAAACGGCTCATCGCGCTCGGCGCATCGAGCATCGCGTCGTCCATATTGACGTCGATCGCTTGCGCGCCCGCTTCGACCTGTTGCGCGGCAACCGCAAGCGCTTCGTCGTAGCGCTCCTCACGGATGAGGCGCGCGAATTTTTTCGACCCGGCAACGTTGGTTCGCTCCCCGACGTTGATGAAACCGGTGGTTGCATCGACGACGAGTGGTTCGAGCCCCGACAACACCAGCGTCTTGCTGGGTGCCGGGCGTTTGCGCGGCGGATAGCGCTTGGCCACCTCCGCCAACGCCGCGATGTGCTCCGGAGTCGTGCCACAGCAACCGCCGACCACGTTCACGAACCCTTCGGCAAGCCACCCTTCGACTTCGGCAGCGAGCATCTCCGGCGTTTCGTCGTAACCGGTCGGCGCCAACGGGTTGGGCAGCCCCGCGTTGGGGTGGGCCGAAACGAAGGTGTCGCACACCCGCGCGATCGTTTCGATGTGCGGCCGCAATTCGCGCGCACCGAGTGCACAGTTGAACCCGAAGGTGAGCGGGCGGGCGTGCGCAAGGCTCGCCCAGAACGCCTCCGGCGTCTGTCCCGAAAGGGTGCGCCCGGCGGCGTCGGTGATCGTCCCGGAGATCATGATCGGAAGCCGCTGGCCGCGTTCGGCAAAGAGCCGTTCGAGCGCGAAGACCGCTGCTTTGGCGTTGAGCGTATCGAAGACCGTTTCGATGAGGATGAGATCCGCACCGCCGTCGATGAGGCCGCGCGCCGCGTCGAAATAGTCGTCGGCAAGCGCGTCGAAGGTGATCGCGCGGTAACCGGGGTCGTTCACGTCGGGCGAAAGGGAAAGGGTTTTCGAGGTGGGGCCAAGCACCCCGGCGACGAAACGCGGTTTTTCCGGGGTTTTCGCCGTATATTCATCGGCAAGGCGGCGCGCGATCGCCGCCCCTTCGCGGTTCAATTCGTACGCCAGCGCTTCCAACCCGTAGTCGCTTTGCGACACGCGCGTGCTGTTGAAGGTGTTGGTCTCGATGATGTCCGCGCCTGCGTCGAGGTAGGCGCGGTGAATCGCAGCGATCGCGTCGGGCTGGGTAAGCGTCAGAAGGTCGTTGTTGCCTTTGAGCTCAGTGGGGTGATCGGCAAAACGTGTTCCACGAAAATCGGCTTCGTCGAAGCGGTACCGCTGAATCATCGTCCCCATCGCGCCGTCCAAAAGCAGCACGCGGGTTTCGAGTAACGCGGTCAATTCGGCGGTTCGGTCGGGTTGCATCGCTATTTCCGTCAAAGAGGCTCCGTTGGGGAACCGATTAGCATACCATAGGGTCCAGGAACGCTTCGAGGACGGTGTTGAGGTAACGCCAACCAAGTGGCGTGCACGCCAGACGCGCCGCATCGTCCACCACCCAGCCACGCGCAGCGAGCCGCTCCCAGGTGTCTGCGATCGCCGCGAATGGCAACCCGGTCCGTTCGGTAAAAAGCGGGCGCGGCACCCCTTCGGCCAGGCGCAGCGCGTTCATCAGGAACTCGAACGGCAACGCGTCTGCCTGCACCCAATGTGCCGCAGCGGTATAGGGGTTGGTCACGGACGAGGTGTCCAAGCCCTGGACACGGTCTGGGCGGTTCCTATGCTGCCCTGCCGAAAGGTAATCGTTGGGATGCGCGCGCTTGCGGGTTCGCAGAATGCCCGAACCGGGAAACGAAATCTTGCCATGCGCGCCCGGCCCAATCCCAAGGTAATCACCAAAGGTCCAATAGTTGAGGTTGTGGCGCGCGCGGTGGTCGGGCTTAGCAAAAGCGCTCACTTCGTAGCGCGTGAACCCAGCGCCTGCCAACACCGCATGAACCGCCGCTTCGATCGCCCCCAAACGCGTCTCGTCCGGCAGGCCAGCCGGTGGCGCTGCGGCAAACGGGGTGTTGGGTTCGATCGTCAGCTCATACGCCGAAACGTGCGCGATACCGAGCGCGAGCAACCGCATCACCTCCGCTTCCGCTCCTTGCGGGGTCTGTCCCGGCCAGCCGTAGATCAGATCGGCATTGACGCGCGGGAATACCTCGAGCGCAGCGGCAACAGTCCGTTCCGCCGTGGGAGCGTCATGGATGCGCCCTAATTCGGCGAGCCCCACGGGATCGAGGCTCTGCACCCCGATCGACACCCGGTTCACCCCGGCGTCGCGCCACGCCGACAAGGCTGCGATTTCGGTGGCCCCCGGATTGGCTTCGAGCGTCACCTCGGCGTTTGCGGCAATGGAAAGCGTAGCGTGCACGTGCTGCAAAATCGCCGCGATGGCATCGGGTGACAGCAGACTGGGTGTGCCGCCACCGAAAAAGATCGAGGTAACAGTGCGGCCGGAAACGAGCGCCGCATCGTGTGCCAGATCTTCGGCGAGTGCCGCCACAAAAGCCCGTTCTGGCAACGCGCCTCGTTGCGGGTGGGAGTTGAAATCGCAATAGGGGCACTTGCGCACACACCAAGGGACGTGGATATAAACGGCTAGGGGCGGGGGCTTACTCGGTGCCGGGTAGGATTCCCGTTCGTTTGGCGGAGTGACCGGGTACGCGTCGGGCTTTGTCACGATGCGCAGGGACCTTACGAGCGCACGGTAACAGTCGGAAGCGCCGCAAACAGTTCGGGCCACGCCGCCACGAGTCGCGCAACAGCGCGCGCACGGTGGCTGCGGCGGTTTTTCTCGTCGCGCGTGAGTTCCGCAGCGGTTTGGTTCGACTCCGGGTCGATAAAGAGCGGATCGTAACCAAACCCGTTCGTGCCTCGGGGCGCCTCGGCGATCGTCCCCCACCACCGCCCTTCGGCGACGAACGGGGTAGGATCGTCACCGTGCACGACGAAAACCAGGCAGGCGTAAAAGTAGGCACGGCGCGCTTCCCCTTCAAGCACTGCCATTTCGGCCAGCAATTTGTCGTTGTTGCGCGCGTCCGATTTCGGCTCCCCCGCGTAGCGCGCCGAAAAGACCCCCGGTGCCCCACCGAGTGCGGGCACGACCAGTCCGGAATCGTCGGCCAACGCGGGCAACCCGGTCAGACGTGCAGCATGCCGCGCTTTCGCGAGCGCGTTCTCCAGGAACGTGCCGTACGGCTCGCTTGCCGCGGGCACCGCGAAAGCGCCCTGCGGCCGCACCGTCACCCCGAGCGGTGCGAGCAGCGCCTCGAATTCAGCGAGTTTGCCGCGATTGTCACTTGCGAGTACCACGGTCACCATCTTCCACACTCCTCGGCCAGCGCTACGCCAGCAGCCTGCAACGCAGCCCGTTGCGCAGCGATAAGCCCCTCAATCCCGTGTTCGGCAAGGGTCAGCAGCTGCATGAACTCGGCACGCGACACCCCTTGCCCTTCTGCCGTACCCTGGATTTCGATGAGTTCCTGACGCGCGTTCATCACCACGTTCATATCGAACGTACAGCGGAAGTCTTCCTCATATGCCAGGTCGAGCAGACGCGCCCCCGCAACGACCCCCACCGAGACCGCGGCGATCTGCGCAACCAGGGGGGACGAGGGTAGCACCGCCTCGCGCACCAGACGGTCGCACGCGAGCGCCAACGCCACCCAGCCCCCGGTGATCGCCGCGCAGCGGGTCCCGCCATCGGCTTGCAACACGTCGCAATCCAGAATGATCTGCCGCGGCCCCAAGCGGTCGAGATCGACCGCCATTCGCAGGCTCCGCCCAATCAACCGTTGAATCTCTTGGGTACGCCCGCTCTGCTTACCGCGCACCGCTTCGCGCTCACTGCGGGTGTGCGTCGCGCGCGGCAACATCCCATACTCCGCGGTGACCCAACCGCCGCCGCTCTCTTTGCGATGCGGCGGCACGCGCGCCTCGACGCTTGCCGTGCACAGCACCCGGGTATTGCCCAGCGCGATCAACGCCGAACCTTCGGCATAAGGCGCGACCCCTGGCGTAATGGTAACCGGCCGCAACGCGTCGGCTGCGCGGCCATCGACACGCCCGTTCATCGGTTCCTCCGGAATTTTTCGATCGTTTCGTTGATCTCCTGAATTGCCCGATCGACTTCGTCGTCGGACAACACGAGATCGCTCGGCACCGCGTCGTCCATCTCGGAAAAAATCGAGGTCACCACCCCCGCGGTGGTCTCGGTGAATACCGCATCGAGCGATTCGTGCGCGGTTTCCAGCCACCGCATCGTCAAGAGCGTCACATTGTCGGAATGGCCCATCGCGCGGGTCACCGCCTCTTCGACCAGCGCTTTGGTTGCCCACTCCAGGTTGGGCACAGAGAGGCGCTTCGCGATCTCTTCGTCGTCCACTTGCCCCCACAACCCGTCGGAGCAGAGGGCGACGACATCGTTGTGCTGCAACGTGACGCGCCGCGTGAATTCGACCCGCGGCACCTCTTCGCCGCCGATCGACGCCAGCAGCCGGTTGCGCGACGGGTGGTATCGCAGATCCGCCTCGGTCAAGAGCCCTTGCTGCAGTAAGAGCTGCGCTTGGGAGTGGTCGGTCGTGCGCAGCGTCACCCGCCCGTTACGCAGATGGTAGAGGCGCGAATCACCGACGTGGGCGATCCACAGCTGCCCATTTTGCACCAACGCGGCAACCAGCGTTGTCCTCGGTTGCTGATCGCTACCGGCGCTACCGGCGCTACCGGCGCGATCGCCGGCAACGAGCGCATTCACCGCGAAATGGGCTTCGATGAAGGCATGGGCCAAAAAAGTCGCGGGATCATCGACCGTGGGCTTTGCCGCCAGCGAAAAGGCTTTGGCCAAAACCTGCACCGCGACCTCTGCGGCGCGGTCACCCGAGACATGCCCGCCCATTCCATCGGCGACCATCATGAGGAGTGCGTCGCGGGAGTAAGCATAACCAGCCCGGTCTTCGTTTTTGCGGCGATCGCCCACCGAGGTCGCCTGGAAAATGGCAAACCGCATCCTCTTTCCCCTATTCGCCGCCCACCACGAGCGTACTCGTTCGCGTCAATTGGTAGGTACTTTCAGCGATCCGTTTATAGACTTGATAGGCGCTCTGCGGCCGGTTCGCGACATCGAGCGCCAAAAGTTGCGCGGTCAAGTCCAAAAGCTCTGCGCTATAAACTCCTTGCAGTTCGGCCAACTTACACGGCACCGGGTCTGCGGTCTGGCGCTCCTCGGCGCGCGGCGGCGAACTGCCCGTCATGCACGCATAGACGATCCCACCCAACGCGTAGAGATCGGTCCACGGGCCGATCGCCTCTTTTTTCGCTTCCAGCTGCTCGGGCGGCGCGTACCCCGGTGTGAACATCGTCCGCACCCAAGCGATCTCGTGCGCGATCCCTTGCCGCGCCGAACCGAAATCGATCAGCACCGGATCTCCCCCCTGGCGCAACAAAATATTGGCGGGCTTGAGGTCGAGGTGGAGCAGTTTGTGCGCATGAATCTCTCGCAACGCTTTGAGCAGCCGAATGAGCAGCACGCGAATAAACGTCTCACGCAATCGCCCGCGCTTACGGCGAATGTAGTCGTGTAAACTCACCCCTTCCTCGAACGCCATCGCCAGAAAGACCGTCTCGAACGCGCGAAAGAGGCTATAGACCCGCACGATGTTGGGATGCCCAATCTGCCCCAACGTTCGCCCCTCGTCGAAAAAACATTTCAAGCCGAAGTAAAACGCCTTCTCTTTTCCCGGCAAAACGGTCGGCTCGACCTCTTTGGCGTGGCGCACGACCATCTCGTGCGGGAAAAACTCTTTGAGCGCGTAGGTCTGCCCGTCCATTCCCGTAACCCGATAGACGAATGAAAAGCCCCCGCGCGCCACGAGCGATCGGATCCGGTAACCCTCCACCAACCATCCGACGGGCAACGGAACGTTCGGCGCACTTTCAGCCATGGTGGGCAGCGTGTACAATTCCCATCATCGCATTATAACGAGCCAGCCGATGATCCACAGCATGACCGCGTTCGCGGCGAAGCGCATCGCGCTTGGCCCCGCTGCTGAAGCCACGTGGGAGCTCAGAAGCGTCAACAATCGCTTCCTCGACCTCTCCTTTCGCCTCTCCGACCCGTGGCGGCCTTTGGAGCCGGAATTGCGCCAGCGCCTTGCCGGACGAATCAAACGGGGCAAAGTCGAAGTGCGTCTACAACTCCAACACACCGCGGAAAGCCCTCCGCCCGCTGTCGACCCAAAAGCATTGGCGGCCTTGGCGCAGCTCCAAGCAACCATTCGCGACCACTTTCCCGACGCGCCGCCCCTCTCTGTCGGCGAAATCGCGCAATGGCCCGGGGTGCTCTCAGGTGATGCCGACGACACCGAAGCCCAACGTGCGGCGCTCCTTGCCGCGTTCGACGCCGCAGTGGACGAACTCATCGCCCACCGCGCCCGTGAAGGGGCGCAATTGGCTGCAGCGCTCGAAACGCGCGCCCAGCAACTCCGCGAATGGGTCCGCGAAGCGCGCCGTCTCGCCCCCGAAGCGCACGCCCGCTACGCCGCGCAACTCTCTGCAGCGCTTGCCCAGATCACCACGCCCGAAATCGAGGAGCGCATCCGCCAAGAGGTAGCACTCTACGTCCAGAAAGTCGACGTCGCCGAAGAGCTCGATCGCCTGGACGCCCACATCGACGAACTTGCCCATACGCTTACCCGCGACGGCCCCGTCGGGAAACGGCTCGACTTCTTGATGCAAGAATTTCACCGCGAAGCCAACACCCTCTCGGCGAAAGCAGCACACCCGGACCTCACCCGCATCGCGCTGGAAATGAAGGTATTGATCGAACAGATGCGCGAACAGGTGCAAAATATCGAGTGACCCCGTAGCGTCAGCATCCCAGTCACGCGCAAAGGAACGCGACCGTGAACCCAACCATCCACTTCGCCGGCACCCTCTTCGTAGTCAGCGCCCCATCCGGAGCGGGCAAAACCACCCTCGTCCACCGCCTGATCGAGTCCGACCCGCTCCTTCGCCTCTCGGTCTCCTATACCACACGCGCTCCACGCCCTGGCGAACAAAACGGCGTTCACTACCACTTCGTTTCCCCAGCGCAATTTCGCACGATGGTCGAAAACGGCGCCTTTCTCGAATGGGCCGAAGTGCATGGCAACTACTACGGAACCGCGCGCGTGTGGGTCGAGGCGGAACTCACAGCTGGCCGCGACGTATTGCTGGAAATCGACTGGCAAGGTGCCCGGCAGATCAAAGCGCGTTTCCCCGCGTGCGTCACGATCTTCATCCTCCCTCCCTCGTTTGCCGAACTGGAAGCGCGGCTGCGCAAACGGGCTTCGGACTCGGACGCGGTGATCGCGAAACGCCTTGCGAACGCCCATGAGGAACTTCGCCACGTCCATGAGTTCGAATATGTTATCATCAATGATCGCTTGGACGTCGCAACCCAAGAACTCATCGCGGTCGTTACGGCCGAACGGTGTCGTACTGCCAAACAGGCCGCACGGCATCGGAAACTTTTCTCGGAAATTGCCGCATTGTCCCCAACGCATTGAGGAACCCGAAGATGGCACGCATCACTGCAGACGACTGTCTCAAAAAGATCCCCAACCGCTTCGAAATGACGCTCGCCGCCGCAACGCGCGCGCGGCAGTTGAGCCTGGGCGCGGAACCGCTGATTCCGCTCAAACCCAACAGCAAAGACAAACCCACCGTGATCGCACTGCGGGAAATCGCCGCGGGTGCGGTGGGCTTAGAGATCCTGGAAAAACGCAACACCTGATCCGCAACCGGGAAGCCGCGATGGCAGACGCACCCCCTCCCGCTGCGGCTGCCGCACCGCTTTCCCGGCTTAGCCCTTTTCAACCGCAAAACATCCCGGTCACTTACGGCGCGCTGCGCAAAACGCTCGCTACCTACCTTGACGCCGCAGCGCTTGCCCGAATCGACGATGCGGTCCATTTCGCCGCATGGGCCCATGAGGGCCAGAAGCGCGCAAGTGGCGAACCCTACGTCACCCATCCGATCGCGGTTGCCGAAATCTCGGCGCAGTGGCACATCGACGACAACGGCATCATCGCGGCGCTGCTGCACGACGTGATCGAAGATTGCGGCGTCAAGAAGCACGAAATCGCGCACCGCTACGGCACCACCGTTGCCGAACTGGTCGATGCGCTCACCAAACTCGAAAAGCTGGAATCGCAAACCGTCGAAGAGGCACAAGCGCAGAACTTTCGCAAAATGTTCCTTGCGATGGCGCGCGACGTGCGGGTGATTTTGATCAAACTCGCCGACCGCCTCCACAACATGCGCACCCTTTCGGCGCTCAAATCCCACAAACGGCGGCGCATCGCCCATGAAACCCTCGAAATCTTCGCCCCGATTGCCCACCGTTTGGGGCTGAACGCCCTCTTTTGCGAACTCCAAGACCTGGCGTTTGCCGCCGAACACCCGTGGCGGCACGCAGTGCTCGCTGCCGCGGTCGAAACGGCGCGCGGCGCCAACGCGCAACTGCTCGACGAACTGCACGACGCGGTGGCAACCGCGCTCGCCGAATGGGGCATCCATGCCGAAATCTACCGCCGCGAAAAGCACCTCTACTCGATCTACCAGAAGATGCGGCAAAAGCATCTTCCCTTCGAGCAGATCCTCGACCTTTTCGGCCTGCGCATCGTCACCACCGACGAACCAAGCTGCTACCTCGCCCTGGGCGCGATCCATCGCCACTTCAAACCGATCCCTGGCAAACTCAAAGACTACATCGCACTCCCCAAGCCGAACGGCTACCAGTCGCTCCACACCACGGTGATCGGCCCACAAGGCGTGCCGCTCGAAATCCAGATTCGCACGGTCCAGCAACACCGTTTCGCCGAACAAGGGGTCGCCGCCCATTGGCTCTACAAAAGCGCCGAACCCGCGAGCGACGCCGAACGGCAAACCCACGCGTGGCTGCAGTCGCTCCTGGAACTCCAAGCCGAAAGCGAAGCGCACGACTTCCTCGAAGCGGTGCGTATCGACCTCTACCCCAACGAAGTCTTCGTCTTTTCCCCGCGCGGCGAGATCTTTTCCCTGCCACGCGGCGCCACCGCAGTCGACTTCGCGTACGCGATCCACTCCGAAGTGGGCCACGCAGCGATCGCGTGCCGCATCAACGGTGAGCTGATGCCGCTGCGCACCGAGCTCAACAACGGCGACCGCGTCGAAATCATCACCAGCAACACCCCAAGCCCCAACCCCGCGTGGCTCAACTTCGTCCGCACCGCGCGCGCCCGCGCCGCGATCCGCCGCTTCCTGCGGCAAGAGACCCAAGAACAAGCGGTGATCCTGGGTGAACGGCTGCTCGACCAAGCGCTGCGCCCTTATGGTCTCACGTTGGGCGCGATCTCCGCGCTCGCGTGGGACCGGCTGCTGCGCCAACTCTCGGGCAAAAGCAAAAAGCAACTCCTGCAAGAGGTGGGTTTGGGGCACCGCAACGCGATCGCGCTTGCTGAACTCCTCGTTGCCGCACAGGACCACGAGAGCGGCCGCAGCGGCCTTCTGAAACCACAACCGCTCTCCCGCCTCAAAGTGGGCGAACGCGCCGACGCCTCGATCACCTTTGCCCCCTGTTGCCGCCCTGTGCCCGGCGACGACATCGTCGGCATCCTGCGGCAAGGGCACGGCCTCGACATCCACCGCAGCGAATGCCCCATCGTGCGCCGCGGCGGCAAACCGCGCTGGGTCGAAGTCACATGGAGCGACACCATCCCCGAATCGCGTCACTTCCCCGCGGCGCTCACCGTCGTCGCCCGTGACGAAATCGGAATGCTTGCGCGGATCAGCGCCGCAATCGCACAGGAAGGCGGCAACATCGTCCATGTCCAACTCGACGCGCAACCCGAAGCCACCACCCTGATCCAATTCGTGATCGACGTGCGCGACCGCGTCCATTTGGCGCGCATCATCAAACGGCTCCGCCGGGAACGGGGCCTTGTGCGCATCCAACGCCTTTTGGCAAACCATGGTGAACGCCGCTAACGCGAACCCAACCGCGGCACCTGCAGCCAGCGCTGACCCAAACCCCACCACGGAACCCGCACCACCGCCCTTCGCGTACCACGGCCGCTTCGCCCCCTCGCCCACCGGGGCGCTCCACTTCGGCTCGCTCGTCGCGGCGCTCGCGAGCTACTGCGACGCGCGCGCGCATCAGGGATATTGGCACGTTCGGATCGACGACCTCGACACCCCTAGGGTCGTTCCGGATGCCGCCGAAACGATCCTTCGCCAACTCGAAGCGTGCGCACTTGAATGGGACGGCCCCGTCACCTACCAGTCGCACCACCGCGACGCCTACCGCGACGCGTTCGAAACCTTACGCCAAAACGGTCGCCTCTACCCGTGCGGCTGCACGCGCAAAGACCTTGCCGACGCCCCGCGCGCCATCGACGGCAGTCGCCGCTACCCCGGCACCTGCCGCAACGGCCTTGCCCCTCAGCGCACACCCCGGGCGTGGCGCTACCGCACCACCGAAACCCTGAGCTTTTGCGACCGCATCCAAGGGCGCGTCACTGAAAACCTCCCCGAAGATCTGGGCGACTTCATCGTCTGGCGTGCCGATGGGGTTGCCGCGTACCAGCTGGCGGTCGTGGTCGACGACGCGCAGATCGGCGTCACCCACGTCGTCCGCGGCGCCGATCTCCTCGGCTCCACCTGCCGCCAGATTGCGCTCGCTCGGGCGCTGGACCTACCCGTTCCCCAGTACGCCCACGTACCGGTCGCGCTTGCAGCGAACGGCCAGAAACTCTCGAAACAGAACCTCGCGCCACCGCTCCCCTACGACGACCCCCGAACGCTTGCCGCTGCGCTCGTTGCCGCGCTCACCTTTTTGCGGCAAAATCCCCCAAAGGCGCTCTGCAACGCATCCCCGAAAACCATCGTGGCATGGGCCGTTGCCCACTGGAACCCAGCCGCGATACCCGAGGTCACCGCGCTGCCGGTGACTGAAACGACCGCAGCTCTTACCTTTGCCGATTGACCCTTTCCGGAGCCACACGATGATCCCCAACCCGAACGACGAAACGCTCAAAACGCTCCTTACAAACGCGCGCCGCATCGCAGTGGTCGGCATCTCCGACAAGCCCGACCGCGCGAGCTACCGCGTCGCACGCTATCTGCGCGACGCCGGCTACGAAATCCTCCCCATCAACCCGCGGCTAACCACCTGGGAAGGCTTGCCCGCCTACCCGACGCTCGCTGACGTGCCCGGTGCGATCGACATCATCGACGTCTTTCGCAAAGCCGAAGACGTCCCGCCAGTGGTCACCGCAGCGCTCGCCAAAGGGTGCCAAACCTTCTGGCTACAGCTTGGGATCCGCAACGACGCAGCGGTAGAACCCCTGATCGCGCGCGGCATCACCGTCGTGCAAGACCGATGCCTCAAAATCGAGCACCAGCGGCTCATCACCCCGCCGAATTGACCGCAATCCGATTCGGGTTCTTACGATACCAATCGTGCGGTATCGCCGCAAAAAGCCGTTCGAAATGATCGCGCAGCGCGGTCGCATCACCCTTGGCCAAAATGTCGTACACAGCAAAGGTAGCCGCGTTGGCAAGCGCATTGACCTGTGGCGGCGCCCAGACGGTGAGCAACGCCTCGTTGAGCGCAGAGCTCACCTCTTGGTTAGGCAACCGCAAGCGGTAGACCACGCCCCTATGGGAAGGGATAGCCGCCTCGATCGTCAGGTAACCGCTCTGCCACAGCATCGCTTCCGGTTCGATATGATCGACATCGAACGCCGACAGCAGCTGTTCCGTGGCGAAGGTCTGTTCCAGCGCAGGGGTAAAGTAGCCGCGTGAGCGAAGCCAGTCGACCAAATACGAAGAGGTCCCCGTCTCGAACCACCAGGGCCGGAAGACACGTTCGGCAAAAAGCAGCAAGATGTCGAACGGGTTGTATACCGGCTCGCCCTCCCACGCGTACCCGTTATACCATCGGCGCACCGTTTCCCGCTCCAATGGCACACCCGCTTCTGCCGCTGCGGCGAACTCGGGCTGAAAAACGGAATCGAGATCGTGCTCCGTATAGCCACAGATCGTGGCGAACGCGCGCGACAAAGTAATGTCACGCAGATGGTTCAACCCGGAAAAGAGCGAAACCTTGCTGAACTTCGAAACGCCGGTCAGCAATACGAAGCGCAGATCGGCATCACGCCCCTTCAGTACCGAATGAACTACTCCCGCCAAGCCTTTCAGGCTATGGCGTGAGTTTCGCGCTTCGACGGACGTGCCGGTTCACCCGGAGGGGTTTGCCGGTCTTACAGTCCTCCACGCATCGGCCGGTTCCCGACCGGATAGCTGTTGCTCGACCCACGCCAGCAGTACCCGAGCGGCGTTTTCGTCCCGTGAACAGGACGCGCCACAAGGACACTCATGGCGTCGCTGGCCGAGCGGTTTCTTCTCTTGACGACCACAGGCGTGGCAGGTCTGCGAGGGCTTGACCTGCTGCGTCGGGGCCTCCATCGCCCAAGCACCAGCTTCTTCCGCTTTGTACCTGAGCAGTCGATGGAAGGCTCCTCCGGCGGCATCAAGGATGCTGCGGTTCAAGCCCTTCTTGTGCTGACCGCCGGATGCGGTCATGTTCTTGATATTCAGCGCCTCTAGTCCCAGAACGGCGAGCTCTCCAACTAGCCGAGCCGTGGTCTGGTGCAGGAAGTCGTGGCGCTGGTTCGCGACTTTCTCGTGCAGGCGGCGCAGGCGTTCGTATTCCCTTCGGAGCCGGTTGGAGACGGGGAAGCTCCGTGTCTTGCCTGACGCCTTCTTGGCCGCCTTCTCCTTGCGGGAAATGTCCTGCTGCACCCGTCGAATGGCGTTCAGGGTTCTAGCGAGGTAGCGGGGGTTGTCGATGGACTTGGTCCCTTCCGGCGTCGCGATGGTGGCGAAGGTCTCGACGCCCCAGTCCAGCCCGCCCATTTTCTCACCATGCTTGCGGGCAGGCTTACAGTCCAGCGTAATGCTGGCGTACCAGCGACCATTTTTTTTGAGAATCTCGCAAGTCTTTGGCGTCCCTGGCGCGCGCGGCTTGCCCCGGATGGGCACCTTGCCGACGCCCGACAGCCGCAAGGTGCCATGCTGCATGCGCTCGTTCGTGATTAACCGCCAGCCATCCCCATGAGTCTTGTAACCCCAGCCCTTGAAGCGGTGCAGCGGTTTGAAACGAGGGAAGCCAGGTGTCTCGCCCTTTTTCACGCGCCGGAAGAAGTGCTGGAACGCCAAATCCAGGCGCTTGAGGGTGACTTGTTCAGATTGGGCGTTGAGGCCGCGCAGCAGTTTCGATTGGCGACGCCATTCGGTCAGTTGCTTGCACTGGGCTGAAAAGCCCAGTGACACTTGCCGTTCGCTCCAGGCCCGGCGTCGCTCAGCCAGGGCCACGTTCCACAACAGGCAGTGGACCCAGCGCTGATGCTCTAGGGCAGCCGCCTGGGCCGCCGTGGGGTACAACCGATAGGTGACCTTGCGTTGAGCCATGCCATAATTATACTTGGTTATTATGTGCTCACAACCACTACGACAGCTATATCACTGCACTTCGCTTGCGCCACGACCCAAAAGTGGGGTGGCGCGGTTCTGGAGTTCAACGGTGAGGCGGATCACGTGCATCTGTTGTTGGAGTTGACGCCGCGCACCGCGCCATCCGCTTTCGTCAATAATCTCAAGACCGTCACCTCCCGGCTCATCCGTAAGGAATTCGGGGACCACCTACAGCGCTACTACTGGCGCAAGCCGGTATTCTGGTCCCGCAGCTACTGCATCATTACCGTCGGCGGTGCGCCGCTTTCGGTGCTGAAGCAGTACATCGAGCAACAGGAATCACCCGAGTAATGGCGCTGTGCGCCATGCGCCGCTTCACCACCCCCTAAGCTGCTTCGCAGCTATAGGCGGAGCACTGCGGCGCAGTTTGGTAGAAGTTTCGCAACCCCTCGCGCATCGCCCGCGCCACCTGCGGTTCGGTGAGATTGTCGAGGATCGGCTTGTCGTACTCGTCGATCAATACCACCACCCGCTCGCCGTACCGCTCTGCCACGCGC
>Ga0207870_100440_pt1 | contig 23060 bp, 19 predicted proteins | sample CeladaPassage60B_FD_187477 | JGI IMG/M metagenome (GOLD analysis project Ga0207870, IMG submission 187477) | Cellulose-adapted microbial communities from the Joint BioEnergy Institute, USA - Passage3 60B (SPAdes) (version 2) | ecosystem: Engineered > Bioreactor > Continuous culture > Unclassified... | reverse complement strand
CGATGGAGGCGTCCAGCAGCACCGTCAGCTGCGCGGCGCAGAGCAGCAGAAGCGCCATATTTGCCGTGTTTTTTGACCGTGCGCGCACCGTGATCATCTTCCGCCTTAGTGGATCGTCTTGACCAGGCCGCCGTCGATGATATAGTCCGCGCCGGTGATCATCGCGGCACGATCGGAGGCCAGGAAGACGATCAGATTCGCGATTTCATGCGGCTCGGCGAACCGGCCGAGCGAGATGCCGCGCTCCCTGGCGAACTCGCGCATGGCTTCCTCGGTTGCGGGCTCGGGCAGCCTGCCGGCCCACATGTCGGTTTTCGTCGGTCCCGGGGCCACCGTGTTGAAGCGGACGCCCTGCGAAGCGTACGTTTCGGCGAGGTTCTTCGTCAGGTTCGTGACCGCGGCCTTCGCGGCGCTGTAGGCGATCAGATACGGATTCGGCATGATGGCGTTCATGGTGGAGACATTGACGACGCTGCCGCCGTTTTTGCAGAGATGAGGCAGCGCCGCGCGCGTCACGCGGACGACGCTCATCAGGTTCACCTCGAGCATTTCGCTCCACTCGGAGTCCGTCAGCGCCGTGAAACCGGCCCCCGCCGACCGGTCGATCGCGCCGATATTGTTCACGAGGATGTCCAGTCTGCCGAATCGGTTCACCGTTTCGGCGACGGCCCGCCCGGCGCCGGCTTCGGATGCCGCGTTGACCGGAACATGGATGACCGGCCAGGCGGACGAGAGTTGACGCAGAGCTTCCGACTCTCCGCGGGACGTGGCCGCGACCCGCGCGCCGGACTCCGCGAGCGCCCGCACCGTCGCCAGTCCGATACCGCGCGCGCCGCCGGTGACGAGGGCGACTTTACCTTCCAGCGAAATGTTCATGTCTCTGCCTCCTTTCGGATTTACGTTCCATTATCGGCGCGGCGCCGAGACTTGAAAAGTACGCATTTTTTTCAGACTTGGTCCGGTTTTCCGTACCATTGGCGCGCGACTGTTCGAAATCCGTCCGGTATGCTAATATGATACGTGCATGGGAAAGGGGGGGCCGCAAGGTGGAAAAACGGCTGGACGGCGCCGATACGCAGGGGATCTTGACGACGCTCAGGGTGATCGGGGGCAAATGGAAGCCGTTCATCCTGTTCATCCTGCTGTATGAAGGGACGAAGCGGTTCGGTGAACTGCGGCGGCTCATCCCGGAAGTGAGGCAGGGCATGCTGGCCTCGCAGCTGAGGGAACTGGAGCAGGAGGGGCTCATCCATCGCAAGGTGTATGCGGAGGTTCCGCCGCGGGTCGAATATTCGCTGACGGAGCACGGCCGGTCGCTGTCTTCCCTGCTCAAATCCATGTGCGATTGGGGATTTACGCATCTCCAGTATCGGGCGGAGCGGCCGGAGCCCGTGCAGGAGCGCGAGTGACGGGACATGATTTTCACAGACGCTTGACACATGAACCCGGTATGGATGTTCCCGGCATGTTCCCGGCATGTCTTGACGAAAAGGTTCCATTGCGTTTATATTATAAAACATACTGTTCCTATCGGGATAGATTAGAAAAATTTGGAGGGAAACGATATGAAAAAGTCGCGCATCGCCGTACTGATCATCCTCATTCTTGCACTGGCGGTTGCAGGCTGCGGAGGAGCCAAACAAGGGGAATCGGATAAAGAAGGGGCGGCAAACGGAGAGCAACAAAGAGAGAAGCTCAAGGTCGGCGTCATGGCCGGGGAAGAAGAAGGCATTTGGAGGGTTGCGGTGGAGGTTGCCAAGAAAGACGGATTGGACATCGAGCTGGTGACGTTCAACGATTATGTTCAACCGAACCTGGCGCTGCACGACGGCCAACTCGACGCCAACGCATTCCAGCATCTTCCCTACCTTGAAGAGTTTAACGCCACGCACGGAACGCGCATTGTGAAGCTGGCGAATACGATCAACTTCCCGATCGGCGTGTATTCCGAAAAAATCAGAGATTTGTCCGAACTGAAAGAAGGCGACGTGCTCGGATTGCCCAACGACCCGACGAACGGGGCGAGAGCGTTGATCTTGTTTGAAAGAGCCGGATTGATCAAACTGAAAGAAGGCGTCGGTGTCAAGGCGACGGTTCGCGATATTGTGGAAAACCCGAAAAAGCTGGAGTTCAAAGAGCTGGACGCCGCGTTTATTCCGAAAGCGTTGGGGGATTTGACGGCCGCGGTCATCAATACGACGTTCGCTCTGCAGCACGGGTTGATTCCTTCCAAGGATGCGATTTATCGGGAGCCGAACGACTCGCCTTGGGTCAACATTATCGCGGTTCGCGAAGGAGAAGAGGACAAACCGGTGTTCCAGAAACTGGTCAAAGCTTTCCAATCCGATGAAGTCAAACAATACGTGAATGAAAATTTCGCTGACTCCATGGTCGTCGCGTGGTAAGATAATATGCGGGAAACGAGCCAGGTCTCTTCCTAATGGAAGGGACCTGCGGTTATTTTAACGTGGACGCAGGAAAGCGGGGGTACGGGTTGATCGAACTGGAGAACGTGTCAAAAGATTATTACCAGGGGAAACAAAAAATCGAGGCGGTCAAAAACGTTTCGCTGCAAGTGGCCAAGGGGGAAATTTTCGGCGTCATCGGATTCAGCGGCGCGGGCAAAAGCACATTGATCCGGTGCATCAATTTTCTGGAGAAGCCGACGAACGGAACGGTCCGCATCAACGGGGTCGATTTGGGAAGTTTGAAGGAGCCCGAGCTGCGGGCGGTGCGCCGAAAGATCGGCATGATTTTTCAAAACTTTAATTTGCTGTCCTCCGAGACGGTGTTTGAAAATGTGGCGGCTCCCCTGCGTCTGTTTCGAACGCCGAAGCAGGAAGTGAAGCGGAAAGTCCAAGAGCTCTTGGCTCTTGTCGGTTTGGAGGACAAGGCGTCGAATTATCCCGCGCAGCTGTCCGGCGGGCAAAAGCAGCGGGTCGCCATCGCCCGGGCGCTGGCCAGCGACCCGGAAATTTTGCTTTGCGACGAAGCGACTTCCGCCCTGGATCCGCAAACGACGGATTCCATTTTGGAACTGCTTTTGGAAATCAACCGCAAATACAACATTACCATCGTGTTGATTACGCATGAGATGCATGTCATTAAAAAGATCTGCGACCGGGTCGCGGTGATGGAAAAAGGCGAAATTGTGGAGCAGGGAAGGGTTCTGGATGTATTTTCCAACCCGGTCAAGCCGATCACGAAAAATTTCATCAAGAACACTTTCGACATCCAATTGCCGGAAAGTTTGCTGCACAAAATCCGAAACGAAGGAACGCCGGGGAAATTGCTGCAAATTTCGTTCCTCGGCGATCTTGCCGGCGAGCCGATTTTGGCGGACTTGTCGACGCAATTTGCTCTTAGGCCCGCCATCTTGTACGGGAACATTACGCAAATCAAGGATACGATTTTTGGTACGCTCGTCATTCGCGTAACCGGAGACGCATCGGCCGTCGAGGCCGGCATCCGGTTTTTGCGGGAGCAGGGGCTGCGCATCGAGGTGATCGATCATGTGGGCTGACGTGATTCGAAATTATTTCCAAAGTTTTGCGGAATACGGAGATTTGTATTGGGAAGCGACGCTCGAAACGTTCGCCATGGTCGGTTATGCGTTGGCCATTTCCGCGGTGATCGGTTTGTTTTTGGGGGTCGTGCTCGTCATTACCCGTCCGGATCATATTTTTTCCCATCGTTTCGTTTACCAGACGTTAAATGTGGTCATCAATATTTTGCGGTCGCTGCCGTTCATTATCCTCATGGTGGCGATTATCCCCCTTACGAAATGGATCGTGGGGACGACGATCGGCGTCAAGGGCGCGATTGTGCCGCTCGTTTTTTATACGGCGCCTTATATCGCGCGCTTGATGGAGTCGGCTTTGCTGGAAGTGGACCGGGGCGTCATCGAAGCGTACCAGGCGATGGGCGCCACCCGGGTGCAAATCATTACGCGCGTCATGCTCAAAGAGGCGCGTCCCGGCCTGATTCTCGGCTTGACGATTGCGACGATCAGTCTCATCGGCGCTTCGGCGATGGCCGGTGTCGTCGGCGCGGGGGGCTTGGGGGATGTGGCCATCCGGTTCGGCTATCAGCGCTGGGAACCCGAAGTCATGGTGACTTGCGTCATTTTGCTCATCGTCCTCGTTCAATCGATTCAGTCTTTGGGGGAATGGATCGCGAGGCGTTTGCGCAAACGTTAATCACGCGGCATAGGCCGCGGCAAAACGAGGATCTCCGCACCGTGACGGCATTCGCATGGAAAGGTTTCTCACAACCGTCACGATCCACATACGACAACGATAAACCGATGGCGAGGAGTTCGGATATGGCCACCGAAATGAAAAGCTATGAGGTGATTGTGCTCGGCGCCGGTTCGATGGGCATGGCGGCCGGCGCTTTTTTGGCGAAGCGGGGCGCAAAGGTGCTGCTTTTGGACGCGTTTGATCCGCCGCATACTTTCGGCAGCCATCACGGGGATACGCGGATGATTCGGCACGCTTACGGCGAAGGCGGCAAGTACGTGCCGCTTGCGCTGCGGGCGCAGGCGCTGTGGGAAGAGCTGGAGCGGGAAACCGGCCGGCGTGTTTTCGAGAAGGCGGGGGTGCTCGGCATCGGGCTTTCCGGTTCACCTTTTTTGGAAGAGATGGTTCGCAGCGCGCGTCAGTATCGTTTGCATCTGGACATGCTTTCGCCGGATGAAGCCGGAAAACGTTGGCCGGGCCTTCGCCTTCCGGAAGGATACGTCGGCTTGTTCGAGCCGGATGCGGGGTATCTTTACTGCGAGGAAGCCATCCGCGCATACCGCCTGTTGGCGGAGCGGCACGGGGCGCGGCTTATGACGAATACGCGCGCGTTGTCCGTCGAGTATCATGCGGATGGGGTCACGGTGTGTACGGAACGGGGCACCTTTCATGGCGACCGATTGATCGTCACGGCCGGCGCATGGATCGGCTCCCTTCTTCCGGAACTGGACCTTCCGCTGCGGGTCGTCCGCACGACGGTCGTCTGGTACGAGGCCGATGAAGCGCTGTACGGAGCGGGACGGTTCCCCGCGTTTTTCATGGAAACGCCGGAGGAAATGTTTTACGGCTTTCCCAGCGTGCGCGGGGCCGGGCTGAAAATCGGCAGCCACGACGCGGGGGAGCCGGTTTCTCCCGATCGGATCAACCGGCGGTTCGGCGCCGGTCCGAACGATGAAGGCGGATTGGCGGCGGTCGTCGAACGGTTTTTTCCGTACGCTACCCGGCGGGTGAAAAAAGGATCGGTGTGCATGTACACGAAAACGCCGGATGAAGATTTCATTATCGACCGCCATCCGGAGCACGGGCACGTCCTGATCGTCTCCGCCTGCTCGGGCCACGGCTTCAAATTCGCCGGCGCGATCGGCGAAATCGCGGCGCAGTGGACGCTGGAGGGAAAGCCGGCGCTGGATGTGTCGGCGTTTAAAATGGATCGGTTCATATGAGCAAAGCTTATGTTACCGCCTCCGGTGGCGGGGCGATTGGCCTCCGTCGCCGGCAGGCGTTTTTTTGCGGATTCAGCCGAGGCTGATCGGCCCCGGGCCGGTGTACAGGATGAACTGCGCGGCGCCGATCAGGGCGACGTTTTTCGTGAAATGCGCGCTGTGATGGGCCGATTCCATCGGCAGCAGGCGGCTAACGGACATTGGTGTCCATTACAGGCCATTTTTGGCCAACTGCTTCGTGTAACGGTCATCCATGTCCACAAAAGACCCAAAAACCCTACCATGAGCCCTCATGGACGCGCTAACGGACACGGATGACCGTTACAAATCGAAAATACCGGAAAATGGCATCAATGGACATGCATGACCGTAAGATTTCTGTGAGGGCCGGCGTGTCGAGTGCCGCGCCGCTTATTGACTTGCTTCCGGCCGTTGGTATAATAATCAGTATACTTGACGATTTATAAATGAACTTTAAGGTTAACAAAATTTGGGGAAAAAAGTGCTTGTCCTCCGATTTCATAATGACGCGGGCGGATACTGCGATAATCGGACGGGTACGGCGAAATCAAGATTGGGAATATATGATCAAATCCATAGAGGCATGGCATGGGGCTTTCCATCAGTCAGCGCAATCTGGCTTTTCGGACAGCCCCTTTCCGCATCTTGCGCGCCGGAGGCGGCAGTCCGCCGATCCGGTGTAAATCCGGCATATCGCCACGGAAAACAGAGGAGGGACAACGTGGTCAGACTGCTGATCGTTGACGACGAACCTTTGCACAGGCAAGGGTTGCTGAAATTGATGGGCAAACTTCGTCCGGAATACACATTGTTTGAAGCGGTCAACGGCGAAGAAGCGGTGCGGATCGTCAATGAGGAGCCGATCGATGTCATTTTGACGGATATCCGCATGCCGATCATGGACGGGTTTCAGTTTCTCGAGGCGATCGATCCGGTGTCCAAAAATATGAAAGTGATCTTTATTACGGCATACCGGGATTTCGAATATGCGAAGAAAGCGATCGCTTTCCGCCCCTTTGAATACATTTTGAAGCCGATTGACGTTGAGATTTTGCAGCAGTGCATCGAGCGGGTGGAGCGTCAAATTCAGCAGGAGCGCACGCAGAGCAGTCTTCAGGTCAAAATGTCCCGCCTGTTGAGCGAATCGCAGCGCGTTTATGTGGAACACCAATTGAACAAAGACTACGCATCCGGCTTAACCCAGGAGGAATGGGAGTACTTGGACGAATGTTTTCCGTTCTCGCAACCGGGCGTTGTCGCTTGTGCGGCATTGGCGGATCCGGGCCGGCTGCCGGAACTGTCGGAGCGGGACGATCTGTATGCGGCGCTGTACGAGGTGTGGCCGGACAAGGGGCAGCTTCTGCCGTTTACGCTCGGGCAGGACCGGCCGCACGCCTGTGCCGTTTTGATCCGCGCGCCGGAGACGCATGCCGCAGGCGAGACTCCGTCGGGCATCATCGAACATTTAACCCAATGGCTGAAAGTCTTGGAAGCGAAGTATGAGTGCAAGCTATCCGTCGGCGTGAGCGCGGTATGCCGCTCCTTGCGGGAGCATTGGACTTCCGCTTACCGTCAAGCCCGGGAAAACTGCGAACGCGCATTCTTCACCGGATACGGCCAAGTCCACGCCGGCCTTCAAGAAATGTGCAGCGCTCCTGCCGTACGATGCGAGGATACTTCGGAATTGGCCGATGCGCTGCGCGAAGGCGATGAACAAGCTGTAAGGCAGTTTATGGAGTCGTTTGGTCGGCGCATGTGTTGCGAGCATTATACCCCGTCCTCCGTGAAACAAGCTTACGATACGCTGATGGAGTGTCAGCTCAGGGAGACGCTCGCGCCATACGGCGGCGACACGCTCGGCGCCGAACTCGAGCGATGGCGGGAAATATCGCGGGAAGCCCGTACTTGGTCGCGGCTCCATGACGCCGCCGAACAATTTTTGCTGGAACTTTTGCGCCGCACGGCCGACAAACACGATGCCATCATGAGGCAAATTATGCAGGATTGCCTGGAATATGTGAAACAGCATTATCATGAAGACTTGAATTTGCAGGAAATCGCGGACAAATACCATTTCCATCCTTCCTACTTCAGCCAGCAATTCCATCGGGTGACCGGCAGGAAACTGTCCGATTACATCATGGAGGTGCGGCTTGAGCAGAGCAAGAAACTGCTTGCGCAAACGCAGGAGAAAATCTACAAGATCGCCGAAACGGTAGGATACGGCCATGACAAATATTTCATCCGTCTGTTCAAGAAACGTTTCGGGATGACGCCGAACCAGTACCGGAGCATGCACTATAAGATGCGGGGCGGCGCGTCCGCCGGATCGCAAACTACGGAACAGGGACGGTCGCGATGATCATGCAGGGCAGCACGACGGAACGGGAGCGGTTTCGATGATCATGCAGAGCGGCGCGACGGAACGAGGGTGGTCTCGATGATATTGCGAAAAGTGCGGTTTCGGACGCGGTTGGCCGCGACGTATTTTTTGATGGCGCTTCTGCCGATCGTCGCACTAACGGCCATTTTTTATTACACGAGCCTTTATCATGTTTCGGCTTTGACAAGGGAGCACGTGCTGGAAATCGTGCGCAAAACGAACGCCCAGTCGGATTTGAAGCTGGAGCGGGCCAGAGAGAGCAGCATGAAGCTGGCGACGAGCAAGGCGCTTCACGAACTGTTTGCCAACCTGGATCCGACGAGCGAACTTGCGGTCATCCGGGCGGATCGCGAGGTGCAAAAAATCATGGGCATGTACTTTGTCGGGACGGAGGACATTTTTTCGCACCAACTGGTGACGAGCTATTTCATGTTCGGCAACAGCCCGCTGCAGGGCAACGCGTACCGTTCGAAGCTGTATCATACCGCCATTCAGGAAAACGGCTCGTTCGAATGGATTCCGACGTACGATATCGCGGACATGTACAATGACAAGGCCTACAGGGAAATCGCGGAGGAAGAACGCTATTATTTCGCCGCGGTCATGCAGCTCAAGGGCATTTATCTGGAAAACGGCGTTTCCGGCGCCTTTCCGCCGCATATTGAAAAACCGGTGCTGGTGGTCAGCTATAAGGCGGATTATTTCCACCGGCTGTTTGCGGACAGCGTTCCGATTGAAAACGCTTCCTACATGGTGCTGGACGGTTCCGGACAAATCGTCTCGCATCAGGACATCTCCCGTCTCGGCACGAAACCTGACGATCCGTGGATTCATGATATTTTGCGGCAAAAAAGCGGCACGGCGAACGTTGCGATCGACGGCAAGGACTTTATCGTCTGCTTCGATACGTCGGCGGTGACCGGCTGGACCTCGGTCGTCATGTTTCCGGTGGAGGCGCTGGTCGCGGACATTGCGCCGACAATCCGCAATTCCGCCTATACGATGGCGGTCGTCATGTTCGCGCTGTCGCTGCTTTTGGCGTTCATCCTCTCCGGCCAGGTCGCCAGACCGCTGAAAAAGCTGATCGCCGCCATTCGGAAAGTCGGCGACGGCGATTTCGAATCACGGATCGACCTGAATCCGGAAAACAATGACGAGTTCAGCGTCGTGCTGGCGAAATTCAACGACATGAATGAAAAAGTCAACGCGCTGATCGAAGAAAACTACAAAGCGAAGCTGCGCGAACAGGAAGCGGAGATCATGGCGCTCAACGTGCAGCTCAACCCGCATTTTTTGTACAACACGCTCAACATCATGAATTGGCTGGCGATCGACCGCGATCAGAAGGAATTGAGCAAAATGCTCGTCAGCCTGTCGAACATGTTGCATTATACGACCCACAATCACCAGGACACCGGGGACCTACGCGAGGAACTGGAATGGTTGCGCCACTACCTCTTTATCATGGGCGAACGGTTCAAGGGAAAATTCCGCGTCGAATTCGAGATCGACGAAGCGTTGTACCGGTACCGGGTGCCGAGATTGTTTTTGCAGCCGATCATCGAAAATGCGATTTTGCACGGTTTCGGCGCGATAACTGAAGGCGGCGTCATTCACATTTCGGGACAAATTCGCGACGGGGAACGGTGGTTCATCATCCGCGACAACGGCCGCGGCATGCCGGAACATGTGGCGCGCGCGCTGCTTGAAGCGGATTCGGAACATGTCGGATTGAAAAATGTTCACAAACGCATTCAATTCCTATACGGCAAAGATTACGGGCTGCAGGTGAAGTCGACCCCTGCGGCGGGTACCGAAGTGATCGTGCGGCTGCCGTGTCCGGAAAGTGCCAAATAAAAGTTACCGTATCCAAAAATAGTGGAGTGTACAGCGGCTGTAAGCGCTTAATATAATTAAGCTGTGCCAGAAAGCTGCAGCAGATCGGCATAAAAAAACGACAAGAAGGGGTCGGGTCGCGATGAGACGGAAAAACGGATACATGCTGATCGTGCTGATTGCGGTGCTTCTGATCAGCGCTTGCGGTTCGAATTCCGGCGGCAACTCCGGTTCAAATTCGGGTACGTCTGCCGGCGGCAACGCAGCGGATGAAAATACGGGGAAGGAAATGGTCCGTCTGGAAATGACCGCTTGGGGAGACCCGCAGGTCGCCGGAGTGTACAAGGAAGTCATCGCCAATTTCAATACGAAATATGCGGGGAGAATTCAGGCGGATATCCAAATTATTCCGAACTCCGACTACGATACGAAGCTGACGACGATCATCGCCGGCAACGAAACCCCGGACATCGCGCAGATGGAGTCGGCGACGCTCGCTTTCCCGCTGGCGGAGGAAGGGAAATTTCTCGATCTGCGGCCGTTTATTGAAAACGATCCGGATTTGAACATCGAAGATCTCGCGCCACTTCACGGCTACTACTCGGACAACGGCGAACTGTTCGGGCTCAATTCGGAACGCGAAACGTTCATGCTTTTCTATAACGTGGACATGTTTGAGGAAGCGGGACTGCCGATGCCTCCCGTCAGTCCGTCGGACGCGTGGACTTGGGACGAATTCGTGGACGTCGCCAAGTCGCTGACGATTGACCAGAACGGTAACAACGCGCACTCGCCGAATTTCGATCCGCAGCGCATCAAGCAATACGGGGTCGATTTCGGCAAATGGTGGGGCCTGTGGGGGAATTTCATTTACTCCAACGAAGGCGATTTCGTCAGCGAAGACGGCACGCAGTTTGCGTTGACGGAACCGGAAGCGACGGAAGCGCTGCAGAAGCTGGCCGACCTGATCAACGTGCATCATGTGGCGCCGTCGCCGACGCAGTCCAAGTCGCTGCCGGGCGGAGTGAATTCGCTGAAAACGAAAAAAGTCGCCATGCTGATGGACGGCAACTGGATGAACTTGCAGTTCGGCAACTCGGGCATGAACTACAACGTGGCTCCGCTGCCCAAGTTGAAAAAGCCGGTTACGATGGTCGTATCCGGAATGTTTACGATTTTCAAGGATACGGAACACCCGGAAGAAGCGTGGGAACTGTTGAAGTCGTTCGTCAATACGGAGAGCGTGTTTGAACTCGTGCGCACCGGCAACTGGCTGCCGTCTATGCGCGATTGGTATACCGAACCGGAATTGCTCGAACGCTGGACGAACAACGAATACCACCCGTCCGGATATGAGGGTGTGTTGGAAACGATGCTGAATCATTCCGTTCCGACGCCGACCGCGTATGTGAAAAACTTCAATCGGATGATGGAACTGGTCACGCCGGCACTGGACAAAGTGTGGCTGGGCGAGCAAACCGCCGAGGAAGCGATGAAATCCATTGCGGATGAAGTGGCGAAAGTGGGCATTGGCCGCCGCGATGTCAAAATGTAACCCGCAATGACAAACCGTCTCGAACGAGCCGTCCTTTGTGGCGGCTCGCTTGAATCTACAAGGAGTGGGATGGAATGCAATCAGGCGCTTCCCTGGCGGCCGCCAAGCCGCTCCGCAAGAAGAGAAGCAGAAGAGATTTGTTTTACGGCCTTTTGTTTGCCGGACCGGCGATTCTCGGTTTTCTCTTGTTTGTTGCCGGACCGATGGCGGCCAGCTTCGTGTTGAGTTTGACGGACTACACCGTGTTTAACGAACCGAGTTTTATCGGATTCGATCATTATGTGCGCATGTTCTCGGGAGAAGATCCCTTTTTTTATCAGTCGTTGAAGGCGACCTTTTTGTATGTCTTCATGGCGGTTCCGTGTTTCATGGTGTTTTCGTTTTTGCTGGCGATGCTGTTGAACGCGAAAATCAAGGGGTTGGCCGTATTCCGCACCATTTTTTATTTGCCGTCGATCGTGCCGGTCGTCGCATCGGCGATGATCTGGATGTGGCTCTACAACCCCGATCTCGGACTGATCAACAACGTGCTGTCTTCGCTCGGGCTGCCCACCAGCATGTGGCTGTATTCGGAGAAGACGGTCATCCCGTCGATCGTGTTGATGGGCATGTGGAGCACCGGCGGCACGATGGTGATTTTTTTGGCGGGTTTAAACGCGATACCGAACCATTATTATGAGGCGGTGGAAATCGACGGGGGAACCGGGTTGCACAAATTTTTTCACATTACGGTCCCGATGATGACGCCGACGATTTTCTTTAACACGGTGATGAGCCTGATCGGCACCTTCCAGGTGTTTACGGAAGCCTATATTTTGACGCAGGGCGGTCCGAACAACAGCAGTTTGTTCTATGTGTTTTTGATCTGGCGCGAGGCGTTCAGCAACTCCAACATGGGTTACGCCTCGGCGTTGGCGTGGATTTTGTTCGTCATTATCATGCTGTTTACGATTTTGATCTTCAGGACGTCGAACTGGGTGTATTACGAAGGGGAGGGGGCCGCGCGATGAAACGACGGAAAAAGTGGCTGCGCGCGCTCGCTTACTTGACGGCTTGCGCGTTGTCCGTCCTGTTTCTCATGCCGTTCGTCTGGATGCTCCGAAGTTCCCTGACCGAACTGTCGCAAATTTTCGAGACACCGCCGCGTTGGATTCCCGATCCGGTGCGCTGGGAGAATTATACGGAAGCGCTGACTTTCGTCCCGTTCGGCCGATATTTCCTGAATTCGACGCTCATCGTCGTCGGCTGTTTGAGCGGCATTTTGCTCACGAGTTCCCTGGCGGCGTTTAGTTTTTCGCGCATCCGGTGGCCCGGCCGCAACATCGTGTTCGGCATCCTGCTCTCCAGCATGATGCTGCCGGGAGCGGTCACGCTGATCCCGACGTTTATCGGCTGGCAGTCGCTCGGTTTTTACAATACTTACGCTCCGCTGATCGTCCCTTCCTGGTTCGGCGGGGGAGCGTACAACATTTTTTTGCTGCGGCAGTTTTATATGGGCATTCCCCGCGCGCTGGACGAGGCGGCGTTTGTGGACGGCGCCGGGTATTTCCGGATTTACTGGAACGTCGTGTTGCCGCTGAGCCGTTCCGCGATGATCGTGGTCGGTTTGTTCGCCTTCATGTTTCATTGGAACGATTTCTTCGGTCCGTTGATTTACTTGAAGGATGAGCATCTGTATACGCTGGCGCTCGGATTGCAGCAGTTTCAGGGCAGTTACATGTCGGAATGGGGACTGTTGATGGCGGCGTCGACCGTGGTCATTTTGCCGTGTGTGATCGTGTTTTTGATCGGGCAAAAGAGCTTCATCCAGGGGATAACGCTAACGGGGCTGAAAGGATGACATTTTCATGGCGCATGCAACAAACATCGATTGGCCGGTGTTGACCCGGTATGACCAAAGGCATTTGCGGAATATCGCCCTCCCTCTCGGCGGGATCGGAACGGGAACCGTATCGTTGGGCGGCCGGGGAGATTTGCGCGATTGGGAGATCATGAACCGGCCTGCCAAGGGGTTCACGCCGCGGCATACGTTTTTCGCCTTGTATGCGAAAGAGGAAGGGAAACCCGCCGTTACCCGCGTGTTGGAAGGCGTGCTGGAAGAGGAAGATTATGTCGGCCCTTACGGCAGCCGTGTGCCCAATCACGGTTTGCCGCGGTTTCGGAAGTGCTCGTTCGCCGCGGCGTATCCGTTTGGGATCGTCCATCTGGAGGATGATGACGTGCCGGTTCGCGTCAGAGTCGGCGGCTTCAATCCTCTCATTCCCGGCGACCCCGAGGACAGCGGCATACCGGCCGCCATCCTGAAGTTTGAGCTGACGAATCCGAAGGGGCACGTCGTCGATTGTTCGATCTGCGGAAATGTCGAAAATTTTATCGGCTTTGACGGCAAAAAGGGCCGGAAGCTGCGCAACCGGAATCGCTTCCGTCAAGGCGCAGGCATGAGCGGGATTGAAATGACGACGGAAGGGACGGAGCCGACGGCGGAACAATACGGAACGATGAGCCTCGTCGTGTTGGAGGATGACGTGTCGTACAATCTCGGTTGGCGGGGTTGGGCGATCAAGCACAGCTGGAGCGAGCGGCTGATCAACTTCTGGGACGATTTCAGTTCGGACGGCCGGCTGGAAGGATATCCGGGGGACGGCGAAGACGCGCCGATCGCCTCGCTGGCCGCTTCGGTGAAGCTCGCGCCGGGCGAGACGCGGACGGTCACGTTTTTGTTGACCTGGCATTTTCCGAACCGGCAGTCGTGGGACGTGCTCATCAAACCGAAAGTGGAGCGGCTTAATACGAAGTGCTGTGGAGGCGGGGTTTGCCGGTGCGAAGCGCCCGTCCGCGTCGGGAATTATTATGCGACGCGGTACGCCGATGCCTGGGAAGTGGCGGAGCGCACCGCGGCCCGATTATCCGAACTGGAAGACCGGACGGTCCGCTTTGTGCAGGCGTTTGTGTCCAGCTCTATGCCGGATGTCATCAAGGAGTCGGCGCTGTACAACGTCAGCACTTTGCGTTCGCAAACGTGCTTCCGGACGGAGGACGGCCATTTCTTCGGCTGGGAAGGATGCGGCTTCGGCGAAGGGTCGTGCCACGGCAATGCGACGCATGTATGGAACTACGATGTGGCCTCCGGCTATTTGTTCGGTGAGTTGGCGTCGAGCATGCGCGATGCGGAATTCCGTTTCGGCGTGACGGAAGAAGGGCTTCTCAACCATCGGCTGATGCTGCCGCTGCACCGCGGCAAGGAGTTCGGCGTGGCGGCGGCCGACGGACAGAACGGCACGGTGATGCGGTTGTACCGCGAATGGAAATTGTCCGGCGACGGCGAATTTCTGGCCCGATTGTGGCCGTATGCGAAGCGCGCGGTCGAGTTCAATTGGCTGCCGGGAGGTTGGGACGCGGACGAAGACGGCGTGGCGGAAGGCTGCCAGCATGTCACCTACGATGTGGAGTTTTTCGGCCCGAATCCGCTGGCGGGCATCTGGTATTTGGGCGCGCTGCGCGCCGCGGAACAGATGGCGCGGGCGATGGGAGAGCCCGAGTTTGCCGACAAATGCCGCAGGCTGTACGAGAACGGGGCGAAGTACATCGACGGCAAGCTGTTCAACGGCGAATACTACGAGCAGGAAGTCAGACCTTTCGATCCCGACCGGATTCGTCCCGGTCTGCAAACCGGCGAAGGCGCGATTACGCGGGACGATCCCGAACTGCAGTTGGCGCACGGCTGCTTGACCGATCAGCTCGTCGGCCAGTACATCGCGCATACAATGGGACTGGGCTATCTGCTTGATCCGGCAAACATTCGCCGGGCTTTGGCCAGTGTGTTGAAGTATAACCATCGCTCGAACACGTACGATTTGTTCAATCCGATGCGCAGCTTTGTGTTGAACGACGAAGCGTGCCTGCTCGTCTGCACCTATCCGCGGGGCGAGCGGCCGAAGTTTCCGTTCCCGTATTTCAGCGAAGTGATGAACGGCATGGAATACGCCGCGGGCGTCCATATGCTCTATGAAGGCATGGAAGACGAGGGGCTGCGGGTGCTGGAAAACATTCGAGCCCGTTACGACGGGCGGAAACGCAATCCGTTCAACGAACAGGAATGCGGGGATCACTACGCGCGTTCCCTGGCTTCCTGGGGCGGCGTGCTTGCGGCGACCGGTTTTCAATTCAGCGCGGTGGACAAGTCGATGCAGTTTCGCGGCAGCGAGAAGGACGCGGTGTATTTTTGGTCGAACGGATACGCCTACGGCACGATGAAGCAGACGGAAAGCGCTGACGGTAACGGCAAAGAGGTGCAGCTCACGGTGCTGGAAGGAGAATTGCAGCTGGAACGATTTGTGTTGAGCTGTTGGGGAGCCGTGCGGTTTGATTCGGTGAGACGGATTTCGGCGGGCGAGACGATGCGGTTTGTAGTCGGCCGCGACGCAGGCGGATCTTCTTTCACTGGGTCGGACGGAAAGCAGTCCGCTCAAGCGGATGCCGGACGGTCGGGGTGACAGCGTGCCAACCATGACAGCCCAGTCTGCGAAAGGTCTGGGCTTCCCGAATACTACACTACCGCATACGCGGGAACGAACCGAGCCGGCGCTAACGCGATGCTCATCCATGTTTTTCTCATATCAGCGGTTCTCTCCGTTCGACAGGACCAGCTTCATCTGCAGGTCGTAAAACGCCATGAATTGATCGGAGTTGTATAAATGAGCGGTAAAGGCAAGAAGCCGAAGACGTGAGACAGAAGGCAAGAAGCCGAAGACGTGAGACAGAAGGCAAGACGCGGAGATTGGTTAATGTGGTTAAGGATTGGTCGGAAAACGATGGGAACATGAAGACGGGGAAAGCGGCGTCGAGGGGGGCAGGGCGTTGTCGGTATCTCCTCCTTCATGTTCCCGTATTGTTCCTGAAAACGATGGATTATTCCGGATGATTTCCCGAAGCCTTGCCGACCATATAAGGGGTCGTCACGTTGTGATAGGTCAAATGCATCGACATTCCCCAAGCCGCATGCTCCAGGATGTGGCAATGATCCATCCAGATTCCCGGGTTGTCGGCGCGAAACGCCACGTCATAGATTTCGCCCGGTTCCACCAGCACGGTGTCGAGCCAGAGCGGGCTGCCCTTGTACGGCTCGCCGTTTCGGCTTAAGACAAACACATGGTGCCCGTGCAGGTGCATGGGATGGTAAAGCAACGACCGGTTGACGATGCGCGTCTTGACGAGATCGCCTTCCTGCACCACAAACGTCGGCGTATGCGGAAACACTTCTCCGTTGATGGCCCACAGCGAGTTCGTGCGGCCATTGTAATGCCCAATGTAGATTTGATCCAACACCATGAGAAATTCCCGGTCAAACTTGGTCGTTTCGTCGAAGGGGGCCGGGGCGGGGGCGCCGTAATTCAGCGGGTCCAATATCCCGCCGCCGGCTTGGAGGTCGGCGGCCCCCCGTCCGTCTTGGCTGAAGACAAGATAGGCTTCGGCTTCGGCGGCCTCTCCGTGCAGCGCCAATGTGACCGGATGTTCCGGCATCGTAAAGGTCACGTCGTACCGCCGCCTCCCCCGATTTTCAGCCGCACGCCGGTCACTTCCTCCGGCCGGTGAATGTCCCAGCCGTCGATGGCGGATACGCGGAAGGACGTCCCGTTGAGCGAAAATAGTTTCGTCAAGCTGGCGCTGTTTACGAGCCGGAGCCTCACTTTCGTGCCGGGTTGGATGATTTGGCTTTGCACGGGTTCGGGCAGATGCAATACTGTCGTCATGCCTTCGGGCGTTTCCCAGTCGTGGGAGAACACCGTGATGTCGGCAGCCTCGTCGCTCCTTTCGGGGCGGCTCGTCTTTTCTTGTTCCGGCAGAATAATGAACGCGCCGAACAACCCTTTGACGACTTGAATTGAAGACAATTGGTGGGAATGGTACCAATGGCTCCCGGTTTCTTGCACGACAAAGCGGTACGTATGGGACTCTCCCGGCATAACGGCATTCTGCGTCACACCCGCCACCCCGTCTTCCGCGTTCGGTACATCGACGCCGTGCCAATGCACGGTAACGCCTTGTTCAATGTCCCGATTGATCAACTTCACTTCGACCAGATCCCCTTCGTGAACGACCAGCGGCGGGCCCGGAACTTGTCCGTTAAACGTCCACGCTTCGATCGTGTGGCCCGAGACGAGTTCGATGATCTTCTTCTGCGCGACGAGCGTAAACCGCTTGTCCGGTTCACCGGTGCGCGGGCCGGTCAACTCCGTGACGCTGATCGTTCCGCTTCCGCCGGCCGGCACGACGGCATGGTGACCGTGATGATGATGATGCGAGAAGTCGGCATGCGGCAGCTCGGGGCCTCCGCCGAATTCGAACGTTTCCGCGTGAATCATGGACATGGCGTCGGGGAATTTGCTGCGTTCCAACGACCATACGTACCACGCCGCCGACAGGACGACGGCCGCCAATGCCCACACGGTGTTTCTTCGTACCAGCACCCGAATTCCCTGGCGGCGGGACACGATGATTCCCACACGCCGCCGATGATACAAATACAGCAGAACGGCGCATGCAGCCAGCGTGACCAGGTACGTCGTCGACTCTCCGAAATCCGGAATGGACGGGATATCGAACAATACGAGATACAGCGCCAAAAGGGCCCCGACGGACATCGTATGAATGGACGCGGCGACGAACACCGACGATTTCGGCGACATGACCGTGGTCTTGTCCAGGTACGGCACAGCGCTGCTGATCACATACAGCGCCGGCAACACCAAGAGCGGCAGCATGACGGTCAAACGATCCATGACGAAAAACCATCCGAGCGCGGCATAGGTCGACGTGACGACGATGCACCACAACAGGACCAGGATGAGGCCCGTCCATACGCCGGTTCGCACCGAACGTTTCCACCGAAAGACGCGGGGTGGCCGGAACGAGACATATTTCAGGCCGTTCGCCGCAACCCCGGTCACCCCCCAGACGATCGCCAGCGCGAACAACAGGAACATTTCCAGACCGTAAAAAAGAAACACTTCAAACACCGGCATGTACCTCCACAGTTTTTTCCCAAAAGGCGGACATATGTGTCCCCGACCCCGCCGGCTTCTTCGAGCTTTTGTTTCTCGTTGGCGGTACGTTTTCCGCTTCCAGCCGTCCTGCGCCGGCGGTGATTCGCTCTGTTCCCGCGGCCCCGTATCGCTCGGCAACTGCGGCATGATGCGGCCGACGATATGGGAAACCGTTCCAACCGTGCCGGCAGCGGTGCCGGGATCTCCATCATCGCGAAAAAGTTCGTCCCCCCGCATCACAGTTGGATCGCATGCGGAGCCCATCGGGTATCGGGACTCCCTTCGAATCGTCAACCGTCGGACAGGGCGGCCAAGCAAGCCGACGGATTCCTGTCCGGAGCGTCGCAATTGCAACGATAGGGGCGGTCGCCGACGAGGGAAAACGGGTTCCGGCTAGGTGCGGCGCATATAGGCGCGAACCGTCAGCGGCGCGAAAACGGCCACGATGACGGCGGCTCCCGTGAGGGAAATGGCGAGATCCCAGCCGAACGTTCCGGCATTGGCCAAATCCCGGACGGCCGTGACGAGATGCGAGATCGGGTTGATATGGACAAATCTCTGCAGCCAGATCGGCATCGTGTGGACCGGCACGAACGCGTTGGAGACAAACGTCAGCGGCAACAGCACCATCATGGAAATGCCTTGCACGCTGGATGCGGTGCGCGCAATGACGCCGAAGAAAGCGAAGATCCAGCTGACCGACCAGGCACACGCAATGACGATCGCCCCTGCGACGGCGACGTGCGCCAAGCCGCCTTCGGGACGGTAGCCGATCAAGTACCCCACGGTGAAAGTAAGCACCGTCGCGACGGCATAGCGGACGGTGTCCGCCATCAACGCTCCGGCCAAAGGCGCGATGCGTGCGATCGGCAGCGATTTGAACCGGTCGAACACGCCTTTCTCCATGTCTTCGCGCAACTGGACTCCGGTGACGGTGGAAGCGGTGATCACCGTCTGCACGATCATGCCGGGCACAATGACCGGCAAATAATTTTGCACGTCGCCTGATATGGCGCCGCCGAGAATATAGGTGAACATCAGAGTGAACAAAATGGGCTGCAGCGTAATGTCGAACCATTGCTCGGGCGTATGCCGGATTTTCAACAGCCCCCGATAAGCCATCGTCAACGAGTTGCGAACCGTTTGGCCGAAACCTGCGGCATTTTTCAGTTGCGGGCCGGCTCCTCGAGCCGCGGATGCGTTCATCCGTCCGTTCCCTCCCCCGCTATGTGCGATCGTTCGAACTCCGGCGGCGCGTCTTGTGCAGCGCGGTGGCCGGTGATGCTCATAAACACTTCGTCGAGTGTCGGTTTTTGCACGCCGATCTCCGCCAAGGGGATGCCTCGGGTTCGGAAGGCGATCAGCAGGTCGGCCAACTGATCGGCATTTTTCATCGGCGCGGTGATTTTGCCGGATTCCGCCGTCAGATGGGACTGCACCTGGAGCACATGCTCCACGATTTGACGGGCGTCCGCGATGTCCCGCGCATGCCGGACGCGCAACTGCAGCGAAGAGGTGCCGACCGAGGCTTTCAGTTCATCCGCCGTCCCTTCCGCGACGACCCGGCCGCGGTCCATCACCGCGATTCGGTCGGCCAGTTGATCGGCTTCTTCGAGATATTGCGTAGTCAACAGCACCGTCGATCCCGTCTTCACCAACCTTCGGATCATGTCCCACATCTTCGCGCGCGTATGCGGATCCAGTCCGGTCGTCGGTTCATCCAGGAAGATGAGCGGGGATTGTACGATGAGACTTGCCGCCAAATCCAGCCGCCGCCGCATGCCGCCGGAAAATTGTTTCAACGATCGGTTCGCGGCCTCGGTCAACCCGAATTGTTCCAACAGTTCCGCCGCCTTGCGGCGCGCCGCCGCACGTCCCAGCCCGAGCAGCCGGGCGAACAGGAGCAGATTTTCATAGGCGGTCAGCGATTCGTCCACCGACGCATATTGACCGGTCACTGCGATCAGTTGACGCACGATGTGCGGCTGTTTCACCGCATCGTATCCGAAGATCCGCGCCGAACCCGCATCCGGCCGCAGCAACGTGGCCAACATTCGCATGGTCGTCGTTTTGCCTGCCCCGTTCGGGCCGAGTACGCCGTAGATCGTACCGGCGCGGACGCGCAAATCGACGCCGTTTACCGCTCGATGTCCGCCAAAAGCTTTCATGAGCCCGCGGGCTTCGACGGCCCAGTCGGAATTCGGCAGTGCCGTGATGGATGGATGGTCCATGATGCCCCCTCCTGTCTGAATGTTCAAAGGAATCATATAGCGCCTTTGTAAACTGAATTTAAACAGTGGCTCGTTCCGCGCCGCGGGCACCGGGGCGACCCGTTGACAATTTTCCGTCATTGGAAAAAGATGGGGGTGTAGGCACGGTTACATGCCGTCTATGGCGGGAACTAGGGAAAATAGCGAGGCAAACGTTGCTTGCCGAATCCGAGAGTGGCAAAAAGGGGAAGAGCGTCGTGTCGCATTGGGGCCGTTCGACGCCGGCGGACCCGGCGCATCCGCGCGCAGTTTATATCCGGTTAACATTCACGTCGTATCCTGATTTCCGGAAAAGAAACAGGCGGGCCCCAGAGAGAGCGGGCGGTGCCGAACTTTCCCGGCACGCGTTGGCCGGCAGCACGGGAAGCGTGCAGAGGAAAGGCCGATGCCGGTGTCATTCATCGTTTGACGGTTGAAAGAGGAAGAAAGGGTGGTGAACATGGTCCACATTTTGGTGGTGGACGACGATCCGCATATTCGGGAGCTCGTCCGGCATTTTTTGCAAAATGAAGGTTTGGCGGTCCATGAGGCGGCCGACGGCGCGGAAGCGCTGGCGAAACTGGAGTCGGTGAAAGCGTCTCTCGTCATTCTCGACATCATGATGCCGAACATGGACGGCTGGCAGCTGTGCCGCGAACTGAGGGAGCACTACGATTTTCCGCTGCTCATGCTGACGGCCAAAGGGGAAACGGCGCAAAAAATGAAAGGATTCCAGCTCGGCGCCGATGATTACCTCGTCAAGCCGTTCGAACCGCTCGAACTCGTCGCCAGGGTGAAAGCGTTGTTGAGACGATACCGGATTGCCGTTTCCCAGACGGTGCAAATCGGGAATGTGACGCTGGACCGCAAAATGTTCGAAGTCATCGTCGACGGCCAAAGCACCTCCCTTCCGCTCAAAGAATTCGAGCTTTTGTTCAAATTGGCCAGTTATCCGGGGAAAACCTTGTCCCGGGAGCAATTGATCGAAGAAATATGGGGCTATGATTTCGATGGGAACGAGCGGACGGTCGATGTGCACATTAACCGACTGCGCGAACGTTTTCCGGAGGATCGGCACTCGTTCAGAATCGCGACGGTGCGGGGGCTGGGCTACCGGTTGGAGGTGCGTCCGTGAAAGCCGTATGGAACGCGATCCGCTTGATGTCATTGCTGCTCATCATGCTGCTGTCCTTGAACGTTTGCTGGACCGCCGCGCATTACCTCACCTCGCTCATTGACGCCCGGATGAGCGGACCGCCGGAAGATCTCGTCAGACTGCTGGTGAATGCGACGCTCGGATTTTTGCTGTTCGGCGGATTTTTGCTGATCGTCTCCTTTTTTTCTTTCCCCGGACATACGGCCAAGTTCCGTTCGATCATCGATGCGATGGAGAGGTTGTCCCGGGGCGATTTTCACGTCAATGTGCACTTGAAGACGAGAACCGACGACCAGTTCGGCAAGCTCGTCCGGTCATTCAACGACATGGCAGCGCAATTGGGCGCCATGGAGAAAATGCGGCAGGAATTCATCTCAAACGTATCGCACGAGATCCAGTCTCCTCTCACGTCCATCCACGGTTTCGCCCGCGCATTGCGGGATCCCGGTTTGAGCGAAGGGCAGCGCGCCCATTATCTCGACATTATCGAAACGGAGTGCATGCGTCTGTCCCGATTGAGCGACAATCTGCTCAAACTGACGACGCTCGAGTCCGAGCATCATCCGTTCGAACCGAAACGATACCGGTTGGACAAACAGCTGCGGGAGGTGGTGCTGGCTTACGAACCGCAATGGCTGGACAAGTCGATCGACATGGAGGTGAACCTCGAGGAAACCGAAATCGTCGCCGACCCCGATTTGATGAACCAGGTGTGGGGAAACCTCTTGCACAACAGCATCAAATTTACACCGCGCGGCGGGACGATTTCGGTTCGATTGCGGCAGAGAGACGGAGAAGCGGAAGTGCGCATCGCCGATACCGGCATCGGCATCGGGGAGGAAGACTTGCCGCGCATCTTCGAACGTTTCCACAAGGCGGACAAATCGCGGCACCGCACCGGCGGCGGCAGCGGTCTCGGCCTCGCCATCGCCAAGAAGATCGTCGACCTGCATCGCGGTTCGATCGACGCGCAGAGCAAACCGGGTGACGGCGCCGTGTTCACGGTCCGGTTGCCGGCGGGCAAGTGAGTGATAGGGGGCTGGCGCTCGGGCAACGAAGGACGCATTTCGGGGGAAATCGCCGCAACGAAATGGGGACGGCGCGAATGCGGTGAAACTCGGCGATCTTGACGCCGTTGATCCGCGCCACGTGCGCTTGATTGACATAGGCGTGCACTACGCCTTTTGCGAAAGCGGGGTGGCGGGAATCGACGGGACTGCTGTCGGAATAGCGCATCATTTGATAGGGAATATATCACCCGAGTTCGACAGTTGCTAGGTAAATGAAATGCCCGTCATCCCTTGAGTAGACTGGATTTTCGGGCATTCATACGCAAAATGGCGTGTATCTATG
>Ga0207870_100434_pt1 | contig 23327 bp, 7 predicted proteins | sample CeladaPassage60B_FD_187477 | JGI IMG/M metagenome (GOLD analysis project Ga0207870, IMG submission 187477) | Cellulose-adapted microbial communities from the Joint BioEnergy Institute, USA - Passage3 60B (SPAdes) (version 2) | ecosystem: Engineered > Bioreactor > Continuous culture > Unclassified... | reverse complement strand
TGGAGCCGCCCGCCGGCCTCGAGCAGCGCGGCCAGCACATTGCGGACCAGGGCGACGTCCGGGGCCACCCGGCCAGCCCGGGCGCACTGCTCGCGGAACAGGTCGGAGGCGAGCAGCTCGTCCAGGTACCGCTCCACCGGAGAGACCGGCTCCTCCCCCGCGGGTTCCGGTGCCACTGCGTCGAGCGCCAGCTCGGTCTGCCCGGTGACCTCGGGGCTGCGGCCCTTCGCGGAACGGGTACCCGTCCCACGCGCTGCCGCTGCTCGGTGCGCGCCCGGCTGCGCGCCGGCGTGGCGCGTCGTCTCCCGGAGCTGGGCCCGGGTGAGGGCCGCGTTCCACCACGTGGGTTCCTGCACGGGCGCCGGCGCCCACCCGGCGATGTCATCCCCAGCGACCGTGCTGAACACCGCGAACGGCACCGCGACCTCGGCGGCGGAGGCGCCGCCGTGGTAGCCGGCGCGTTTGGCACCGTAGCGCAGGTCCTCCCGCCACGGCAGGACGACGGCGCCGCCGCCGAGCAGGACCCGCCGGCCCCGGATCTCGATCTCGCCCTCCGACACCGGCCCACCGGCCGGACGCCAGCGGGCGGCCCCGGTGTCATGCGCGGTGAGTGCGGTTCCTCCCCGTTCCACCACGTGTCCGTGGTCGGAGGTGAGGATGAGCCGGCGGCCGGCCGCGCGGGCCGCCTCGGTGAGCGCCCGCAGGTACGGCACCTGGTCGAGAGCCCAGGTGGTGCCGCCGGGATCCATCTTGTCGAGGGAGTCGTCGATGGCGTTGAGCACCACGCCCACCACCCGGGCCGGGCCGTCGATCGCGGCCTTCACGTCCGGGTGGAGCGCGTGCCCGGCGGGGGCGCGCAGGTCGTCCTTGTGGAACAGCCGGGCCTGCGGGTCGCCGACCGCGCCGGGGAACGCCGCCTTCTCGTCGTGCTGCCCGCCGATGCGGAGCGTCCCGGTGAGCAGGCTGGTGCGGCAGGCCTCGGTGACGGTCGGGAGCGCGGGCAGCAGGGCCCGGCGGTGGCCGAGCGAGGAGTCCACCAGTTCGGTCCACCGGTCCCGGATCAGCTCGTCGGCGAGCTCGGCGAGCACGGCCGCGGTCATGCCGTCGAGCACGAGAAGGAGCGACCGGCCGAGCGGGCGCACCAGCGTGCCGAGCGCGGACTCGATCGGGACCAGCGTTCCGGGCTCGCTGTCGGCCTCGACGGCGGCGGCCAGGTGGCGGGCGAGCACGCGGTCGCGCTCGGTGCGCCGCTCGGCGGCGACCTCCAGCAGCGCCCGGTAGGCGGCGGCGACCTCGTCGTCCTGGTCACCCGTCCACACGTCCGCCAACGCCCGGTCGACATAAGCGCCGGTGCGGACCTGCTCGTGCACGGCCTCGGCCAGGGTGGCCGCCGGCCGCTTGGGGGTGGCGAGCCAGCGCAGCAGCCGGAGCGCCATCGTGGCGGTCCGGGTGCGTGGGTTGTGCCCGGCGAGCTCGTGCGCGAGCAGGCGGGCGTGCGCGTCCTCGGCCTGCTGCAGCGCTGCCACGTCCGGTACGCGCCTCGATGGGCCGGGACCGGGCAAGGCCTGCCGCAGTGCCCGCGCGAACTCGCGGAGCCGCATGGCGTACGCCTCCGGCAGCAGGGTGGAGCGGGCGATGACCTCGGTGGCGTTGAACTCGCGGAGCAGCTCCTCGGCGCGGTCCAGCAGGGCGTCCGGCCGGTCGAGCCTGCCGAGGGCCGCCTGGGCGGCGCGCGCCCACGCCTGTGCCTCCTCGGCGGGGAGGGCCTCCCCGCCGAGCCGGGCGCGGACCAGGCCGCGCGCCTCGGCGGCGGACGGCCCGGCGCCGCGCTCCCATAGCAGCCCGGCGACCAGGGCGAGCGGGACGGCGTCCCCGCCGTGCCCGGCCGTGACCGCGCGCAGCGTCCACCGGCCGGCCGGCCCGAGGACGGTGCCGAGCCACCCGGTCAGGCCGTCGCGGACCTCCTCGGGCAGCTCGGTGAACCGGGCGACGGCGACCGGGTCGAGGGTCCATAGCAGCAGGCCGGGCGCGTCGAGGTGCTCCGGGGTGAGGTACGGCTGGCCCGCGGGGTCGGTCCCGAACACCGCGGACGCCAGGTTCCCGAGGGCGTGGTCGCGGGTGAGGGCGCCGCCGGGCGCGGGCGGCCAGCCTCCGGCGGGTTCCCGGTTGATGAGCGCGTCGGCCGCCCACCGCTCGTCGAGCAGCAGCGGGTCGATGGTGTGCGCGCTGAACGCCTCCTTGACCATCTCCCAGGGGCGGAGCACGTGCAGCCGGCCGCCGGCCAGGTGCACCCGGACCCCGGCGCCGAGGTCGGCGTCGTCCACGTCGGTGAGCACGACGAGGTAGTCCTTGGTGTCACGCTTCGTGAGCGCGTGCTCTGTGAGCGCCTCGCGCACGGCGAGCGCGGACGGGCAGGGCCGCACGTGCACCACGGCGTCCTCCACGGTGAAGGACGGCTCACCATGCCACTCGGGCAGGGCGTGGATGCCGATGATCCGCCGCGAGCCTCCCTTCTTCAGCTGGTGGGCCACGATCGACCGCACCGCGGACAGCGTGGCGAGCCGCAAGCCAGGGCCGGAGGGGGTGGCCGGAGAGGCGGTGTCGGTTGCCATGGGCCGGGTCTCGGTCACTTCCGCTCGCTCCAGGTGACGGTGATCTCCGTGTCGGGGTGCGCCGCGGCGAAGGCACGCAGCTCGCGGATGGCCTCGTCGATCCGCCGCCCGGGCACGGTGATCCGCCCGCCTGCGCCGCGGTCGTCGATGGCCTGAGCCGTGTACTGGGCGGTTGCGGTCACGCCGGTGCTCGCGGCCGCGCCGAGGGTGGCGCTGGTGATCGGCTGCTCGGGGCCGGTGCCCGGTCCGGGCTGCGGCTGGACGCGGCTCGCCAGGAGCATCTGGGCCGTGCGCCGGGCGAGCGCCAGTGCCGGGGCGAGACGCTCAGCGAACTCGTCGTTCCCGGCAGCCGCGCGCAGCCGGTCGAGGATGTCCGCGGCCCGCGGGTCGTCGCCGATCGAGGCGATCGCGTCCAGCAGGCCCCAGTCCATGTCGTCCAGCGCCTTCAGCACCTCACCGGCGGTCCGCAGCGCGTACCCGAGCACCTCGTCGCCGGCGGCGAGCGGCGCGTTGGCGAGTGCCTCGGCGAGTGTGGTCGGGTCGGGCTCCGCGGCGAGGGTCGCGGCGAGGGTGGCGGCGCTCCGGGCGGTGGCGAGCCGGCCGCCGTCCTCGGGCAGGGCGAGCACGCCGCGACGGGACTCCAGGGCCGTGACGAGCCGGCGCGCCGGCTCCTGCAGCCGCCGGGCCTGGTCGCGTACCTCGGTGGCGAGCCGGCGGACGTTGGCCGCCGACTTCAGCCCGGTGACGTGCACCTCGAAGATCCTGGCCGCGCGGCCGACCGCGCGCCGCCAGGTGGGGTCGTCGGGCAGGCGGGGCAGGCGCAGCTCATAGCTCGCGTCGATCCGCTCCGGCGAGGGCATGGGGACCCGTTCCCCGGCGCGGTACCACTCGCGGTCCTCCATGAGCGCGAACGCGGCGATGACGAGGCCGCGGGTGCCGGCGTCCAGGCCGCGCGGCCGGGGCTCGTCCAGCCACTCGATCAGCTTCCCGACGCTGATCACCTGGTCCAGCCCTTCCTGGGCGGCACGCTGCATGAGGTGCTTGCGCCAGGGGAAGGTGTCGGGGGTGAACAGGAAGGCGTTCTCCAGCGCCTCCCCCACCTGCAGCGGGTTCGCGACCTTCCGCAGCACCTCCCGGTCCTTGGGATCCACGGGGATCCGGCCGGACTCCTCCGCGGCCGCCAGCTCCAGGTAGCGCAGCACCGTGGTCAGGTCGGAGCGGCGCACCTCTCCGGGGAAGTTCGGGTGGTCCGGGTACTGCGCCGACAGGATCTGGTCGAGCAGGTGCTCCAGGCAGTCGGCGAGCCGCGCCCCGACAGGAGCGCCCAGCTCGAGGCCGGGCTCGAGCGTGGCGAAGTACGCGCTGTGCCCGCGATCGAGGTCGATGTCGGCAGGCTCGGGCTTGGCCGCGCCGTACGCCTGCTGGATGACCTGGTTGAGCTTGGTCTCCAGGGTGCTCTTGCGGTTGAGCAGCAGCACCTTCGCGGTGGCGCGGTCCTGCACCGACAGGTCGCTCGCGTTCTGCTCGTAGCGGTCGTCGGAGGCGAGCAGGTAGCGCAGGCAGACCAGCTCACCGAGATCGTTCTCCCGGGCCTCGGTGAGGAACTGGGGCACCCAGGCCACCGTCCGGCTGCGCACGCCCTCGCGCTGGAGGTTCTCGAACCGGGCGATGTCATCGTTGGGCCCGTGCCCGGCCTCATCGAACGGGAAGTCGATGATGATCTTCCAGCGGTCTCCTTCGGCCATCAGCGCCGAGTTCGGCAGCTCATCGGCGTTGCGGATGTTGCCGTAGACGATGTCCACCGTCCGCCGGGTGCCCCGCCAGACGAAGGAGTGGGTGTAGGTGCCGCCGAGGGTCTCGGCTTTCGCCCCGGTCACCCCGAGCGACTCGAAGACCAGCTCGCGCAGCAGGCGGCGCCGCTCCCCCTTGCTGTCCTGGTGGCGGACCCGGTCGAGGACGCGCTCGTAGTCCACCCCGGCGAGCTGAATGCTGATCAGCGGGTTGGCCGGGTCGTCGGACAGGTGGATCTCGCTCACCCCGGACGCGGCCAGGTCGCGGAAGAGCGCCAGCACCCGGGCCGCCTCCATTCCCTTGAGCGGGGTGGCGATCGTGCCGTGGTTGAGCGCGGCCAGCTTCTGCGCGGTGAGGGCGCGCAGCGCGGGCACGTTCGGGGCGAGCGCGGCGAGCAGCGCGGTCTTCACCAGGCGGGCGTCGGTGACGAACGGGTGGGTGCGGGGCAGCCCTTTCGCATGGTCCGGAGTGGCCAGCCGGTGCCGGTCGAGGAGCCGCGGCAGCAGCTTCTCCTCGTACAAGGCGCGCGCGTTGGCGAAACGCTGCTTCATCTCGTCGGTGAGCGGCACCACCCCGGAGTCCATGAGGACGTCGTAGACATCGCCGACCGGGATGATGTCGTCGACGGTCAGCTCATCCCGGCCTCGCCGCAGCAGCTCGGCCATGGTGCGCAGGGCGGTGCGCTCCCGCTGCAACAGGCTGGAGAGGGCCACCATCGTGGAGACCAGCGCCGGGGAGAAGGGGTAGGTCCGCTCGAACGCGTCGGCGTCGGATGACTCGTCCAGGCCCTCCAGCAGAACGTTCCAGATCTTGGGCTCCCGGGTCACCTTGCGGAACGCGGCCTCCAGCACGCCTTCGGCACCCGGCTTGGGCTGCAGCAGCCGCCGCTTGACGATGACGGGGAGGTTGCGGTCCTCCAGAGTGATCTTGTTGAACCGATCCTCCCACCAGCGGAACGTCTCCCCGATCGCGTACTTCTCCGCCCCGGGTACGTTCGGGCCGAGGAAGTCGCGCAGGTCGCGCTGCCGGGCGACGAAGGACACCAGCGGCACGGCCCGGCGGGTGGCCGCCGACTCGACGAGCTTGGCCACCTTGGCGCCCTCGCCGCTGACGAACGCCACATCCGAGCTGCGCGAGGCGAGCCACAGCACCAGCTCGTCGAGGAAGAGCACCACGCAGTCGTAGCCGAGCTGCTTGGCGTGGGCGCTGACCACCTCGAGGCCCTGGTCCAGCGCCAGGTACGCCCCGGTCTGGACGTAACCGGAGAAGTAGGAGTTCACGAGGGCGGAGACCAGCCGGCCGCGTTCGGGGTCCCCGATCGGGGCGTTCCGGGCCCGCTCGTAGGAGTCCGCGGTCCACGGTGCGGCGAGGGTGCCCCAGCCGGGCTGCGCGCCCCCTCCGCCGAGGCCGGCGAAGAACGCCTCATCGCCGAGCCGCTCGCGTAACCGGTCGGCGTCGGCGAGCAGGCCGTCGGTGGTGTGCAGCTCGGGGAGCGGCGCGTCCGGGTGGAGCCGGCGGATCTGCTCCAGGTAGCCACCGAGGATGGCCGCCTCCACCGACTCCGCCCCGATCAGGTGGTAGGTGAGGCAGAGGATGCGCCGCCCGGACAGCCAGTGGTCGTGCTTGGCGATGACCGGGGCGAGCCCGTCAAGCCGGCGGGCGTGCGGGTTGTGCTGCAGCACGGCGTGCAGCACGGACATGAAGTGGCTCTTGCCGGAGCCGAACGAGCCGTGCAGGAACGCCGCGTCGCTCCTGCCCTTCTCCAGCGCGCCTTTGATGTACGACAGCGCGGCGTCGAACGCCTCAGCGAGCTGCGGGGTGACGACGTAGCTCGCCAGCGTCTCCTCGACCGCGGTGACGCCGTCACTGAGCTTGAGCACGAAGTCGTTCGCGCTCAGCTCCTCGGGGATGTGGATGACGTCCTTGAGCAGAGTCGCCATGCGGGGTCAGGCTCCCTTCCTCGCGCGCCGGCCGCGCTGCTTGGTCTCGGGGCGCCACGCGGCGAGCGCCTCACGGGTCAGGCCGTGCTCGGAGAGCTTGGTCTCCAGCCACCGGGTGAAGAAGCCGGCCGGGGGCTCGCCGTAGACGGCGTCGTACTGGTTGTGCCACTGGTGCAGCCACGGCTCGAGCTCGGCGATCCCGGCGAGCAGCGGGGTCACCCGCGGATCGCCCGTGGGGTAGCCGCGCTCGATGATGAGGATGGCCAGGGCCTTCGCCTGCTGCAGGTGGTCCCAGCCGGCCCAGCCGTACACGGGGGTGGGGTCACCGTCGCGCTCGGCCCCCGGGTAGCCGATGAAACGTTCCTTGGGCACGTCGAGCTTGCCGCGGTGCCGCCAGTAGCTCTGGGCGGCGAAGTCCTTCGGGCCGTACTTGGGCGGCACCGGAATCTCGACCTTCTCCCCCGCGTCCTCCCGGCGCTGCAGGGCCCACACGTGCTCCCAGTCCTGGCGCTTGCGCAGGCCGCTCTCGGTGTAGCGGTAGGCCGCGAGGTACGGCACGTGCTCGTCCTTCAGCAGCGCCGCCACTTCGGCGGTGATGTCGTAGTCGGGGCGGCCCAGGTAGAGGTCCATCACCTGGCGAAAGTCGGCGTCCGTACGGACCAGGTCGGCGAGCTGGGCCGCGCTCAGCGCCCGGGGACGCCCTTCTTCGTCGAACCACAGACGCCGGTCCTCCAGCCGGTCGAGCAGCGAGGTGCGCAGCGCTTCGGCCTGCATCTTCTCGTACGGCTCGGCCGCCCAGCGCCGCTTGTGCTCAGGGCGCTCGACGAGGCCGATGAACGGCTTGTTCTCGATCATCTCGATCCGGCGCCGCACGAGGTCGCGGTAGGCCTGGGGCCACTCGGCCGGGATGTCGCGGATCGGGGTGGAGCCGTGCCGGGCGAACCACTCCGTCTCGACCTCGCCATCGAGCACCTTGCGCCCGAGGACGATCTCGAAAGCCCGCTGCCCGAGGGCCAGGCCGGGCAGGTCGCCGCCGTGGTAGGTGAGGTCCTCGTCGAGGAGGCCGTAGAGCTTGTATACCTCCCAGTCGAGCTCCTCCTGGACCGCGATCATCTCCGCGCGGATCTCGTGGTACCGCCGCCGGGCCTCGGCGAGCGCCTCGCGGGTCGGCACGCCCTTCGCGCAGACGGCTTGCGGCGTCACCGCGGCGAGCTCCTGGGCCAGGGCATCGAGCCGCCGCGCCCGCTCCAGAGGGGCACCCTCCGGCAGCGGGAAGTCCTGCAACGTGGTGCCGGTGAACTCGTAACTCCACGACCAGGGCTGGTCGGATCGACCTCCTCCGGAGTTACTTGCCCCTCCCTTTTTCTGGCTGACATGCTTCAACCAGAAGCATGCAGTTGATGAATTAAGAATGCCGATCAGGCGCAGGTGATCGTCTTCCGTTGCCCTTTCCCGTAACTTGATCACCGGCGCGGACTGCTTGAATACCTTCCCACCCCGATCAAGCACGAAGTGGTTGTGCGTCGCCACAAACGCAAATGTAATTGAGAGGGGCGTCCGTAGCTTGTTCACTGTTAGGCGACCAAATTCACTCCATCGGAGTCCAGCCGCCACCTTCGTCCTCCCCCCGAACATGATATTTTTACTAAGATTTGTTCTATAGGGCCAAAAATGCAGATAAAGCACTCTTTCATTTTCAACTTCCACAGGAAGAAAATTAAAGTCATAAGGAAATACAGAAATAGAGCCATTTACACTAATACCCCAATCACGAAGGCCATCACCAAGCACCATGGGACGCCGAAAATCTTTAGGAATCATACGCCGATCGAGGCACCGTTCCGGAAAAACGTAGACATCATCTTCCAGCGTGAAACAGGTAATTCCTATAGATTCGACTAGCTCGCCTAGCTTCACCTGCGCCATCGACTCAATAAGCGTCTGCAGCTGAGCACTGCCCCCACCGCCCAGCGTCCATGGATGCGCGGTGAACCATTCGCGCGGTAAATCGGCAACGGATACATATTCGGTTTCCGTACCAGGCTGATCGATATGACCACTAATCGATCTCCACACCAAGCCCAGTCGTGGATCCTCAGGCTGAGATGGCTCACCGCGGATCCCAAGCACAGCGCGAATCGTGCCGAGGCGATTCCGATCGCGGTTCTTCCCGATCAGGATCACCGTGGGCGTTCCATGGCCTGGGATGTACGCGCCTGAGGTGTCGATGACGTGGGTCAGTTCGACCTTCGCCGCGAAGAACTCCTCGATCAGCTTCTTGCCGAACTCCCGCTTCATGAAGGAGTTCGCGGTGATCTGGCCGACGTATCCGGGCCGCTCGGCGTCCCTGACCGCGAGCCGGAAGAACAGCTCCGTGAACGGCACGGACAGCGCGTACTTCATGTGGCAGGTGGGATACCGATCGCGGTACGCCTGGTTGAGCGCCTTGTCCTTGACCGTGATGTACGGCGGGTTGCCGACGACCACGTGGTAGCGGCCGTGCGCGAGGATTCCCGGGTACCGGTCGATGTCCTCCCAGTCGTACCGGTGCGCGACGAGTGAGCCGTCCTGCACCTGGAGTTCGGTCTGCCGGCCGCCGAACTTGCTGGCATACAGCAGCGAGTCGCCGGTGGCGACGTTGAGCCGCAGCGCGGGGATGCCGGGGTCGTCGAGCCGGGTGACCCCGCACGCCTGGAGCGCCGCCACCATGAGCCGGAACTTCGTGATCGCGGTCGCGGTCGGGTTGATGTCGACGCCGTGGATGCTGTCGAGCACCTTCTGCACCCGGACCCGCTCATCCATCCCCGGGGCCTGCACGGCCCAGGCCTGGAGCAGCCGGTCGAACGCCCCGAGGAGGAAGTGACCCGAGCCGCAGGCCGGGTCGATCAGCTTGAGCCCGTCCAGCCCGAAGTCGTCGATCGCGGGGGTGAGCGTCCGGTCGAGGATGAAGTCCCCGATGAACTCCGGGGTCTGCAGCAACGCGTAGCGCTTGCGCACATGCTCGGAGAGGTCCTGGTAGAGGTCGCCGAGGAACCGGGTGTCGAGCTCGGGGCTGTGGAAGTCGTGGGCCAGCCGCACACCGTCGGCGTCACGCCGCCGGAACGCGGCGATCAGCGCATCGGCCATGTCGGCGGAGATGTCCCACCACCAGACGAAGTCCGTGTCCGGGAAGAGCGCCTGCCCGGCCCGGGTCGCGCGCAACCAGGTGAACGCCTCGCGGAGCCACTCGCGGGCGGTCAGCCGGGGGTTGCGCCGGATCCAGGCGGCCTCGGCGTCGGCCGCCTCGGTGGTCGCGTTGCCGTTCGCATCGCGGGAGGCGATCCAGCGGTGCGCGGTGAGGTCGTTGTCCTCGCAGAACCGGATGAACGTGCAGGCGACCACCCACGACGACGCCGCCTGCTCGCTCTGCGCAGTGAGCCAGGCGTTCCAGGTCTCGCCTGTCCGGCCGACCTCATTCGCGGCTCGGTACATCCCCTCCAGACGCGCGCCGAGCTCGGGCACCCGCTCGGCCTGCCGCCGCAGGTCCTCGGCGACGAGCGTCACCTGCCGCTGAAGGTCCTTGAGCAGCGCAGCGGGGACAACAGTCACCTATTCACCTTCCGTGACTACGCACGCATAAGGGGCCACCCATACATTCCCGGAAAGTCTCGCAAGAACGACCGCACATTCACTGGGGAATCCGGTCAGAAGTAATCATCTTGTAACGCTCCAAATCGTTATGGAACAGTACATTTCGGTACAAGCGCCACCGAAACACGTGCACCATTCTGGGGAGCTCGGCTGCATACGGAGTCGGCTGAAGATGGCGAGCCTCTCATGTGGTGCTCATCCGATTACGGACGGCACTCCCTTCTCTGAGCCCTGAAATCCAGGCGTGGATACCTAGCGTGACCCGTATTCGCCCTGGCTGCCCCGATTCCCTGCCGCGTGTGCCTTTCCTTGGGTGGCGTCCGACGTTTGCCGTGCATCCCCGGAAACGACCCCGCGGTGATGTCAGGAGGCCGCTTGCCGCCGCTGCTGCACCAGCCAAGCCGACGGAAGCCGTACCGCGCCGAGCGCGCCCGGGGCGGGCCGGTTGTCGAGGTACGGCCGGCCGTCCTGCTCCACCGGGACCAGCAGCCAACGGGCGGCCGGCCGGTCCGTCGCCTTGTCGGCGAGCTGCTCCAGCACGGCGAGCCGGTCGTACCGGGCGAGCGGGGCGGCCTCGATGATGAGCAACGGCCGCGGGTCGGTGCGCAGGCGCTCCTCCAGGCCGGTTGCGGCGAGGCCGACCAGCAGGCGGAGGTTGGCCGCGTCCTGCGGGGCGGCGTCCGGCCGGTCGGCCCGCAGCACGAGCGACCAGTCCACGTTGTTCGCCTCAGCGGTGGTCCGCATCGCGACCAGCAGCTCGGCGGTCACGTCCACCACCTCGACCCCGAACCGGCCGGCCAGCGCGCGGATCGCCTCCGGGTACGCCCGGAAGCTCGCGCTGATCGTGACGAAACCCCGCTCCTCCAGCGACGCCGTCAGGCGCCGCTCGAAGTCGGCGGAGTCCCGATCGGCCACCGGACCGGCGAGGCGGGTGAACGACCCGTGCGTCGACGGCACCAGCACGCTGCTCTGCACGTCCCGCCGCGGCCAGAACACCCCGTCCTGGAAGACGAGCGGCACCCTGGCGAGCCGGAGCAGGGCGTCGAGGTCCTGCAGGTCGTCCGGGAGCGGGCCGACGCGCGGGTAGCGGACGCGGATCCGGGCCTTGAGCTGGTCCGGGGTCAGGCCGTACCGGATCACGCCGAAGGAGGAGGAGAGCCGCTCCAAAGCCCGCCGCGGGTCGAGGCCGTCGGGGTAGATCTCACCGCGTCCGTTTGCCGCGGCGCGCTCCGAGGCCGCCGCGGCGAGGGCGGCGAGCCGCTCGGCCGGCAGCTCCGCCATGCCCTGCGGCAGCCGGACCTTGCGGAGCTGGGCCTCGGTCTGCTCGGCCGTCGGCAAGGGGTCCTCGGCGGCCAGGCGGTCGGCGACCCGGCCGAGCCGTACCGCGTAGTCGAGCAGGTCGGTGCCCGCCACCGCGTCCGGGTCGGTGGGTTCCTCCAGGGCGACGATCGCGGAGTTGCGGGTGCGCCGGTGCAGCAGGCGTGCCTCCCCGCCCCGTTCGGCCTCTACCTCGACCGCGGCGCGCACCAGTCCCAGCGCCCGCCGCATCCGCTGGTCGCCCGCGGCCGCCGACCCGCGCAGCGTGAGCAGGGTCTCGGCGATCGCCTCGGCGGAGAGCACCCCGCCCGCCTCGGTCACCAGGTGGACGATCTCGTCACGCACCTCGGCGAGGGCCTTGCTCTGCCGCCAGCGCTTGCGAGCTTTGGGCAGGATCTGGCTCACCCGGCCCGCGGTCACCCCGGCGGCCTCACCGAGCTCCGCGTTGGTCGGCCAGGCGGACTCGGTTTCCTCCAGCCCGAGGTAGCAGCGCAGCACCTGGGCCTCCGCGGTGTCCGGCTTCACCCCCTTGGGGAGTAGCGAGCGGAGCACCGCGTCGACCCCGCGCCCAAGATCGTCCGCCGGTTCACCCGTGCCGATGGGCTCCGGCGTGGCCGGCTGGAGCCGGGCCCGCCACTGCTTGGCCCGGCGCCTGATCTCCCGCTTCGTCGGGTCGGCGACGCCGGAGAGGCGGGAGAGCTCGAAGGGCGAGCGCGCGAGCAGGTCCCGCACCGTGCGGACGTCGATCCGGTGCAGCGCGTCGACCGCGCGCGGGGTGAGGCCGGCCGCGGCGATCGGCGTGTCCAGCGTGGCACGGGCGGCCGCCTCGTCGAGCTCCTTGCCGGTGACCGGGTTGACGCTCGCCGGCGTGGCGGCCGCGGGCGGCACCGCCTCGAACACCGCCCGCCACTCGAGGCGCATGCTCTCGATCGAGTCATGGCGCTGCTTGACATCGCGAGCGAGCGCCTTGCGGAGGAACGCGATGAGCGGGTCGCGAGCCGGCCCGGGCTCGAAGTCCTCCGGATCGATCGTGACATCGCTGTCGATCACGACCGGGTGGCTGGTCCCCGAACCGTAGATCGGGGTCTGGCCGGTGGCCATCTCGTAGAGCGTGACCGCGGCGGCGTAGCGCTCGGCCGCCGCGTCGTAGCGGGGCCGGTGCACCGGGTCGAAGAACGGGTCGAGGTACGGCGGGGTGCCGACGGCGGTCTGCTCCAGCGGGGCCCGCGACAAGGAGAAGTCGAAGAGGGTGAGGTGGATCTCGCGGTTCTTGCCCAGCTCCCGGAAGGCGAGGTTGTCCGGCTTGATGTCGCGGTGGTTGATGCCGGCCAGGTCGAGCGCGGCGAGGATGTCGAGCAGGTCGGTGCCCCACCGGGCGAGGAAGTCCAGGGAGAGCCGGCCTTCCCGGCGGATGAGGGCGGCCAGGGTTTCCCGCCCGGCGTCCTCCAGCAGCAGGGCGGTGCGTCCGCCCACCGTCATCGGCCCTTCGAGGCAGCGCACCACGCGTGGGTCCCGGGCCAGGGGGAGCACCTCGGCTTCATCGAGCAGCCGCTGCCGCGCGTCCTCCTCGTCGATGGCGACCTTGAGCACCGCCTGGCCGTGCACCGGGTCCTTGACCAGCAGGGCGAGCGCGGTGGAGCCCTGGCCGAGCCGCTGGATCACCTCGAACCGGGTCGGATCGTCGGCGGGGCCGATCCGCGACCCCGCCACCGCCTCGAGCGGATCGACCTGCTCGGCGGCGGCCTGCTCGGCGGTGACCTCCTGGGCGAGCCGCTCCAGGCGCTCGACGAACTCGTCCACGGACGCGATGCGCAGGTCGGCGTCGGCGGCGGTGGCGTCGTGGACCAGGTCGACCATGGCCTGCGGGGCGCCGTCCAGGGCGACCCGGACGTCCAGGCCGCGTTCGCGGGCGAGCCGCTGGTGGAGCTGCTCGCTCGACTCGGCGGGGGCGGCACCAGTGAAGATCAGGTAGGAGACGGCACCGAGCCCGAAGATGTCGGCGAGGATCGGGTCCGCGTCCGGGCTGTGCAGCGTCTCGGGGGCGATGTAGCCATGTGCGCCCTTGTCGGTCAGGGCGTCGAGGGTGCGGGTGCCCGCGACCTGTGCACGATGGCCGGGCGTGCCGGGCATCAGCCGGCCGGCGGTGTGCCAGTCCCTCACCCGCACGCCGTACTTGCCCTGGGCGAGGTTGCGGACGAACACCGATAGCGGGCTGAGCCGGCGGTGCACGAGCCGCCGGGAGTGCGCGTAGCGGAGTGTCTGGGCGAGCGTGCGGACCAGGTCGACGCGCTGTTCGACGGTGAGTGCCGCGCCCTTCTGCCGCATGAAGTGGTCGAGGCGCGTCTCGGTCGGGTCGTGATCGAACACCACCGCCGGGCCGCGTTCGTGCTCGTAGAACTCGATGGCCCGCGCGATGCCGGGGTGGTTGAGGTTCTCCAGCACGATGAACTCGCGCTGGGCGGCCCGCATGATCGCGGCCCGTTCGTTCGGTGAGGCGGCCTTGTTCACCAGGTAGAAGCGGACGCGGCGCGGCCGGTCGAGCATCGGATGCTTGGCCAGGTAGTCCTGCCAGCCCGGCCCTTCCGCGATCGGGTCTTCGGCGAGCAGCAGGTTGCCGACCTTGCGGAACTGCATGCTCTGCCGTACCCCCGCCTTCTTGATCAACTTGGCGAGGTCCTGGGAGCGCTTGGCGTCGATCAGGTGGTGGGGGTTGCGCGGTTCGGCGGTGATGAGGTCTTTGATCAGCTCAGGCAGGCCGGCCGGGCCTTGACCGTCGATCCGGTAGACCCCGGCCCGGCCGCGCTCGGTGAGCCGTACCTGGGCTTCGGGGTTGTGCAGCACCACGCCCGCGTAGACGAACGGTACGGCCCGCTCGCCGGTCTCGATGAGGAGCTGCTTGAAGTGCTTGGCCTTGCTCTCCGCCAGGATGCGCGGGTTGTCCTCGGCGAACCCGTTGTGGAACCAGGTCTGGTGGTCGCCCGTGATGGTGCCGGACCAGTGCTTCAGCTCCAGCAGGAAGATGCCGGCCTTGCCGATGACGAGCAGGTCGACCTCGTACTGCCGGTTGCCCTTGGTGGTGAAGGTGAAGTTGCTCCAGGCGCGGTACGGCTCGGCGTCCGGCAGGAGTGCCCGGATGGCGGCGAGGCCGCCCCGCTCGTGGGCGTGCTGTGAAGGGGTGACCTCGATCCAGCGCTTGCTACCGGGTTCCACCGACGCCTCCGTTCGTCCGGCTTCCGGCGGGTTCCGCGTTCAGCGGCGGCCGGCCGCGTCCCGGGCGGGATAGGGCCGCGATCTGCAAGTCATACCCGAAGCGCCCGGCCCCGGGCAATGGGGTGCCGGTAGGCAGGGCCGGCCGCGTGGCCATGCGGCCTCACCCCGGCCGCACGGGGTGGGACGGTCCTGGCCGGCCCGTCGCGGCCCAACGGCCAATCCGGCCACCCGGCATTCCGGATCTGTCGCCACGATCTTCTTGGCGACCGCCGACCGGCCCGCCTAAGATCGCACGTCAGCACCGGTTCCGTGTGGTTTTGTACCGCTCCAGGACCGCCACCAGAGCGCGCGGCCGTTGTTCGCCTGCGACCTGTCGCAGTCGCGAACCAACGATACTCGCATCACCCGAGATATTCAACACTCTTGCTGTGAATCAAATCCACTGGTAACTACTATGCGGTAGCGCGAAAGGCGCTCCGACACGTCGTTCCACCGATGGGCGGATCTGATGACGACGGTGCTCTCCGACTGGGAGCTGGCGGCACTGCTCGACCGGCTCGAATCCGAGTGGGGCCCGAAGCTCTCCAGCGTGTCGCTCATCACCGAGCTGGAGGTCGATCGCCGGACGCTCGACGCGGCCGCCCGGGCGCTCGGCCACCTCTACCGGCTGAGGGTGGAAAAGCGCCGCCACCGGTCGTTCTTCGACCGCTGGCCCGCCTGCATCGCCGTCACCCTCACCGGCGTGGCGGCCCACCGCTACCAGCGGGGCACCTACTGGCCCTACCTCTGGGAGGCGCTGGACTGCGCCGGCCGTCCCGACCTCCAGGACGCCACCGCCTGGGGCAAGGCGTACCTGGCGACCCTGGAACGGTTCGGCCTGCCCGTGCTCGACGACCCGCAGCGGTACGTCGGGCCGATCCTCATGCACGCGGGCATTCCCACCTACTGCCTGCGGGACTTCTTCACCCTCCTGGTGCAACGGCGCCGCCAGGACCCGACCATCGACGCCGGCACCCTGCTCTCCTGGGCCACCGACCGGCCCGGCAGGCTCGGCACGCTCGACAAGCCCGCGCAGAACTTCATCCGCTTCGGCACCGACTACGCCCTGGACGTGATCGACCGGTGCCTGGACCTCCTCGACCGGCTGCACTCGCCGGACCCGGACCTGAGCGGCCTCGGCCTGCCCGCGCGGTTCCTCGACCGCGCGCAGGAGCTCGCCCGTGAGGGCGAACTTGACCTGATCCGGGAGCCCGCGCCTGGCCGGGGACGGCGCCGGGTCGAGCCGCCACATCTCGCGATCGACCCGTACGGGCAGGGCGTCCAAATCGTGCTGCCGCCCATCGGGGAGGCGCCCGACGGCACCGCGCGGTGGCAGGTGATCGTCGACGGGGTGCCCACCGTGGTCAAGAGCCGCGCGCTCTGGGTGGGCGCCGCCGAGGGCGCGCCCGCGACTACCTTCCCCCTGCCGCGACCCGCCCGCTCCGCCCAGGTCTCCCTGTACGGCACGGCGCACGAGACGCACCTCGACATCGTCGACCCCGGCGACCCGCTGCTCATCTTCAGCGAGGACGGGCGGCACGTCTCCCCCCGGCTCGGTGTGCCCCCGGACCAGATCTGGGTGCTCCACCCCCGCGACCGGGATCTCGCCTCTGACGGGGAGATCCGGGTGGTCACCGAGAGCCCGCTGCCCATCGGCTGGGGCGGCTGGCGCCTCGCCCTGGTCGAGCCGGCGGGCGCGACCTGGGTCGGCCTGTCTGGCGGCCGGCACCGCCCGATCCGCGGGTACAGCCGGCCCCGCGTGATCACCAGCGACCCCGTCCCAGGGGTCACCACGCCGTACGGCTCGCCCGTGCACGCCGCACCGCCCCGCGTGTGGCTGCCCGCGGAGGCGACGCTCACCTGGCACGTCGACATCCGGCCGGCCGCGGGCGGGCCCGCCGTCTTCACCGGCACCTTCACCGTCGGTGAACCGGTCGAGCTCGGGGAGGAGCTCTGGGCCGGCCTGTCCCGGCCCCTGCTCGGCGCGTTCGAGATCACGGTGCGCGGGCCGATCGGCCGGAGCACCCGCCGTACCGTGGTCATCGCCGAAGGGCTCACCGCCGCCTACCACCCGCGCGTGCGCCTGTTCACCCCCGAGGGCCTCGCCCCGGGCCGCGCGGTGCTCACCGCCGGGCCGGGCATGACCGTGGAGCCGGCCACCCCGGAGTACGCCCCCGGGGAGCGCGAGCATGTCGTCACCTGCACGACGGCGAGCGAGAGCGAGCCGCTGCTCGTCTCCCCGCCCCAGATGCGCGTCCTGCTGGAGCGGAGGGGAGAGAGCCCCAAGTGGAGCTCCCGCCCGGTGCGGCTGGCGGCCGAGTTCTTCGCCGAGGCCGGATCCCTGAGGGTCGACCTGCCCGGCGCGGACACGCTCCCGCCGCTAGAGCTCCACGCGGGCGGCCAGTGCGTGCAGCGGCTCACCCCCCAGGGCGGCCGGTACGACCTCACCCAGGCCCAGGACACGGTGGCCCGGTACCGCAGCGCCGACCTAGTGCTCTCGGTGCCCGGTTACCGGCTCCCCATCGGGTACGTGCGGCCGGCCAGGCTCGCCTCGGGCGTCACCGCCAGCGGGGACCGGCTCATCCTCGATGAGTGCGTCTGGGTGGACGGGCTCACCGCGGGCGTCTACCTGTACACCGCCCCGTGGCGGGGGCCGGAGCTGATCCCGGTCGAGCGGGACGGCTCGATCCCGCTCCCGCCCGCGTTACAGCACGCCGGCCCGCTGCACGTCCGGCTCGCCGTGGAGGACCCCTGGGCCCCCGCGGAGTGGCCCCGGTGGCCCAAGCCAAGCGAGCTGCTCGCCTGCCCGATGCCGGGCCACTACAGCGGAGCCGACGCCGAGGAGCGGTGGCTGTCCGGTTACCTGGCCGGTGCGAAGACGTTCCCCCCGGAGGTGACCCGCCTCGACCGCCTCTGGGCGATCGTCGACCTGGCCAACCGGGTCGACTACGCGGCGGCCGGCCGGTGGATCGGGCACTGCGCGGCGGCGCTCCGCCGGGACCCGGAGGCTCTCCGGCACCTGCCCGCCGCCGGGCTGCCTCCGGACCGGACCGTGGTCGCCGTGATCACCACAGGGCTCGCCGCCGGGCGCACCGCCGGTTTCCGGGAGTCCGATGTGGGGCTGTGGCGCACCGCTCCGGTGGCGGCCGCCCTGCTGTCGAGCCCGGTCCTGCCCGAGATCGCCGACCATCCGGACCTGCGGGCCGAGGTCGAGGCGGTATGCGGGGCGGCGGCGATGGAGATCCTGCTCGGCCGCGGTGACCCCTACCCGCACGTGGGCAAGTTCGACCGGGCCGCGGAGGTGCTGGCCCGCCACGAGCCGGAGCGGCTCGAAGAGCTCTGGAGCGCGGCCCAGGTCGTCCCGAAGGCGCTGCTGGACGTGGACACCCGCATGGCCGCGGCACGGGCTCTGTTCGACCGGAGGAACAGCCGGGACGCCCGCACCGTCGCCGAGGTATCCGCGCACCTGATCCGCCACGCGCTCACGGCGCTGCGCGGCACCCGGCTGCGCGGGCTGGAGCGGTACGTCACCGAACGCTGCGACCCGGACCGGCTCGAGGGCTGGGTGTCGCTGCCGGCGGTCTCTATCGCCTGCGCCCTCCTCGCCCGAGCCGCCGCCCGCGGGCACGAAGGCTGCCGGGACCTCGAAGAGCGGTTCCGGCCCCTCTGGCGCATGCTCGCCAAGCTCGCCCCCGACCTCACCGCGATCGACTTGATCAGGGCCGAGTTTCTGATCGCGGCGTCCGAGGATCACTCCCCGCCGTCCGGTGTCGCGGAGCGGTCCATGGTCACCTGACCGCAGACCGGGCAAAGGGCACGGGTAGTACCATCGGACCACCTATCACGGCCCGCTCACCGATCAGTGTCTCCCCTCGGAATATGAGAGGTCACACTGGACGCGTCCATCTCCCGCACTGAGCTCGTCAAGGCCTGGCGCGAGAAGCGCCGGCAGCGGCTTACGGCGCTCAAGTCCCTGGACCACGGCACGGATCCCATCGGTAAAGCCTGGGCGGACCTGGGAATTCAGGGCGAGGACTCGGTGACCCGGATACGCCGGGCGCTGTCCACCCTCCTGGAGGAGGGCAAGGTCTCCGCGGACGACGCGGCGATCATTCGGGCCGCCCTCACCGGCCCGCCCCCACGCGTGCTCCCCGTCGCGGTCAAGGCCGCGCTGGCCACGCTCGCCCCCGCCCGCCTGATCGCGCACCTGGACCGTCTCCTCCAGGCCGGGATGCCCTGGATGAGCGAGACCGGCATGCGCCGGGTTCAGGTGCTCGCGGCCGAGCACCCCCGGGCGGGCGAGGTGTCCCTGCCCGGCGCCGACCTGCTCGACGGACCCGCGGAATGGCGGATCTACCTGGCGGCGCTCGGTCATCCTGCGCGCGTCCGCCCGGACGAAATCACCCCGGTACTCCCCCGCCTTCCGCTGGCCGTCGTCGACGACCTGATCGACCTTGGCGTGGTGGGCCGGGACGAGGAGCCGTGGAACATGCGGGGGGACGCTGGCGAGCGGCTCTACCTCCGCGCGCGGCTGATCCCCCGGTCGCTGAGCCGCGACGACGCCCGGCGGCTGGGATGGGCGGAGCTGGACCGGTGGCACGCCTTCCTCGCGGGCGAGGACCTCGACGGCGACGACGTCTACGCCATGCTCGCGAGGTTCTGGCAGGGGCATGCCGACATCCGACTGAGAGCCTCGCTACCCCCGGAGCAGCGCCCACTGTTCGACGAGATCATGCGTGGCGCGCAGACCGGCCACTGGCCGGCGCACATCACCGCCGAGCGTGGCTTCTGGGCGCTGCTGATGGCCTTGTGGTCACCGGCCGGTCTCATCAACCCGAAGGCCGGCGAGTTCCACGCCTGGCGGGCCGCGCACCAGGCCTACCGCTGGATCCTCGCCCGCGACCTGCGCAAGGCCAGGGAACAAGCGGAGCTCCTCGTGGACGCCGCCCGTCAGGTGCGCGGCGGGCGGCACCTCGTCAGCAGGCAGCTCCGAGCCGAGATCCACAACATGGCCGCCTACCTCGCCCAGGAGACGGAGGAGCTCGACCGCGCGATCAGGCTGCTCGACGAGGTGGCGGACGTCTACCCGGAGGTCACGGAGAACATCCGCCGGCTGAAGGAGCGCCGGTCCCTCCCACGGAATAGGCGGGAGTACTGGGAGAACCCCTACCTCATGCTGGGGCTCCCCCACGGGGCGCCCGGCTGGGAGGCCACCTGGCGGCGGCTGCGCAAGGAGTTCGACGACGACCTCGACAGGCTGACCATGATCAACGAGGCGAAACGGCGCCTCACCCATGCCGACCGCCAGGGCGCGGACTTCTACGTCCTCCCGTTAGAGGAGAAGAACCTGCAGGCCCCGCGGCGACGCTCGCCCCGCCTGGCGCCGCCGCTCGAACCCCTTCCCCGGAGGACGCAGAGCGAGCCCCGGGACTTCCGCATGCTCCGCAACGCGGCGGCCCGCACGCTCCTCGATGAACTCCGGCACGAGCCAAGGAACCCCTAATGAGATCCCGACGCACACCGCGCACAACCGTGCCCTCGAAGCAGAACCACGTCGCCCCGCAGCCGGCCGCCGGCCGTGCGGCCGCGTCCGGCTCGCACGTGCCTGGAGACCGTCCCGCCCGGGCCGACCAATCGGCCGACAGTCGTGGCACGGCGCGAAGCATCTCCCGAGAGCTCGCCGGTGGCTTCGAAAGGCTCGAGCGGCTGCTCCAGAAGCAGATCGAGCAGACCGTCGAGGAGGCCCGGCTCCGGCTGACGCAGTTCGTCAGGAACGAGCTGCGCAACCAGATCGCCGAGTGCATCCGGGCAACCTTGCACAAGAACATTTACGAGGAGATCGCGGATCAGATCCATGCGCGGCTGCGCGCCGAGATGGAGGAGCGGCTGGACGCGATCGCCGCCGAGCGCACGCACCTTGAGCCCGGGAAGCTGCTGGCGGCCTTCACGGAGCGGGCGTCGGAGCTGATAGAGCAGAGCAAGGACATCAAACGCTCGGCGAAGCTAAAGCTCACCGAAGACCAGGTGCAGCAGATCATCCGGCGCGCCGTGCTCGAGGCACTGCGCAGCCGAAGACTGCACCTGACCCACCTCGTCGAGCTGGACAGACTGGCCAAGGACGGGATGCTGGAGCACATTCCCGACCTGCTGCCGGAATGGTTCGTCCGGGCCGGCCTGGAACGCGTCGACGATCCCGAGGCCCACCGTGATCGGTTCGAGCAGATCGGCAAGGGCAAAGGCCCCAGCCTGGAGGTAGTGGAGCCGGCCTACATCGATGTGCAGACCGGGCAGACGATCCGCTCCGGCCGGGTGCGCTGGACCGACGGCCCCCTGCCCGAGCAGCAGCCGACGATGACCGAGAGCACGTCCGGGGAATGAGGATGTCCACTGGAATCGATTTCGGCACCACGAATTCCGTCGTCGCCCAATGGAACGGGACGGATGTCGAGGTGCTCACCCTGGACAGCGAGCACCTCGAAGACGAATGGTTCTACCCCTCGTTCGAATACCTCTTCCCCACCATCATCGGTGAGAGCTCCCTGCGCCTCGGCACGCTGTTCGGCTGGGAGGCCAAGCTCCGCGCGAACCGGGTGATCGAGGCGTGCAAGCGCATGCTGCGCGACGACGGCACGGTGGCCCTCCGCGACCGCCGGGTGTCGGCGACCGCGGCCGCCGCCGGGGTTTTCAAGGCGATGCGCGAGCGGGCGGAGGAGAACCTCACCACCATCGACAGCGCGGTCATCACCGTGCCGGCCAACGCGAAGGGCGGAGCCCGGTATCGCACCCGCGCCGCCGCGCGCGCCGCGGGCATCCAGGTCAAGACCCTGCTCAACGAGCCGACCGCCGCGGCGCTCTCCTACATGCACGACATCCAGGACGAAGGCATGATCATGGTCTTCGACTGGGGCGGCGGCACCATCGACGTCACCATCCTCGAGCACCGGGATGGCGTGTTCGAGGAGCGCGCGTCGCGTGGGCTCACCCAGCTGGGAGGCCTGGAGATCGACAAGCGGCTGCGCGAGCTGATCATCCGGAAGATCGGCCGCCTACCCGAGCTGTCCCTGGAGGAGGAGCGGCAGTTCGCGCTCGCGGTGGAGCGGACGAAGATCCGCCTGTCGACGGAGGAGACGGTCCTCACCCGGGTCCCCGGGGTCAAGCGGTTGATCGAGGTGTCCCGGCCAGAGCTGGAGGACGCCATCCAGCCACTCGTCGAGCAGGCCCTCCAGCCGGTCCGGATGTGCCTCAACGATCTCGGCTTGGCGCCCACCGCCATCACCGACATCCTCCTCATCGGGGGCACGAGCCAGATGCCGTGCGTGCGCGCCGCGGTCGAGCGGCTAATGGACGCCGAGGCCGTGCCGGCCGAGATCTGCCACCCGATGACCGCGGTGGCCCGTGGGGCGGCGATCGCCGCAGCGATCCTGGACAAGAAGCTCGACAGCTACCTGCAGGTCTCCTCCATGTACGCGCTCGGCACCGCCGTCTACGAAAGCGAGCACGGTGACCGGAAGGTCTTCAGCGAGATCATCAAGGCGCGGTCGCCGCTGCCCATCCGGGAGAAGAAGAACTACTCCCCCAAAACGGATTTCCAGCCCGAGGTGAACATCGAGATCTGGGAGGCCGATCCAGACAAGCCCCTGTCTGACCCTGAGAACTTCCAGCTCACCACGCTGAACGTCCGGTACCCGGAGCCCCTCCCCCGCAATCAGGCCTCCTTCACGCTCGAATACACCTACCAGCGGGACGGCTTGCTCCACGTAAAGGCCACCCTCGACCGGGACGGCCGGGTGCTGGTCGACCAGGAGATCTCCGACTTCACCCACGGCGGGTCCATCTCCATCGACGAGATCCGGCGGCAGATGACCGCGCTGGAAGGGCTCCCAGCCCACCCGTCCCCCGCCGCGGCCCGGCCGCCGACCACGGGCCAGGCCGCCCGGGCGGCCGCGCCCGCACCGGGCCGCATTCCGGCCGGGACACCCGGCACCCCGGGCGGCGGGGCGCGCTCCGGCCCTCGGGCGCTCGTGGTCGACGGGTCGAACATCGCCTGGTTGGGGCGCGACGCGAAGGCCGACGACTCCCCCAGCCTGGCGCAGCTCCTCGAGGCGGTGGCCGCGCTGCGGGAGCAGTTCCCCGGGGCCACCGTCGACGTGATCGTGGACGCCGCCCTGATCCACCAGCTCGAGGAGGGCGAACGCGACGAGCTCAAGAGGCACATCCGTTCCGGCCTCATCACCCCAGTACCCGCGGGCACGAGCGGAAAAGCCGATCGGCTGGTCGCCACCCTGGCCGAGCGCAAGAACGCCGTGGTGGTGACGAACGACAGCTACAAGGAGCTGCAGCACGAGTTCCCCTGGCTGCACGAACCCGGGCGCGTCCTCGGCGCCAGCAATCCGGGCGGAGAATGGATCTTCCTCCCCCGGCATCCCGTCCGGCGCCGGTCCGACGCCAGCGGGCGATGAGCGGCCGTCCCCCGGCCTCGAACCGATGAGCGTCCTCCCCTGGTTTACGGAGCGACCGTGGATGCACTGAAAACGAGTGAACTGATCACCGACACCTACCGGCGTTACCTGCGCTCGATCCTCCCCATCCGAGACGCGGAGATCGCGCAGGCCCTGACGGCCGCGATCAACGAGAGCCCCATGCTGACCAAGGGACCGCTGTTGGAGGCCACCCCGCCTTACGCGACCGGGGCCACCCTCCGGCGGCTCATCGACGAAGGCGTGCTGTCACCCGCATTCCGGGACCTCGACGGCCCGGCACTGCCGCTGGACCGCCCGCTCTACCGCCA